>Ga0180438_10006122_pt1 | contig 16425 bp, 15 predicted proteins | sample SS_ome_12_FD_132455 | JGI IMG/M metagenome (GOLD analysis project Ga0180438, IMG submission 132455) | Hypersaline lake sediment archaeal communities from the Salton Sea, California, USA - SS_3_D_2 metaG | ecosystem: Environmental > Aquatic > Non-marine Saline and Alkaline > Hypersaline >...
CATTTTTTTTTTCAGTCATAAACATATATCTTACCACATCTATATTTATAATTAACTCAAGAATTACTTATCTGTCAAAGGTAATTTTTTAAATTCTTAAGAATAAAGATATATAAATACACATAAAACCGAGATTTGAATAAACATGGCAGATTTAAAATTAGAAGTTACGTATTTTGATAAAGGAGGTCCTAATAGGACTGAGGAGTCTCTAAATATTGCCAAGAAATACGCAGATCAACTTGGAATTAAAGATATTGTTCTTGCCAGTACTACGGGGACAACCGCAGAGAAAGCTCTTGAAGTCTTTGATGTGAATAAGTGTAATGTGATCGTTATCACGCATGCATTTTATTTCACGGGAAGCGAGAAAAGACAAGAATTCCCAGAAGATAAGATTGAAAAATTAAAGAATAAGGGATTGAAAATTCACTCCGGTACTCACGCTATGAGCGGGATTGAAAGAGGTATAAGAATCCAGAAAGAAGCCTGGCAATTCGTCGATTTATTGGCAAAAATGTTAGGCGCTCACTTTAGTCAAGGAGTAAAGGTTTGCATTGAAATAGCAAGTACGACATGCGACGCGGGATTGATTCCCGACTTGGATAGGGATATTATTTGCGTAGCAGGTACTGGTAGAGGAGCAGATACCGTATGTTTAATAAAACCTGCTCCTACTAATGAATTTAAGAAGTTAAGAGTTAAAGCTATATTAGCCAAACCACAATGAAAGTTGCACTATTTTTCTTTTCGGGAACTGGTAATACTTGGAAAATTACAGAATATATTAAATCGTATTTAATTGAGTTAGGTCATGATACTCATTCCTATTCAATCGAACGAAAAGACTTAAATTGGGACGAATTTCTACCTGAGGTCCTCTCAGAAAGCGATATAATAGGCATTGGATATCCAGTTTATGGTTCAGATATCCCTATTATAATGAAGGATTGGGTTAAAGAGATATTATGTAAGTATTCGAAAGATAAAAAAAATAACCCTCGAGCTTTTGTTTACGACACGATGGCAATGTTTAGTGGGGATACTCCGTTAATAATGAGAAGGCGCCTTAAAAAATGTGGATTCAAAGTAAAGCAAGCCATTAATATAAGAACTCTGTGTAATATCCCTCAGATGCCAAGATTGATGGTATGGGAAGAGGAAAAGCAGAAGGAAATATTTAATAAAGCAGAAATAAAAGGTAAAAAATTAATTGATAAAGTTATTGAAAATAAAAAATGGGTAATGCGAAGGGATCCATTTACTCGAATAGTTGCCATCATCCAGCGTGTTTCTTTAAGAGCGGAAATTAATCTAGCAAGGAAAATGTTTGAATTTGATATGGATAAATGCACGTTATGTGGAATTTGCGTGGATAACTGTCCAGTAGATAACCTCTCAATTGAAGAAACAGAAGATAAACCGAAAATATCATATGGTCCCGATTGCATTGTCTGTATGAGGTGTTTTAATTCTTGTCCTCAAGACGCCATTATTGTTATGAAAAGAACCCGCGATACTGAAAAATACAGGCGATTTAGAGGACAAGTTCCGGGATTTAATCTTTCAAAAGTAAAAAAAGGTTGATTAATTATCTAAATAATCATTATGAGTGATATTAAATGGGAGATCAAAAATATATTGAACAGATAAAAAAAATTAGAGAAGAATTAGCAGATATCATACATTATACAATTCTTGACAAGAGCAATACCTTTTCGAGAATGTGTGGTAATGAAGTGTATTTAAAACTTGAAAACACCCAGCGAACGGGTTCTTTTAAGATACGAGGTGCGTATAACAAGGTTTCAAGATTGAGCGAGAAAGAAAGAGAGAAAGGAATAATTACCGCATCTGCTGGCAATCACGGACAAGCAGTAGCATACGCCGCAAAACTTTTTAATATTAAATCGACAATTGTGGTTCCTGAAGGTGCTCCCATTGTAAAAATTGAAGCTATAAAGAATTACAATCCTAATGGGAAAGTAATTGAACATGGTGAAAAATACGACGATGCTTATCAAAAAGCACTTGAAATTAAAGAAAATGAAGACCTCACTTTTATTCACGCTTATGATGATATCGATGTCATTAATGGTCAAGCTACAATAGGTCTTGAGATCTTGGAGCAAATGCCTGATGTTGATTATATTTTTTGTCCAATAGGCGGTGGTGGATTGATTAGTGGAATAAGCTCCTATTGTAAAGAATACAAAAAAGATATAAAAATAATTGGAGTTGAATCGGAAAATGCCGCATCAATGTTAGAATCTTTCAAAAAGAAGAAATTAACAACACTGCCAGTAAAGGATACAATCTGCGATGGGATAGCAGTTAAACAACCAGGATCTACTACTTTTGAGAAGATTAACAAATATGTTGACGAGATCGTTTTAGTTTCAGATGAGGAAGTAGCTAATGCGATATTACTCCTTTTAGAACGAGCTAAAACGTTCGTGGAAGGTGCTGGTGCTGCCGCTCTTGCTGCTGTCTTGAATAATACAATAAAACTTCAGGATAAAAAAATTGTCGTCATCATTTCTGGTGGAAATTTAACTCCAAATCTCATAAATCGGATAATAAGCAAGGGTTTAATAAAAGAAGGGCGCTTGTTAAAAATTAAAACTAAACTACCAGATATACCTGGTGCTTTAATAAAAATATTAGAAATTATTGCAAAAGAAAAAGGCAATATTGTTTCAATCATACACGAAAGAGCTCGATTAGAACTCGAATATCAACAAACTGATGTTATAATTGAATTAGAAACGAGAAATTTTGAGCATATTGACCAAATTTTATCCATATTAAAGAAACAATATGAAGTAGAGATATTATAATTAAGATTAATAAGAAATAAATATAGTCGAAAAAAAAATGGAAGATATAAATAATCCCGTTTATTCTCCGGGAAAAATAGGAAATGTTGAAATTCCCAATCGATTAGTCAGATCAGCTTCTTACGAAAGTAGGGCAACAGTTGATGGTCATGTTACAGATAAATTAATCCAGTTTTATGCTGAACTGGCAAGAGGAGGTGTTGGAATGACAATTACTGGAGTTTCAAATGTGAGACAAGATGGAAGGCAATTGGCATTGATGATTGGAAATTATTCAGATGAGTACATAGAAGGATTATCAAGAATCGCTGGAACTTATCACGATGTTGCTAAGGAAGAGGGTCATCACTCAAAGATCTTCTTACAGGTAGGACATAGTGGAAACTATATAACCCATTGGGGTTGGGAGGGGGAGCTAGTATCATCGTGTGATCTTGAAGATGATCTATCGCATAAAAAAGGAAGAACATTAAGTATTGACGAGATTGCAGAAATTGTTGAATTATTCAGCGAAGCTGCTTATAGAGGAAAAAAGGCTGGATTTGATGGAGTACAATTTCATGGCGCTCATGGATATCTCATTACTCAATTCTATTCTCCTTATTTAAACAGGCGAAATGACGAGTATGGCGGCTCTACAGAAAATAGAGCGAGATTCATGCTTGAAATTATTAAAGCAAGTAGGCAAAAGGTAGGTAGGGATTTTCCTTTATGTCTTAAGATGAATGGTTCAGATAGGTTGGAAGGAGGAATAAATGCTGAAGAAGCTGCTAGACTTGGACTATTATTTGCTCAAGAAGGAATTGACTGTTTGGAAATTTCATCGTATATTTTAAAAGCAGGTACTCTCGAAAGACCATCGTCTCTTCCACCAGAATCTCGGCGAAGGGTTCGAAAAAGAAAAATAGAAGCCTATAATTTACCATTTGCTAAGAAAATTAAAGAAGAATTGAAGAAAAATCCTACTACGGATATTCCAATAATCTTAGTCGGAGGTTTGTATCGCTTTGAACCGATACGCAACATAATAGAAAATGAAGGAATTGACTTTTGTTCAATGAGCCGACCGTTGATTCGAGAACCGGATTTACCAAAGACATGGAGTAATGGTCCCCCATATAAAGAAGCTGACTGCATTCATTGCAATAATTGTTTAAGTGATGCCTTGGTAAAAGGTCCTAAATGCGAAGGTATTCGATGTATTATGAAAGAAAATGAAGAAGTGAAGAAAAAGAGGTAATAAGAAATCATGCAGATTGTATTCCATGAAAAATATTATACATCGAATTATTCCATGGATCCTGCTGCAGCCCCAGGGCGCTTAGATGGGATAATGGCCATTATTAAAACTCACAAGGAAGATTACGATATAATCGTACCAAAACCTGCTTCAGAAAAGGATATTTTAAGAGCTCATACCGATAGACATTTAAAAGCAATAAAAGGTGATTCTCTATTGTTCGAAATGGCCTCATTAGCTGCGGGAGGAGCCATATTAGCAGCTGAAAAAGCCTACAATGGTGCTCCTACCTTTGCTGTTATTAGACCTCCAGGTCACCACGCATCAGCAGATTCTTGCTGGGGTTTTTGTTTCTTTAATAACATTAGCATTAGCCTATTAAAATTACACTCTGAGAATAAAATCAAGTCGGCGTTCGTCCTTGATTTCGATTTGCATACGGGAGACGGAAACATAAATATATTGACAAACCGGAGTGATGATTTTCGAGTGAAAATCTTAAATCCTCGAGATGAGAGCAGTAGTTCGAATTATATTAATGAGGTTGAAACATACATGCAAAATTTGAAAGATATTGATATTTTTGTGGCCTCAGCTGGATTTGATCAAGGGATAAACGATTGGGGGCGATTATTACATGCTGATGATTATACCAAATTAGGTTCTCTAATGAAAGAATATTCTGAGAAATTATGTAAAGGGCGTCGCTATGCATTATTTGAGGGAGGATACTATCACCCTGATTTAGGACCTCATATTCATGCGTTTTGTCAAGGTCTTAAATAAAAAAAGGAAGATTATAATTATTAATTCTTTTTATGAACATAGAATTACTCGGAAGGTGCTTGCAGACCTATAAGTGGCATCGCTTCGCCTAAATCGTAAGCTATATAGGTCTCATACTTAATTCCCTCGATGGCACCAAACATTAATAAACGCTTATGTGTTAAATCTAAGGCTTCTTTGACTTTTCCAGGCTTAATAGAAGCTATTGTAATATTATGAAGACCATCTTTTGTCGCACGTATTGCGGTTCGAATAATAGGTTTGGCAACTGTTTTATCATCAGGGATTTTTTTTCTCATTTCAATATACAATTTGCCAACGTCAGGGGCTTTGCTAACAGGATACCATAATTGTGATACAATTAACATGCTTCTTTTTCCCTCCTTTAGTGGTTTTGTTGTTGATTATGTTTTTTAGTTATATTTTGATGTGATTTATAAATAGTTCTGCAAGTATTTAAGTCTTGTACATTTTTGTCAAAAGGCTAATTTAAGAGATAGGTGATTTATTTTGATGAATCTTATTATAAATCAAAACTAAAATTAAATCTACCAAAAAACCTATAGTAATGTTAAGAAAGAAGCAGAAAATTGCCGATATTAAAATAATTGGAAAAGTTCTTTTATTAAAGTTCTTAAATGCTACTTTTGCCAATAAAAATGCCGTATAGAGGAGCATTGCCCCCAAAATAGCTTTTGGAAATTCAGAAAAGAGTAAAAGAAGCGTTTCGGCAAAGAATAATCCGAGTACGATTTCCATTATACCTTCCAGAATCATTGAACCTCCTGTTCGGGCTCCAAAGGCATATTGCGCGGCTAAACCCCCAGAACCATGACATAAAGGAATCCCTCCAAGAAAGGGATTAATCAAGTTCATGACGCCCATGTTAAGCGCTAAAGAATTCGCGTCAATCTCATCCTCCTTTTCGGGAAATAAATCCCTGATTAAACTAACCGTTGCTATCATTACATTCGTTAGCGTTAGTAAAAGTTGAGCAATACCGGCAAACAACATCCCGATTAGTAAATTGCCCAAGGTTGGAATCTGAAAGTAGAATATCGGGAGATTGAATACAAAATCCGACATGTTTACAGTTCCAAGAATGAACATGGATATTAGTCCAAAAATAACGAGTATGATGGCGGAAGGGATTTTATCGTTTTTAAATAATAACAAGATCACTCCAATTGATATAAATCCAAATAAAAAGTTATCAAAAAACAATATGAGAGCCGTCCACCCTAAAATAAAAGCTAAACCCAGCTGGATCCCACGGACGGCAAGGATGGGTACTTTTTGAACTATTTTGTTTAGCTTTTTTGAAAATCCCAATAATGCCCAAATAATCCCTGTTCCAAATCCAGTGGAGATTACCATATTGGGCGTCCAATTCTCAGCTATTGCGACAGTGCTTATCGTTTTTTGTGGTTGTACGGGTAATGGCAAATTATATCTTAATCCCAAAACGATATTCGTGATACCCACGCAGAAAAAGATGCCTGCTGGATTCAATCCAACAATCGAAATATAACCAATAACGAAGGGAATTAAAGTGCCCCAGTCTCCAAATGCACCCCCAAATTCTTTCAATGAGAATTTCTTTATCTTTCCCGGGATGTATTCATCTTCTTCATTACAATTCAAATTTAATCATAAGAATTGTATTTTTGTTAAAACAAAAAACTTTACATTAATATAAAATTCTATCTTTTTAGTAAATATTTAATCAAAAGACCAACATGTCAAATAAAGAAGAACTGGACGCTGAAGTCATTGTTGTAGGGGGAAGTGTTTCTGGTGTTAGTGTTGCTAAAACATTATCAGAGAAGGGGATTGATGCAATTGTGCTTGATAAGCAGAATTTCCACGATTTAAATCTTGTGCTGGTGGAATAAGAAGAAAAGACATTGAAAAATTTCCATATATTAAAGAATTTTTCGACTCAGATAATTATTACACTGCAATGATATCTCCCAACCTCGATGAAGGAATTCAGTTTCACTCGCACGATCTTGACACGCCTTTATTATCAATGACTTTGAGTAGGACTGATTTTTATAATAAAATGATAAATCACCTCATGAAAACAACAAATAGCAGAGTTGAAATGAACACTAAGATTGTTGATGTAGAAATTAAATGTGATAGAGCTATATTTCATACGAAAAACGGCAAAGATTATTCGTGTTTGGTAGTTGTAAGAGCGGATTCTACAATTTCTACAGTGTCAAGGAGTCTTAGTATTGGACTTTTCGATAAGAAACTTAATTAAAAAGAGGAAAGTTATTAAGTGTTACTATTGAGATGGAGATCCTCTTCGATAATTCAGAAAAAGCACATAAAAAGGAGCTTAAAGTCTTCAAAGATTATATACTGAATACTTATATACTATTTCGGAACTATTAATGTTAGATTAATCAATTATATATATTCAAAAATTCATTTAAATTAAAAACACAAATAGAATAATCCCAATAAAAATGTCAAAAAAATTAGATCACGATGTCATCATAGTAGGTGCAGGTCCCGCAGGATCCACGGCGGGATATATATTGAGCAAGTTAGGGTTGAATGTACTCATAATTGACAAGGAAACTTTTCCAAGAAAGAAATTATGTGGAGGAGGAGTCACTCTGAAGGCACTTCAATTGATAATTAAGATATTTGGAGAGACTTATTCTTCTTTGAAACAGAAAAACATCATTAATTATATTACTAACGAAAGCGAGATCACTTATCGAAGGTCGAAAACCATTGTAAAAATCAAGTCAGAATATCCATTAATTTTTGTCGATCGCTCGATATATGATAACTTTCTCTTACAAAAAGCTAAAAACATAGGTGCAGAGGTCATCGAAGGGCAACCTGTCAAATCGGTGAATCTCGATGAGTGTTCGGTATCTTTATCAGACGGGACCGTTTTAAACTCTAGATTTATAATTGGAGCTGATGGACCAAATAGCGTTGTAAGGCGTGAGTTTAGTAGGAAAGGATTGATAACACAAAAGCAATGGAGTCACAATTTAGCTACTGGACTCGAGGTATTCATTGATAGAGAAGAACTCAAGAATGACGAGTTTAAAAATTTTATTATGGGATTTGGCATTGTTAATTGGGGTTATGCATGGATGATTCCAAAAAAAGATAAAATAGCGGTTGGATTAGGGGCTTTGAATAGGAAAAATCGAAAAAATTTCAAAAATGCTCTGCGAGATTGGATATCCTGCTTGAATCTAAACCCGAGTGTGATGGATGGTTTGTCTAGTCATCCGGTACCTTATGGAAACTTCAAATTCAAACCGTCTTATGAGGGTAAAGTATTTCTTATAGGTGACGCAGGCGGATTCACATGTCCCCTATTCGGGGAAGGTTTGTATCTTGCCAAAAAAACCGCCGAATTCGTGGCGACGGCAATTTATAACAACATAAACGATAATAAAGCGATTGAAGAGGCATTTTTATGGAATTTGAAGAAAAGAATATATCCTAACCTCGAAGCTTCTATGACATTGAGAAAAATATTCTTTCATAAGTTTTTCTCGGCATTCAAATTTAAATTAGCGGGAGCGTTTATGAGAAGATACAATCACATGATAATGGAAATAATGGTCGGGGATCGTTCTTTTAAATGGTTGAAGAGAAACAATTTAAACTTGTTAGAACTAATTAAATAGGATTATTAAGCAATATCAATTTATTACTAATAAGAAATTTGGAAGAGGACACCGAATGATGGTAAAAGTCTTGAGATCTCCTAAGAGAAATAAAAAAATATTAAATTTGAGTTAAAAAGAAATAGAAAGTAAAATGTTGGATCAAATAGATGTTATAAACGGAATAATGACAACAATTTGCGTAGCATTCTTCATAACAACGGGAGTACGAATCGGTTTAAATTATAGAAGAGAGAAAATGAGGGTGTTTATTCTCTGGGGATTGACATGGATAGGATTAGTTAATATATATTATCCAATCGTCATATCGTTTTGGGGATATTTATTTTTTGGACAAGGACTCTCTCTATTTGGGTATCTCTTCATCAGTAGCTTCGCTCCAATTACCATAATCATTGCAGTTTGGGCATGGTCGGACCTAATAATAAAAAAATACCAAATAAAACTTGTAGGAGTGGCATTTATAGATAATGCAATTTTTATTTCTATTTTCATGTACAACACATTTAATAATCCTACCTCGCTTGGAGCTATACAAGGTCTCGTGTCAATAAGATACGGTGAAATCGTACTCTTGTATCTAATAACACATACAGTACTAGGAACCTTTATGGGATTTATATTAAATCAACAGTCTAGAGACGCGTCAGAACCAGAAATACGATTGAAAGGAGACTTAATTTGGATAGCGTTTCTTTTATTTTTCTCAGGTGCGAATATAGATGGATTCTTACCATTATCCGTAATAACAATATGCATCTCACGAATAGCCCTCACATTAGGTTCAATAATATTCTTTTTAGGATTCTTTCCGCCCAAATTCGTTTTAAGGTATATAAGAGAAAGAAAGGCTAGGAAGTAGAAAAGTAATGAACGAATGCTCTTAATTTATAATTTTTTATCAAAGTTAAAATTATAATAAAAAAAATTTAATAGATTTGGAGATTTTGTATTTTATTATGCGATTCTCATTTCACATTTCAGGCTCCACCAAATTCTTTCAGGGAGAACTTCTTTAAATGCTGCGGGGTGTGATCAGCTTCTTTATTGGAATTCAAAATTAATAATGAGAATTGCTTTTCTATTTAATATTTATTTCAAGAATTAAAATATAATCCTTTGTTAATATATAAATGAAGAATTGAAAAAAAATAAAAAACTTTACATTAATATAAAATTTCTATGTAATTAATTAATACTGAATCAAAAGATCGCAATGTCTAAAAAAGAAAAACTGGACGCTGAAGTCATCGTTGTAGGGGGAAGTGTTTCTGGTGTTAGTGTTGCTAAAACCTTATCAGAGAACGGAGTTGATGCGCTTGTGCTTGATAAAGCAGAATTTCCACGATTTAAATCGTGTGCTGGTGGAATTACGAGAAAAGCCATTGAAGAGTTTTCATATATAAAGGAATTCATCGACTCAAATATTTACAACTCGGTAATAATGTCTCCTAATCTTGATAAAGGAGTATATTTTCATTCGGATGATCCTAATAAACCTTTAACTGCTATGTCTTTAAATAGAACTGATTTTGATAATAAAATGATAAACCATCTCATGTCAACAACGAATTGCGAGGTCAAAATGAAGACTGAGGTTATTGATGTAGAGATCAAGGGTGATAGGGCCATTGTTCATACGAAAGACGGTAAAAAATATTCTTGCTTGATGGTTGTAGGAGCAGATTCAGCAATTTCTACAGTATCAAAAAGTCTTGGTATTGGACTCTTTGATCCTACACTAAAATCAAAAAGGAGTGAGTTGCTGAACATTTCTATTGAAAAAGAGATCCTCTTTGATAACTCAGAAAAAGCTAAAAACAACGAATTAACGGTTATCACGATTAATTCTTTTGAGGATGTAGACGGGTATGTGTGGTATTTTCCAAGAAGCATAGGAGCAAATGTTGGCGTTATTGGGAGTAAAGGTAAAAATTTTAACCATATTCTTGAGAGATTCATAAATCATTTGATGAAAATTGGGAAGATTCCTAAAGACGCACAGATCGGAAAGAATAATGGGGCCATACTTCCAGGAAAAAAATTGTATAAAAAGAGAATCCACGATAGAGTCTTGCTTGTTGGCGATGCAGGTGGATTTTGTTTTCCTGGTAGTGGAGAGGGAATAATGCCCTCACTCATTTCTGGGAAAATCGCGGGTGAAGTGATAGCTCCATTAATTAAAAAAGCTCGAGTGAAAAAAGAGAGAAACGAAAGATACAATGGCCTCTTCTCAAAAAAGAATTTGAAAAAATACATCAACTTAACAGATAAGGTGTTGAAAAACGAATTTAGAATACTTAATGTCGCTTATAAAATTATGGCTAACAAAAGATTTAATATTGAATTAGTAAATTGGTGTCAAGAAGACGAAAAATTAACAAAAAATATTTCCAATTCAATATATGGAGATAATCCGAGTTTATCATTTCAACTAACGATATTATCTAAATACATTAAATTTAAGTTAAAAAAAAAGAGGGAGTAAAAATTTGGATCCAATAGATATTATAAACGGAATAACAACAACAATTATAGTGGTTATTTCCATGATAACAGGAATAAGAATTAGTTTAAAATACAGGAAAGAAAGATTAAGGGTATTCATTCTCTTTGGAATAACCTGGGGAGGAATGGTTATAATATATTATCCGATTGTGCTGTCATTTTGGGGAATAATATTCTTTAGAACAGGGCTCTCTCTATTCTCGTATCTCTTCATTTGTAGTCACGCTCCAATTATCGTATTTATTGCAGCTTGGGCGTGGTCGGAACTAATCTTAAAAAAATATCAAAAACAAATTGTTGGGTCAGCATTTATTCTTACCGTAATCTCTATTCTTGTTTTTATGTACAATACCTTCAATAATACTGCTCTACTTGGATATTTAGAGGGTGTCGTGTCATTAAGATATGGTCCTATTGTACTCTTTTATCTAGCGATAACTTCAATATTAGGAATAGCAATGGGATATCTTTTTTATCAGCAATCTAAGGACGCCGCCGAGCCAGAAGTGCGAATAAAAGGAATCCTAATTTGGATTGCATTTATAGCATTCTTCGGAGGTGGACTTTTAGATGGATTTTTACCGTTATCGACAATAACAATAATCCTCTCTCGAATTACCCTTATATTAGGCTCAACAATGTACTTTTTTGGATTCACTCCACCAAAATTTGTAATGGATTATATGAAAAAAATAATGGCTAGGCAATAGAGAAATATTGATTAAATGCCTACTATTTTTTATATTTTTGTCCAAGTCTTATAGATTAATTAAAATAAATTTTAATTGATTTAGGAAATTTTGTATTTTATGAGATTCTCATTTCACATACCAGTTCCAACTCCAAAGTTGGAATACATGTTTAAAGGAGCACAAAAAGCGGAGGAATGCGGTTTTTTTGGAGTATTTTACGCTGATCATACGGTAATGTTGCCTCCTGGACCAGGAAATTGTTTCGATGCGTATAATTTCTTGTCAGCCATCGCAATGGTTACAAATAAAGTAAAATTGTGCACCGGTGTTTCAGATTGTCATCGTTTTCATCCTGCCTTAATGGCTCATAAAGTTGCGACATTAGATCATATCTCAAATGGAAGAGGGATGATAGGACTTGGAGCAGGCGAAGCGATGAATATTGACATGTACGGATTAGACCGAGCTCGGACTTTCACAAAATTAAAAGAATACATAGAACTCTTAAGAAAGTTTTGGATAAAAAGAAGCGTAACTTACGAAAGCAATTTTTGGGGGAAAATGAAAAAAGCGTATGTTCAATTAAAACCAATTCAAAAAAGCCCACCGATTTATATTGCAGCGAATGGCCCTAAAACTCGCAAACTAACTGGAGAAGTAGCAGATGGCTGGTATCCTCTTTATCAACCACCTTGGTTGTTTAAAAAGAAGGCAAGGGAGGTTTCTGATGCGGCGAGAGCTATAGGGCGCGATCCATCTGAGATTGATTATGCATATGATTGCTTTGTAGCAATAGACGATAAAAATCCAGAAAACGCTATTAAAAGATGTGAATTTTTTAGAGCTTCATACTTATTAAACTCCCAACTCGTCAATGAAGCTTATCCAAACTTAAATCTTCCCGAAGAATTAAGCATTCATAATTTTGAAATGGATAGTAAAGGCGCCACGGATGTATTGAGTAAATTGAACGAGCTACCCGAAACAATTCTCGAAGATACTAACTGTCTTGGTACAACAGACGACGTCATTGCAAGCATTGAGAAATATAAAGAGGCTGGAATGACGCACTTGAGCATTATGAATAGAGGCCCTGATACTAACCAAGTTTACGAGATTTTTAGGGATAAGATAATCCCATATTTTAACGAAATGGAGAAGTAGCACAACATTTTATTTATTTTTTTAATCAATAAGAAAAAAAGAATTAGAAAATGATTCCCTTCTTGCGAGCGTAGAACTTAACTGCCTCAAAAGATACAGTGCATATCATTGCAACCGCAATACAAACTACCCAATCTAAAGCGTTTAAATACATTAAACAGAAATTATACCCTTTTTCTGCAAAAAAAGTCTGTAATCCTGGAATATACATTAAAGCGAAGAGTGCGATAAAAACCAGTCCTATGGATAAATAAACATATTTATTACCATCTTCTTTCAAGCTTTTAATTAACGATTTATTTGGACGCCGAATTTGGAACACTAAAAACGCTTCAGAAGTAAACAAGACCACCATTAACATCGTGAGCGTTTTTCCTTCACGAGGATCATATACAAATCCTCCGATGTTAAGAGTAGCTGGAGTATAAAGATATCCCTCGTTTAAAGCGCCAAAATCTAAAGGTGGAGTTGGAATGCTATAAGCAATAGCATAAATTGTAATCATACTAACTGCCAAACAAATTCCAAACGATGTCATTAGAATGAGCGTATTCTTCGATAATATTTCTTCAGTGTCTTTAGGTTTTTCTTCCATCACGTCATCAGAAATTTGATCAAAAGTCAAGCCTAAGCTTGGTAAGGCATGAATTGAAAGCGAAAGAAAAACCCACATGTATGAAAATCGAGCATCGAACCAATATGGAAGGCCTAAAATGATATATAAGACAACCTGGACAAGTCCTTCAAATACATTAATGCAAATAAAAAATACGATAATAGCCCGTATTTTAGCGAAGATTCCTCTTCCTTGATGGATGCCTGTAACAATAGAGTTAAATGAATCGTCTGAGATCACCATGTCAGCAGCTTCTTTTGCAACATCTGTACCAGTTATTCCCATTGCTACTCCTGCGTCTGCTAAATTGAGTGCTAATGCATCGTTTACACCATCTCCTGTCATTGCTACGACTCTTTTATCATCCTTATACTTGTTAACGATATCTTGTTTATGTTCTGGAGAGACCCTGGCAAAAACCCTTATTTTATCAAAATCTTTTGATTTAATCGCTTCTTTAATGTCTTTACCTTCACATGCAATCTCATTTTCATCGTCGACAATTCCAATTTGCTCTGCTATTGCTCTTGCAGTTGTAGGCGAATCTCCCGTAATCATAACGACTTCTACTCCTGCGTTATGACATTGTTTAACAGAATCTTTTACGCCCTCTCGTGGAGGATCTAAAATAGTAACAAATCCTAGATACGTCATGTCCGATTCAAATTTTCCTCTATCCTTGTCTTCGTGAGATGGGAGCGCAAAAAATTCTTTATAACATAAACTGAGGATCCTATAGCCACGATTTGCGTATTCATCTATCTTATTCATCACTTCTTTTTTTAATTCGCTTGAAAATTCTATATTTGCGTTTTTATACAAGATTTTAGAACAATTAGGGATTAGCATCTCAGACGCCCCTTTTGTAAACGAAAAGTACTCTTCTTCTTTTAAATAGATCTTTGTCATTGTCTTTATTGCAGAATCAAACGGATATTCCTTAATGGATTCATAACTTTCTAATAGATAATCTCCCATCCCTTTTTGAAATAACACCATCAATGCTCCTTCAGTAGGTGATCCAACCACGCTCCAATTATCAATGAATTTTTTACCTACTTCAATTTCATTTTTTACCAATGCGGAATTATTATTCAAGAATCCTGAAATCAGGAGTAATTTCAATTGAGGGAAATCGTCAATATGCTTTATATACTCCGGATTTTTAGGGTCATCAGTTTTTATTATTTCTCCTTCTGGAGAGTACCCGCTACCAGTTACCTTAAAAATAGAGCCGTTGGTCCAAACATATTGCACGCTCATTTGATTTTTAGTTAGCGTGCCTGTCTTATCAGTACATACTACGCTTACTCTACCCAAACTATCTACAGAGGCTAAGTTTCGAATTATTACTCCTTGATGAGCCATTGCCACGACACCGGTTATAAGAACGATTGTAGTCATGAGTGGTAGGTTAATTGGCATCAAATCCATCGCTGAATTTAGATAACCTACAAAGTTATTGATATTGTCAACATTAACCGCAACCATTATTATTGTTAACAGCAACCATAAACCCATCACGCCTATACCGAGCCATTTCCCGAAGTGGTTCATTTTCTGCCTAATGGGTATATCACTTGTTCCAGCTTCTTCTAATTTATGTGAGAGCTTCCCAATCTCTGTGTGTGGACCCGTTTCTACAATAACGGCTTTTCCATTTCCCGTAGTGGTGTAAGTTCCGTAAAACACCATGTTTATTCTTTCTCCAATTGGGTATTCATCATTTGTATCTTTTAATGCTTTCCCATCAGATAATTTTTTCACAGGCTCACTTTCTCCTGTTAAAGAAGCTTCATTTACTTCTAAATTTGAAGATTCGATGATCCGAGCATCAGCAGGTATTTTATCTCCTTGGTTAATAACTAAAATATCTCCAGCAACTAAATTTCTAGTTATAACATCTGATTTTTTATTATTCCTAATTACTGTTGTTGTTGGTGCTGACAATTCACGGAGCGCATTTAATTTCTTTGTTGCTCGATATTGTTGAAAAATAGCAATAAAGCAATTTAGAACAACAACGCCCAGTGTAACTGCTATTAACATTAAATTTTCTTCGCCACCAAAGAAACTACTGATTAACAAGATTAAACCCCCGAATAAATAAATCACTATCAACCAATTAAATAAAGGAGCTAAATAAATCTTAATAAATCCTCTAGAAGGTTTTGGTATTTCGTTATATCCATATTCTTCCAATCGTTTATTAACTTCTTGTTCGGTTAATCCTGTCTTTGGGTTAGTTTGAAGTTCTTGATAGATTTGCTCTACTTCTTGAGTATAATAAGCTTTTGTCATTGGTAGTTCTTCTCAGATTTTTAATCATGAAACACTTAATAATTTCTTGTTAAATTATTGAATTTAATATAAAGAATATAAAATTATTGTATTTATTATTATTGAAACATAAAATCAAAACTAACTTAAAAGTAAAATAATTAAAAGTGAATTCCTTTCGATCGTGCAAAAAACTTAACGATTTCTATTCCCATTATTCCAGGCGTTGCAAGTAATACACATGTAACCCAATCAAAACCGTCAAGAAACATGAAATTTAGTTGGATGTTAAGATTTAAAACGTCGTTTATTGTCGTGTTTACTGAATAGGAAAAAAGTATAATTAAAACATGTAATATTAAAGTAAAACCACAAATCATGAATAATCTTAGAGAAAATTCTTCTTTAACGCTTTTGAGCAGGGATTTATTTGGCCTTCTAAATGACCAAATGAATGTAGTTTCGCAAATGTATAATGTAGTCATTAACATCGTTCTTGCTTTCATTTCGATTAACTGTGGAGTGGTCACGCCAGACGGTATATAACTTAAAGAAGGATTTAAATTAAAACTATTTAACTGTATTATCCCTCCTAGTGTCAATTGAATTGCTAACACTAATCCAA
>Ga0180438_10006123_pt1 | contig 16425 bp, 16 predicted proteins | sample SS_ome_12_FD_132455 | JGI IMG/M metagenome (GOLD analysis project Ga0180438, IMG submission 132455) | Hypersaline lake sediment archaeal communities from the Salton Sea, California, USA - SS_3_D_2 metaG | ecosystem: Environmental > Aquatic > Non-marine Saline and Alkaline > Hypersaline >...
GGACTACAAGTCGGACTACGAGTTCTGGCTTGAGCTGGGTGTTAAGATGGGTTACGGGGAGGACTTCTGGGACGGAAGTATTGAGAAGTGCATGAACTACCAGCTGGAGAATTTTAGCATGACTATGGAAGAGCTAAGGGCACATCCGACAGGTATTGTTTATGAACCAAAACCAATGGTCTACGAAAAATATGATAAAATATTTGCCACCCCCAGTACCCGGCTGTCGAGGGCTCGCTATCTCCCTCAGGGCAAAGTGGCAATCTATAATACCACATTTGAAGAGAATGGGTTCAATCCACTGCCAGAATGGGTAGAGCCGCCCGAGAGTCCAACGGCTACACCGGAGCTCTTAGCGGAGTACCCTCTAGTCTTTTTTGACGCACATACTTCGGACGTATACAACCATGCGTGGTTACATAATTTGCCTTATCTACGCGAGATTCAACCTGACCCATGGGTGCACATTCACCCAGAGACAGCTAAGGCACGGGGGATAGAGAACGGTGATTGGGTCATTGTGGAATCACCACACGGCTGGATAAAGGTAAAGGCTCTGTATTTCCAGGGGATACGACCAGACGTGGTTATGGGCCTCCACGGATGGTGGCAGGGTTGCGATGAACTGGGACTACCGGGTTATCCGATACTGGATGGAGGCGCAAACGTAAACGTACTATACAGTACCGACCCGGATAAAGCTTTTGACCCAATGGTAACTGCTATGCCCAAGCAGACCCTGGTCGACGTACGAAAAGCATAGAGTTGCGGACCGGTAGCTAAGAATTACCGATCATAGTAAATGAAGGGGCAATATACGTAATGGCAAGGCAATACGGATTTTACTTTGATGCAGATAAGTGTGTCCTATGCCGTGCCTGCGAAGTGGCATGCAAGGCCGTACATAATATTGAGCCGGGAATAGAGTGGATACGAGTCGTTGAGATCTGGGATGGTGTCTACCCGAATGTTACCAGAGATTTTTTTGCTCTGGCCTGTATGCATTGTGATAAGCCTGCCTGTATTGAGGTGTGTCCTACCGGAGCCATAAGCAAACGAGGTGAGGATGGTATCGTCATCGTCGACAGAGACAAATGCAACGGTTGCCGAGAGTGCTTCTCGGCTTGTCCTTATGGTGTGCCACAATTTGGTGCTGACGGCATCATGCAGATGTGTGATTTCTGTTCTGGGATAAACATGCAACCTGCTTGCGCGGTATGCTGCCCTACCGGAGCTCTTAAATTTGGTACCCTTGATGAATTGCTGGAAATGGCAAAGGGGAAGATGGTCAAGAAAATGGACGGTCCTACCGAACCATCAATCATTATTGCAGGTGAATTGACAGTCGCTAGTTTGATTACCTGATCACACCTTCTAACCAATTTTTTATCAGGTCGCAATTCGATGGAAGGTATGCAGGGTGTCTTTAAGGGTTAAACAGTGTGACTATTGAAGCTTAAGAACTTCTTCCACTATAAGGGCGGAATCATAGACAAAGCCAGGGCACTTGTTTCTAAAAACCCCGCTTTGTCTTGCTAAGATAAGTTCCCCAGAATCACTCAAGTCATAACCGATCAGTTCTTTACACTCTATGGAGCCGTGAAGAGTTGTGAACCTATCAATAAACTCTTTCACCAAAGTGTAGGTTCTTTGTGAAGCTTCTTCGTCAGCTAAATTCACCTGTCCGTGCTTCAATCCAATCACCATTAATGCTCCGGTTACGGCTCCACACGTTCTACCCGTGCGTCCTATTCCAGCGCCAAAACCACATGCGATTTTTAAAGCCAATGCTTTTTCTAAACCAAACTGTCCGCTGTATGTTGATAATACCGCGGGAGCACAATGAAATCCTTTTTCAAATTGTTTTTTTGCTTCCTCTGCTCTGCTCAATTATCTCTCCTCCGTGCTTGCCTTCTCCGTCTTTTCCGGCCGGGTACCCCCGAAGATCGCCAGGAGCTCTATCCTGCGGCATTTCACCGCGAAGGCGCAGACAAAACTTAATTGGATGCGTCAGTTATGTTTTTCATTATTTTTGTAACATAGCCATCAATTTCAATGTTTATGATCATTCTGCGATATGTTGTTCACACAGATTGACTAAATGTGTAGTTACATCAGGCTTTCAATTTCTTGATTAGAAGAGCCATATTTTTGCCGAAGTTCCAGGCAGTTTCAAGTCCTTCTTCATCCTGTTTCACGTCCCCTTTTCCTCGGCCAACAGCAACATTCCAGTACGTAGAACCGGGAATGAAGAAGCCCAGAATCTGAAACCAGAATGTAAGTTGAGCAATTGTGAAATTCTTGCCGGATCGTCTTGCCACTACCAGCGGCCCGCCGACCTTACGCTGGAAGGGTTCACCATTCCAGCGTGAGATATAACCGACACGCTCCATAAGTGCCTTAATGAGCGACGTAGCCGAGCCATAATATACCGGCGAGGCTAGAATTATACCATCGGCCTCTTTCATTTTGAGGTATATTGGAAATAAATCGTCCTTGATAGAGCAAATCTCTTGTTCTTTGCATGCCATGCAAGCCGTGCATGGTTTTATTTCCAGGCTAGCTAACCGAATAAGCTCAGTATCCAAACCTTCTTCAGAAATTGCCTTAAGCGTGTGCTTGGTTAGCAATTCTGTGTTGCCATTTTTTCTTGGACTACCAATGATTGCCACGACTTTCATTTCGTGACTCCTTAATTAATCCTCGTATATAGACAACCATATAATAGCGAGTTAAACATTACAAATCAGTCGAACAAGTAGGAAGAGTAGTGACCATCACGAAATATTATACAAGCTAACAACATTTACAGGAGAAGCTATTTGTGTTATGCCGATGTCCCACAACTGATTCTTGACAATGTGATATAATATAGGCAAGCTATGTATCCCAGCATTGATAGACTATGAACGAGGATAACATAGTGCAAGCACCGATAGACCGCTCTGAAGGCGTGTCTTTAGTATCGGTAGTCGTACCGGCTCACAACGAGGAAATCTATCTGCTTTCTTGCTTGGAGTCTATAGGAAACCAGGATTATGCGGGTGAATATGAGGTCATCGTAGTTGATAATGCCAGCACAGACAATACCGCCCAGATAGCTCGAGACTGGGGAGCCAGAGTTGCCTATGAAGGTAAACGTAGTCCAGCGTGCGCTCGACAGAAGGGTGCGCAAGTAGCCAGAGGAAAAATCGTTGCCTTCATCGATGCCGACACTCAGGCGCCAACTCACTGGCTTTCAACAATAGTATGGCGCTTTCTCTGTGAACCGGAAACGGTAGTGATAAGCGGACCGTATGCTTATAACGATGCGGGAAAAATCGCCAGGGTTGCTTCTTATGCTAATTTCATCAGCATTATCATAGATCAGCTTTTTCGTAAAGCTTTCAACAAAGGTAGTGCAGTATGGGGATGCAACTTTGCAGTGAGACGTTCAGCACTAATGGAAGTGGGTGGATTTGACACCAGTATCAAGTTTTACGGTGAAGAGTATGAACTCTCCTTGAGACTTAGTAAGGCCGGTAAAGGAGGTGTTATCCCGCGACTGTTCGTACTCACCTCAGCCCGTCGCTTAAAGAGGATAGGTGTAGTGAATCAATACTGGAACTGGGTCGTGGACTACTTCTCGGTCCTTTTCTGGTATAAACCAATTTCTGAAGAACTGGAAAACTTACCGGCCAAGGCATGGCAAAGAGTGGTTGATAGTTTTTCTTTGCAACGTGCTAGAGCAATTTTATTATATATTGCACTTTTCTTAGGATTACTCTGGTTGAATATTAGCCCTGTGTTTGAAGCAGTAGGAAGGGCTATTTATGTCTTTGATATCGGTATTCTCAGTACATTATTTGCCTACCACGGGATAAACCCTAATTCCCGGCTATACGGCAAGGTATGGTCTAATGGCAACCGTAACAATTTGCGGATTGCGTTAACCTTTGATGATGGTCCGAATGAACCGTATACTTCTCAGGTTCTCGGTATATTGGAGCGATATGGAATAAAAGCCACTTTCTTCATTATTGGGCAAAACGCTAGACGCTATCCTGAGGTCTGTCGACAGATAGTGACAGCGGGAAATGTGATTGGGAATCACTCCTACCATCACCACAAGTCACTATGCTTAAGAAGGAACAAAGCGGTTGCTCGTGACATTAAACAAGCTCATCAGGCAATCTATGAGTGCACCGGACTTGAGCCCAAGCTTTTTCGTCCTCCTCACGGTTTTCGCACCCCGTGGATGATGCGCACTGTTCGTAGCCTTGGATATACGGTAGTTACCTGGGACAATATGACTGGTGACTGGAATGCAAATAAGTCTGCCGAGGACATTGAACGGACTATCGTTCAGGGGGCAAAGCCCGGAGGCGTAATTGTCCTGCATGATGGTCGCGATAGTAGACCAAGATATGACCGCAGTCAGATGCTCCAAGCTCTGCCCTTCGTAATTGGGACCCTCAAGAAGATGGGTTTTAACTTTGTCACCATACCTGAGCTTCTTGAGCCAGAAGGGGAGCTTTTAGCCTAGCAAGCCTGGTTTCGACACGCCGGCGGATTCACATATGTTTTGAGCTATACTTGGCCAAAAGTGCTGCCCTGGAAAGCCAAATTTCTTTTAGCTCCCAAGTCTTTTCTCTCAGTCCCGCAACATCCTCTCCCCGCAAATGATAGACTTGCATTAATCCAGTCATATAGAAGCGAGCCCCCTTCTTCCACAAGCTATCGGCCAGTTCGTCAACTTGAAAGCCCAGTCGCCTCGCGGCTACGTACAGAAGGGTGCTGCCGTGGAGCGCAGCAATATCACCAAGTGTCCCACTGGATATCCGCTGAGCTAGAATTTGAAGGTCTTGCGCAAAGCAACCAAGAAATTCCCGTGGCGATTGTGAGGCACTCAGATACGAATTACGCCTTCTTTTGAACCAGGCGTTGTCCAAATGTAGCTCTATGATTCTATCCCCAGATTTTACTTCAGAGCCGTCATTGAGCAATAGGTTGGGGCCTTTGTAGCAGTGAAGATTAAAGCGAATAATGCCACTGCCATTGGTTCTTACTGGCCTGGTCCGAGAGATTGTTCTTAAGCATTTGTCAACTACGGGCCATAATATCAGGACAAAACGAGGCGGCATGTTTTTTGGCATTAACTGTCTCCATAAGTAGTATACCAGTATAGTTCCATGTAACAGCATTTTACTATAGGTAACTCCGCGTGTCTTGAACATGAAGCTTACGCCTATTGGAACAATTCAATTGAATTAAGAATAGGGCATTGTCCCTACCTATCATTTTGTGCCACAATAACCTGAACCGTATCATGATTGCCTGGATAAACGGAGCACTTTCCACACTAGCTGCTTCCATAAGCGTCGATAATATCGCGGGACTGGCAGCCATTTTTTTTATAGCCATGTCATGCGACATTGGTATTCCCTTTCCGTTTGTACTGGATACCATCGTGTTTTTCACCACTTACAAAGTGGGAGCTTTGTCATGGCCGGTGCTTCTGGTGATTGTAATGCTATTGGGTGGTAGCCTTCTGGGAACGAGCATTATTTACTGGGTAAGTCGCCTGCTGGGCACAAGATTCGTGGACTGGATCGGTAGACGTTCCAAATTTCTGCGGCGTAATCTCGAGCAATTTCAGAATAGGTTGGGTAGATGGACCATACCGGTGATAGTGGCTGCCAGATTGACACCTGGCCTGATGCAGGTATCATCTGTGGCTGCTGGCACATTACGTATCCGTTACTATCAGCTAGTGCTGGCTAGCGTATTTTCTTTTATTGTCTATGATGGAACATTGATTATCCTGGGGACCTTAGCCAGGCTCGGCTTGAAGGATGTGGGACCTGAGTATTCCGCCTGGATTGTTATTGGCTTCGTGGCTATAATGACAGCCATATTTGTCACGGTTCACCTGATAAGGCGCAGGTCAAAATTGAGTTAATATCTTACCGTTAAGTTACTTTATCTTAGATTACTTAAGTCTTAATGTATTTCCAATGATAGTAAAGTAGCGAGGGTGCTGGCTTATTTGCGCTTGACAAATGGATTAATTTAGAGGAAATGAACCACGCCTGATGGAGCAAATGAGATTTTATCCACAGTAAGAGATTCCTTCCTCTTGATTATACAGCAAACTCTCTTTATAGGTTGTTACTCTCATCCTTTTTCGGTGGCTTTACCTCTCCCATAATTTACCACAAGCTTCATGCGATGATATGGAGACAGGAGTACGGCACTTGGATTGTTACCCGTGACCATATCTTTAACCACAACATAGGTAACAGGAGCTTTTGAGCGCTTGATGAAAATAGTATCGTGTCCGACGCAGAGACCATATATGAAGTTCAATTCTGTACCTTCCTGGTTCATAATTTCCGCTTGGACTATGGGATTACAGCTTATACCTAGTGGGTTTACCCATTCGTCTGGTATTCCCGTCTCTTGAGCTTTCAGGCCACCTACCATACAGGCTACTGAGATAACCTGGAAACCGGCTCTATCCAGAAAGCGGGCAAATTCTCGGCCCTCACGTATTAGGCCTACGCATACAGCCAGCCCCACCTTTTTAGCACCCAGTTCCCTGGCGAACTCGATGCATTGCTGGACTCGGGACCAATCATAGCCCCCTCTTTTAAGCACTTTGGCCGCAGCTAAATGTAACTTTTCCGTGTCAGGTTCAAGATATTGCCGTTTGCTTTCTTCGATTAAGCCTAGGAATCTTTGGGCCTGGCAATACTGAGGGATTCCCTGAGGATACATTGCCAAACACTCATTATCTTTGCACTGGTGACACTGGATTGTTTTAGCTTCTTTAGCCATTTTCCCTCCTTGATATATAAATCAATAATATATAATTTGAGTATATTGTGGGTGGTCAGGAAAGCTCTTTATACTGGGGAATAATCCACAGAATTGTCTGTCTGCAGTATTCATTTAGACGTCATTTTCTGGAAAGGGTGGCGCCCCTCTACCACTACACTTTTCAAGTCTAGGCTGATTCTATACTTCAGTTTTAGCTAATGTCAATTTAACTTCTTGGGTACTATAGAAGTGGGCTTTAGAGATGGTCGACTTACCATACCGAATAACTTTCCATTAAACCAAATGTTGTATAATACAAAAACACACGATGACAGAGATAAAAGCAGGTATAATCAACGTCACTGGCTATATTGGTATTGAACTAGCTCGCCTACTCTGCCAGCATCCCCGAACGGAACTAGTCACTGTTACCGGGAGAAGTGCGGCCGGGCAAAAACTAGGCAATGTTTTCCCAAGCTTTTTAGCAACTAACCATGTAATAAAAGCCGAACTTGATAGCAAAATCGATATCGCCTTCGTAGCATTGCCTCATAAAAGTAGTGTAGATGTAGTACCATCTTTACTAAAACAAGGAATCAAGATTGTCGATACCAGTGCTGATTTCAGGTTGAAGGACCCTGCTGAATATCCCAAATGGTACGGATTTGCTCATCCATCGCCGAAGTTACTGAAAGAGGCGGTTTTTGGCTTACCCGAGTTGTATAGCAGTGAGATTGCCTCAGCAACACTAGTAGCGAATCCAGGTTGCTATAGCACTTGTGCCCTATTGGCCCTGGCGCCAATGGTCAAAGAGGGGCTAATTTATCCCGATATAGTTGTGGATAGCAAATCTGGCGTCTCTGGGGCCGGCAGAACCTTGAGATTAACTGCTCATTATTCCGAGACCAACGAGAACATCTGTGCTTACTCACTTGAGGGGCATCGCCATTTGCCCGAAATAGAACAGGAATTGAAGGCACTTAATCCATCTTTTTCTCCTTTAATAACTTTCGTGCCTCATTTGGTGCCAATGACCAGAGGCATACTAAGCACTTGCTATGCGAGATTAAGAGACGACAAATTACTCAAAGATGCCGGGGTTGGGAAGAGACTAAGCCAAATATACAGTGAATTCTACAAACATGCCCCCTTTGTTCAAATAACGACTACACCTCCGCATACCAAACATGTCTGGGGAACTAATTTCTGCCTTGTTTATCCCACTGTCGATCTGGAGACAGGCAGGCTTGTAGTGATTAGCTGTATCGATAACCTTGTCAAGGGAGGAGCAGGGCAAGCAGTGCAAAATATGAATCTGATGTTCGACTTGCCTGAGACCACAGGGCTGGAAGCTTTAGCTATTTATCCGTGATATGGCCGGATTATTTCTCTGCCAGCACTAGTTGGTCTATTTTCCCTAGTTCGGCTGCTTATATTTCACTGACTCCTTGTCGCTAAACAGGATATACAGTACCCTTTTTAGTACTTTCTAGCTACTGGAAAAGTTACTAAAGGACTATTTACAGTAGCTAGAAGGGGATGGTATAGTGAAAACAGCTTAGATTTATTTGACTAAATTCATGGAGAGTTGCGAAATAGCGATGGTGAATGAATCAGTTTCGGTAAAAAGGCAACATAGAGAAAACTGTGATATGCGGGCTAGGGATTTGGGCAGAAACTCAGGATCTACTGATTCGCAGTTTGTGAACGAAAACCCGGTAACATCGATTATACAGAAAATAGGACAAGCACTGATTAAAATCCTAATATGCGATGATGATCCGGCAAGCGGGGAACTGGTACGGAGTTATCTACGGGGGATAACCGACAAAGAGATCGTGTCACTAGAGGTTGTGCATGAAGAGGAAATCCAGAATGCCTTGGATAAAAGTAGAATTGACTTGGTCTTAATAGATGACCAAATGCTAGGGAAATCGGGGATGGAGTGGCTCGCGGAGATGTTAAAGAAACAACTTGCTCCAGTAGTCGTGTTAACTGGCTCTGGAGATGAAGAAATTGGGGCACAGACCTTTCAAGAAATAGCAATTGGATACTTGCCAAAGGACGATTTATCTCGTGAAAAACTAAAGAACATCATCGATGATTCGCTGGATAAATGGGCACGACTACAACAAGCTATGGCTGATAAGGAAAAACTGGAAAAACTGGCAAATTTTGATTCTCTAACCGGATTATACAATCGCCGAACAATTCTGGGCAAGCTACAGGAGCAAGTCAATCTTGCTAACCGTTACAGAGACGATTTCACCTTGATCATGCTCGACATAGACCGTTTTAGGGAGGTCAATGATCACCATGGATATCTAACCGGAGACGAGGTTTTGGAGAGTATTGCTACTTTGATTCGTAACAATATTAGACGCACCGATATAGCTGGACGTTATGGCGGAGAGGAGTTTATCATTATCTTGCCCAAGACTAATTTATCTTCATCTTGGTCTGTAGCTGAGCGACTCCGCAGCATAATTGCGCAGGCTGAACTCAGAGATGCTACCGGGAATGTCTTCAGCATAACCGTAAGCCTGGGACTAGCTGGATGGGAACAAAAGGATGATGCCAGCTCCCTGATTGCACGTGTTGAGGAGGCTGTCCACAAGGCTAAGAAAAAGGGACGAGACCGTGTGCAAATTCTGCTTGGCCCAAGCCTTAGGGACAAAATCTAATCCAGTTTTATTATCACTGTTGGGACTGAGGCAAGGATTTGCTTCAGGGAAGTTGTGAAATGGAGGTCTCATAGTTACCGAGTGTGAAAATAATGTCACTCAATAGGTTTGACTATTTGCATACTTTTCGGCTACTTACTCGATGTAATTAACGTAATCCCCTCTGTAGCTGAATTAAAAATATTTGGCTATATAACAGAGCCGCCATCTACAACCAGCACATGGCCGGTCACATAGCTAGAAGCATCGGAAGCCAGGAAAATCACAGCCCCCACCATCTCGTCAGGTTCAGCTACGCGCTGCAATGGCGTTCTCATCATGACAGCTTGTGCAATATCGGGGTTGCTCCAGAGAGCTTCGCTGAACCGAGTTTTAACCAATCCTGGCGCTATAGCATTCACTCTTATATTATACTGAGCCCATTGCTGCGCCATGACTTTTGTTGCCATTATTACCCCAGCTTTACTAATAGAATAAACGGGTAAGATATCTGGGGTAATCCCGGCTACAGAAGCGACATTGATAATTTTACCCCCACCTTGCTCTTGCATAAGCCTGGCTACCGTCTGGCTGAGAAAAAATAAGCCTTTCAAGTTGAGATTCATAATGGAATCCCAGGCACGCTCTTCTATACTTATAGCCGGGTCCATAGTCGGATTGGTCCCAGCGTTATTCACCAGAATATCAATTTTGCCAAGCTCCTCTTTTACCTTCGCGGCCAAATTTTTTATCTCATCCATTCTACCTACATGTGTGGCCACAGCCATCGACCTGCGCCCTAACCCCTTTATCTCTGCAGCTACTTCTTCAAGATCCGGCAGTTTTCGGCTGGTTACAACTACATCGGCACCAAATTTAGCAAGCCCAACGGCGATAGCCTTACCTATGCCCCGACTGCCACCGGTCACCAGAGCTACCTTACCTGATAAAGAAAAACTATCCGGGGTAACACTCATTGTGCACCTCCTGAAAAAGATTTATAAGCTTTGATAAAAAGCCGTCACCAAAGTATATATTACAGAATAAGATATATGCAACTTACTCACCATGTAATTAGCTACCGTAATCGAAATTTTGCATCGCTTTTCACAACAAGCGCTGCTTCTTTCTAGCATTTGAGAGCGAGCTCAAGAGGGCTTTTGTGGTAATTAAAGTTTTTACAGGGAAGTAGTCATATGCTCCTATTAATTGGAAGATAGAAAGTCCCCCTTACGAAAGTACGATTACTAATGGGTGATTGACGGAGTAGTGAACGTCTCTTAGACTATATTCAATTAGTATTGGAGGGAACTGCATATGCCTGTAAAAATGAATAGCCGTATTTGTTATAGAACTGATGAAGTTTATCGGACGGTTGTTATCACGTAAGAGCGTTTTGGTGCACGGAATCAGGCAACTGCAAGAATAAAGAATACAGATTTAGAATGAGGATAGTTAAGGAGATAAAGTAACATGGCAAGAGTTAGCATTTTATTAATTATTGCAGTATTCACTGCTGGGATGGTAGGATGTGGTCAGCCTTCTTCTTCTCATACTCTTACTATCGCCAGTGCACCTGGGGGGTTGGTAAACACCCCTGGAGAAGGGAATTTTACTTATCCTCTGGGAACGGTGGTCAATCTGGTGGCGATTCCCAATCCTAGCTATCAATTTAACAACTGGACCGGTGACATAGGAGCGATTGACAATGCCGGTGCCGCTACAACCACGATTACCATTTACGATAACTACTCTATAACAGCCAACTTCGAGGCGCAATATGAACTCGCAGCGGGCGATAGGCATACAGTGGGACTTATGACCGATGGCACCGCTGTCGCTGTGGGATGGAATGGCTTCGGACAGTGCAATGTCGGTGGCTGGACGGACATTCTCCAGATCGCAGCAGGTGCCTGGCACACGGTAGGAGCCAAAGCCGACGGCACCATGGTAGCTGTGGGATGGAATATATCTGGACAGTGTGGTGTCGGGAGTTGGACGAATATTATTGAGGTCGCGGCAGGTGATGAGCACACAGCGGGACTAGAAATCAACGGCACCGTAGTAGCTGCAGGAAATAATACTTACGGGCAGTGCGATGTTGAGGACTGGACGAACATCATCCAGTTGGCCGCAGGCGGCTCGCATACCGTGGGACTCAAGTCCAATGGCGCCGTAGTAGCCATGGGAGCCAGCGACTTCGGGCAGTGCAATGTTGGCAACTGGACGCACATTATACAGGTCACCGCGGGCAGCCAACATACGGTTGGACTTAAAGCCGACGGCACCGTGGTCGCCGTTGGAGCCGACGACTGTGCGCAGTGTGATGTTGATGGCTGGACGAACATTGTCCAGGTTGCTGCGGGTGGCTATCACACTCTAGGCCTTAAAGCTGACGGTACCGTGGTAGCCGTTGGAGCTGACGACTATTCACAGTGCGATGTGAGCAGCTGGACAGATATTGTCCAAATTGCCGCAGGGGACCTGCACACCGTGGGTATTAAATCCAACGGCGAGGTAGATGCTGTAGGATGGAACTACTACTGGCAGTGCAATGTCGGCGTTTGGGATTTAGATTGAACTCTTTGTATATCTCACCACATAAAGGCAGAGATAAAGTTACGCAGTGAATGATAGATATACAACAATAAAAGACTGTTACGGAGGAGTTGAATTATGAAGATACTTAGTTGGAGGAAACCCCATTACGCGGCGGGATTGAGCATATTTTTGATTGTGCTAACATTATGTGCGGGAATGGTAGGCTGTGCTGGCAATGTTGTTGAGTATGGTCTTGCTATCGACAACAACACGGGAGGGTCGGTGGTTACACCAGGAGTGGGGACTTTTGTATATCCCAGGGATACAGTGGTCGACCTGTCGGCTAGGCCCAATTCAGGTTACCACTTTGTCGAATGGACTGGCGATTTAAGCACCATTGCCGATGCTAATAGTGCCACAACCAGCATCACCATGGACAACGACTATTCCATTAGCGCTGTCTTTGCTTTTGGACCACTAAATATCCCAATGGTCGCCGCAGGTGGTTATCATACGGTGGGGTTAAAAGCCAGTGGCAGAACGGTTGCTGAAGGATATAACTCGGCCGGACAGTGCGATATAGGTGATTGGACAGATATTATCCAAGTCGCTGCAGGCGATGGACACACTGTGGGGCTTCAATTCGATGGCACTGTAATCGCTGCCGGAGCCAACACCTCTGACCAGTGTGATGTTGGCAGCTGGGCGAATATCATCGAGGTCGCTGCGGGCGACTTGTATACAGTGGGGCTTCAGTTCGACAACACGGTAGTAGCTGTGGGAGACAATGCTTACGGGCAACGCGATGTCGGCAACTGGACGGACATCATCCAGGTAGCAGCGGGTTACCGTCACACGGTGGGGCTCAAGGCCAATGGCACCGTAGTTGCTGTGGGAGATAACCCCCACGGGCAATGCAATGTTAGCGACTGGACGGATATTGTCCAGATCGCTGCAGGCGGCTATCACACATTGGGCCTTAAATCCGACGGCACGGTGGTCGCTATGGGCGCCAATGACTACGAGCAGTGTGATGTTGATGCATGGGAGGATATATTACAGATCGCCGCGGGCTACGGACATACATTGGGGTTAAAGTTCGATGGCACGGTGGTCGCCGTGGGACGCAATATCTACGGGCAGTGTGATGTCGACGCCTGGACAGATATAGTACAAATCGCCGCGGGCTACGGGCACACTGTGGGGCTTAAGTTCGACGGAACCGTAGTCGCCGAGGGACACAACACCTACGAACAGTGCGATTTAGGCGGCTGGGATCTGAATTGACTTTCCCCGTACCTCCGTCTGTAAAGACGGAGGTACGGTTATGTCATTGTTACGAGTCAACGTCACGTACAGCAACAAGATTACTCCCTAGCTTCGCCCTTAATAATAACAAGGGTGGCGTATCCTTGTGGGCTAAACGTAGCAATCTCATTAGCCCTACGAGATTGCCTCGTTACTACATCCTGGTAACAACAGAGATAGAAAGAGATTTATCCAGCTCTGCAGACAGTCCCAGTGGAATTACTGGAATTGGCCTCGTGGACCCTGGTTACCCGGACAACTACACATTATATGTACGATTCGGCAAGCTGGAAGTAACTCCGGGCAGCAGCTAACACCTTGGTTTTTTCCTCTTCGTGAATATAGAGGTCATCGAGCTTAAAACTCTCTACCTTGCCCCTGACATAAGCCCGGTAACATTTATAGAAATTGAGCAATTTCAGGAGCTCTTCGTCATGGCCCAGCTTTACATAAGTATTTACGAAATTTTGGGAAAGTCCAGACTGCTTATAGCGGTCCAGGTCCATAGCCAGAAAGGCGATCTCTGAAGCCACATCGGAGTACCGGAATCTGTCGTTAAATTCAATGCAGTCATAGATGCAGAGATCCTCAGTGAAGCAGACGTGGGCAACATGAAGATCACCGTGACAATCTTTGATTTTTCCTTCTCTTATTCGCTTATCAAACAAGCCTGAGTTACTGTTAATAAAGTTATTAGTATAATTTTTAATATGCTTATGTTCCTCAGTAGTGATGGAGGTTCCCATATATTTCTCTGTTTGATAGAAGTTTTCGTTGGTATTTTGGCGTATAACATCCAAACTGCCAAAGGCAGCAATTTTTTGGTTTGTTTCAGCTTTGCGATGAAAGCCCACTAGCCTTTCAGCCACCCTGTTCACCATTTCCATGGTTACCTGGCCTTGAGGTAAAAGTACATCCATCATGCGATCATGAGGTAACTGTTTCATTTTAACGGCATACTCTATTGGCTTGCCTCGGCCTTCGATGATAAGCTGGCCCTTTTCCTGGACAATTGGTACCACTGCTAAATAAGCACTCGGACAAAGCCGTCTATTTAACTCCAGCTCTTGACGGCAGAAGTAATGTCGTTTCTCCAGAGTAGTGTAGTCTAAATAACCCAGATCGACCGGTTTTTTAATTTTATAGACATATTCGCAGGTGAGGAAAATAAAGGACATTTGAGTCTGGATCAGTTCTACCTTTTGTGGTTTATGAGGATAGACTCTGGGTTCAAGGAGGGCCTCAACTATGGGTAATAATATTGACATAAGCCTACTAGTAAAATATCAAGGTCTTTCCCATACGGCTGCCATTCCCTGCCCTCCACCGATACACATGGTTTCCAAGCCATAATGCAAGTTTCTATTTACCATATCATGAATGATGGTAACTGCTATTCTCGCTCCGGTGCAACCAATAGGATGGCCCATAGATATTCCGCTTCCATGAAGGTTTATATGGTCGAAATCCCAATCAAGCTCTTTCATGCAACCGAGTGTCTGAGCAGCAAAGGCTTCATTAAGCTCAATAACATCAAAATCTTTATTGCCGAGCCCCGTTTTCTTGAGTATCTTTCTTACCGCAGGCACAGGACCTAGTCCCATGTATTTGGGGTCTATCCCACCTGAGGCCCAGGCTCTAAGGGTTGCCATAGGTTCGAGACGAAGTTCTTCAGCCTTATCTCGGGACATAAGCACTACTGCGGCCGCAGCATCATTAATCCCCGAAGAGTTACCGGCGGTGACTGTTCCATCTTTTCGGAATGCCGGAGATAGCTTGGCCATTTTCTCCATGGACGTGTCCCTAGGTCGCTCATCAGTATCAAAAATAATGGGCTCTCCTTTCTTCTGTGGGATATGAAAAGGAACTATCTCATCCTTAAATACGCCCTCTGCTATAGCTTTGCGCGCACGTACATGGCTAAGATAGCCGATTTCATCCTGTTGTTGGCGAGTGAAACGGTATCTACTGGCGATTTCCTCTGCGGTATTTCCCATATGATAACCGTAGAATATTTCCCATAATCCATCATAGACCATGAGGTCTATAAGCTCTCCTCTGGCTCCAACATCCATTCGATAGCCCCAGCGAGCCTTAGGGAGAACATAGGGGGCCTGGCTCATGCATTCCATGCCTCCAGCCACTACAACATCGGCATCGCCCAATGCTATGGCTTCTGCTCCCAAAGTAATAGCTTTTAAACCTGAGGCACAGACTTTATTCACAGTAAAGGCAGGCGTTTCTTTGGGAATGCCAGCGTAGATACAAGCCTGTCGAGCTGTGTTTTGCCCTTGCCCTCCTTGAAGAACATTCCCCATAACTACTTCGTCAACCTGAACGGGACGCAAGGCAGAATCGTAATCATAGTGTTTTTTCTCCAACTCTATTATTCCATCAGGTTTGAGAGCGTCAGGGCCATAACTAAGTAATTCTTCACCAGACTTCGGCCTTAGCCCTGCTCGCTTAAGCGCTTCTTTAATTACAGTGGCACCTAACTCGACAGCAGACACATCTTTTAAGGAACCACCAAAGGCGCCAATTGCTGTCCTGACGCCGCTAACGACAACTACTTCTTTTTGCATGATTCAATCTCCTTCTATTAGAATTTCCCATCAGGAAGTATAGTCTAGATATTTTAACAGAGCCAAATCGCAGTCTTATACTCTAACACTCTAACAAAGGGCTATGAAGGTCTGAATGCCAAAAATGTTGTCAAATTTTTTCCTTCGCCCCTACGTAGGAACTCCACCTTTAGAGGAGTGCCAATCTTTATAGTTTCAGGCTTGCTCCCATCCACTCCATCAATGCGCGCAACTACTTTAACTCCTTCCTCTAGCTCCACAACTCCCGAAACATAAGGATGTTTCCTGTCATGCCCTTCCTTTGCCATAAATGGAGGGCCTATAGCTATGCAGGTATAGGCGGCAAGCTTGCCTTTTCCCTTCATCTCAACCCAATCCATTTCAGAGCTATAGCACTCAATACAAACAGGGCGAGGAGGTATGAAAAGGGTGCTACAGTCCCGGCACCTGGACCCCATCAGTTTTTCCTCGCTGAGAAATCGCTCATAGGAAATGTCATTAAAGGGCGTTACTTCCATTTGCTTTATTTA
>Ga0180438_10006124_pt1 | contig 16423 bp, 10 predicted proteins | sample SS_ome_12_FD_132455 | JGI IMG/M metagenome (GOLD analysis project Ga0180438, IMG submission 132455) | Hypersaline lake sediment archaeal communities from the Salton Sea, California, USA - SS_3_D_2 metaG | ecosystem: Environmental > Aquatic > Non-marine Saline and Alkaline > Hypersaline >...
CAAGACTCCTGCGTAGTTGGAGAGAGCTATCTTGAGCCCCATTCCGTGCCCGGCCGGGGGGCCGGGCGAGACTTCGGCGGATCGCGGGGCCCCACGGGGCTATTTTCCAGGTTGATCGCCTCGGTCGAGCAGCTCGCAGCAGCCTACTTGAAATGTTGCCCAAGGTAATGGTACGACTCCCGCACTGCCGATCGAAGTCGGTCCGCAAGACTTGCCAGGAATCGACAGAAACGATTCGTCGGCGAGGTCCCGAACAACAGCGCCGAGGTCGTCGTCGTGGTTGACGACATCGGCGCCTTGGCGGCGTTGCGGCAGATCAACCTTGACCAACTCGAAGTCGTCCAGGTAAGCCTTGCCCCCTTCAACCACGAACGCGATGTTCAACAGCGGCGCCCAACTGGCGGCAGTGAACTCGAGCGACACCTTTTGCCAGGGACCGGGGGCCACGGAGTCGCTGCACATCCTCTCAATCCAGACGTTCTCGTGCGGACTGGAGACGTACGTGTCGGCCGTGATGTACGCCTCGGGCGGACCGCATCCGGCGAATTCGTCGGGCGTGCGGCCCTCGGCCCGCTGCTTCTCGATCTTCTCTCACGTTGCCTGCTCCGCCGCCAGCCTCTCGTCGGCTGCCCACGGGATGAGCCTGATCCACGCGCTAAGACGGTAGGGTGCGCTGCCTTTCAAAGGCACCTGGGGCAAGTTCGGCCAGAAACGGCCGCGGGGGAGCTCATTGGCACGAACCGGAGCAAACTCGGCGGCCGACCAGCCGCCCGGCGTGCGACTGTCGCCCTCGATGGTCATCCGCAAATGGAACGAAAGGGCGCCTCCCGACAGCTCACTTTCGGTCACGCGGCCGCCGTGGACCCTGAGGTTGAAGTCGCCGGCCACGCCCAACGCGCGGCCCCAGGCGCCGCCTTCGCGACCGAGAACGACTAGCAGCGAGGACGGCCCATCCGCTGGAGCGTCTCCGCGGAACAAGGCGTTGAGCAATTAGACCATGAATCTCTCCGTGTCAGCTCTGCCGAGTCGCGGCCGACACGCTGCGCTGCGGTCCTCCAGAATCGGACTAGCGCTGACGTCTTCGCATCGCTCGAGCGTCGGTACTGTCTTTACGGCTTGCGCGAATGTATGATAGAACTGTCACGGAAGAGGCCCAGCGGCTCGCGGTCGCCGTCAGTACGACAGGCAGTCCGGTGCCGGCAGCGGAGGCATGCCGATTTCTCGGCCCTTGCAGCCCGGCCGTATACCTTAGGAGACCACCATGAGAACGCGCTGCTTCTTTCTGTTTCTTCTGCCGACCCTTGTGCTTCTGACTCCCGTGTCTGCCGCCGCTGTCCCGGGAAAAATCGTCAAGCGGTTTCCAACTCCCGGCTGCTGCCCGACGGGCCTGACGTTTGACGGCGAGTCTCTTTGGCTTGCGGACAGGAACACGGATCTTCTCTATCGGATCGATCCCAAAAACGGCCGCGTCGTTGCTTCGTTTCCCGCCCCCGGCTTCCAGGTCGAGGGCCTGGCTTCGGAAGAGAAGAATCTTTGGGTCTTGGATACGGAATACAACAAGGTCCTGAAGCTGGACCCCCAAACGGGCATTGCCGAAAGGGAGATCCCCGTTCATTGCAGCAGTCCTCAAGGCCTGACGTTTGACGGCGAGCATCTCTGGGTAGCCGACATCAAGAGTCGTCGCCTCTACCAGATTTCGACCGAGGACGGCACGACGATCACCGACGTTCCGTCGCCGTCGGAAGAGCCGCACGGCTTGACTTACGACGGCCATTACCTCTGGGTGTCGGAGCGAACGGACGACATGATCTACATGGTTCGCCCCGACAGTGGGGACGTGGTGCTCGCGTTCCCGTCGCCCTCCAAGTTCCCGCGGGGGCTGGCGTTTGACGGCGAGTTTTTGTGGAACGTCGACTACGAGACGGACACTTTGTATCAGATCAGGCGGCAGAGCGCGGCAAGCCGCGTTCGCACGGACGGCAAGAAGGAGACGCTCGAGCTGGTCCACCAAGTCCGCAACTACGGCCCTGGAGAGCTGGTCTCTCTGGACATCTACCTGGCCGTTCCTCGCAACCTGTACTCGCAGAAGCTTCTTGCTTCCCCCAAGTTCACGCCGGAGCCGCACGGGTTCGTCAAGGACGAGTGGGGCCAGAAGATGGCGCATTACCACTACGCAAACGTGCCCGCCGGCCGGTTCGTCACGGTTTCCTGGAAGGCGGAAGTGGAGCTTTTCAAGACGAGGTTCTTCCTCTTTCCCGAAAAGGCCGGCTCGCTTTCCGATGTTCCGAAGGAAATCCAGGACCGCTATCTGTGCGACGGCTCGAAGTACTGGATCAACGACGCCTACATCCAGAAGACGGCCAAGGACGTGGTCGGCGATGAAACAAACTGCTACTGGATCGCGCGAAAGCTCTTCGAGCACGTCACCAGGCGCATGCATTACGAGCGGACGGGCGGATGGAACGTGGCCCCCACCGTGCTGAAACGGGGCAACGGCTCGTGTTCGGAGTACAGCTTTGTATACATTTCCCTCTGCCGCGCCGCCGGGCTTCCCGCGCGGTACGTGGGGTCGATCGTCATCCGCGGCGACGACGCCTCGACCGACGACGGCGTTTTCCACCGCTGGCCCGAGGTGTATCTACCCAACTACGGCTGGGTACCCGTCGACCCTTCGGCCGTCCGCGGCGCGTCCGATTCGCCGGCGAGGAAGGTGGGCGTGATCGGCTACCGTGAAAACCGGTATCTTATCACGACCACCGGCGGCGGCGGGTCCGAGTACCTCGAGTGGGATTACAACTCCAACGCCACCTGGCGGTCGAAGGGGCCCTGCAAGGTCGAGACGGAACGCTTCGGCGAATGGTCGCCGCTCGGCGAAGACTGACGGCCCCTTGCAGATTGGGGGGGAGGAAATGAACCATGGTCGAGTCCGCCAAACGAGGACAAACCGTTGCTTGCCGGAATACGCGTGCTCTGGCGTGCCTCTTCATGACTCTCGTCTCCGGTTGCCTGTGGTGGCCTGACGAGGCTGCGGCGCAAGACAATCCCCCCGCCGCGGCTTTTAACTTCCAAGAGGCATCGCGAGGCGTACCCAAGCCCCGCGAAATCTGGCCGCTGGTCAAGAAAGACACGGTGCCACTCGAGTTCACGGTGCTTTCCGACCAGTTGGTGACGAGCGACAGCGATCCGTCGCAGCGACTGCGGAAGGTGACGGCCCATTTCTACAGCCAGGAGCTGGCCGGAAAGCGGTGGGGTCACCCCTGCGTGATCTTCATGCCGGAAGATAACCGTCGGAACCTCGCGCCCGAGCGAAGGGGCAAGGTAGTGATCATCGGGTCGCCGCCGCGCGACTACTTCCCCATCCACGTCGACAAGTACGGTGAACCGATCGCCGCCCGGACCGGCTATCCTACGATGGTCTTGTCGAACCCCGGCAAGTACGCCGACGGTTCCGACATCGAGCGCGACATCGGAATCCTCCAAACCCTGCGAGAACAGACCGGCAAGAACTACTACAACATGAACTGTCAATTGGCCGTGGTCTACATCCAGGCAATGAACGCCTTTCAGCAGTTCCTGGCACTCGACAACTTGAAGGCCGTCGTCGGCGGGCATTCCAAACGAGGCCGCAGCGCCACGGTCGCCGCCGCCATCGACCCCCGCGTGGCCTCCGTGATCATCATGGGCAATGAAGGCGTCTATACGACCGACCGGGTCCCATGGCACCTCTCGTTCCACCATGACTTCTTTCAGGACCAGGTCCGCGTGCCCGTCTTCTACCTCGGCGCGACCAACGAAGACGGCTACAAGATGTTCAACGTTAACATCATGCAAGAACGTCTTGAGCGGCCCATGACCATCGAAATGATCCCCAACTACTGCCACTCCAATTTCAGCGAGATCCAGTACATGGATTTCCTGATGTGGGCGGCACACGTGTTTGACGGGCGCCCGATCAGTCGCATCGCCGACGTGAGTCACGAGCGGCAGCAGGGCCGCACGCTGTTCCGGGCCAGGGTCGAGAGTGAAGCCAAAATACAAATCGTCCGAACCTGGTACGTTTACAGCGACGATCCGGCCTGGCGAGACCTGATGTGGTACCATCTCCTGATGCGCAACGCGGGAGATCACTACGAGGCCGTGTTGCCCGGAAAGATCCCCGACGCCTTTTTTGTCGAGGTGGGAGACATCGCGCTGGGCATCCCCGGCTACGTTTCCAGCCTGCCGCACCAGCTCACGGACACGCCCGTGATCGAACGCCGCTCCCGCGGTTCGCTCCCACGACTCTGGGAACCGGCGGAGTAGCTCGCTTTAATCCACCGCGTCGAGCGTTGTATCGTGCCCCCACACTTTGCCCCTCAAGTGCTTTGCGGCAAGCCGTTCAGCTTCGGACTTCAACATTGGGCCCCGCCTCTCAAGAAGACCGGCGAGGCGGACTTTTGCGGGGACTCTTTTCAACGACGAGCATGGTTGACGAGCCGACGGCGCTTTCTTCAAGCGGCAAGTGGCCCTCGTTCCTCGTGGTCGGCGACTGCGCACCAGTGGGCTCATCGGGCGGATTCGAGCGGAAGAGAGTTGAAGGTTGAGAGTTGCGAGTCTAAGGTTGAGAGTTGAGGGCGTGGATCGGATGGGCAAATTTCCATGAACGTGGCTCTTCTTCGGCGTGTCGACCAGTGGGTAGGGATCCCGACGTGCTTCGGCCTGACGGCGATCCGCCGATGCGGCGACTGGCGCCGCCGCTTGCGAGGCGAGCGGCCGGCAACCATCGGCAGCATCCTCTTCGTCAAGCTTGCCGAACAAGGCGCGACCGTGCTCGCCTATCCCGCAATCCGAATGGCCATAGAGATGGTGGGTCGCGAAAACGTTTATTTCCTGGTGTTCGAGGAGAACCGCTTCATCCTGGACGTGATGGACCTTATCCCCAAAGAGAACGTCCTGGCGATTCCCACAAGTGGCTTATGGGCGTTCGGCAGGGGTTTGGTTCGCGTCATGCGTCGGCTCCGTCGCATCCGGCCCGATGCCGCCGTCGACCTGGAGTTCTTTGCGCGGGGGTCGGCCGTGCTGGCGTATCTCAGCGGCGCGCGGCTGCGGGCGGGGTTGCACGGATTCGACGACGCGGCCCCGTATCGCGGCGACTTGATGACTCACCGGCTCAGGTATGATCGGGATCAGCACACCAGCCAGGCGTTTGCCGCCATGGTCCGGTCGCTGACGCTCTTGCCGGGGGAACTGCCGGACGGGGCCCGGTCGCTGCCGGAGGTCGGTTGGGACGGATTCCCCTCGCTGCAGCCGTCCGGCGAGGAGTTGGCGGAGATGGACTCCGCGCTCAAGAAGCACGCCGACCGGAGTAGCTACAGGCCGCTGGTTCTACTTAATGCCAACGCGTCCGATCTGCTTCCGCTGCGTCGGTGGCCGGCCAAGCGGTACGTGGAACTGGCTCGGCGGCTGCTCGCCGCCCGGCCAAATCTCCACGTCGCCTTCACCGGCAGCCCGGCCGAGGCGCAGGCGGCCCAATCGCTGGTCGCGGCCGTGGGGAGTGATCGCTGTTTTTCGATGGCGGGAAAAACCACCCTGCGGCAGCTTTTGGTGCTGTACTGCCTCGCCGACGTGCTGGTGACCAACGACAGCGGGCCGGCCCATTTCGCCGCCCTGACCCCCATTCAGGTGGTGACCCTGTTTGGCCCTGAGACCCCCAGACTTTTCGGGGCCAAGACCCCACGGACCCATAACCTCTGGAAAGCGCTTGCTTGCAGCCCCTGTGTCAGCGCGCTGAATAACCGACTTTCCCGCTGCCGGGACAATCGCTGCATGCAAGAAATCTCGGTGGAAGAGGTGTTCGACCTGACGTGCCGGGCGCTGGGCGATTGATCGCGGGGTTGGGCGCCGAGCAGGGGCGCGGATGGTCAGACAGAATGTGACGTTTCATTGGGTAACGAGGCGGTTTTTCTTCGCGCCCGGTCGGCTCGCGCGCCCCCGAAAATCTCGGTCCAGACCTTGTCACGGACTGGCGGGATTCGCACGGGGGGATTATGCTGAAGTGTTTGACGGCAGGATAATTTGCCTCAAGTGGTGACTGTTCCTTCTCTGGGGGAGAGGGGCGACCCCTTTGGCGGCGGTCTCGCGACCGGCGATGGGCCGCTCGGGGGCACTGAGACCCATTATGGGTCTTCGCGCCGTCCGTGCGCATTCGCCTCAAGGTGTTTTCGAGGTGGAGTCTCTTGGTTTCGTCTGAGCCAGAATCATGAAGGTCGCACTCGTCTTCAATCCGTTCTCGTACAAGCTGCACGAGGAGAACCTCCGCATCGTCCAGCGGTACTTCGGGCTGTTCCCGCCACTTTCATTGGCGTGGGTGGCCGCGATCGCCGAACGGGCGGGCCACGACGTCCAGATCATCGATGCCCGCACGCTCCAACTCACTCCGGATCAGGTCCTGAAACACCTGAAGGAGTGGAAGCCCGACGTGCTCGGCTTCATGATGACCACCTACATGTTCCGCGAAACCCTCGACTGGATCCGCTACCTTCGCGGCGGACTGCCGAAGGCCAGGGTGATGGTCGGGGGGTACAACTTGCGGGTGTATCCGAAGGAGTCGGTCGTGCCGGAGGAGATCGATTTCGGTTGCTTCAACTCCGCTTACCACACGGTTCCCCGGCTGCTTGAGGAATTGGAGGGCGGCTGCCGGTTCGATGACGTGCCCGGGCTGATCTTCAAGCGCAACGGCGACGCCGTGATGACCGAATACGGGCCGGAGCCGAAGTTCGAGGACTACCCGAACCCCGCCAGGCACCTCTTGCCTAACGAGCTATATGCCGAGTTCCCCACGGAGCGCAAGAACTTCACGGTGATGGTCACGAGCAAGGGCTGCCCGCGGGCGTGCGTCTTTTGTGAGGCGGGCAGGACGACCTACAACCCCCGCAGCATCTCGACCGTGGTCAACGAGATCCAGGAGTGCTACGACCGGTTCGGCATCCGCGAGATCGACGTCTTCGACTACGAGTTTCTGATCGACCGCAAAAGGGCCCTGGGGATTTGCCAGGAGATCCAGAAACGCAAGATCGACATCCTCTGGGCGTGCCGCGCGCGGATCGACTCCGTCGACGACGAGCTGCTGCGAGAGATGGCGGCCGCCGGCTGCGGGCGGATCTACTTCGGCATCGAGGCCGGCGACCAGGAGATGCTCGATCGCGTGAACAAGGGGATCACGCTGGAGCAGGTCCACGAAACGATCAAATTGACCAAGAAGCACGGGATTCGGGCGCTGGGCTTCTTCCTCATCGGCAGCCCCCAGGAAACCCGCGAATCGATCCGACAGACGATCAAGTTCGCCAAGTCGCTCGACCTGGACTACGTGCAGTTTTCCAAGACCACGGCCAAGCCCCTGACTTCCATGTGGCGCGACCTGGTCGCCGAGAGCGGATACGACTATTGGCGGGAATACATTCTGGGCAACGCCGAGGAGGCGGCGCTGCCGCGGCCTTGGACCGAGCTCACCAACGACGAGATCGACGAGCTGGCGTACCGCGCCTACGTCAAGTACCACGCCCGCCTCGGGTTCCTGCTCAGGCACACCCTGAAGGTCCGATCGTGGAGCGAGTTCAGGAGGAAGTTCTTCGCTTTCCTGGAGATGATGTTCAAGCAGGAAAGGCGGTCGAAAGCAGACCACGCCTTCAAGTGCTACGGCGAGGACAAGGGCAAGCTGGACTGGTACAAGAAGATATCGAAGTGGAGCCAGCCGTTCTGACCCATGAACGTCGTGCTTGTCTACCGTGGCCGTTATCTGATTCGAGAGGCCCTGGACCTGGAGCCTCTGGCCAACGTGCTGCGCGGGGCCGGGCATTCGCTCTCGTTCGTGTACGAGCCGGACACCTTCGGCGTCACCGACAACGTCTTCCAGCTTCCGGCCCTGGCACGCCTGTTGGCCGACGACCGGAGGACGGTCGCCCGCATCCTCGACGCCCGTCCTGACGTCGTGCTTTTCAGCGTGCTTTCCTCGACGTATGCCTGGTGCCGCCAGATCGCCACGGCGGTCAAGGCGGCGGATCGGCCGTCGCGGCCGGAAGTCGCGGGAAAAGACGCTCGCCGCGGCGTGCCGACCGTCTTTTTTGGACTCCACCCGTCGCTCGTTCCCGAGCGCGTGATGCGCGACCCGTGCGTCGACTACGTGATCGCCGGCGAGGTGGAGGGCGTGATCCGCTCGCTGCTGGAGGCCATCGGCACGGGCCAAGAGGTGTCCGCCGTGGGCAATCTCTGGTATCGCGACGGCGGCTCCGCACGCTTTACCCGCCGCGCCGAGCTGGTCGATCTCGACGCCTTGCCGCTGCCCGACAAGGAGCTGTTCGCACCATACGTTTCCCATCGCTACAGCTATTCCGCGATGGTCAGCCGCGGATGCCCGTACCGCTGCACCTTCTGCGAAGAGACCTGCTCGAAGAAGCTTTACGGCGGCAGGTACTTCCGCCGCAAGGCCGTCGACACGGTGCTCCGCGAGCTCGTGGCCGGCAAACGGCGGTATCGCTATCGCGAGGTGATTTTCAAGGACTCCTATCTCTCCGGCGATCGGAAGTGGCTCCGCGATCTGATGGACGGCTACCGCCGCGAGATCGGCGTGCCTTTCAAATGCTTCTGCACGATCACTTCGTTTGACGAGGAGACGGCGCGGCTGCTGAAAGAAGGTGGATGCTATTGCATCGAGTTCGGGCTCCAGACATGGAACGACCGCCTCCGCCGCGAGGTCCTCGATCGCCGCGAGACCGGCGAGGACGCCTTGCGGGCGTTTGCGGAATGCGACCGCGTCGGGCTGTGGTACGACGTGGACCACATGTTCAACCTGCCCACGGAGACCGAGGAGGACCACCGCGAAGGCGCCGCGCAGTACCGACGGCTCCGCCGCCTCAATCGCGTCAAAGTCCACTTTCTGGTCTACTATCCGACGGCGGATATCGTCGACCACGCGATCGCCGCGGGAGACGTTCAGCAAGACGCCCGCGAGCGGCTGGCCGAAGGCGAGGCCAGCGATTTCTACAACCAGACGGCCGCAAACGCCCGGAAACGGAAGATGGTTGCCAGTTACGCGGCCCTGTATAAGATTCTCCCGATGCTGCCCGGGCCGGCGGTGGGCTGGCTCAGCGCGGCGGGCCGCGTGAAATACCTGCGGTGGATCCCCGGCCCCTTGATGGGAGTGCTGCAGGCTCTCAACGCCCTGCGGTCCGGCGACCTGCGGTTTGCCACCTACGCTTTTACCTATCCTCGAAAGGTTCTTCACTCGCTGTGGGCCGCGGTGCCCTGGGGCAGATCCGCAGTTTGCACTTCGCCGCAGCGGGCGGATAGCCTGCCCGGCGATTCCGACGCGCCGCGATCGGACCATTAGGAACGCTTCATGAACAAGTCGATGCGAAAGGCCGTGGGCCGCAAGCGGGTGATCGCCGCCGCGCTGATCTCGTTGGCGATCCTCGTGGTGTTCGCTTGGAAGGCGGGCATCCGCCTGGAAAACGTGCGGGATGAGCTGATGCAGGCGAGCTGGGGGATCCTGGCCGCCACCTTCGCGGCCAGCGCCGGCTGGCACGTCTTCGTCGGGGCCGACAAGTGGTGGCGGATCCTCCGATCGCTGGGGGCCCGCGTGCCGTTCGGCGAGGTGTTACGGGTGCGCCTCGGCTCCGACCCCATTCGCTTCGTCATGCCTTTCAAGTCGGGAGAAATCGTGGGGGCCCTCTACTTTGGCCGCTGGCGGCATTTCGGCTTCGGCCGCGCGGCCGGCTCCATCGTCTTCGACAAAAGTCTGAACTTCTTCGGCACGCTCTTCTGGCTCTACGTGGGGATCGCCGCGATGGCGTCGTTGCCGGCCACCGGCTACCTTTTCCTGCACACGGCGGTTGGCGCGGCGATCCTGGTGCTGGTCTACGTGCGGCCGGTTCGCCGCGCCGCGGCCCTGACGGCCGCCGCAATTCATCCCAAGCTCGGGCGGTTCGCCGACGGCGTGCTCAGCGCGTTCGAGGAATTCTCGCCGCTCAAGAAGCTTGGTTTCCTGCTCTACGGCATCGTCTTTCAGCTCCGGCCGCTGTTTGTTTGTGCGCTGTTGTTCATCGCCTTCCACCCTGATCGCCTGCCGTCGCTGCAGGAGTTTCTCACTTACGGATCGATCGTGGTGTTGATGAGCAACGTGCCGTTGACCGTGGCGGGGATCGGGCCGCGCGAGACGACGCTGGCGCTGCTGTTCTCCGAATTCGCCGGCCAGGCGACGCTCTTCAGCGTCGGCATCCTGATGTCGCTGTCGATCCACGTGATCCCGGCGATTCTCGGCATTCCGCTCATGATTCCGCTGGTGCGGTCGCTGGCCGGGCCCGCCGAGTCGCTCGGGGCCGAGCGGCCCGAGGGCGCGGAAGCCGCGCCGGTGTCGTCCCCGGCGCCGGTTTGCCCCGAGGCCGGCTTGGAGTTTTCGCCGGCGGCCGATTCGCCCCGGCTGGCCTCTCAGGAGGATGCTTGAGTGGCTGCCACCAACGCTGCGCGGTCGACCGAGGTCGTGCTGATCAATCCGCGGGCGACGTACTACAACGAGGTCGCCCAGAAGTGCTTCCCGCCGATGCACCTGTTGTACCTAGCGGCCGCGCTCAGGGCGGGCGGCTACAGTCCGTCCGTGCTCGACGCCAACGCCTTCCGCATGACCGACGACGAGGTCGCCGAGGAGATTCGCCGCCGCAAACCGCTGGTGGTGGGCCTGTCGGTCTATTCCGACATCCTGCCGCAGGTGCGGGACATGATCCGCCGGGTGCGGGAGGTCTCGCCGGAGTCTCGCGTCGTCTTGGGCGGCCCGCACGTCAGCGCCGTGCCCGGCCAGACGCTCGCGCAGTTCCGGGACGCCGACTACGCGCTCTCCGGCGAAGCGGAGCAATCGCTGGTGATGCTCTGCCGGCAAGTGGTCGAAGGCGGTCCGGTCGATCAGATTCCCGGAATCGTCTACCGCGACGGCGCCGAGGTGGTCGAAGGGCCCCCGCCCGTCTTTCCCGAGCTGACGGAGATTCCCCTCCCGGCCCGCGACCTGCTGGCCCGCGCTTACGACGAGAAGCGATACTACTCGATCATGGTCCGCAACCGGCCGGTCGACACGCTGTTCACCAGCCGGGGCTGCCCCTTCCGCTGCGGCTTCTGCTACAACTTCCGCCAGAAGTACCGCTACCGCACGCCCGAAGACGTGGTCGACGAGCTTACCCGAATCCGCGAGCGCGGCATCCGCGACGTCGAGATCGCCGACGACACCTTCACCGGGCGCGTGGAGCGGGCGATCAAGATCTTCGACCTCATCCTTGCCGAAAAGCTTGACGTCTCCTTCCGCATCAAGAGCCGTGTGGACGTCTTCACCGAAGAGTTGGCCCAGAAGGCCCGCCAGGCCGGCGTCTACCTCGTGGCCTTCGGCATGGAGTCGGGGTCCCAGCGGATGCTCGACGCGATGAACAAGCGGACGACGGTCGAGATGAACGCCAGGGCCTGCCGGCTGACGCGGAAGTACCGCATGATGAGCCACTCGAGCTGGATCATCGGCTATCCCGGCGAAACGCCCGAGACGGTCTCCGAAACGCTCGATTTCATCCGCGCCTATCGCCCCAGCACGGTCAACCTGGCAGTGCTCCGGCCCTACCCCGGGACGGAGGCCTACCATGTCGCGGCGTCGGCCGGGGCGCTGGTCGGCGACTGGCACCCGGACGCCGAGGATTTGCCTTGGGTGCGGCTGCCCTGGGCCCCGGAGAAGCGGATCTTGGACGAACTCTGCCGCAAGGTGCGGCGGCAGGTTTATTTCACCCCTTACTATGCCGCGGCGTTCGCCTCGCAGATCGTCCGCAGCGCCAACTGGAAACTGGCCCAGTACGCCGGCCAGGAAATGCTCCGCACGCTGAAGCTCAAATGAGCTGCCCGCAAATCTCGGGTAACCTGGCCGCCGCAACGAAACGCCCGCCGGAAGACCAGCCGGCGCGTCCGGGCGGCAACAGACCGGCCCGCCGGCTGACCCTGGCGGCAACCGTGCTGCTGGCCGGGATGATCGTTGCCGTTTTCTTCCCCGTGTGGCGCTACGACTTCATCGATTTCGACACCTTCACGCAGGTAGTCGAAAACGATTACATCAAGGCGGCGACCCTTGCGAACCTGAAGCACATCTTCACCTCGCGGTGCATCACCAGCTATTACCCCGTCCGCACGCTCACATTCCTGATCGACCACCAGGTCTGGGGCCTCCGCCCCGGCGGCTTCAAGCTGACCAATCTCGTGATCCATCTGGCCAATGTGCTTCTGGTCTTCTGGCTGGTCTTGCGGCTGTTTGACGATCGACGGGCGGGCGGTGAATCCGCCGGGCCGCGCCCAGACACGGCGATTGCGGCGCTGGCCGCCGGGATCGTGGCGATTCATCCCGTGGTGGTCGAGCCGGTGATCTGGATCCCGGGGCGGGAAGAGCTGTTGATGACGCTCGGAGCCCTCGGAACGATCCACTTCCACCTCACCGCCCGCCGCCGCAGCGAGGCGAAGCGAACCGCCCAGGTGCTGGCTTGCCACGTGGCGGCCGTGCTCTGTTGTGCGGCCGCCTGCCTGAGCAACGCCGTTGCGGTAGTGATCCCGGCCCTGGCGGTCGCCTGCGACCTGCTCGCGCTTCCCCGCCGCAGCGTTTGGAGGACTATCCTCGGCACGGCCCCACTTTGGGCGGTGGCGACCGCCACCATGTTTGTGAAGATCCTCGGCCATGGCGCCGGCATCGCCACCGCCGCCCAGCTCTCGCCGGTCGGCCGGCTGATGATCGGATTGAGCGCCTACTGGCTGAATCTCAAAAGCCTCATCTGGCCCGACAAGCTCGCCCTCTGCTACAACTGGGTCGACCCGCACGGCTTCCTCGACCGCCACGTGCTCCTGGGCACGGCCGCCGTGAGCCTTACGGTCGCCGCCTCGTGGGCTTTCCGGAAGCGGCGACTGTTGGTCTTCGGCCTGGCCTGGTACGTGATCGCCCTGCTGCCGACCCTGCAAGTCCTGCCCCACCACATCCACCGTGCGGACCGGTTCCTCTATCTGCCGATGGTCGGAATGGCGTTGGCGGCCGCCGCGGCGATGCGGCCGCTGACGAAGGTCATGGGAACCCCCCGTGCGGCCGTAGCAGCCGCCCTGGTTGCCGGGTCGTTGCTTGTCGCGCTGGGCGCCAAAAGCACCCTGCAGGTCCGCACCTGGCGCGACACTTTCACCGTCTGGGGGCATTGCATCGACGTCGACCCCAAAAACGCCCGGGCCCACGACGTGCTGGCCGACAACCTCGCCTGGAAAGGGCAGCCTGCCGAGGCCGCCGAGCATTACCAGCAGGGCCTGGAGATCTTTCCAGACTCGATCGAGACATTGCAGCACTACGCGCAGTTTCTGGCACTTGAGAAGGGCAAGTTCCGCGACTGCAAGCGGGCGGTCGAGTTGGCCACGAGGGCCTGCGAGATCACCCGCTGGATGAACCAGGAACGGCGCGAGACGCTTGCCCTGGCCTATTCTTCCCTTGCCTACGACCTTCACCAGAAAGACGAGTTCGCTCAGGCGATTGTGAACTACCAGCACGCCCTGGAGGCCGACCCGGACTGTGGCCTGGCCGCCTTCAATCTGGCCCTCCTGCTGGCCACCTGCCCCGATCGCGGACTCCGGGAGTACCAGCGGGCGGTCTGGTTCGCCGAGCATGCCCAGCGGACCGCGGAGCCGCCAGAACTCAATGCGCTCTTGATCCTGGCGACGGTCTACGCCTCCGCGGACCGATTCGCCGCCGCCGCGGCCGCCACCCGAGAGGCGATCGAGATCGCCCGCGCCGACGGCGATTCGCAAACCGTCGCCGATCTTGAAGAGCAACTGCGGCTCTACCAGGACCGGGCCAGAGGGAGCATGGGCCATTGACGGCCGGACCGCCGCTCGGCCCGCGTGATTCACGCCGCCTGTAAGCTGGCGGGTGTCTGGAGCAGAATGGGCGGCCCCTGCCCGCCTTCCAAGCCTGGACAAGCCCCACCACCCGAACCGGTGGCAAACCAGGGTATTCACGGTTCGACCGACCCCAGGGCCGTGGCTGGGGCCCTCGGGCCGCCCGACTGCCGGGGCCAGAATTTTGCAGGCTTTTTCAGTCAAAATTGCGCCGCGCCACCCAGGCGAAACAAACCGAGATTTTTCCGCAACCGACCAGACAATTCCGTTGCAGAACCGCCATGCGATGTCTATACTCTTCTCCGGCAAAGCGATGGGGACGGGCCTGCTGCCCGGAGCCATGAAGTCTTGAACGTGCGCTGCCCGCGCGTAGACAAAGGGAGGGTGCCAAGTCCCTCAAGTGACGTTCACGATTTCACGTCTAAAGTGGCACAGCTATCTGCCATCGGCTTTTCCTAAGGCGAGCTTGTCGCCAAGCTGCTTCGGCTTGAAGCCGGCAGTGGTTTGGCTCGGAATGGAGAAGGGGTCCGTGCCGAGCGTTGGTGTTCTTTTTCTTTCTCTTACCTCTTGATGGGGGAGGTCAACAATGGGAGTGCGCTTTAGACGTTTCAAGTGTCGCGGCTTCACCTTGGTGGAGCTGCTAGTGGTGATCGCGATCATCGGGATCCTGATCGCGCTGTTGCTGCCTGCGGTGCAGGCGGCCCGCGAAGCCGCCCGGCGGGCCGAGTGCGTCAACAACCTCAAGCAGATCGGCCTGGCAGTCCACAACCATCACGACATCTACAAGATTTTTCCCACCGGCGGCCAGGACAACTGGGTGATGCTGCCGACCTATGACGAGGACGGCAATCCGCACATTGCGCCCCACCAGGCCGCGGCCCTCTTCTTCCAGATCCTGCCCTTTATGGAGCAGAAGCCGCTCCATGACGCCGCCGGCGGAGTGGATGCCGAGGCGCAGGGCAAGATCGCACTCGGCGGCGTCATCCCCGCCTACTTCTGCCCCAGCCGCCGACGCGCGGAGGTGCTCCACAAGAACACGTTGCACCCGCAGAAGTTTTGGGACCCGGTGGCCAGCCAGTCGGCCGATCCCACCGACGAAGCTGTCGATTACGGGATGCTCGACTACGCCTTCATCGGCAGTTACGTGAGGTCGGCCCTGTTTGTCCTTGGGGGTTATGCCAACACGGGCGCGGTTTCGCAGGTGGTTCCCCATAACGACACCGGGGCTACTCTCTTTTGGCCTTCCTATGGCTACAAAGAAGACTCGAAGTCGATCAACACGAAGACCTTCTCGAACATGCGTGACGGCACGTCGCAGTACGTGATGATCGCAGAGAAGCGGCTGGAGCTGGACAACCTGGGCGATGTGGGCGACGACGACGCCGGCTATTCCAGCCCTCACGACCAGGACGTCTTCTGCGCCGGCTGCAGGATGCCGGTTCCCGACGGCAACAACGGCGATGATCAACAGGTCGGCTCGTCACACCCGAGCGGGTTCAACGTCTGCCTGGGCGACGGCTCGGTCCGCTTCCTGACGTACAACATCGACGTCCATACCTGGTGCTTCATAACTAACCCGCACGACGGCAACTCGGTCGAGCTCCAATAGCGGGGACGGAAGCCCTTGCCGGTAGGATTATCCCGCGGGCGCCGGTTCCGCCGGGCAGACGCCCTGGCGGCGCCGCACGGCGGGATAACGCAGAAGCGGCCGCCGAGAGGTGCGATAGGCAGGAGGCTGTCGCGCGGCTTTGTCTAAATGCCGTTTTCTCTGGGACGCCATCCCGGCGGGAGGGGGGTCACATAGCCCCTCCAAAGGCTACCCTGGAGAGCACGCGAAAACGCTCGATTCGCAACTTCCTGGCAAGATCCGGGAAAATGGTTGCGGGGCCTTGCTCCATCGTGTATACTCTTCCCCGGTCAGCGGCCCATCCGGCCGTGCCATAAACGGTCCACCCACCCGCTTTCTTGGCAGTGGGCGGTGCTGGGGGTGAGGGGAAGCAAGCGATACGATGGGGGTCGTTCGCTTCGCGCGTCGCTTTTGCTCTTCTTTTTTCTTCATGGGGGAGGTGACATGAGTCCACGGTCTAGAGTTTCTTGCCCACGTGGTTTCACCCTGGTGGAGCTACTTGTCGTCATTGCGATCATCGGCATCTTGATCGCGCTGTTGTTGCCTGCGGTGCAGGCGGCCCGCGAAGCCGCCCGGCGGGCCGAGTGCGTCAACAACCTCAAGCAGATTGGCTTGGCGGTCCACAACCATCACGACATCTACAAGATTTTTCCCACCGGCGGCCAGGACAACTGGGTGATGCTGCCGAGCTATGACGAAGACCTCAATCCGCACATCGCACCGCATCAGTCCGCGGCCCTCTTCTTTCAGATCCTGCCCTTTATGGAGCAGAAGACCCTCCAGGACGCCGCCGGCGGAGCGGACGCGGAGGCGAAGGGCAAGATCGCACTCGGCGGCGTCGTTCCCGCCTACTTCTGCCCCAGCCGCCGCCGCGCGGAGGTGCTC
>Ga0180438_10006125_pt1 | contig 16420 bp, 14 predicted proteins | sample SS_ome_12_FD_132455 | JGI IMG/M metagenome (GOLD analysis project Ga0180438, IMG submission 132455) | Hypersaline lake sediment archaeal communities from the Salton Sea, California, USA - SS_3_D_2 metaG | ecosystem: Environmental > Aquatic > Non-marine Saline and Alkaline > Hypersaline >...
ACCAAGAGTTCATATCGACGTGGCGGTTTGGCACCTCGATGTCGACTCATCGCATCCTGGGGCTGTAGAAGGTCCCAAGGGTTTGGCTGTTCGCCAATTAAAGCGGTACGCGAGTTGGGTTCAGAACGTCGTGAGACAGTTTGGTCCCTATCTGTTGTGGGCGCAGGATACCTGAGAAGAGCTGCTTCTAGTACGAGAGGACCGAAGTGGACGAACCAATGGTGTTCCGGTTGTCCTGCCAAGGGCATAGCCGGGTAGCTAAGTTCGGAAAGGATAAGCGTTGAAAGCATCTAAACGCCAAGCCTCCTTCAAGATTAGGTATCCCTATGAGACCCCCAGAAGACTACTGGGTTGATAGGTGAGATGTGTAAGCATAGTAATGTGTTGAGCTAACTCATACTAATTAGTCCATCGACTTGATCATTTTTTTTCATCATCGACACAATTCTTACCACTATCTAAGAATTGAGCCAATGATGACCATGCCTGAAAGTTTCATTTGGAGTGAAATTTTCGAGCGCCTTTTTCTTTTAATGAAGTTGACAAACTAACTTTTTCATAACTTTTCCAATATTTTTTCTGGTGACGATAGAGAGGGGGATATACCTGATCCCATCCCGAACTCAGAAGTCAAGACCCTCTTCGCCGATGGTACTGCACACAAGAGTGTGGAAGAGTAGGACGTCGCCAGTTTTTTTTTCGAGCCTTGGAGTTTTCCAAGGCTTTTTTTTTCATTTCGATCTTTAATCTTTTCTTAAATCGAAAGAAAGTAAATTTATTAGGTATCCCACCGGATGAAATGATTCGTTTAAGACAACCACTACTCACTCAACCATCTTAAAGCGCACGACTAGTAATCGGAACTGGTTAGGTTCAAGATGAAAAAAAATCAACTTAAACAACGTTTTTTCAAACCTTGTTTGTTAGTTTCCTTTGAGTTACAATAATATCCTTGGACATTTTCAAGGCTTTTTTCGGAGTTTTAATGTTTCAGTTTCTCTTAGCTTTAATTTTTCCCTCTATTTTGTTTTCAGCGAAAATCATTTGTCCTGCTAGATCTTTCGTAGATCAAGAGATTGCTATCGCAATCACTGACCTTCCTCTAAACCAAGAGGTCACTCTCGAGCTTTTATTTACCGATAGAAAAAATAACCTCTGGAATTCGGAAGCGACTTATTTTTCTTCATCCAAAGGCCGTGTTGATTTAAAAGCTCAATCCCCAACATCTGGGAGTTATGAAGGTGTCGACCCAATGGGGCTCTTCTACGCTATGAATTCTTGTAACCCACGATTAGATAAACCCTCACTTACCGAAAATAAGATTATCTACACACTGAATGTATATGGAAAAGGGAAACAACTCTCTTCAAAAACCTTCGAGCGCTATATCCTTGCCCCTGAAGTTGAAGTGATCCCAGTACGTGAAAGAGGGCTTAATGGACGCCTTTTTCTTCCCTCGTTAGAGGGGAAACAACCTGTAGTGATTATCTTGCCAGGTAGTAGTGGAGGGTTTGGAGCGACAAGAGCAGGTCTTGTTGCATCTAATGGTATAGCAACGCTTGCTCTTGCTTACTTTGGAGAAGAGGGGCTTCCCTCAAACTTAGAACACGTTTCACTGGAATATTTCGAAGAAACTTTCGCTTACATTGACAACCACACCCGTTTGAGCGGAGAAATTTATCTTTATGGGGTATCAAGAGGCGCTGAGCTTGCACTCATTTTAGCAGCCGCATTTCCAGATAGAATTTCTAAAACTGTAGCGGCGCTACCAAGTAGCGTGGTGTTTGGCGCCCTTAATAAACCTAACACCGATGCTTGGCTCTTAGGAGGAAAGCCATTTGCTCCAAAGGCGCCCGTTCCCATTTGGAGAATAGACCCTAGTGCTGGATTGGAACGCTCAAACCCTCTTAAGACGGCGGATCTAATGTCTTCAGGAAAAGCTCTCTTCCCAAACGAGTGGGAGCTAGCTGCAATCCCGGTCGAAAAAATCAAAGGACCGCTTTTGCTGATTTCAGGGGAAGAAGATGGTATGTGGCACTCATCGATGTTTGGAGTCGATATTATGAAAAGGCTCGATAGAAAACAATCAAAAATAGAGCGAGAGCATTTGAGCTACTCTGATGCAGGACATGGAATCAGCTATCCTTTTATTCCTCATTCGAATCTTTATTTTCATCCAGTGGCCAAGCGTTGGTTTACCCTTGGAGGAACTCAAAAAGGGGATGAATTTGCTTCAAGAGATTCCTGGAAAAAGATCATTGATTTTTTAGGGAATAAAAACGAATGAAGATCCCTAGCATTATTTGTTTTCTATGTTTTCTTTCCTCTTGCACTTACTGTAAGATCTATCACAACCCTGAGGGTAGCCCCATGGAAAATGGACGAAAAAAAGAATGGATTTCTTTTATATCTCGTAGGATCATTTCCTCTAGGTCTTGTCCGGATGAAGCTCTGAGTTCCTATTATTTAACTCAAGAAGAATCTTTAGAATTTTTTAAAAAAATGAAGGTAAAAAATACAATTACTTGGGTTGGTCATGCAACATTTTTAATTAAAATAAATGAATTTTACATTCTAACAGATCCTTTCTTTTCTGATGTCGCTGGGGTTATCGGTATAGGGCCTAAAAGATACTTCCCTCCAGGTATTAATTTAGAAGATATCCCAAAGCTGGATGCAATTCTTTGTAGCCATGATCACTATGATCATCTTGATTTAAAATCTTTATCCCAGATTTATAAAAAATTTGGTCGAGAAGTACAAATTTATTGTCCCTTAGGATGTGGAAAATATTTTGAAAAAGTTGGTTTCAAAAAGATTCATGAAATGGATTGGAATCAGACGGCAACTTTATACCGAAACGAGCTAAAGAATCGAAACTTTGAAAAAGAAGTTTCTCAGGAATTGAATCCGGAGCAAGCAACCATTTTAGCACAGGAAGGGGCGAGTGAAAGTAGAAGTTCCGGTGAAAGAAGGATGCTTTCAAAATCTGATTCTTCTGATCATTTAGGTCTATATAAAATAGATATTTTTTGTTTCCCAGCAGTTCATAACTCTGGTAGATCTATTGGTACAAAAAACAAAACTCTTTGGTGCTCATTTGGATTGAAAACTACAGGCTATTCCATTTATTTTTCAGGTGATACTGGTTATCATCCTTATATTTTCAAAGAATGTAGAGAGCAATTAGGAGGTTGTGATCTCGCTCTTATCGGCATTGGAGCATACTGCCCCGAAAACTTGCTGGGTTGTTCGCACGTCAATCCTGAAAACGCTGTTGAAATTGCAAATGATTTACAGGCCACCAATATTGTTGGTATGCACTGGGGTACGTTGAATTTATCTGATGAGCCTGTTTGTGAGCCGATCCTTCGTTTTCTTGAGGCTGCAAAACAAAAGGGGTTTTCCTCAGAACGAGTATGGCCTATGAAAATAGGAGAGACCCGCCCTCTCCCATTTCTTTTTCCTGAATTAGTACCGTTAAAATCTGAGTTCTAATTCATCTTGCATATGTACAAATCCTAAAACCTAAATTTTATAAAGGGTCATACTTTTCTAGCAAAAATTATCCATGATATGGTATTGGATTATCTATGGAATCTGAACTTCACGCTTGGAGCGACATCATTAATTCGGCGATTGTCCCCGTTGTCATTATCTCTGCATGTGGCCTTCTATGTCTTGCCTTTTACAATCGGCTCGCAATGGTGGTTACGCGGCTGCGCACTTTGCAAAGAGAACGGCTTGGCGAGTACAAGGAGCTGTTTCGTCTTGAAGACGAAAAGAAGAGCTCGGTTCGGCGCCAAGAGGCAGAGCACTTTCTCCACTACCTCGAAGAGCAAACGGTCGAGGTGCTCAAAAGGGCAAGGTATCTTCGCAATTGTTTATTCTGTCTGATCACTGCTATTTTTGCGCTTGTCCTTTCGTCTTTGCTTATCGGCCTAAGCTTTGTCTATCCAGTGCTCGACTTTTTGGTGCTTTTCTTCTTTGTAGGGGGGCTACTGGTTATTTTGATGGGTCTTTACTACGCTATTTTGGAAATAAAAATTGCCTTAAGTCCGATCAAAATGGAGAGCCGGTTTGTCCAAGAGCTCATCAAGGGAGAGCTTGGTAAAAACAGCGCTGAGTAGCTCAGCGATTTTTTTTGTATTGTCTCCAACTACTCCCTTGCCGATGATCTTTTGATCAATCGAAACCACCGGTGTTATTTCATGGATACTCGCTGTTATGAATGCCTCATCAATATGGGGAATTTCATCGATGTGGAGAGGTCTAAGGGTGATGGGGAAACGACCTTTTGCCACTTTCAGGGTAAGACGTCGGGTAAATCCTCCATAGATGCCGCGGTCAGCGGTGATCAGCTCGCCCCTTTTAATGGCAAAAAAATTGGAGCGCGTTCCTTCGAGGATCTCATTTTGCGGCGTCACATAAAGCGCTTCTTCTGCATTTTGCGCTTTTGCTTTTTCAAGAGCTACCGTTGCCGGCAAATAGTTAAGGGACTTGATTTGGGGAAGAGTGCGAACTGCTTTTGTTGTGATTGTATCAATGCCATCTCTTCGAACGTGTGTGGGTAGGGGAGTGAAAGGGGATATGAGAATGATCAGGGAACTGTCATTAAGAGGCGTGATCCAATCTTCTGTCACCCCTTTCGTAAGAATTAACCGGAAGATGAGCTCTTGGCCAGGATTTTCATCGATCAGGGTGTAAACGATCTCCTCTATTTGATCTAGTGGCTCTCGAAGCGCGATGCGTGCCTCATAAGCTCCTTTTGCAAGCCGAATGAGTCTCTCTTTTAGAAAAAGAGGTCGTCTTTGGTAGGTGCGAAATACATCAAAGATTCCTGCTCCGCGCAAAAAACCTAGATCATAGGCAGAGATTTGTGCTTCTTTGGATTCACAAAAGGTTCCATTGATGTAACAGGTTGTCATAAGAAAAAGGGGGTTATTGGTTTTTGCCTAAGCTGGGCAGTGGTTCATTTATAAGGTCTGAGCATATGGCTTTATGTTCTTCGAAGAGCTGAGGAAAGTGAGCCGACACCCAAGAATGTAAGCTTTCATTGAGTCGCCTTTTTTCAGCTTCTTTATCGGGGATGAGCTCTTCATTCATGTGGATTCTGCCCACGTCAATCTGTATAGGCTTGTCGCCAACAAATCCGTAGTTGTTATGCATCGTTTGGATTCTATCGGTGATGCCAAGCTCCGTGCGCTTTTCAAAAAGAGCTTCTAATCTGCCGATGGCAAGCGCTGCTTTTTCTATTTCATGGTTGTTCAATAGCTGCGTAAGGTAGGTAGGAACGGGAACGGCTTTTTCTTGCAACACGAAGGGGGTATTTTCAAGGGGGAGAATGTGCTTTTTTCCATGCTGATCGGTCAGATGAAGATAGTGGGTGATTTTTTCAGATGGAGAGAGGTGGACATATAAGAGTCCGGTTTCATCTTGTAAATGCTCAAAGGCGATTTTATGCCGCTTAAAGAGTTTGAAAAGGCGCTCTTTTTGGCTGAGCCACTCTCTGGAAAACCATTTAAGCGATGAATACCGCTTCCAAAGGGTCCACCTTGTGTACCATCCTTTTTTCAACGGACTCATTGGATTGAATAGTTTTAAAACGACTTTTCCATCTTCACTTTCATACGCAACCATTTGTTTGCCTTGCCCGAGATAGTGAAAGGGCTGCGATAGAATTGCATCGAGCGTCGATGTATCTAAGCCTTCAACGGGGGTAGTGAACTCTTTGCGAAAGCGATGTACACATCTGTTTGGGCTTGATTCTGCGCGAAAATGGAGAAAAAAGAGGTTGCATAAATGCAAAACAATGGGGAATGCAAGAAGGAAAATCAGCCCTTTTTTATTCATGCCACCAGGTTATCAAATCTTCCTTGAGTTGAAAAGGTAGAAAAATTTTAAAATTCCAGTTGCACAATATTGAGGAGACATTCTATGGAAATAAATAGATGAGGGTATAAAATTGCCCACTTTTATTTGAACCAAGTTTAGGAGAGAAACAATGGCTCTAAAAAAAACAGTAGAAGAAATGAAAGATGTTCTTCTTGAAATGTCTTTCAACTTAGAAAAAGCAGTCAGAGGAAATAAAGCAGCTGCTCAACGTGTAAGAAAGCAGACAATCGAATTTGCTAAAATTGCAAAGGTATTCCGCAAAGAGTCTGTAGCTGAAGGGAAAAAAGGAAAGAAGAAAGCGAAAAAGACCACTCGTAAAAAAACAGCATCTAGAAAGAAAACAACAACTCGCAAAAAAGCGACTAAGAAAAAAGCGACTACACGGCGCAAAAAGACAGCTAGAAGAAGATAAACTCTTTTTTTTGCTACTGTTTAAAAGAGGCGCTGGGCTTTCCCCAGCGCTTCTTTTATATAGTTTTCTAGGCTAATTAAAAAAACTTTTGCTACCTGGGAATGTTACCTATTTCTCCGTCTTTTCTTGCACGTCTATGATTGCCTTCATGATAAGGATTTTGGCGAGGTATGGAATGCCAAGTGTCAATACACACCATAGATAATACCAAAAGCATGCGCCAATAGGAATTTGTTTTTTTTCATGAATTTATACACTTAATTTTTTTAAATGCTATTATATTAAGTATTCATTTTGGTTAATAAATTATTCTGGTTTCTGGCGATATAAATCAACCGATATCTAATGATAAACTATAGTCAAGAGGCGTTGGGAAATCCCCAACGCCTCTTGTTTATATCCCTTTTTCGAGGTATCCTCGTACGGATGCAAGAACAGATTATTTTAATCGATGTGCTTTCTAAGAAGGGAAGAGGGGTTTGTAGTAGCGAAAAGTTCGAGGTGCCGGGTGCCTTAGAAGGGGAAGAGGTGCGCGTTGCCCCTGGTCCCAGACAGAAAAAACATCGCATAGGCTATCTGCGCGAAGTTCTAACTCCATCCCCCTTGCGCGTAGAGCCGAGATGTGTTCATGTTCCCCAGTGCGGAGGATGCCCCTTGCAGCAGCTCGATTATGGAGCCCAGCTTAAAAGGAAGCAGGCTCAGGTAGAAGGGGAGTTTGAGAGACTGATTCAAGAATTTTCTGCAACAGTTCGGCCAATTGTGGGTTGTGATGATCCTTGGAACTATCGAAATAAGATGGAGTTTTCTTTTTCTGAAAATAGAGACGGCGAAAAATTTTTAGGACTGATCCTTGCAGGCTCTAGAGGAAGGGTGTTCAACTTAAAAAGCTGCTCCATTGCCTCGAGCTGGTTTGACCAGATCGTGGAAGGGGTGCGCACTTGGTGGGAAGAGTCGGGCCTTTCTGCGTATCACTTTAAAACAGATCAGGGACACTTGCGCACACTTACTCTTCGAGAGGCGAAACAAGGGGTGGGCAAGATGGTGATGCTGACTGTCTCTGGAAACCCAGAATTTGCTCTGAAGCAGTCTCAGATCGATCGGTTTGTTGAGCTTATTCAAAAAATCTCTGCACATGAAACGGTGAGTATTTTTTTGCAGGTGCACCAGGTTTGTAAGGGGAAGCCGACCCAGTTTTATGAAATGCTCCTCGCAGGCCCTGATCACATTACCGAGCGGCTTGAGATTGAGCTTGAGAAAGAAATCTATCCACTCGAGTTTAAAATCAGTCCGACCTCTTTTTTTCAGCCCAACACGCTCCAAGCGCAAAAGCTCTATTCTCTTGGCTTAGCAGGCCTTTCTTTAAAGGGGAAGCGGGTATTCGATCTTTACTGCGGTGCAGCGACGCTCGGGATTTCTGCAGCGCTTGTGGCAAAGGAAGTGGTGGGGATAGAGCTCAACCCCTATGCTGTTTTTGATGCAAGGTGGAATGTTGAGGCCAACAAAGTGGAAAATGTGCGTATCGAGAAGGGGGATGTGGGTGAGCTGCTCTCTAAGATTCAAGAGGCTCCCGATGTGGTGATTGTTGATCCTCCACGTATTGGTTTGGATGCCAAGGCGCTCAAACATTTAGTTGAGCTTTCCCCCGAAGAGATTTTGTATATTTCGTGCAATCCAAAGAGCCAAAGGGAAAATGCTGAGGAGCTCATCAAGGCTGGCTATCGCCTTAAAATGATCCAGCCAGTTGATCAGTTTCCCCACACCTATCACATAGAAAATATTTGTGTTTTCAAAAGAACTTAGAGGGGAAACCCCTTGCTATCTCTTGTGATTTCAGGTAAAATTCGAGTTTTTAGCTAACTCACACAAAAGGTTTTTCCATGTCCCCACTTCTTCATTCATTTTTTGGTTCAGCTCCCTTTTTAGCACAAGCTAATGGTGGACGCCAAGGTAACTTGATGCAAACCTTCATCATGATCGGGATTGCCATCCTCTTCTTCTATTTCATTCTCTGGCGCCCCGAGAAAAAGCGTCGTAAAGCTCTTGAGGAGCAAAGAAGCGGGATGAAGAAAGGAGATCGAGTAACTGCAATGGGTCTTGTTGGTACGGTCGATAAGATCGAAGAGAAGACAGTAATCCTAAAATCCGTCGATGGATCCAAGTTTGAAGTAGTCAAAGCAGCGATTTCTGAGGTGCAGCCTTCAGCAACTGTTGAAAAAACCAACGAAAATAAAGATAGCTAGGATATACGAATAATCCCATTCTTGGTATCAGGAGGGCAAATGAATTTGCCCTCTTTTTATGAACCGATCTGAAAATTTTAAAGGCTGCTTTTCCCATCTTTTTCTACCCATTAATCGTCAGCTTCTTGGACTATTTTTTCAAGTATGTCCTTCGAATCAGATCTTTAATGGACAGAAAAACCCATCAAAAATCAAAGTTTTGAAATTTTCAGATCGCGTCATGAGATCGATTTTTTTCTTTCTAGCTTTTGTAGTTGCTGCTTTTGCTCAAGATCCAGATATTCTCTACCTCACCTGGAAGGACGATCCCTCCACTACAATGACCATCGTTTGGCATACAGATACTGGAAGTAAGCCTCTTGCTCTTTTTTCAAAGAGTGCTGATGGTGAGGGCTGGATCGAGCACACCTCTTCCGTCGAGCGGCTTTGCGGCTCTCCAATCGAGATCTATCAGTCAGAGCTTACAAATCTTGCTCCCGACACAGAGTATTTCTTCCGCCTCGATGATGGACCGTTGCATCGATTTCGCACTCTTCCAGACACTCTCGATCGCCCTTTGCGCGTTGCAGTTGGTGGCGATGCTTATCAGGTGAAATGCATTTTTGAGAAGATCAATGATACGGTGGCTTCGCAAAGTCCCGATTTTGCCATTGTAGGAGGCGACGTTGCCTACTCCGAGGGTTTAAGCACGGCCCTGCGCACTCATCTTTGGCGCGTGGAGCGGTGGGAGGAGTTTTTCCGCATCTGGACAAAACAAATGGTGACGAGTGAGGGGAGGATCATACCCATCATGAGTACGATTGGTAACCACGATCTTAAGGAGGGGTTTGATAACCCAATGCGCCACAAGGTGCTCTACTATCAGATGTTTCCTCTACCCAGGAAGGGGATTTCCTATCAGAAGATGAAAATTGGAAAGGACGTGTGTTTTTTCCTTCTCGACTCGGGCCACTCGTATCCACCAGGTGGTGCGCAGGCCGAATGGCTTGAAAAGGAGTTGAAAGAAGAGGAAGATACTTCTTTCAAGGTGCCGGTTTATCATATTGGTGCCTATCCTTCGGAAACTTCCTATATTCATAGGGGCTCAAAAGATATCCGTAAGTTTTGGTGTCCACTTTTTGAGAAGTACGGGGTGAAGGTGAGTATCGAGAACGATAATCACACGTTTAAGCGTACGTTTCCTATCCGTGATGGGAAGGTGGATCGGGAAAACGGTGTGATTTATGTCGGAGATGGGGCGTGGGGTGTGACTCCGCTTAAGCCGAAGCGTCACTGGTATTTAGCAAAGGCCGCTCAGACTAACTGCTACTGGCTCGTTACCTTCACAAAAGAGGGGGCTCTCTATCAAGCATTCAACTTAGAAGGTCAGCTCATTGATGAGCTGACCGTCGAAATAGACTGATTTATTGGACAAGCTTTGAAAGGATGTGGGTTGTGCGCTCGATGAATTTAGGCAATTCTTCAGGGCTTAGCTCTTTTTGGGAGAGCATGGCCATTTGATAGAGCTGCAGCGTCATCTGTTTAGCAAGCTCTTTGTCTTTCTGAGCGGAGATCGCTTTGATCAGCGGACTGCTGGTGTTCACCACAAAGGTTTTCTTTTCAAGCATTCCCGGTGGGAGCTCTTGGCGGCTTAAGCGCATCGATTCGCGAAGACGCCTTGTCTGTTCGTCAACGACGACAAAGGCGGGGATCTGATCGCTTGTGAGGCTTTTGGCCTCGACTTCGAGCTCTTTCTCATCGAGATACGAGCGGAAAAGATCGGCCAGCTTTGCTCCTTCGGTTCGCCCATCGGCATCGAGGAGGGTGTTTTCATTTTCCTGATCGAGAATCGCTGGATCAATCGCTCCATCAACGCGCTGGAACTTTGCAGGGGCATGCTTGGTTTCTAGGAAATTGATTAGTGGAGTGTCTAGGGGGCTTTTCGCAATGAGCACTTCAATCCCTTTCTCTTTGTAGAGATTGAGGAAGGTGGAGTCGCTCTCTTGAGTATAGAACACCTTATCTGCGTAATTCTCTTTATGCCGCTCTAGATAGTCGGCCGTATTGGTCCACTCTCCATCGAGGTTTTGATAAACGAGTAGGTCTTTGATTTTGTCGTAAAACTTCTCATCTTGCAGCGCACCTAGTTTTAAGATGGTGTCGATGTCTTCCCAGTGGGAATAGAATTTCTTTGGGTCGCTGCTGTGGATTGTTTTGAGCCGGTCCGCTACTTTTTTCGCAATGTGGCCTGAAACCGAGCGCACCGTTTTATCCATCTGCAGGTAGCTGCGCGATACGTTGAGTGGAATGTCGGGACTGTCAATGGCTCCTCGAAGAACGCGCAAGTGATCGGGGATCAAATCTTGGCACTGGTCAGAGACGAAGACTCTTTGGCAGTAGAGTTGAATTGCGCTTTTTTGGAAGTCAAAGTTGGAGTGGATTTTAGGGAAGTAGAGGATTCCTTTAAGGTGGAATGGGTAGTCGACGTTGAGGTGGACCCAAAAAATCGGATCGGGATCGAGCGGGTAGAGTTTTCGGTAGAAGGCAAGATACTCTTCGTCGGTGCAATCAGCGGGGGATTTAAGCCAAAGAGGGTCTTCATGGTTGATGTGGTTTCCGTTGAGGTGAATCGGGTAGGGTAGGAAGGCGCAGTAGCGATTCAGAAGTTGGCGCAGTTTCGACTCATCGAGGTATTCTTCGTCTTCGATAAAGAGGGTGATCTTTGTCCCACGCTCTTGTCTTGTTCCTTTATCAAGAGTATAGGATGAGCTTCCATCACACGACCAGAAAGCTGGCTCTGCTCCTTCTTGGTAAGAGAAGGTATCGATTTCAACTTTTGAGGAGACCATATACGCGGAATAGAAGCCCAGACCAAAGTGGCCGATCACTTGCTCTTGGTCTTGGTATTTTTCTAAGAATTCTTCAGCGCCAGAAAACGCGAGCTGCGCGATGTATTTCTCCACTTCTTCACCGGTCATTCCGATCCCTGTGTCGGTAATGGTGAGCGTCTTTTTCTCTTTGTCGAGCTGTATGTCGATCTTCATCTCACCAAGGTCGACTTTTGCATCTTTTTGGTCGCTTAGGATTTTTATTTTGGAGAGGGCATCACATGCGTTTGAAACCAGTTCCCTTAAAAAAATATCTTTCTCTGAATAGAGCCACTGCTTAATGATCGGAAGTAACTTTTCTGTATTGATTTTGAGGGTGCCTTGTGTCATGATTTCTCCTGGTTACGGTTTAATTATACAGGAAGAAGGAATATTTTTTCTTGTGTGAAAAAGATTATAGGGGATATCCAAAAGATATATGCGTGTATGTGTGGCTCAGCTCAACCCGAAGATTGGCGATCTTAAGGGAAATACTCAAAAAATTTTAGATGCCATTGGGAAAGGGAGAAGGCAAAAGGCAGACTTGATCCTTTTCTCAGAGCTCACAATTGCTGGATATCTTCCCCAAGACCTCCTCCTTCATGATGATTTTATCCGCGCGGAACAAGAGTGTCTTAAACAGATTGTCAAGGCAACCAATGGAATTTGCGTAGTTGTAGGTCTTGTTCGTAACAACCCAGGCAAAGGAAAAAATTTATTCAATAGTGCAGCGGTGATCTGTGATGGGCAGGTGCTCGGCTACTACAATAAGCGGCTGCTTCCGAACTATGATGTATTCAATGAGAGGCGCTATTTTGATCCAGGTACAGAGTCAAAGGTCTGGGAGATCAAAGGGAAAAGAGTTGGGGTGATCATTTGTGAAGACATTTGGCGCCACTCAGGATATGTTGATACTCGCTACCGAGAAGATCCCGTTGCTGACCTATCTGGCGAGAAATTAGATCTTTTGCTTAACCTTTCTGCCTCCCCTTACCAATTTGATAAGCCTGATGTGCGCGTTGAGGTATGCGCCAACGCTGCTAAAACACTCAAGTGTCCCGTATTTTTATGTTGCCAAGTGGGAGGCAACGATGATCTAGTGTTTGATGGATATAGCGTTTGTGTCGATGAGCATGGAAACCTTCGCGAGCTAGGCAAGGGGTTTACTGAGGATCTATTCACTGTGGATCTCGATGCACCTACCTGTAATGTTCCCTTTCAATACGATGTACTACACGATTTGTACCGCGCCTTAGTGCTCGGTGTTCACGACTATTTTGAAAAGCAAGGGTTTGAAAAGGCGCTTCTTGGACTTTCAGGGGGGATTGACTCGGCCTTAGTTGCCTGCATAGCCAAAGATGCCCTTGGCCCAGAGAATGTGCTTGGGGTTTCCATGCCCTCTCGCTATAGCTCTAAAGGGAGCGTGGACGATGCTTATCAGCTTGCGATGAACTTAGGGATTGGCTACCAAAAAATTCCGATTGAAAAGCCTTTCAACGACTATCTTGAGCTTCTGGGCCCTTTCTTTGAAGGGTTGCCTCAGGATACAACGGAAGAAAATCTTCAAGCGAGGATTCGAGGCATGATTCTGATGGCTCTTTCAAATAAACTCGGCTGCATTGTGCTCAGTACCGGGAATAAGAGTGAGATGGGTCTTGGCTATTGCACTCTTTACGGGGATATGTGTGGGGGGCTGGGTGTGATCTCCGATCTGATCAAGACAAGAGTCTATGATCTTTGCCGGTGGATCAACCGGAAGGAAGAGATTATTCCCATTTCTACCATCGAAAAGCCCCCATCAGCTGAACTGCGCCCCGAACAGAAAGACCTCGATACCCTTCCCGACTATGCGATTGTGGACAAGGTGGTGAATGGCTATGTTGAAGATCATTTGTCGCCAAAAGAAATCTCTGAGAGGTTTCATATTCCTCTAGAGCTTGTGAATGATTTGATTGGCCGGATCTATCGCGCCGAATACAAGCGCAGACAAGGTCCTCCTGGAATTCGAGTGAGCAAGAAAGCGTTCAGCGTGGGTCGACGCTACCCCATTGTTCAAGGATGGAAGTAAACTAGATTTTTTCTTCATTCAAATGAAGCATCATTAACCTGTCAAATCCAACCGCCACGCCGCAGCAATCGGGGAGTCCCGACTCTAAAGCAGCAAGAAAGCTCTCATCAATAGGAAGCGCTTTTTTCCCAAGGCGGAGGCGATGCGCATTTTCTTCTTCAAACCGCTGTCGTTGCTCTTTTGCATCGGTGAGCTCGTCAAAGCCGTTGGCTAGTTCGATCCCCTTGAAGTAAACTTCAAATCGGCGCGCCACTAGGGATTCATCCACTAAAGCTGTTTTAGCAAGAGCAGCTTGGCTTGCTGGATACTCTGTGATTACGCAAAGGCTATCTTGCCCCAAGTGTGGTTCAATCAAGTGGGAGAAGAGCAGAGTAAGCCAGGTATCTTTGTCCCAATTTTTTGCATCAGAGGACACCTCGATCTGATGATTTTTGGCAACCATCGCAAAGTCATTTTCTTGGAAGATATCGATTCCAAGCGCTTCTTGAAAGGCCCCGCGGTAGGTGAGAATTTGAGCTGACTTAGGGCCAACAAAGAGACGGATAAGATCAAGAGTCTCTTCAATAAAGTGGGAGTAGTCCATCCCAACGCGATACCATTCGAGCATCATAAACTCGGGGCGATGGAGCGGCCCCTCTTCGTTTTGCCGAAAGACGTGACTCAGCTGATAAATATCTCCGCTTCCAGCTGCAAGCAGCTTTTTAAGTCCATATTCTGGAGAGGTGTGCAGATAGCCGACGCTCCCATGGCCCATATTTACTTCCATTACGTCAATGTGCGCATCAATGGGCGCTGCAGGGGAAAGGATAGGAGTGTCTACTTCAATGACGCCCTTTTGCGCAAAGAAGCTGCGCACTTTGCTCATCATCAAGGAGCGGACGGCAAGATTAGACGCGAGAGACGTATGCACCGGTGCGGGTGTCGACTTTGATTTTCTCGCCTTCATTGACGAAGAGAGGAACTTGGATCTTTGCTCCTGTTTCGGTGGTAGCGGGCTTAAGGGCTCTTCCTGAGGTGTCTCCACGCAATCCTGGAGCTGTTTCGGTTATTGTCATTTCCATGAAAATCGGAGGGATGACGTCGATGATCTCCCCCTTATAGAAGACGAGATCGTATTCAGTATCTTCCATGCAGTAGGGCTCTTTTTCTTGGATGACAGAGATCTCAACGCTGTGCTGGTCGTAGGTCTTTTCATCCATAAAGACAAAGCTATCTCCTTCACGGTAGAGAAGGCGCATTTTTGTTTCTTCTACGTCGGCAAGCTCTAGTTTTTCACCAGAGCGGAAGGTTTTTTCTGTGACGCGTCCTGTTTTGAGGTGCTTGAGTTTTACTCTATTGAAGGGTTGCCCTTTTCCGGGCTTAACAAATTCGTTGTGAGTGATCGTATAGGGCTCCCGATCGATCTCAACTTTCATTCCCGCTTTAAATTCACTCGTGCTTACTTGGCCCATTTCACCTCACTTTAAAAAAACATTCAGCCCAGCTATCCATCAAAGACAACTGGACTCAATTGTGACCGATTTCCCTATATAAGGTCAATGAACCAGAGACCATTACTATACCGCGATTGCGGTGGAAGTATTGGCGGCCCAAGGGTTGGGCATAGGTCCGCTTTGATCTGTCTCTGCTCTGTCACCGGCAGGCATCTGTACCCCCGCTTGTATAAGGAGCTGATTGATAGCAACCGCAGAAAGTGTATTGAGCTGTCCGGCAGATTGGAGCTTCTGAACTTCTTCTTGAAGCTCTCCTTTAACGCGTTCAAGCTCTTGTCTAGTATTTGCAAGCTCTTCATTGCGGGCGGTGAGCTGCCCGTTGACATTGCCTAGCTGCTGTAGTCTATGTTCCAGGTTGGCTTGCGCTTCATTCATTCGCCGAATCGACTCTTCAGTGAGTCCTCCGATCTTGTCTGCAAGTGCCCCGAACTGCGCCACTTTAGGGCCAAGAGCGTCTTGGAGTTCTTGGGGGAGATTGCCAACCTGTGCGGTTAGAGTCTGCGCATTTTGTCTCATCTCAGCAGCAGCTTCAAGGGAAAGTGCTCTTCCTTCATCGAGGGCTGTTGTCATTCGGGTTATCTGGTCTCCCATGGTATTGAGCAACGATTCATGTTGAGTGTTAAGCTGTTTGTATTGCTCCGCTTCTGCTTTGAAGCTATCTCTTGCTTGCATGAGAGAGTTTACCTGCCTATCGAGCTCGTCGATCGAGTCTTCTTGCCGGCAGTTGTTGAGCTCGTGCGTTGAGTTCTCCTTTTGCATCCGATTGAGCTTTTTTTCCCAGGAAGCGTGTTTCGCAAGGACGCCGCGCAGTGTAGCACAGGTTGCAGCTGTGGCTACTGAGAGAAGGGCTAGTCCCCATGAGCCAGAAAAGAGGCAGATAACTGAATTGACCACATGAAGAGCCGTCAGGGCGATGAGTAGGTTTGACTGCCAGTTCACACACACGCGGCCGGTGAGCAGGTTCTTAATGGATGTCAACCAGGAGCCGGTATCGGAAGTGGTCTCTTCGCTGCTACGCTCATAGGCCTGAGCGAAGACAGGGGGTGATTGGATAGCAAGTGGGTTTTCGAGCATTTTCTTTCCTCCAGTGCGTTTTGAAAAAAGAGCATAATCGTAAGGGTAAGGGGGTTATAAATCAAATTTTATTTTCGATGAGCAAGAGTTTGTTTTAAGTCGTTGTTGTTCAGCGCGTTAGTGATTGTTCGTTAACGGATTAAACGTTAATATTTTAAATTTACATATATATCTTACTTTTTGTGGTGTTGTTGAAAAAATCCCCTCTTAGGTAGTGGCATTTAGGCGCAAAAAACTTTGTTTTTGCGCTTTTGGCACTTCGTGACTTTAGCTGACTATCGCTTTGGTAAATGGGATCCTTCGCTCGGCGACCCGTGCGCAGCACTGTGCGCCCCTCCCACGGACCCATTTCCCTGTGCGCTAGCAGCCGTCGGCTGTCAGCGCATTCAAGT
>Ga0180438_10006126_pt1 | contig 16420 bp, 12 predicted proteins | sample SS_ome_12_FD_132455 | JGI IMG/M metagenome (GOLD analysis project Ga0180438, IMG submission 132455) | Hypersaline lake sediment archaeal communities from the Salton Sea, California, USA - SS_3_D_2 metaG | ecosystem: Environmental > Aquatic > Non-marine Saline and Alkaline > Hypersaline >...
ATATGTCAGGTCCGTTTCCTACTGCTATGTGGCTGCGTTCCTGCTACTCGGCTGCGAAAAGGGGGACAGGCACCTCCGCTGCGCTGCGGAGCCAGTCCCCGTTTCCGCTTGGCGGCCCGGCCGAGAATCCGCAATTCGCAATCCGCAATTCGCAATTCGCAATCTACAATCCGCAATCCGCAATCCGCGATCCGCAATCCGCAATCCGCAATCCGCAACCCGCAATCCGCAATCCGCAATTCGCAATCCGCAATCAAGCGATGGATTCCTCCACGGCGGGCCGGATCTCGGCCAGCAGGCGGAGGACGACCTCGTCGGAGGTGATCCCGGCCGCCTCGGCGTTGAAGGTCGTGATCACGCGGTGGCGCAGCACGGGCAGGGCCATCTCGCGGACGTCTTCGGTCGTCGCGTGGTACCGCCCGTGGAGGATCGCGCGGGCCTTCGCCGCCAGCGTCATGTAGATGCCCGCCCGGGGCCCGGCGCCCCAGTTGACCAGTTCGTTGACGAAATCGGGCGCCTCGTTGCTGGCCGGCCTCGACGCGCGGGCGAGGTCGCGGGCGTACTGGAAGACGTGGTCGGCCACCGGCACCCGCCGGACGATCTGCTGGAGCCGCATGATGTCCTCGCCCGTCAGCGCCACGTCGAGCTGCGCCTCGTACGTGCCGGTGACCTTCTTCATGATCTCCAGCTCTTCGTCGGCCTTGGGATAGTCCACGTGGATGTTGAACATGAACCGGTCGAGCTGCGCCTCCGGCAGCGGGTACGTGCCCTCCTGCTCGATGGGGTTCTGCGTGGCCAGCACGAAAAACGGCTCGTGGAGCGAGTAGGTCTGCTCGCCGACGGTGACCATGTGCTCCTGCATCGCCTCCAGCAGGGCCGCCTGCGTCTTCGGCGGCGTGCGGTTGATCTCGTCGGCCAGGATCATGTTGGCGAAGATCGGCCCGTGGACGAAGCGGAAGACCCGCTTGCCCGTCGTGCGGTCCTCCTCCAGCACGTCCGTGCCGGTGATGTCCGAGGGCATCAGGTCGGGCGTGAACTGGATCCGCTTGAAGCTCAGGTGCAGCACCTCGGAGATCGTGCTGATCAGCAGCGTCTTCGCCAGCCCGGGCACGCCGACCAGCAGGGCGTGGCCCTGGCAGAACATCGCCACCAGCACCTGCTCGATGACCTCCGTCTGCCCGACGATGACGCGGCCGAGCTGCTCGGTCATCTGGGCGTAGGCCTCGTTGAGGGCCTTGACCGCCTCGATATCGTCCGAGGACGCGGCGATCCGGGCATCCGGTTCGGGCTGATCCGGCGCCGCCTCGGCAGGGGAGTTCTGCTCGGCCGCCACCTCGTCGGCAGGACTGCTGTCGTCTTTCTTGGCCATGTATCGGACCTCCAGCTACGGATTCGTGTGTGCGATCTGAAGAGCCCGCCGGGCCGGACAATCGGCCGCGCGCAACGACCCTAACCGGCGCGTCGGCCCGCCCTTCCGGCAGCTACAATACGTACAACACCCCCTCCGGACCCCCCGCCCCCGAATTACCGGATTTTTCGCCCTGCCGGCAGTGGATGGCCCGCCAGGCCGCCCCCTGATCGGCGCGCAGCACCTTCCAGCGCAACCGCATGAGGCTTGGCCGTCCTGCCGCGTCCGGATCTCCCGCCGGATTGCGGGCCGCTCGTGACCTGAAGGGTCGGGCAGCCTCGACGGATCGGCGGGGCAGCCGATTGGCGAGTCAGCGAATCAGCGATCTCTAGACCAGATCGCAGGCCTCGGGGGGCATCCAGTGGGCGTCCTGGTCTTTCCACTTGACGTTGCAGCCGATCGGGTTGGTCAGGGCGACGGGGGGCTCGTCGCCGATCAGCAGCGCGTCCAGCGCGTCGCGGAGTTCGCGGGTGGTCTCTTCGCCCGCCTGCCGGGGGTTGTCGTCCATTCGCCCGGTGTAGCGGAGCCTTCTCTCGGCGTCGAAGACGTAGAAGTGCGGCGTCCGCAGCGCCCCGTAGGCCAGCGCCACCTGCTGGCTCTCGTCCCGGACGTAGGGGAACCGGAAGCCCTTCTCCTTCGCCCGCTCGACCATGTGGTCGAACGAGTCGGTCGGATGCCCGGCGGTCTCGTTGGAGTTGATCGCGACCATCGCCACGCCTTGCGGCGCGTAATCGGCGTACAGCTCGTTCATCCGGTCTTCCGAGCCGATGACGAACGGGCAGTGGTTGCAGCTGAACACGACGATCAGGATCTTCGCGTCGGCAAACGACGCGAGCGAGTGGTTGCTCCCGTCGACGCCCGGCAGGTCGAAGTCCGGAGCGGTCTGACCGAGTTCGAGTGTGAAGGCCATGAGGCGATCCCTTTCTGTTGGCGGTTGGCTGCTATGGGGTCTGTGGTCCGTGGGCTATTGTAGCCTCGCGGAGGCGGTTTTTCCCGCGCGGGCTTGAGGCGCCGCCCGGGCGGGCGGTATCATGGCACGTCCCGCGGCGGCCCGAGCGGTTGGGCCCCGCCGACGGCCGGACTGACTGTCACAGGAGAACGTCCATGCCCCTGGCGAAGAAGCTCTCGGCGTCCACGGCAGCGAAGCGAAAGGCGATCACATTCGGCGTATGCAGCCCGGCCGATCCGCGGATCGACGCCGAGAGCCGCACCCGGGCGGTCAACGTCATCGGACTGGTCGCCGAGACCGTCGCGACCCGCGTCAAGATGCCGGACGGCTCGCCCGTCAGCGTCGTCTGGTCGCCCGTGCTGATCGACGGGGAGAAGCAGGCCGACGTGGTGGCCGGGCAGTTCAAGGACGCCGGCGTCGACGCCGTCATCGTCGCGCCGGACACGTGGGCCTTTCCGCAACTGACGCTGATCAGCCTACTTAGCCAGCTCCCGGCGGACATTCCCGTGAACATCACGTGCGGCAACAGCGGGCCGAAGCCCGGCGTCGTCTACGCGCACGCCGTCAACGGCGCGCTGGCGCAGATGGGCAAGCTCGCCGCGCTGAACGTCGGCACCTGGCCGGATACGGGCATGAAGCCGAAGCCGACCAAGGCCACCGCCGACGCGCTGATCGACTGGTGCTACGCCGCGCTGACCTATGCGGGGCTGAAGGGCCGGCGGGTCGTGATCTTCGGGCACGACTCGATGGGGATGGAGACGGCCCTGGCGCACATCATCCCGACTCGGCGGACGTTCGGGCTGGAGATCACGCGGCTGGACATGAAGCTGCTGGCCGACATGCTCACCAAGGGCGCCTACGACAAGAAGGAGCTGAAGGCCCTTCGCGGCTGGATCGACCGGCACGTGGGCAAGCGGCTGGAGCTGCGCAACAAGGCCGACGGCGAGAAGTTCGACCTGTCGCTGGCGATGTACCTGATCGTTCGGGACATCATGGCCGAGCTGAACGCGGTCGGTGGGGGCTTCATGAGCCAGCTCGAGTGGGGCTCGGACCGGCGGGGCATTCCGCTGCCGGTCGCCGACGCGATGGAGAGCCTGTTCAACTCCACCTTCGACCACACCGGCGGGAAGCCCGCCCTGCCCTACGCCACCGAGGCCGACGTGCAGGGGCTGCTGACGATGCTGGTGATGACCTGGCTGTCGGGCGGGGCCCCGCCGCTGTTCATGGACTTCCGCAAGGTCTGGGAGCCGTGGGAGATCAAGGCCCTCGCGAAGCGGAAGAAGGTCCGCTGCACGGGCCGGGAGCTGTGGGCGAAGCGCGGCTTCGTCGACGGCGACAACAGCGGTTCGGCGAGCTTCAACTGGGCCGCGAAGCCCGGCGCGTCGGCGGCGGCGTGCATGAAGGGCGTCCAGATGCCGCTGGCGGAGGACTACTACTTCCCGGGGGGGGGCAACAGCGTGACGTTCATCACGCCGGGCGGGATCGAGGGCATCGCGGCGCGGATGGCGTACTCGGCGCTGATCGACCGGTTCAGCCTGATCTGGGACGAGGCGCAGACCGCGTCGATGCCCGCCCAGCTCGCCAAGGCGGTGGCCAACACGAGCAACTGGACCTGGCCTCACACGTGGGTCGTGCCCAAATACGCCACGATGGCCGAGTACAAGCAGTACGCCCCGGCCAATCACTTCCACATGACGTGGAACCTCAAGCCCGCCCGCCTTCAGCACTGGATGGACCTGACGAACGTCCTGTCGGTCGCCCCGTGGGCCGAGCGCCCCGCCTACACCGTCGGCGTCGACCGCCCCCAGCCGCTGCTGCACCTGATCAACGGCGGCGAGACGGCGACGAAGATGCTGTGAAGCGAACCGACCGACGCCCGACTGTCGTCGCAACGTCCTCCATGCCGAACTCTACACTCCCGGACCCGACCGGCTCCGAGATCGTCCGGACCCCAGACTTGCGAAGAGGACGCGAGGTCGAAGCGTCTTCTGTTGGGAACGTCGTGAAGAGCCCCCGGTCGGGGGACCGGGGGCTAAATAGGTTGCCTTGGTGAACGTTGCGACGACGGTCAGGCGTTGCTCGTCTTGATGAGCGTTTCCAGTGCGTTGGATGCGGCACCGGTTTCGATGGATTGTTGGGCGAGGGAGACGGCGGCGGGGATCGTGTCGGCGAGTCCCGCGACGGCGATGGCGGCGGCGGCGTTGACCGTGACGATGTCGCGGGCGGGGCCCGGCTTGCCCGCGAGGACGTCGCGCACGACGGCCGCGGAGGCCTCGGCGGAGTCCACGAGCAGGTCGTCGAGCGTCGCGCGGGGCAGGCCGAAATCTTCCGGCTGAACCGTTCGCGTGGTGACCTTCCCGTCGTTCCATTCCGAGATCCGCGTCTCGGCGGTGGTGGAGATCTCGTCGAGGCCGTCGGCGGCGTGGACGACGATCGCGCGCGTGGCCCCGAGCAGCCCCAGGACGTTGGCGATCGGCTCGGTCAGCGCAGCGTCGAAGACGCCCATCACCTGCCGCTTCGCGCCGGCCGGGTTGGTCAGCGGGCCGAGCACGTTGAACAGCGTCCGCACGCCGAGGGCCTTGCGGACGGGCGCGGCGTACTTCATCGCCGGGTGGTGGCGGATGGCGAAGCAGAAGCAGACCCCCGCCTCGGCGAGGCATCTCGAGATCGTCGGCGGATCGGCGTCGAGGTTCACGCCCAGCGCGTCGAGCACGTTGGCCGAGCCGCTGGCGCGGGTGTTCGTGCGGTTACCGTGCTTGGCGACCTTGGCCCCCGTCCCGGCCGCCACGAGCGCCGCGGCCGTCGATACGTTCAGCGTGCTCAGGCCCGTCCCCCCCGTGCCGCACGTGTCGATCACGTCGGCCCCGCCGGTGTCGATGCCCACGACGTGGTCGCGCATGGCCCGGGCGGCCCCGGCGATCTCGTCGACCGTCTCGCCCTTCGTCGCCAGCGCCACCAGCAGCCCGGCGATCTGCGAGGCGTCCCACTGCCCGTCCATGATCTGCCCGAAGGCCTCCCGGGCCTGCTCGGCATCGAGCGACTCGCCGGCCATCACCGTCCGAAGTGTCTCGCTGTAGTTCATCGTCTGCCCTCTTCGGCCGCTTCCGCCTTGCCCGCCGCGGCCGGAGGGGATTATAGCCCGGCGCGGGCGGGAGGCAAGGAAAGCGAGCAGCAGCGTGCTCGGGCGATGAAGGGGAAGGCCGCGAAGGCGCAAGCGGCCGCGCGGGGCGGGCTTTCTTGCGAAACTGGCCGGTCGGGCCTACATTCTACAAGTGTTCATCATGGCCAGCGTGTCTCTCCATTTCAAAGGCGTTCAGGAGCCGGGCCTGCCGGTGGCGATCCTGGCGGCGATCGTGCTGGTGCTGATCGGCTGGGGCGTCTGGCAACTGGTCCGGCGGCGGACGCGAACCGGGCTGATCTGCCTGTCGGCCGCGCTCGGGCCGGTGGGGTTCGTCCCCGCGATGATCGTCGACGCGATGGTCCGCTATGCCCGCGCCGACGGGCGCGGCGCGGCGTCGTCGTTTCTGGCGGCGATCGCGGCGGCGGCAGCCACGGCCGTCGCGGGCCTGCTGGCCGTCGGCGTCGACGGCGGGATCTGGATGGGCCTGCTGGCGGTGGAGGTGGCGCTGGCGGTGGGGGTGTTCTACTCGGCGGTCTATTCCTACCTCGGGCGGCGGAGGCTGACGGGGCTGATGGCCCTGAGGTGCCTGGGCATCCTCGCGCTGATGCTGACGCTGTTCAAGCCCGCCGTGAGCATGACCGCCGGCGGGGCGGGCGACAAGCCGAGGCTGCCGATCCTCGTCGACAGGTCGGCCTCGATGGGCACGACGGACGAGGCGAACCTGCCCGACCGCTACCACCAGTCGATCGGCATGCTGCTGGCCCAGCGGGAACGGATCGAGCGCCACTTCGACCCGCTGTGGTACCACTTCGCCCGGTCGGCCCACCAGGCCGAGGCGATCGAGGACCTCGCCGCCCTCAAGCCCGCCGGGGCCGAAACCGACGGGACGAACATCGCCGCCGCGATCCGCGCGGCGGCGGCGGACTACGCACGGGCCTCGCTGGCGGGCATCCTCGTTTTGACCGACGGCATCCACAACGGCTCGGAGGCCGTCGGCGACGCCGGCGTCGAGGCCGGGGTGCCCGTCTACACCGTGGGCGTGGGTTCGACGAATGATCGCCTCTCCGCGAGGCGGAACATCGAGCTTCTCTCCGCGGCAGCGCCGCTCGAGGCGGTCGTCAACAACGTCACGACGATCACCGTGCGGGCGAAGGTGGCGGGCTTCGCCACCGTGCCGACGGAGGTGCGTCTGCTGGAGGAGGGCAGCGATCAGCCGATCGACACGCAGCGTCTGTGGACCGACCAGAACGTCGCGACGCTGGAGGCGAAGCTGAAGTGGACGCCCCGCGAGCGGAAGGGCGCCGACCCCGCCGCGCCGGCCGATCCGGTCCGCCGGCTGAAGGTCGTCATCCCCGCCAACCCCGCCGAGGCGTCGGGCGAGGACAACGACGCCGAGCTGCACGTCCTGCTGACCGAGCCCCGCGTCCGCGTGCTGTACGTCGAAGGCTCGATGAGGCCGGAGTACAAGTACCTCAAGCGCCTGCTCTCGACCGACCCGAACATCCGGTTCATGGGGCTCGTGCGGATCACGGGCAACCGGTTCTGGGCGCAGGGGGGCATCGGCGGCAAGCGCTTGAGCAGCGTGCCGAGCACCGACTCGGAGTTCGCGCTGTTCGACGTGATCATCCTGGGCGACCTGGACCGCACGTTCCTGACGGCCGGGCAGATGACGCGGATGCGGAAGTTCGTCAACGACGGAGGGGCCCTGCTGATGCTCGGAGGGCACAACAGCTTCGGGCCGGGCGGCTACGGCGGGACCGAGATCGAGGCCGCCCTGCCCGTTTTCGTCGGCACCCGCGCCCAGCCGCAGGAGACCACGCCGTTCGTCCCGGCCCTGACGGCCCCCGGCGAGGCCCACCCGGTCTTCGAGGGCCTGAAGGGGTTCTTCCTGGGCCCGGGCGGGCGAAAGCCCGACGCCAAGCTGCCCAAGCTGCCCGAGCTGCTCGGGTGCGTGACGGTCGTCCGCGCCAAGCCGATCGCGGCGCTGCTGGCGCTGCACCCGACGCGCAAGGCGGAGGGGCGCCCGATGCCCGTTCTGGCCGTCCAGCGCTTCGGCGCCGGGCGCAGCGCCGCCTTCACCGCGGACACGACGTGGAAGTGGTACCTGCCGCTTCGCGGCCTGGGCGCCGACAGCCCCTACGAGCGGTTCTGGGGCCAGCTCGTCCGCTGGCTGGCCAACGTGCAGACGAAGAGCCGCGAGTCGAAGCCCTCCGTCGTCCTCCGCCTGGACCGCCCGCACCTCCGCGTCGGCGCCGACCCGGTCAAGATCCTCGCCCGCGTCCAGGACGAGAAGGGGCGCCCCCCCGACGAGGCGCAGGTCTCCTGCACGATCGCCCCGCCGGCGGGGGGAGGCAAGGCCGAGACGCTCCCGATGTCGCCGCGGATGGGCGATCGGCTGTTCGAGCTGGAATACCGCCCGCCGAGAGAGGGCGAGTACAAGTTCACCGTCGCGGCCCTGGACGCGGCGGGCGTGCGGCTGGGGGCCGACGAGCAGACGCTGACCGTCGTGCCGTACTCGAAGGAGATGGACCGGCTGGCCCGCAACGACGGGCTGCTCCAGCTCGTCGCCGACCGCACCGACGGGCGGATGGTGGACATCTCCGCCACGCCGGACCTGATCGACCAGATCATCCGCCGCCAGCAGGCGACGGGCAAGCTCGGATCGACGGCCGACAGCGAGGGGATCACCCTCTTCGACGCCGGCGACCACTTCGTCTTCCTGTTCATCGTCTTCATCGCCCTGCTGACCGGCGAATGGCTGCTGCGGCGGCGATGGCATCTGCGGTGAACCGCCCTTGACGGCGGCGGGGGGTTCCGGGCATACTTCGGGCGCCTATAGCCGCTGCGTGCTGGAAAGGGTTGCCGCATGGTTCACTACAAGTGTGACCGCTGCCACACGATCAACGAGGCCGAGGAGGAGCTGCGGGGCAAGGAGCACGTGTGCACCAAGTGCGGGGCGGTCAACATCGTCCCCGGCGGCGCCGAGAGGCCCCATCACCTCCACCGCGAGCCCCATCTCCGCGAGGAGGAGGAAGAGGTCGTCGAGGTCAAGGAGCCCCTGACCGTCGGCAAGGTCCTGAAGGGGCTGCTGTGGTTCGTGCTGGCCGCGGCGATCGGCGGGACGCTCTGGTACTTCCTCCGCCCCAAAGAAGAGGTCAACGAGGCGAAGATCGCCGTGGAGGCCTTCGTGCCCCGCCTGGCGGAGTACCTGCGGATCGACGGCCTGAAGCCCGACACGGCGGCCATCGTCCACAAGGACTACCGGATCCGGAAGGCCGTCCTCATCAACCGCATGGACAAGCAGACGATGGAGACCCTCCGTGACGCGCCCAACGTGACCTGCCCCGAGGTGGCCGAGCAGGACGACGGCGAATGGGCGGGCGTCAACTGGAAGGAGCACGCCAAGCTGCCCGACCGGATCCGGTCGGCCCGGCCGGACGAGGTCGAGACGATCATCTGGATCAACTGGTCGCTTCAGAAAGCCGGCCGGCCCAAAGAGGGCAAGTCGGCGCGGCGGATCGTGTGCAACGTCACGCTGATCGACAAGCCCACGTCGCTGATCGTCGGCGAGACGGTCATTCGCGGCGCGACGCCGACGATCGAGGACGACTCGCCCAAGCTGGTCATCGGCACGCGCCCGACGAGAAGCCTCGTCGACGCGATCACCGAGTGGGGCGGGGGGAAGAAGGAATGACGAATTCAGAAGCCCGAATGACGAGTCAATGACGAAACCCGAGTGACGAAGGACAGGTGACCCCAAGCCTCAGATCCCGCTCCCGGGCCGGCCTGCCTTATTCGGAATTCGGCATGGGTCATTCGTCATTGATTCGTCATTCGGGCTTCGTCATTCGTCATTCTCATCCGGCCGACGACGGCGGCGATCAGGGCGATCATGACGACGTTCAGCCCGATGCAGAAGCCGAACCCCCACCGCATGCCCAGCCGGTCGGAGATCGCCCCCATCGCGAACGGCACGGCGAACGCGCCGATCCCCCCGCCGGTGGCGGCGAAGCCGACCGCGACGCCCTCCGCCTCGCGGAACCGCCCCCCCAGCAGCGTCATCACTACCGGATAGATCGCCGAGTAGCCCAGCCCCGAGACGAACAGCGCTGCGGCCGCCTGCCACGCGCCCGGCAGCAGCAGCACCGCCAGCAGCGCCGCCGTGCACAGCACCGACAGCCCCAGCAGCAACGCGCCCTGCCTGCCGCCTCGATGCGCGACGGAGATTCCGGCCCGGCCGGCGAGGATGCCCAGCCAGAACACCGCCACCATCCTCGCGCCCGCCGGCGCGGTGGTCTGCCGCGTCCGGACGAACAGCTCGGCGACCCACTTCGAGACGCCCACCTCCGTGCCGACGTACAGCAGCAGGATCAGGAAGGCCAGCACCAGCAGCGGATGGCGGAGGACCTCCGCGGTCCGCAGCCGCCCGCCGGCCTTGCCCCGTCCGTCGGTCAGCCGGGAGAACGGCACGAACAGCAGTCCCACCCCGAGCGCCACGGACACGCAGGCCATCACGCGGTAGACCGTCTGCCACGGGATCCCGCGGGACAGAAGCCCCGCGACACCCAACGGGCCGACGATCGCGCCGACCGAGAACGCCGCGTGGATCAGGTTCATCAGCCGGCTGCTGCCGCCCCGCTCGATCCGGACGATGCAGTAGTTGCCCATCACCTCGATCCCCCCGTTGCCCATCCCGATCAGCAGGCCCAGCGACCCGTTGACCGCCGCCGACGCCGTCGAGCCGAACAGCACCATCCCCGTCGCCTGAAATGCCAGCCCCGCCAGCAGCACCCGTCGCACGCCGAGCCGATGAACCAGCAGCCCGCAGCCGAACGACGAGATGAAGTACCCCACCGCCCCCGCGGAGGCGACGACGCCGGTGACCGTGTAGCTCCACTGAAACTCCCGCACGATCTTCGGTATCGTCGCCCCCAACACCGTCGCAGAAGCCCCGAACAGCAGGAACAGCCCCAACAGCGGCAGGACGAACACGCGATGGCGCCAATCCACGTGTGACAGATAACTCATCCCCGGCAGCATAGCAGCCCCGGCGGGCGGCGCATAGCTCGTCACGCGTGGCGGCGGCGGCTCTTGACGGATTTCCGCATGCGCCCTATACTCGCACTTGGGCGATTCGAGGGCCTGACGGCCCTGAACTCGAAAGGAGGCGGCCATGAGACCGTGGGTTTGTGGAGCGATCTGTCTTCTCGCGTATGCCGGGCAGGCTCGCGCGAACTCGGTGCACGTCTTCGACGCGCCGGGCGCGGACATCACTTCCGCGCGGGACATCGACGGCGGGAAAACGGTCGGGTCGTACTTCGACAATGCCACCGGATGGCACGGCTTTGGCTATGACGGGTCGAACCTGATCCCCGTCGACTTGCCGGGAGTCGAGCAGACGCTCGCCAGCGGCGTCGACGGCGCGAAAGTGGTCGGCTGGTACCTCCAGGACAGGACGTACTACGGTTTCGTATACGAAGGGGCCAATGTGACCCCGCTCGAGGCGCCCGGGGCCCGTCACACGTACGCGGAGGGCGTCGACGGCGGGAACGTGGTCGGCTGGTATTTCGACGGCATGCGGAACCACGGGTACCTTCACGATGGAACGTCGTGGAGCTTCCTCGACGCCCCGGGCGCCGCCAGCACGCGTCCGCGGGATATCGACGGCGGCACCATCGTCGGCTCGTACCGCGACGGCTCGGGCACGCACGGCTTCCTGTGCGATGGGGTGACCTGGACCGCCCTCGACGCCCCGGGGGCCAAGACGACGTACGCATACGGCATCGATGGCGGCAATGCGGTCGGGTACTACATTGGCGGCGACAGCAGTTGGCCGCGCGGCTTCCTGTACGACGGCGCGACGTGGACGACTCTTACCGTGCCGGGAGCCCTCGGGACATGGGTCTATGGCATTGACGGGGACAAAGTCGTCGGCCAGTACAGTGACGGGGCCCGGTCGCACGGCTTCGTGTGGGCATTGCCTCAACTGAACGTGATCCCCGAGCCCGTCACGCTGTTCGCCGTCCCCGTCGCCCTGCTGGCATCGGCCCTCTACACCCGGCGGCGCCGCCGCGAGGGCCGGTGAGCCAAGGGCCGAGGCCGATGCGATCGGCTAGCCACCGTCCCCGGCTCCAACGCGGACGGTCCCGACGCTGTAGAAGCCGTCCTTCTCCCTCAGCGCGGCGCGCAGCGGCAGGAGGACGGGGCGGTTGGCCTGGTCGCTGTGGAGCTTGATCGCCAGGCCGTAGGTGCCCGGCTTCAGGCCGGTGAAGAAGGCGGCCCGATACGGCTCGGTGTACGTCCGCCCCGCCTTGCCGGGCAGCCAGCGCATGTTGCGGGCGTCGACAGCGACGGTGCGTCTGGCCGGGCCTCTCAGGCGGAACAGCAGCTTGTAAGGGTGATAGGCCGGCGCGACGCCGCGGTTCTCCCACGTCACGCTGATCGTGCTCTCGCCACGGTTGCCCGGGGCAGCCGGGACGGTGACGCGATGCGGGAAGTACCAGTACCCGCACAGGTTCAGCAGTTCGGCCGTCAGCCTGGGATTGCCCGGCAGCGCAAGCCACTGATGGATCGGCCCGTGGTAGCCGATATACGTCGCGTGCATCGTCCGGATCGCGCCGCGGATGAAGTCCGGCGCGGTGGCGTTGAACCGGCCGGTCGTCGAGCCGGGCCGGCCGTGCCACTTGTCCGGATCGGCGTAGAGGCGGAGATGCTGGCATTCGAGGACGGTCGGCCTCTTTCGCCAGACGGCCTCGAACAGCTCCGGGGCCGAGACCGACCACGTCTTGCCGTCCCTGCGGGTCCAGTAGTCGACCAGGATGCTGTCGTCGCGGTAGGACATGTCGTGATCGACGATGTAGCGGTGCAGCCGCTTGCGGCCGTCGGCCGTCGGGGCGGTCTGGACGAAATCGTCGCTGACCACAACCAACGTCTTCTTGAAGTGCCGCGTGTGGATCTCCAGGTGCTTCAGCCGCGCCGCCCAGCCATACTTCTTCCCGCTGCCCGAGCTGGTGTGCCCCTCGCCCCAGTCGCCGAGGCTGCCGACATCGACGTACCGCAGCCACGGCTTGCCGTCGTACCGCTTGGCGAAAGCGCGGAGGAAGTGCTCGAGCTTCGCCAGGAAGACGGGATCGTCGTAGACCGGCTCCCAGGGGAACTTCGGGTTGCCCGGCTTCTTGTGCCTCGAGTAGAAGCCGCCCTTCGCGCCGGCCTCCATGACCCACTTCGGCGTGGCGAACTGCTGCTCGACGCGGTACGAGCCGGTCTCCCGGCAACTGATGCGGAAGGCGACCTTCAGCCCCTTCGCCGTCCACTTGGCGATCACGTCGTCGATCACCTTCCAGTCGTGGCGGCCCTCCCGCGGCTCGAGATACGCCCACGCCAGCCGAAGGTAGATGTGGTCCATCCCGGGAAATTCGATCAGCTCCTCGTCGCGGCGGGGCAGGTACTTCGCGATGCCGTTGTCGAAGTAGTGGTGGTACCACCCCTTGTGCGGGTTGGCCAGCGGAACGGCCGCGTCCCACCGCGGCGAGAGGTCGAACGTCCGCGACTCGCCGCACTCGGCCGCCAGAGCAACTGCACAAGTGACTGCACAGATCAAGATGAGCCGGTATTCCACGACGCTTGCCTTTCGATGGATGATCAGGCCGAGTATGTGGCGCGCCGGAGCCGGCTTTGGTACACTATCCGGCTCGGACTTGGGCGCACTGACCACAGGAGTATGACATGGCAGATCGACTCGGGCAAGCCGGCGAGGCAGGCGGGCGGAGACGGCAGGCGGGCAGTTCGGCGGCGCTGGTGCTTCTGGGGGCGGCGATCGCCTCGGCGGCCCCCGCCCGCGCAGCGGGCCGCCCGGACGGCCGGGCCGTGCTGCTCGTCCGCGTCCCGCAGGAGCCGGCGTGGCGGGAGATGGCGTTCCTGGCCGCCGTGCCCGCCATGACCGTCGCCGGCGACGCCGCCCCGGCGGTCATCGCGCTCGGGAAGCAGCCGGACCTGCCGGCCGAGGTGGCGGACTACTTCCGACGCTACAAGCCGCGGGCGGTCTATCTGCTCGGACCGAAGGGCGAGAAAGTCGCCGCCCTGGATCGGCCGTGCCGGGCGTTGGTGGCGGATTCGGCCGATGCGGCGGCGTGTGTGCTCGCGCGGACGTTCTGGACGAAGTGCGAGACGGCGGTTGTATGCCGCGATGACGAGTACGCGGCCGGGCTCGTCGCGGCCCCGGTGGCGGCGCGGCTGCGGGCGCCGCTGCTGTTCGCCGGGCGGTCGGGGCTGTCGGCGGAGGCGGTGAAGGCGCTGAAACGACTCGGCGCGAAGCGGGCCGTGCTCGTCGGGAACGTTCCGCCCGCCGTGGCGGGGGGGCTGAAGAAGCGGGGCACGACCGTCGTCCAGCTCGCCGACGCGAAGGCCGTCGGCGGTTGGCTCGTCAAGCAGGGCCTGCCCGTCCGCTACGTCGCGGCGGTCAACGTGACCGACCGCAGCCGCACGGTGATCAAGAAGCTCTCGCTGGCCGCAGCGCTGCTGGCGGCGGGGCGGGGCGGGATGGTCCTGCCGCTGGACTACGACGTGCGGTGGAAGGCGGGCTTTGCCGGCGCCGACTGCGGCAAGCAGAGGCCGAAGGGCATCCCCGCGAGCAAGCAGCCGCCTCGGAAGGGCCTCATCGAGCTGGGCGGGCGGAAGCTGGCCTTCGTCGTCACCGGCGAGCCGAAGGGCCGGCGGTGCCGGCTGGGGATCGACTTCAACGGCAACGGGACCTACGGCGAGGCGGGGGAGGGGCCGCTGTGCACCGGCGACGTGGTGACCGTCGCGGGCAAGCGATACGCCGTGACGCTCGGGCAGAAGAACGGCGCGGGCAAGGCCGACGTCCGCCTGACCTGGCCGACGGCAGAGCGGGTCCGCGGCGATCTGCGACGCCACTACAAGGCCCTCGGCGGGCCGCCCGAGCACCTGTGCCTCGTGGGCTTCCCCGACGCGATCCCGCAGGCGATCGTGACCCACAGCCCCGGCGCGACCAACGACCTGCCGTCGGACCTGCCCTACGCCAACGCGGACGACGACCCCTTCGCCGAGATCGCCCTCGCCCGCCTGATCGGCGAGTCCGCCACCGCCGCCACGCTCTACGCCAGCCGCGTCATCACCTGCGATCGGATGGCCGAAGGCGACTGGCGGCGACACGTCGGCGAGGCGCGTTGGGAGAACACCTATAGCAAACTGTTCGAGAACGTCGGCTTCCGCCCGTCGCTGCGTCACGACCGCGACGACCTGAAGTGGCTGGTCAAGCCGGCCGGCAAGAGCAAGGGCAAGCGGGCGCGCCAGTTCGACCAGTCCTCGCCGCTGACGGGCGTGGCGGCGATGACGCACATGGCCCACTCGTGGTGGAAGGACCTCGGCCAGACCTACACGTGGGACTCGACGGTCCTGCTGGCCCCGACGCTGGTGGAGTCCGGCGGGTGCCTGACCGCCGCGCTGGACAAGCAGGCCGACTGCCGCTCCGTCATCGCCCGCCTGCTGCGCAACGGCGCGGTCGGGTTCGTCGGCAACGCCCGCCCGGGGATCGCCCACCAGGAGCAGCTTCGGCTGGAGTTCTGGAACGGCGTGCTGGCCGGGCGGACCATCGGGCAGGCCCACCGCGCGTCGCTGAACAGCATGGCCGTCACGGTCCTGGAGACGGGCCAGCACGACAGCGGCCCGGACCGCTACCAGCTCTACATCCGCACGCTGTTCGGCGACCCGGCGTTCGCGATGCGGATCCCGTCGGCGCCGCGGTCGGCGCCGGCCCGCGTGACGGTCAAAGGCGACCTGCTGTCCGTCCACGCCCCGGCGACGTGGTGGCCGGTGAAGATCCGCGTGCCGGAGGACTGGAAAAAGTGGGCCGACAAGGACCTCTACGTCTGCCGCGGGGCCGGCACGTATCCGCTGCGAACCTGGTGCAAGGAGCAGTACGACCGCGAGACGACGTTCTTCAACGCCGAGCTGACCACGAAGCGCCGCGTCAAGTCCATCCGCCAGGTCCAATCGCCCGCCAAGCCGCTCGGGTGGCGAGGCAAGCACTTCGTCGACGAGCACGCCGACGGGACGCGGACCTACAGGTGGCGCGTGCAGTTGATCGACTTCGATCAGATCACCGGCAAGATCCGCGGCAAGGTCGACCGGATCGACTACCGCATCGAGTGGGACGACGCCTGATGACGGCGAAACAGCTTCTGCTGCACATGACCCGACTGGCCTACAACGCCGACGAGATGGCGCTGCTGACGAGCGTGTATCCGTGGACGTGGCGGCCGCCGGGCCCGGCCGTGCGGGACCCGGCCCGCGACCTGACCGACGAGCAAGCCCGCGCCAAGCCGGACGGCTGGCATCGGTCGATCCTCGACATCCTCCGCCACGTGGCCGAGTGCAAGGTGGCCTACATGACGCAGGCCTTCGGCGAGCCGCCCGAGCCGCTGGGCGAGGCCGGGCAGACGCTCGAGGATGTCCTGGCCTGGCTCGACGCCGCCCAGCGCCTCGTCGTCGCGCGCCTCGAGGCGATCGACGAGGCCGACCTCGCCAAGCCCGTTCAGACCGACCATCACGGCGAGTCGGCGGCGAACCTGTTCTGGGTGCTGGCCCAGCACGACGTGGCCCACGGCAGCCAGATCGAGCTGATCCGCGATTCGATGGCCTAACAGAGAGGGCCTCTAAAATAGGGACAGTCAACTATTTCGCAGATAGAGACAGGTGACCGTCCGTGTTTTGCCCTTCCCTGTCTGTGTCGGCTCCCCTTCTGGAAACTAGGGTCGCTAACCGGGTTTTGGCAGAAACGTGGTTACCGTCCCTAGTTTTTTGGTTCTTCTCCCAATCAGTTGCCACAGTTCGGGTCGGTGGCCTGCTTGACTTTGAGGGTGAAGTAACGTTCGTCGTGGAAGCCGTACGCTTCGCGTTTGATCACCTTGATCTTGTTGTTGAT
>Ga0180438_10006127_pt1 | contig 16417 bp, 15 predicted proteins | sample SS_ome_12_FD_132455 | JGI IMG/M metagenome (GOLD analysis project Ga0180438, IMG submission 132455) | Hypersaline lake sediment archaeal communities from the Salton Sea, California, USA - SS_3_D_2 metaG | ecosystem: Environmental > Aquatic > Non-marine Saline and Alkaline > Hypersaline >...
ATGTCGATTGGCGCAGTGCCGAAACCGATGACCGGGTCGCCGTTGCTGTCAAGCACGGCCACATCGTTGCCCGCGCCGTCGTAGTGGAACATCTGCGCCTTCATGGCTACGAACGGACGAATCGAATCCTCGTCAACCAGTCCCGGATCGGCGAAGAAGTCGATGGTGTCCTCGAACGGCGTCAGAGGCAGACCCAGCGCTTCCCAGATGTCCGGGGAAGTCAGCATGATCGGCAGGTTCTCCAGTACCTTCATCTGCGTGAACACAACGGTGCCGTGCTCACCGGAGAAAGTCAGCACGTTGCCGTTCGAGAAGCCACCGCAGTCGTTTGCAACTTCCGGATTGTTCGGGTCGCCGCCCTGTGTTGTCGGGCCCATCGGATGCAGCGCAGGACCGCAGTCTTCGGGGTAGACGACGTGGCCGTTCACACCGAGGCGGATTTTGTCTGCTTCAGCCGATGTGCCGGTGCTGTTAGACCCCTCGAGGTCTTCGTAAAAATACAGGTGGTTCCAGATAGCGTTCTGGTAGTTGTCGGAAGGATCATCGAAATCGCCGTCACCCAGCATGACACCATCGGCGCCGTTGTAGGTACCGGTCACGAACGAACCATCCGGATTCAACGCAGCCGAATCGAACCTGGTGTTCCAGGATTGCAAGGAATTGCCTTCAACCGCGCTGATCATGGTGCTGGTCTGCGCCTTGCCGCGGCCGTCGTTGCGCGGCTGCGCATCGTGCCAGTACTTCAGCACGTATTTCTTGAAGTTGCCGCTGCCGTCCAGTCCCTTGTCGCGCAATACGGTCTGGCGGTTCAGGGCGTCTTTGCCCACGTTGGGATCGCCTGCCAGCAGTTCCGGGAAATCTGCGCCGTCGGTACCTTCTGGTTTGACCACCTGTGCCAGGATCGAGTTGTAGGCCGGCAGTACACAGCAGTAGGCGAACTCGAAACCGGTGCAGTGCATGCCCAGTTCGTAGTTCATCATGATCTTGAAGTCGGTCTGGTTCGGGAACTCCTGTCCGGGAGGAGGTACTACACCACCGCCGTCGTCACAGTCGGCGGGCGCATTACTGACATTACGCTCCAGGATCTGACCGTCCGACTGGGTTGCGCGCACACGGCAGGGCACGGACGGCGGGTTTTCCACCCGGACACGCCATTCGCCGCTGTCTACGCGGTCATCACCGACGAAGGCTCCGGTATCGGCGTTGGTCACCGTCACGGTCTGGCCGCGATCGCCGTTGCCTCTTACTTCCAGCCGGTTGTCACCCGCATCCCACCGCGCTCGATCGATCGAGAATGCACTGCCGTTGGAGCCGGCTTCGACACTCGTTGCGAATAGCGGTGCGATGAGGAACGCCGCGGTCGCAGCGATTTTGAATACTTTGCTTAGAAGACCCATGTCTCCATCCTCCTCAGAATTTCAACAGTTTTGGTTATTATCCGCCCGGCCAGAACAGCAACAGCTTAGGGCAGGTTTAAAATAGGGAAAATATTCCCAATCAACTCGAAAGTCAATCAAAATTTCCCTACAAACATCCTGTGAATTAAGCTCGTGGCGATCAAACTAACTCCGCCACCTCTTCCTGGGCGGTGATCAAGTCACTGAAACGAACCGCGAATCCTGTCGCTCCGTGATGAATCGATCCCTTTTTTGACTAATGTCAGTTCAAGTGTAATTAACGTGACGAGGAAACTTCCTGAACTTGACACGCGCTTCACTGCGCTCTCGGCATGAAATTACGTTCGCTGATGTCAATTGAATCAACGTCCAGGAATAAGTGCATATTGCATGCCAGATAGGCCCGGCCATGCAAGCCGTTGAATTGACTGGATATGCGAAATTCGATAGATACTAATATTTGGGAATTTACTGCCAAATAGCCCTGACATTTGGACAGGCGCGTCATGCCGCATGACAATATGGCAGGCCGGTCTGGTTCTGAACGCAATCCGGATGCGCAACGACGATCACCATCAAAAAGGGCGACCAGAGGCCGCCCTTTTTCACCACTCAACCGGTACGCTTACCAGCCGCAAGTCGCGCCATGCTGTTTCGCCGAAACATACTCCCACACTTTCCCGGCCAGGCGGCCATCGATGTTGTGAGACTTCCATGTTACGTTGTCGCAGGAAGCGAGGGTTTCGAACCCGGCGCTCGGACCACCCTGCAGCGAGTGGCAAGACGCACATACCGAACCGAGCAGCCCGGTGAGATTATCGGCATCGACGAATCCGCTGTCGTCATGGTCACCAGGCGCCTCGACCTTGTCCTGCAACAGGCGGCTGAGTTACGCCGCCACCACAGTTAGCGCCGGCGACCTCGATAATGAAACTGGATTGGCCGTCCTGGACTGCAAACACGTTGGATGCGCAGGTGGAAGTAGAGATCTGCAAACGGTGATTTCCTTTTACTTTAATATCTGTACCGATGACCGCCAGGGTATCGGCATCAACCAGTTCCACTGGACCGGCTGGCGGAGACTCCTCGGCCATGCCGTTCGCGCTCAGCGTGGCGCCGTCCCAACTGGCACTGGCGATCGTAACGCCGGCCCCATGACCGGCCTGAACATTTGTTGTTGTAAACGTTATGGCAACGACTGTTGGAACTGCCACGCCCGGTTTCAGGAACCGCTTCAGGATACCTCTGAACATATCCTCCATCCTCCTCAGTTTTTATCTCACTTTGTTCTGTCGAGGCCAGTCCATGAACTGTTTTTTTAACCCTTTTTACTCGACCGTTTTCCCCCGGCGTTTCGTGACACCGGATAATCAAATACTGCAGTAAATGTGCCAGTTCTTCAGGCGGCTGTATGTGCCTGATATTTGTCCAGTTCATACGATCCGGAACCTGACACGCACATGACCGGCATCTGCCATCTATGTCAGGCCCGGTGAGCGAAACTGACAACTATGTCATGAAAAGTCATAGACCGGTTACCCATGTCCGGCCGATGTACCCCAAAAACTATCTTTTTGTTGACGAGCTGTCTGACAAATTGGCAGCCGCGGGCTGGATAGCGGACGCCCCGGATGGTGGCAGCTGCCGAGTCGCAACTGTAAAGAAATACGGCACAAATGTTAGGGTTATTTGCGGCTGAAGCCGCTCCTGCCGGTATCGCACGTATGTTTTGCGATACCGTGGGGCGTGGGCAATGCCCACCTTACGAAGTTGCCACATCGGTACCGCAGATAACCCACAAAAAAAAGGACGGCTGCGCCGTCCTTTTTGTTCGCGATGTTCCGGTTGATCAGTGCAGTGTTGCGATGTAGTGCGCCAGCGCTTCGAACTGTTCGTCGGTCATGTCCTTGACGATCGAGCGCATCAGCTCCTTTTCGTCGTTCATGCGCGTGCCGTCGCGGAACGCCTTCAGCTGCGCCAGCGTGTAGTCGACATACTGGCCGCCGACCTGCGGGTAGCCGGAACCTGCAACACCACCGCCTTTGGGTCCGTGGCAGGCCTGGCAGGCCGGGATGCCGTTGGTCAGGTCGCCGCCCTTGTAGAGCTGCTTGCCTTTGGCGGCCTTGTCCTGGTCGGCCGGCGCCGGGCCCGCCAGCTTCTGCGCGGCGTAGAAGGCGCCGATATCGGCCATGTCCTGGTCGCTCAATGCTGCGGCCATGCCCAGCATCATGTCGTTCTTGCGGGTGTCGTTGGCCTTGAATTCGAGGAGCTGCTTGGCGATGTATTTTTCGCCCTGGCCGGCCAGCTTCGGAAATGTCGGCACCATGCTGTTACCGTCCATACCATGACAACCGCCGCAGGCCGCCGCCTTGGTCTTGCCGGCTTCTGCGTCGCCCGCAGCGTGTGCAGCGCCAGCCAGTGCAAACATCAGAACCATACTGGAAAGGATCATCTTGTTCATTGGATTGAAAACTCCGGTAGTGTTGATTGCCGGCGCGCGACAAGGAGGCCGAATTCTACACCAGTGCTTGTTATTCATCAATTTGGCGCTGATAATGCGGGCGCTATGGCCCCAGCAAAAGATAGTCAAGGTACAGACAATCAATACTACCGCCGCGCCAGGTTTCTGATCAGCGCCGGCAAACCGGGCCAGTTCCCCGGGGGCGAGGCCGCCGAAGTCGCGTTCGCGGGCCGCTCCAATGCCGGCAAGTCCAGCGCGATCAACACCCTGTGCGGAAACAAGGGCCTGGCCAAGACCAGCAAGACGCCGGGACGCACCCGTCTGATCAATTTCTTCGAACTCGACGATCATCGCCGCCTGGTCGACCTGCCCGGTTACGGGTATGCGAAGGTGCCGGAACCGATGAAACGCGAGTGGGAGCGGTTGATGGAAGCCTATCTGCAACAGCAGCAGCGCCTGCGCGGGCTGGTGATCATCATGGATATACGCCACCCGATGAAGGAATTCGACTGGCAGATGCTGGACTGGTGCCACTACTACGGGTTGCCCGCCCATATCCTGCTGACCAAGGCCGACAAGCTCAAGCGCGGGCCACAGCAAAACAGCCTGCTCGCGGTCAGGAAGATGCTGAAGGAAGCCGGTTCGGATGCGACGGTGCAGACCTTTTCCGCGCTGAAGCAGACCGGGCTGGATGCGCTGGTTGAGAGGCTGAACGAGTGGCTTGAGCTGGATTGATGCCGCCGAAGCTAAAGACTGCTTTCAGGCACCCAAAATGTAGGAGCGGCTTCAGCCGCGAAGTACGCTTCAGGTTAACAGAAAATATATAGTCCGCGAAAACCGCAAAGAACGCGAAGAACATAAAAGTTTTTGCGTTCTTTGCGGTTTTCGCGGACCAATCTATATTGATTGTTTGACGCGTTGTTCGCGGCTGAAGCCGCTCCTACAGTAATACCTTGACAATACATCCCCGCAAAAGTGGAAAGTATTCCGACACTCTCGATATTATCCACAGAACTTCCACACAAGGTTTAATACACAGCCTTTAATAATTGTTTTAATTGTATATAATTCATTTATCCACAGTTTGTTCACAAAACTTGTTTCCCATTTTTCTGTCTAAACGATACCGCCCATCGGTTTCATTCAGCAATCTCCAATGGCTGGTCTTTAATCAGTATCAGGGAATGTGTGAGACTACTTGCTGGATCTTTTTTAGGAATGCGCTGTAGCCCGGCGCAGGCTCGCTTGCCTCCCTGAGCGGGCCGTTAGGGATTAGCATCCCCAAGCTAGTCCCGTTTTCTTGCCCGGCCTTTTAGGCCGGGCTTTTTTTTGGGGAATCTCAACGCAAAGGCGCAGAGACGCTAAGGACGCAGAGATTTTTCTAGATTTCTGTAGGAGCGGCTTTAGCCGCGAATCCCGTATGTTTGCGCGAGTAATTCGCGGCTAAAGCCGATCCTACAAAACCACGACCAACACAAAATATCCTTTGCGTACTCTGCGTCTCTGCGCCTTTGCGTTGAAAAAAATCAAACGCAGATCAATGCGCCTCGTCCCAGTTCGCGCCCCGACCCACCTCCACGATCAGCGGCACGCTCAGGTCGGCGGCGCTTTCCATGCTGGCGTGCAGCAGGTCAGCGAGTTTGTCGGCCTGCTTTTCCGCGACTTCGACCACGAGCTCGTCGTGCACCTGCATGACCACGCGCGCGTCGAGTTTTTTCTCGCCCAGCGTCCTGTCGACCTGGATCATCGCGCGCTTGATGATGTCGGCCGCGGTGCCCTGCATCGGCGCGTTGATCGCGGTGCGCTCGGCGTACTGGCGGCGCTGGCCGTTGCGCGAGTTGATCTCGGGCAGGTACAGGCGGCGCCCGAAAACGGTTTCGACGTAGCCCTGGTCGTGGGCCTTCGCCCGGGTGCTGTCCATGTAGGCTTTCACACCGGGGTAGCGGGCGAAATACAGGTTGACGTATTCCTGCGCCTCGTAGCGGCCGATACCGAGCTGCCGGGCCAGGCCAAAGGCCGACATGCCGTAGATCAGCCCGAAGTTGATGGCCTTGGCCGCGCGCCGCTGGTTGCTGTCGACTTCATCGACCGCGACGCCGAAGACCTCGGCCGCGGTGGCGCGGTGTATGTCCAGGCCCTCGCCGAAGGCCTTGAGCAGATTATCGTCCTGCGACAAATGCGCCATGATGCGCAGCTCGATCTGGGAGTAGTCCGCGGCCAGCAGGCAACTGCCTTTTTCGGCGATGAAGGCCTGGCGGATGCGGCGGCCTTCCTCGCTGCGTACAGGGATGTTCTGCAGGTTCGGGTCGGTCGAGGACAGGCGCCCGGTTGCCGCGACAGTCTGGTTGTAGGAGGTGTGCACCCGGCCGGTGTCGGGATCGACCTGCTCGGGCAGCTTGTCGGTATAGGTCGACTTCAGCTTGCTCATGCTGCGGTGCTCGAGGATCAACGCCGGCAGCTCCTCGCCTTCATCGGCAAATTCCTGCAGCACGTCCTCGGCCGTGGACGGCTGGCCCTTGGGCGTTTTTCGCTTCGGCTTCAGGCCGAGCCGGTCGAACAGGATCGCCTGCAGCTGCTTTGGCGAAGCCAGGTTGAAGCTTTCGCCGGCAACGTCGAAGGCCTGCTGCTCGATTTCAACGATGCGCTTCGCGAGCTGGCTGCTCTGCTTCTTCAGCATCGGCACGTCGACCTTGACGCCGTTGCGCTCGATCCGCTGCAGCACCGGCAGCAGCGGCAGCTCGATTTCGCGGTAAACCGAGGCCAGTTTTTTCTCGGCATTGAGCTGCGTCGAAAGCCTGTTGTGGATCTGCAGCGTAATGTCGGCGTCTTCGGCCGCGTAGGGCCCGGCCTGCTCCAGGTCGATCTCGTTGAAAGTCAGCTGCTTCGCGCCCTTGCCGGCGATGTCGACATAGTGAATGGTTTCGTGGCCCAGCAGTCTCAGCGCCATGCTGTCCATGTCGTGGCGCTGGGTCGAGTCGAGCACGTAGGACTCCAGCATGGTGTCTTCGGCGATGCCCTGCATCTGGATGCCGTGGTTCGCGAGCACGTGGGCGTCGTATTTCAGGTTCTGGCCGATCTTGGCCTGCCTGGCGCTTTCCAGCAGCGGCTTCAGCCCGCCGAGCACGACTTTCTCGCTCAACTGCTTTGGCGCACCCGGGTAGTCGTGCGCGAACGGCACGTAGGCCGCCTCACCTTCCTTGACCGCGAACGAAACGCCGACGCAGCGCGCGGCCATGTAATCCAGGCTGGTGGTCTCGGTGTCGAACGCGAACGCTTTCGCAGCCTCGAGTTTTTTCAGCCAGGCGTCGAAAGCCTTCTTCTCCAGCACGACCTGGTAGTCGGCGGACGCGGCCGGTTTCGCCGGCGTGGTATCGCCGGAAGCCATGTCGTCCAGCCAGGTGCGGAATTCGAGGTCGACGTACATGTCGTGCAGGGTATCGTTGTCCGGGGCCTGCATTTTCAGGTCATCGAGATCCAGACCCAGGTCCAGATCGCAGCGGATCGTGACCAGGTCGCGCGACATCGGCAGCGCGTCCGCGCTGTTGCGCAGGTTGTCGCCGATCTTGCCCTTGACCTCGTCGGCGTGCTCGAGCAGGTTTTCCAGCGAATCGTACTGCTTCAGCCATTTGACCGCGGTCTTCGGGCCGACCTTGGGCACGCCGGGAATGTTGTCCGAGGTATCGCCAACCAGGGTCAGGTAGTCGATGATCCGGTCCGGGCGCACCTCGAACTTGTGTTCGACGCCGGCCGGGTCCAGCACTTCGTTGCTCATGGTATTGATCAGCGTGACGTGATCGGTAACCAGCTGGGCCAGGTCCTTGTCGCCGGTGGAAATAAGCATGTCTTTTTTCTGCGCGGTCGCGCGCCTTGCCAGCGTCCCGATCACGTCGTCGGCCTCGACGCCGTCGACGATAATCAGCGGGAACCCGAGCGCCTCGACCAGCTTGTGCAAAGGCTCGATCTGCGCTTTCAGGTCGTCCGGCATCGGCGGTCGGTTCGCCTTGTATTCCTCGTAAATGTCGTGGCGGAAGGTTTTGCCCTTGGCGTCGAACACCACGGCCATGAATTCCGGCTGGTAGTCTTCGCGCAGCTTGCGCAGCATGTTGATCACCCCGTATACGGCGCCGGTTGGCTGCCCCCTGCTGTTGGTCAGCGGCGGCAGCGCGTGGAACGCGCGAAACAGGTAGGACGAACCGTCGACCAGGATGACGGGGGGTTCTTTTTCGGCCATGGATGATTCCATCGGTATAAGGTGTACGCGATTATCGCAAATGCGCGCGGCTGGTGGCTATTGTTTAATCGTAATGGTGGTGCTGTAGGAGCGGCTTCAGCCGCGAATAACGCTAAATACGCGAAGGTGATTGGTGCTCGCCAATTGAACCGGCCCTGGTTTTGATCGCTTATATATTCGCGACCCTTGACGTCATTCGCGGCTGAAGCCGCTCCTACCAAGTAGAGCCAATCGTAGGCCTGCATAAGCAGAGCGTTGCAGGCTCAACGCCGGGAACGGCGGAGCCTTATCCCGGCCTGCAGCTGTCCAGGTATCATTAACGTATTCGCTATGCCTGGCGTTATTCGCGGCTGAAGCCGCTCCTACGTGATCGCGACGCCGTTTGCGGCCAATGGATCTGCCGCTAGAATACGTGGCTCCCGCCTTGAACAGGCCTCGTGCAATCTCATTTAGGGTACAACGATGGATGAATCCGTGAAGAACAAACTCAAGCGCATGGCGCCGGTCAACGACGCGGCGCTGATTCGCGAATCCTGGAAGATCTTTCAGATCATGGCCGAGTTCGTCGAGGGCTTCGAACGGCTGGCCCTGATCAGCCCCTCGGTCAGCATGTTCGGCTCCGCGCGCACTAAACCTGGCCATCCGAATTACGTTCAGGCGGAGAAGATTTCCGAGGCGCTGTCGAACGCGGGCTTTTCCGTGGTCAGCGGCGGCGGGCCCGGCATCATGGAGGCGATCAACAAGGGCGGGCGCGCCGGCAAGTCACCGAGCATCGGCCTGAACATCCAGCTGCCGCACGAACAGGTCGCCAACAGGTTCCAGGACATCAGCCTCAGCTTCCGCCATTTCTTTTCGCGCAAGGTGATGTTCGTGAAATACGCCTCGGCCTACGTGGTGCTGCCCGGCGGCTTTGGCACGCTGGATGAAATGGCCGAAATCCTGACGCTGATCCAGACCGGCAAAACGCGCAACATCCCGATCATCCTGGTGAACAAATCATTCTGGCAGGGCCTGCTGGACTGGTTCCGCAACACGCTGGTGGCCGAGGGCATGATTAACAGGGGAGACCTCAAGCTGCTGAAGCTGATCGATGACCCGGACGAGATCGTGAAAGCGATATTCGATTTCTACGAAGGGCGCGATTTCGAACCCTCGAAGGAAGAGCAGGAAAAACTCATGGAGTTGTAGGATATTTACCGCAGGGAAGTGGAGTACGCAGAGATTTCAAATGTTGTCGTTTCGAAGGAGCAACGCGACTGAGAAATCTCCCGCAGCTCAGGAGATCTCTCCCTGCGGTCGAGATGACGATGGGCCAGCGATCTGGTCTGCCCGAAAGACGCTGGATGTCTGCCTGCGCAGGCATGACCGGAAAATAGCCTTACGCGAATCCGCTATGTCACTCCAGCGCAGGCTGGAGTCCAGTGTCTTTTGAACCATTCTCGAGCGGGCGTTAATCGTTTTAGCGGATTTTCGCGTCATTCGCGGCTAAAGCCGCTCCTACCGACCATCATATCGGCTAGAATCTGCGGTTTTTGGTTCGCTCGCAATTAAAACAAACACATGCAGGCACTGATCAACAACATCGAACGGTTCATCGACTGGTGCGGTCGCACGGTGTCGTGGTTGACGCTGTTGATGGTGATCGTGACCTTCATCGTCGTGGTGCTGCGGTATATGTTCGACATCGGCTGGATTGCACTGCAGGAGTCGGTCACCTATCTGCATGCCCTGGTGTTCCTGGCCGGCTCGGCGTGGGCGATGCAGCAGGAAGCGCACGTGCGGGTGGATATTTTCTACAGCCGCTATTCCGACAGGACCCGCGCCTGGGTCGATCTGCTCGGCAGCCTGCTGCTTTTGCTGCCGGTCATGGTGTTTATCGTCCTGATCAGCTGGCGCTATGTCGCGGACAGCTGGTCGGTGCTCGAAGGCTCGCGCGAAGCCGGCGGCCTTCCCGCCGTATTCCTGCTGAAAAGCCTGATCCTGGTCATGGCGGCAATGCTGAGCCTGCAGGCCGTGGTGCAGATCGCGCGCTCGATACGACGCATCAGGAATCCAGGCTGATGGAATGGATGGCCTTCTATCTGTTCGCGGCCGTGTTCGTGCTGCTGCTGTTCGGCTACCCGGTTGCCTTCACGCTGGCGGGCACGGCGCTGGTGTTCACCTTTATCGGCGAAGCAACCGGCAGCTTCGACCCGGTATTTCTGGAAGCGCTTCCCAACCGTCTCTACGGCATCATGACCAACCAGATCCTGATCGCGGTACCGCTGTTCGTGTTCATGGGCGTCATGCTGGAACGCTCGCGTATCGCCGAGAACCTGCTGGATACCATGGCGCGACTGTTCGGTCCCGTACGCGGCGGCCTCGGCATATCAGTGACGCTGGTCGGCATGCTGCTCGCGGCCAGCACAGGTATCGTCGGCGCCACCGTTGTGACCATGGGTCTGCTGTCGCTTCCGACCATGCTGAAACGCGGTTACGACCCGAAGATATCGACCGGCGTTATCTGCGCATCGGGCACGCTGGGGCAGATCATTCCTCCGTCCATCGTGCTGGTCCTGCTCGGCGATGTGCTGTCCTCGGCCTACCAGCAGGCGCAGCTCGACATGGGCATCTTTTCGCCGGAGACGGTCTCCGTCGGCGACCTGTTCGTTGGCGCCGTAATTCCGGGCCTGATGCTGGTCGGTCTCTACATTCTATACATTTCCGTGATCGCGGCGATCAAACCCGGCGCCATGCCGGCAATTCCTGAAAGCGAACGCGACAGCTCACGCAATATTTTCGAGGATGTCGCACTCAGCCTGATGCCGCCGCTGCTGCTGATCGTAGTGGTGCTCGGATCGATCATTCTCGGCTTCGCGACCCCGACCGAAGCCGCCGCCATCGGTGCGGTCGGCGCGATGCTGCTGGCCGCATCGAAAAAGCAGCTCAACCGGGAAAACCTGACAGAAGTCGTGCGCAATACCACGAAAGTCACCAGCATGGTGTTCATGATCCTGATCGGCGCCTCGCTGTTTTCACTCGTGTTCAGGGGCTTTGGCGGCGACGAGCTGGTGCAGGAACTGCTCAGCGATCTGCCCGGCGGTAAATTCACCGCGATTTTCGCGGTCATGCTGGTGATGTTCCTGCTCGGCTTCGTGCTCGACTTCATCGAGATCACCTTCGTCGTGGTGCCGATCGTCGGTCCGGTGCTGCTGGCCATGGGTATCGACCCGGTCTGGCTGGGTATCATGATCGCGATCAACCTGCAGACCTCTTTCCTTACCCCGCCGTTCGGGTTCGCCCTGTTTTACCTGCGCGGTGTCGCGCCTTCCCGCATAAAAACCACCCATATATACAGGGGCGTCATTCCATTTATCATCATACAGATCCTGGCCATGGCCATGATCGCCTACTGGCCCCAGCTGGCCACCTGGCTGCCCGCCCGGATAGTCTGAGGATTACCCGCCTGTAGACTAAGCTCTGTAATATGCGTATTACACTGTTTGCCCTTCTGCTGCTGACACTGCTCCCGACCGCCCGGGCCGCACCCGAGCTGCGGCTGAACAACGTGTTTTATACGGTCACCGGCGATACCGTGAAGGCCCTGTGGGCCAATGTACTGGCCAGGACCCCGGTCGCCCAAAACGGGAAAAAACACGTCGCCTATACCCGCTGGCAGGTCAACTGGCGGTTCTGGTGGCAGCACAACGGCGAGAACTGCGACATCAGCAAGGTCAACACGCAGCTGGATGTGACCTACACCCTGCCGAAACTGGAATCCGAGACAACGACGCCGCACGATGTCACCGAGCGCTGGAACAGGTATTACGCCGCCCTGTTCGAACACGAGCAGGGCCACAAGAACCTGGGACTGCAGGCAGCACAAGAGATAGAGCAGCAGATCTCGAACATGGGAGCGCGGGCTGACTGCACGCAGCTCGAACACGATGCCAACCGGATCGCACGGGACGTGATCGAACACTACATCGACATCGAAAAAGAATACGACCGGACCACGAACCACGGCCTGAACACCGGTGTCGTGTTTCCCTGATTCGCGGTGTGGGCTGCGTATTTCTCACTGAGACGCCGAGCGCGTAGAGATGGTTTTTTTACTCTCGCAAAGGCGCCAAGCACGCAAAGGATAGTTTTGTGTTTTGTTACCGCGACACAAACGCATCCGCATTTCTCTGCGTGCCCCGCGCCTCTGCGAGAATCATTAGCTCCTTCAAGACGGCCAGGATTGATTTCTCGTAGAGACGCAGGGAACGCAGAGGGTTTTTGTTTCAAATACCCAAAACACTTTGCGAGCTTTGCGCCTTGGCGAGAGTAAACCCGGGTTATCTCTCGCAAAGGCGCCAAGCACGCAAAGGATAGTTTTGTGTTTTGTAGACGCGATACAAACGCATCCGCATTTCTCTGCGCGCCCTGCGCCTCTGCGAGAGCCTGAATCCAACCCTGCCCGGGACGTAGCCGGGTTTTTGACCTGTATCAATAAACCGGGTCAAGAATCCGGGCGAATTACAAATCGGCAGGAACAAACCAATAAGAGTCTGCTAATATACTGCCTCCTGACCAGACACTGAATACTGATAGCACGAGTCCGCATTATGTTCCGATCACTGTTTGCCGCATCGTTGATCATCGCACTCGCAGGCTGCGAGACGGCCGGCCAGGCAAAAGACATGGCCACCGAAGGCACCAGCGCGTTTACCTGCGAACAGATCCGCGCGGCTTTCTCAGCCTACGACGCCGACCGCAGCTCATTCGAGGCGCTGGCCGAACTGTCCGGCATGACCGGCTACGAGTTCACCCGGACAGCCTCCCAGACGGCCGATGTGTATTACGAAAAAGCGCGCAACAGTGCGAACCTGGCACTGATCGTCAAAGGCTGCGACCCGCTGTAATGGCGCCGGTATCGACGCGCGGCTGATGAACAGGGCCAATTTCCCGTTTATTGCCCTGGCGCTGGGCCTTGCCCTGATGGGGGTCCTGTACAAAACGGGAGCGACCGATCCCGGGGCTGAACTGCTGCTGCCGCTGCTGACCGTGCTGATTATCAGCGAATTCGGATTCATCGTAATGGCTGCGGCTGTTTTCCTGGGCGCGAAGACACTGGTAAAAAACGGCTTCGACATCGTCCTCGGTGTAATAACGCTGATCTGCGGCATGCTCGGTGTCGAGTTCATGCTGGTTGGGCTGGCGCACTGGCCGGAAACGTTCTAGCGACTGGTGGCGGCCGCGCTCAACAGGCAATTGATCCGGCGAACCCATTCCCGTTAAATACAACTTATCCAAACTACCAATCGGGCAAGACAATGAAGAAACCATGCGTGTATATGCTCCTCGTGCTGCTGGCGTCGCCAGCCGCGTACGCGGCCGAAAACGAGCAGCTCATCAATGAAACCCGCGCAGCGATGAAAGCGCTGGGCGGCGAGCTCAAGGCCACCTTGCAGTCGACGATGAAATCTGACGGGCCGCTTAAAGCGATATCCGTGTGCAACGTGAAAGCGCCGGAGCTGGCGAGGAAGATATCCGCCGAGAAAGGCATGGAAGTCGGGCGAACGTCGCTCAAAGTCAGAAACGAGCTTAACGCACCGGATCCCTGGGAGCTGTCAGTGCTCGAACAGTTCGAGCACCGTAAAGCCCAGGGCGAACCCGTGGCCGGCATGGAATACTCGGAAGTCACCCGACTGAACGGCAACAAGGTATTCCGTTACATGAAGGCGATACCCGCCGACGACGTCTGCCTTATGTGCCACGGAAAACAGATCGCCGATAACCTGTCAGCCGAGATCAACAAGCTGTATCCCAACGACAGGGCAACCGGATTCAGCAAAGGCGACATCAGGGGTGCTTTCAGCGTCGCGAAGACACTCGAGTAGCCGCTGAGCCCGAACCGAAATCCACTGACCGGCAACCTGCACCAGACCATCGACTATGCGCTTACGATCCACCCCGGCGATGCTCCTGCTGTTCGCACTTTCCCCGCTGGAAACCGGGGCCGAACAGGCTGCACCCCTGCCCGCGGATTACTGCGCGTGGGAGGTCGCGGATTACGCGATCGAAGAGCCGCTGTGCGGCCTTTCCGGTGACGCCCGGCGCGGCAGGGAGATTGCCACGGACAGCCATCGGGGCAACTGCCTGGCCTGTCATGAATTGCCCATCCCCGGAATCGAGGCCTATGGAACCATCGGGCCGCCTTTGCAGGGCATCGCCGCGCGATTGACAGAACCGCAGATCCGCCTGCGCGTCGTCGATACGCGCAACATCAACCCGATGTCGATCATGCCCGGCTTCTACCGCGACCCCCGCCTGATCAACAGGCCCGGAAAGGCCTATCGCGGCAGAACCTTCCTGACCGCACAGCAGGTCGAAGACGTGATTGCCTACCTGGTGACCCTGAAATGAAGCCTCTAACGCAGCTGCCGGTCCTTCTCTGCGGCCTGCTGAGCGCGTTCTTGCCCTGGGCCGGCGCCGCCTTCGAAGCGAAATCCGGCTACGAATTCATCAAGCCTGACACCCGTGCGATGCAGGACGATGACTTTGAAAACCCGGGGATGCTCACGGTCGAGCAGGGCATGGAGCTGTTCAATACCAGGCAGGCCGGGGCCGAAAAAGCCTGCTCGGACTGCCATGGCGCGGATGGTGAAAAACTCGATACCGCCGGCATTGCACGCTATCCCGTCTATGACAGCGAAGCGAAGGAAATCATCTCCCTGCAGAAGCGCATCCGCAACTGCCGCGACAACATCGGCAGCACGCCGCTGCCGGCCAATGACCCCGAGCTGATCGCGCTGGAGACCTTCGTGCGCAACAGGGCGTTTGGTGAAGCCGTCAACGTGCAGACCGGTGGAGAGGTGGCCGAACTGCTCGAACGCGGCGAAAAGCTCTACCAGACCCGCTATGGCCTTATCGACATGTCCTGTGCCCACTGCCACACCCTGTACCCGGGGCAGATGATACGCGGACAGAAAATCAGCCAGGGCCAGGGCAATGGCTTTCCGGCCTACCGGCTCGATACAGGCGAGATGGCCAACCTCGACCAGCGCATACAGCAGTGCCTGACACTGATGCGCGCCGAGCCGTTCGACGCCGAATCGGAGGAAATCCGGCTGATGGGCCTGTACATAATGTCCCGCTCCAATGGGCTCGCTATCGAAACGCCTGCTGTGCGCTATTGATACGGCCCGGTGGATTGCGGCGCCCAATCCGAACACGCATCACCTGTAGGAGCGGCTTTAGCCGCGAACCTTGTTTCAGATATCTAAAGAAAATTGATCCGCGAAAAACGCAAAGAACGCAAAAATTTCTTTTATGGTCTTTCGCGTTTTTGGCGTTTTTCGCGGACCTTTTGGTTTTCGTTCTGCTGAAGCGCGATTCGCGGCTAAAGCCGCTCCTACAGATCCTTCCGGCCAGAAAACCCGCCGACACGGCTCGGGCCGCAATGGTAATATTCCTCTTATCGATTGATAGATTGGCCTTGCCATGAACGAGACGGACGCTGAGCAGCTGCTGTCGCTGCTGAAACAGGACATACACGCTGAAACCGCAAAAATCGCCTGGTCTGAACTGCAACGGTTTTTTGCAGCGGGTAAAGCGATCTATGTTTCAACCGATCTGGACCTGGTTGAGGCCGCCCTTCAGATATCGAACGATCACAGCGACAGGGTCCGGCAGTGGATGGACCGGGGGCAACTCGCGCCCGTTTCTGATGAACAGGCCAGGTACTGGATCGATGCGGATGCACTCGTCTGGGCAGTGGTGGTAAAACCCTGGGTGCTGGTACAGGACATCAAGGAGAACAATCATGAACACTAAGGTAAACGATGCCGTAGACCGCCTGAACTCGATTCTGCCTCTGGCCGAATCGCAACAGAGCCTGAGCAATGAACTCGTTGACGTTTATCACAATATTTTGCGCAGCTATGTTGAACGCGGCCGCACCCTGAACCGGGACGAGATCGCAGAGCAGGTCGGCGATGTCGATGAGTCTGTGCGGCTGCTCAGGGAAAAGGACATGGTTGTTTTCGATGACAACGGCGAGCCCGTCGGCGCCTATCCGTTCACCATGGAGCAGCGTGAACACGAAGTAACGGTTAACGGCAACAAGGTCCATTGTATGTGCGCACTCGATGCGCTCGCGGTTAGCCCGATGTTCGACCTGGATACTTCCATTCAGTCCCAATGCCGTGTCAGCGGACAGCCTGTCCGCATTCATCAGCACGGCCGCGAGATCGTCGATGCCGATGACAACCGCGATGTATTTTTCGGCATCAGCTGGAATGCGGCTTCGAACAGCTGCTGCGCCACCAGCCTGTGCACTGAAATGATATTCCTGAAGGGCGC
>Ga0180438_10006128_pt1 | contig 16413 bp, 12 predicted proteins | sample SS_ome_12_FD_132455 | JGI IMG/M metagenome (GOLD analysis project Ga0180438, IMG submission 132455) | Hypersaline lake sediment archaeal communities from the Salton Sea, California, USA - SS_3_D_2 metaG | ecosystem: Environmental > Aquatic > Non-marine Saline and Alkaline > Hypersaline >...
AAAGATCGCCTATGCGTATCCCGGCGTCGTGGTGGCGCTCACGTTTATTGGTCTGCCGTTTGTGGTGCGTACATTGCAGCCGGTGTTGCGCGATCTGAACCCGGAAATCGAGGAAGCGGCCGCGAGTTTGGGCGCTACCCGGCGACAAACGTTTCTTAAGGTCCTCTTCCCCCTGATATTCCCCGCCGCACTCACCGGCTTCACGCTCGCCTTTGCCCGGGCGTTGGGCGAGTACGGCTCAGTGGTATTCATCTCGGGGAACATGCCCATGCGCACCGAGATCGTGCCGCTGCTCATCATGACGAAATTGGAGGAGTACGACTACGCCGGGGCCACGGCGTTGGCCGTGTCCATGCTGGCCATCTCATTCACGCTATTGCTCTGCATTAATCTCCTCCAGTGGTGGACGCGCCGACAGCAACATTCGGGGCTATGGCCAAGCCAATGACTACCCATCGGAAACATACGCCGCAACCGGTGGACGCCCCGAACGCCCCGCCGCTCGTCGCCATCACCGAATCGGCGCCGGTGCGATGTGGGCTTATTGGACTTGCATTGATCTTCCTTTCCCTGTTCCTATTCCTACCCCTAATAGCGGTGTTCGGCAACGCCCTGCGGAACGGTATCGTGCCTTATTGGGAGGCCATCTGCGCACCCGATACCCAGTCGGCCCTCCGGCTCACGCTTCTTACCGCAGGCGTTGCCGTGCCGCTCAACCTCGTCTTCGGGGTATGCGCGTCGTGGGCCATCGCAAAGTTCGAGTTCCCCGGCAAGAGCGTGCTCATCACGCTCATCGACTTGCCGTTCACCGTCTCCCCGGTGATTTCGGGCGCGATTTTTGTGCTCCTATTCGGCGCGCAGGGAGCCATGGGGCCCTGGTTGGCCGCGCACGACATCAAGATCGTGTTTGCCGCACCGGGCATCATCATGGCCACCGTATTCGTCACCTTCCCGTTTGTAGCGCGCGAGCTAATACCCCTGATGCAGTCGCAAGGCAACGACGACGAGGAGGCCGCACTGGCCCTCGGGGCGAGCGGGTGGCAGACGTTTCTTCGGATCACGCTGCCGAACATTCGGTGGGGGCTGCTTTACGGCGTGATCCTGTGCACGGCGCGGGCTATCGGCGAATTCGGCGCCGTGTCCGTCGTGTCGGGCCACATACGCGGACGCACGATCACAACGCCGCTTCACGTCGAGATCCTGTACAACGAATACAACTTTGCAGCGGCGTTTGCCGTGGCGTCTTTGCTGGCGGCGGTCAGTATCGCGACGCTCGCTGTCAAGAAGATTGCCGAGTGGCGGACGGAAGAATCCGCCGTTGGACCTTTCGAAAACGCAGGTACAAACAGATGAGCATCCAGATACGAAACGTGACCAAGCGCTTCGGCAACTTCGTTGCGCTCGATACCGTGAGCCTCGACGTCGCGTCCGGTGAACTGGTCGCGCTGCTGGGACCGTCCGGTTCCGGCAAAACCACCCTGTTGCGCATCATTTCCGGACTCGATGCGCCCGATGCGGGCAGCATGATTCTCCACGGCGAAGATGCAACCGCGATGCGGCCTCGCGAGCGCGGCGTCGGTTTTGTGTTCCAACACTATGCCTTGTTTCGCCATATGACGGTGTTTCAGAACGTCGGTTTCGGGTTGCGGGTCCGGCCGAGGAAACTCCGGCCGTCCAAGGCGGCCATCCGCGAGAAGGTCTTCGGGCTTTTGCGGCTTGTGCAACTCGAGAACTTCGCCACCCGTTACCCGGCGCAACTATCCGGCGGCCAACGGCAGCGCGTGGCGCTTGCCCGGGCCTTAGCCGTCGAGCCGAAAGTGCTGCTGCTCGACGAGCCGTTCGGGGCCCTCGACGCCAAGGTGCGCAAAGAGCTGCGCCGCTGGCTCCGGCGGCTCCACGACGAGATCCACGTAACCAGCGTGTTCGTAACCCACGATCAAGAAGAGGCGCTCGAGGTCGCGGATCGCGTCGTCATCGTAAATGAAGGCCGCATCGAACAGATCGGCGCGCCGGAAGAGGTGTACCATCACCCTGCAAACGCCTTCGTGTTGAACTTCTTGGGCGACGTGAACCTCTTTCACGGCAGGATTCACGGCGACGAGGCAATGATCGTCGGGCATGCCGGAGAAGAACCGGAGGACCATGCGCAACACGCGGGGCGGTCGGCGCAAGTCTTTGTCCGGCCCCATCTCCTTGACATTTCCATCGACGCGGCAGGCCGGAACTCCTTTCCTGCAAAGGTCATCCACATCAACCCCGCAGGGCCGTTTGTGAAAGTCGAGTTGGCCGACGCGCGCGGCGCCCCGCTCCAGGCAGATATCTCGCAACAACGCTATCGCGAACTCGCCCTCGAGAAGAATATGGACGTCTTCGTCACCCCGAAAGAAATCCGCACCTTCGCCACGAATTAACCGCGCAGAGACGCGTCTCGTTCCCCGCTTGAGGCGGGAGCCCCGCCGTTGAGGCCGGGGCGCTCGCTTGCGTCAGTCCACGCTTTGCGCTCAGGCTTACCCGGGCATCACGGGGCCCGTTGTTGTTGGAACACAAATCGATTCCTGAGTATACTGTCCTCACGGCGTTCTCCTTTGGGGTTGTGCCTCTCGCCCTTTTGCCAATGCGTGAGACAATCACCAGCCGACAGAGGAGCCGCCCAGATGTCTGGTCGGGATGCACCCGGAGAACGCTATGACAAACAACACCGTGCGCAAGGCGCTGCTCGAGAGAAAGGTCACGCTCGGCGGCTGGATTCAGTGCGGCAACGCCGCGACCGCCGAGATCTTCGCCCACGCCGGATTTGACTGGGTCGCTGCGGACGCGGAACACTCAGACTTCGACGTGGCATCGTGCACGCAGCTATTCCGGGGGCTGCACGGCCGAGGCTGCACGCCCTTGGTGCGCGTCCGCGAGAACGACACGCTCGCAATCCGCCAGATGCTCGACGCGGGCGCCGCGGGCGTAATCATCCCGTTGATCGCCAGCCCGCAAGAAGCGCAGCGGGCCGTGGCCGCGTCCAAGTATCCGCCACAGGGCGTGCGCGGCTACGGCTTCGCACGAATGAACGAGTGGGGCGCCAATTTCGACTTATACGCGGCATCGGCCAACGAAAACGTCGCCATCGTGGTCATGATCGAATCCAAGCAGGGCGTCGAAAACATCGACGCAATCCTTGCGGTGGACGGCGTCGACGGCGTCTTCATAGGCCCCTACGACCTAAGCGGCTCCTACGGCATTCCCGGCCAAACGGACGCACCGGCCGTCGTGGAAGCCTGCAAGCATGTCGTCGCCGCGTGCGCCAGCACCGGTAAATCAGCCGGCTTGCACGTCGTCAAACCTACACCCGAGAACGTCACGAAAGCCATAGCTGACGGCTTCACCTTCATCGCCCTCGGACTGGACAGCGTTTTCCTGCAGCAAGGCGCCCGCAGCGCCCTCGCCGCCGCTCGGGCCGCCATCGAGGACGCCACGTAAGACCTTGGCGCAAAGGAAACGTCCTGAACGCTTGATTGCTATTGCCGCCGCCGTCGCCGACGACGACCAGAACGTCGAGAAAGCCGTCGCGGACGGTTTCACCTTCATGGCGCTCGGATTCGACAACGCGTTGTACGGGCCGCCTGAGCATAGCCGGTCACCACCAACCGCCATCGCGCCGCCGGGTCAGCGACGCCTGCCGCCTCGCCTGGCGTCATCGAGGAGCGATCTCGCACCCCTGCGTCAATCTACGAGGTTGTCGACGATTGCTGCGATGAATTTCTCGTGGTACTCGGCGAAATTGGCCCCGGCGCCGTTGCGCGTCATCGAGATGACGAGCCCGGTTTCCGGGTCGATACGGAGCGTCGCAGCCGACGCCGCGGAATGGGCAAACGTGCGCTCCCCGAGTCCCTTTTCGGGCAACGCCATCGTCCCAATCCCCCAAACGATGTTTTCTCCTCGCTCACCCAGTTCTTTGGTGAGTTTCCTGGGGAGCATCTGCTCGAGGGTCTCCGGCGAGAAGAAACGCATATCGCCGTACGCGCCCCCGTTCAACAGCATCTGACCCACCTTTGCCATGTCTTCGGGGACGCTTTGCGCATCGTAGCTGCTGTTCGTCACGTCCGTATTCGTGCACCCGAGCGGCTCGAGCAGGTGTTTTCTGTAAAACATCGGAAGCGCTTCCCCGCTGATGGTTTCGATGATCTTTGAACCCAGGGCTGGCCCCGCGCCGTCGTATACGAACTCTTCGCCGACTTTGAGAAACGGGTAGTACCCGGCAATGACCTCCTCAAAGTCGTGCAGGTCGTCGCCCCAATGGCCCCACAGTCCGCCCGTGTGGTTGTACAGGTTGCCTACCGTCAGGGGCTTAGGCGCCTCGATATCGCGGAACGGCGGCAGAAACGTGTCCACCGTGTCGTCAAGGCCGACCAAATCTTGATCGACCAGCATCATCATGAGCGTCGCAGAAAGCAGCTTCGTAAGCGAAGCCATCCAACTCTTGGTGGTGGTGGTCATGGGGCGGCCGTCGCGCTGCCCGTAGGCTTCGTGAAGGAACACTACACCATTTCTGGCAACGCAGGCCGCAAACGCCTCATCGCTGTCCGCTGCCCACGCACGCAGCACGGCGTCGATCCTCTTCCCCGCGCCCGGTTTCACGCCCGCTTCCTTCTCACTGCCCTTCCGAAGGATGGGGGCCGGCTTGCCCTCGATGGGTCTGGGGCATATAAACGCCCCAGGCCATCGTTCCGCCGTGCCGAATAGTTGCCGCTTAAGCCCGACCCGCCACTGCCGGTCGACGGCGTCGACGTCCTCAAACGCCCCCGCCTCTCGACCCATGGGCAGCCCCTCATATAAACCCGCAAGCAGCGTGGCGCCGGACGTAGATTTGCCGAGGTTCTCGAAGAAAAGCATCCCGAGATAGTCGGAAACGTTCCTCTTGTGCTCACGCAACACCGCCGGGTCGATGCCATACGCCGGCGGGAGCAGAATGCTCGCGCTGCTGTCGAAGGTCCACCAAGGGAACGCCTCGGCGGACTCCGGCAGCCTGAACAGCGTCCGGAAACGCCGAATGGGCCGGCCATCCTCCGGGACGATGTCGATCACGGCGCCGTAGCGCCCCGGGCTCTCCGCCTTCGACACGAGCGTGTAGGTTTTGTCATAGTAGGTCGTCTTGATGGCGTATTCTCTCAGAAACTTCGCCACTTCCTGAGGATCCTCGAAGTCGCAGGCCGGGAAATCGGCCCCCGTAAACACGAACGGTTTCAACCGGAGCTTGGCTTCAGTCAGCATCTTTGCGCGGGCCTCGGCCGGGTCCGGCAATGCTACCGAACACAATTCGGTGCCTTGTGAATGAACCGTTGCTCGATCCAAGGTCTTCCCTTTCCCGTCGATGGGCACCAACACCCTCGCGCGCCCGTACCCGTCTGCGTCCCCCACGATTCCCTTACCCAACGTCCTCTTGCCCGCTTTCACCTTGATGCGCTTTCCTGCCAATTCGGGCACGCTGTCCACGATGAGTCGCGCATGTTCGGCGTCAACGCATGCCGCACGGGCCTTGGCTCGCACGGCCGGACTGCCCTGCTCCGCCAGCCTGACCCGATGCATCAAGTTGCTGATATTGGCCGATACGTCCGGGAACCAGCGTTGCTGGTAACGGTCATCGGGGCCGTCGGCGTCGTCTATAAAAAGCTGCAAGGCCACTTCGTAGCCCAGCCCAGGCGCAATCGCCAGGTTCGACCAGGGAAACAGGACTTCCAGCACGTAACCGGCGCGCGAATGCGTGGCCGCGGCCTCGATCGTCAGCTCGGGTTTCTCTTCGGTTGTACGAAAGTCATAGAACTTGTAACGAAGCTCCGGATGGCTCGGGTCGCGTCCCGGGGCCACAACCGCCTGATAATAGCCCCCCTGGCCGAGTCTGCCCCCAACGAATACCTCAATACAGTCTTTCATCCACAGCGAACCGGGGTCCGTGCCTTCGACGGGAATATCATCCGAAACCCGAACCAAGAGCAACAGCCCGAGGCCGCTCCAGGCAAGCTGAAACCTGGGTCGAAAATCGTCGGGCGGAAGCAACTCGACATCGGGCGTTGTCATGATATCGACGCGAAACGCCCCGTCGCCCCAATCAACCGGATCCCCGTCAATAACAATTCCTTCGAGTCGCGGAACATCGAACAGCAACCGCTTATCCGCGGCCCGCGCCGTAACTGTCACCGAAATGAGCACCAAGATCACAAACAGCGCAACAGCTCGTCTAGTCATACTGCTCCCCCTCCTTTCTGCGCGCGATAGAGCCTGGCCACCCCTGAGGCTACATTCTAAACAGGCGAGCACAAGCCGTCAATGGGATTGAGCGAACGAAGTACGCGTTCCAGACCCCGAAACCGTGCTGAGCCCGGCGTCGCATCTCCCCCGCCGTCCGCCGACGTTACGGCCTCGGTTCGAGATGCGACAGCCGTCGCGATTGCCACTTTCAGCCGCAAACACTTCGACCGCCTCAACGCAACTCGCAGCGACCTTGGCGCATGGCAAATGTTTGAAGCGTCCGGGGTCCTTATGCTCGTCGCAAACACATATCACAATCTATCATAATTTTTATGAATTGCCAAAATAATAGCGCTTGACAAATCATAGCGTTCATGATATTTTGTGATTAAAAGGCGGGGCGTCAGAACCTTAATTCGGAAAGGAGCCTATCATGGGAAACGAGGAAACCAGAACGGAAGACGCCGGGGCAGAAGCACCCGGGGCGTTAAGCGGGGGCGAAGCCAAACAGCAAGACGGCGGGGGCGAGATCCTCGACATGGAGCAGGCGATAGCGCTGCTCAAGACGACGCGGCCGACATTCTACCGCTGGTTGCGTGCCGGGAAATTCAAGGGCATGAAGGTGGGCCGTCAGTGGCGGTTCTATCGGAAAGACATCGAGGCCTTCCTGAAAGGCGAGGGGCCGCGCATTGCGCTTACGGCCAACATCTCGCCGCTACTTGGAGAACTCTCGAGCAAGTACAAGGAACTCGGCGGAGAGAAGGCGACGGCATCCGGGAAAACTGATCTCGAGCAGGCGGCGGACCTGACGGCGGCGATCGCCGTGCGTATGGGCGCGAGCGACGTCCATATTCACCCTTACGAGGAAGGCAAAGCCGTTTTGCGTATGCGGGTCGACGGCGTACTTCACACCTTGCTCCAGTTCGACCTGCGCCTACTGCCCCCGATCATCCAGCAATGGAAGGCACTCACGGCCGCGGACATTAACGAGAAATACCTTCCTCAAGATGGGCGCGGTATGCTCACCGTGAGCGAAGCGGCGCTTGATGTGCGCACTTCGTTTCTGCCGACCGCGCTCGGGGAATCGATAACGATGCGAATACTCCGACACGACACGGTGCGCCTTGAGCTGGACAGACTGGCGTTCTCTCCGCGCGACGTCCAGCTTCTGCAGGAGCATCTCAAGGCACCCGCCGGCGTTATTGTTGTGACGGGTCCAACCGGCAGTGGAAAGACCACGACGCTGTACTCGGCTCTTCAATACATCAACCGTCCTGAGATCAAAATCATGACGGTGGAGGACCCTGTGGAGTATTTGCTTCCTGGGATCGTGCAAACGAATCTGCGCCCGGATATCGGGATGACGTTTCCTGTAGTATTGTTGCGGTTCTTCCGAAGCGACCCCGACGTCATGATGGTCGGCGAGATCCGCGACACGGAAACGTTGGAAATGTGCGTGAAGGGCGCCGTGGCGGGTCATCTTCTTCTAACGACGTTGCACAGCCCCGACGCCGTGTCCGCATTACAGCGCATTCGCGACATCATCGACGCGACACTCCTCAAAACTGCGGGAGACGTCATCAAGCTCGTCGTTGCGCAGCGGCTTGTGCGCACGCTGTGCGAAAGCTGTTCGGTGGACTACGACCCCCCTCAGGAACTGCTCGACGAAATCGAGATGCGCGCCTGCACAGGCGGACTAGACTGGGACGCGATCCCGAAGCACCTCCGCAAGGCTGTGGGCTGCTCCGAATGCGCCCAGACCGGCTACAAAGGGCGAACGGCCGTGGCCGAAGCCCTTGCCGTGTCCCCGGCTATCCTCGATGCGGTGCGGGCGGGCGCGCCGTGCGAAGACGTACTAAATATCGCCGTCGAAGAAGGCATGACGACCATGGCGGCCCACGGCATCCTCAAGGCCGCCGAGGGCATAACAACCGTCGACGAGGTCACCCGGGTACTGCTGTAACGACGCCGAGCCAACGCATCCGGAGAGGCCAGTAATGGATACTGCGGCAATCCCGATTGCTCAGGCGCGCTGGGCCTGTCTTTTGCTGATGACGTCCGCCATGACCGCGAGCAGGAGGGCGGCGCCGAGGACGAAATCGACCCAGTTGAGGTCGATGCCGAGCAGGTTGATCGAACTGATTATGATGGACATGAGCAAAGTTCCGAAGAAGGCGCCGAGGACGGTTCCTTCGCCGCCTTTGAGGCTTGCGCCGCCGATGATGACGGCCGAGATGACGCGGAGTTCGAGGCCTTTTCCTGCCGTGGTCGACGCGGACCCGAGGCGGGCGGTCATGACGATGCCGGCTACCGCGGCCAGGAACCCGATCAGCGCGAAGTTGAAGACTTGCATGCGCTTGACGTCGATCCCGGACAGAATAGCGGCCCGCTCGTTGCCGCCGATGTAGTAGTTCTGGCGAAAGAACCGGGTGCGGCTCAGCAGGAAATGGCCCAGCACAACGATTGCTAGAGACACGATAATGGGATATTGAATGCCGAGAATCGTGCCTTGCCCGATGGCGGTAAACGATTTGGGGAGGTTGGACACGTTCTGTCCGCCGGAGATGACGAGCACGAGGCCCCGCAACAGGCTCATCATCCCGAGCGTGGTCACAAACGGGTTGATGCCGACCTCGGTAATAATCAGGCCGTTGATGACGCCTATGAGGATGCCGACGGCCAGCCCGACGGCAATGCCCGCGTACACGGGCACGCCGTGGGCGACGAGGATGGCGGTCACCATTCCGGAGAGGGCCACGGTGGAACCAACGGAGAGGTCAAAGGCGCCCGAAACCAGCAGGATGGTCATGCCGACGGCGATGATGCTTTGGTCGGACAACGACAACAAGACGGCGGAAATGCTGCCTTTGCTGAGAAACTCCGGGGCCGCATATGCCAAGGCCACGATCGCCAACAGGGTGATGTAAATCAGCATGAACTCGCGGCGCTCGGTAATCTTGCGGACTATGCTCGAGCGTTTTCTGCGATTCGTTGCCGTCATATTTCGCCATTTCCTCCTGCTTGCTCGACATCGGGCGCCCCGAGACCCGTCGCGTACGCGATAACGGCTTCTTCGGACGCCTCGCGGGCGTCCAACTCACCCACCAACCGGCCGTTGCGCATAACGAGGATCCGGTCGCTCGCGCCGAGAATTTCGGGCAAGTCCGACGAGATCATCAAGATGGCTACCCCGGACGCGGCCAGTTCTCGGAGGCGATGGTAGATTTCGCCGCGCGCGCCGATGTCCACGCCGCGCGTCGGCTCGTCAACGATAAGGAACGTGGGCCGGGTGGCCATCCACATGGCGAGCAGGACTTTCTGCTGGTTGCCGCCGGACAGGTTGAGGACTTTCTGTTCGAGGCTCGGCGTGACAATGTTGAACGCGTCCACGCACTCCTGCGCGAAGGCGTTCAGGGCGGGGTCGTTCATCAGACCCGCGGCCGTCGTGAACTGCGCTAGGTTTGCCGCCGCGCAATTCTCGCGAACAGCCATGTCGAGGAACAGTCCTTGCTCTTTACGATCTTCCGTGAGATAGGCGATGTGTTTGGAAATCGCCTCGGCCGGCGAACGCACGGCCAGCGGTTTTCCATCGAGGAACATGTGCCCCGAATCGAGAGGCTCAACGCCGAAAATGGCCCGGCCAAGCTCAGTTCGTCCCGCGCCGGTTAGGCCGGCGAGTCCGACGATCTCGCCGCCTCGAACCGCAAAGCTGACGTCGCGGAAGGCGTCATCCCGGCCGGCGTTGTCGATGCGAAACCGCTCGCGGCCTGACCCCTCGCCCCGCTCGCCGTACAAGTCGGCCAACTCGCGACCCACCATACGGCTGACCAGTTCCCGCTCCGTGATATCGGACACCCTCGTTGTGTGAACGTGCTTCCCGTCTCGGAAAACGGTGACGCGATCCGCTATCTCGAACACCTCCGGCAGATGATGCGATACGTAGATGAACGAAACGCCCTGGGCCTTGAGCCGTCGCATGTTGTCGAACAGGCGTTCTACCTCGGGGGCCGTCAACGAGGAGGTCGGCTCATCGAGCACTAGGATCTTTGGCTCGATGGCCATAGCCTTGAGGATTTCGACCAATTGCTGGTGCGCGGGCGATAGTTGTCGCACCGGCGTTTGCGGGTCGATGTCCATATCGAATAATTCGAGCATCGCCGCCGTCTGCTTGTGGAGTCGCGCCCAATCGATCAGGTTCAGCAACCGTTTCCGTAAGGGCTGGCGGTTAACAAAGACGTTTTCCGCTACGGATAGGTTGGGCGAGAGGCTGTGCTCCTGAAACACGACGCCGAGCCGGTGCTCGGAAGCGGCGAGCGGAGAGGGCAGGCGCAACGGGGCCCCCTCCAGAACGAGGGCGCCTGCGTCGGGGCTATGCACCCCTGCCAGAACATGAATGAAGGTACTCTTGCCGGCGCCGTTTTCGCCGACGAGGGCGTGGACCTCACCGCGCTCGAGTTCGAATGCAACATTATCGAGGGCGCGCACGCCCGGAAACGTCTTGACGAGGCCGCGGGCCTCGAATATGGTATTCGTCGGACTCCCCACCTTTATCGCCTCATGCCAGGCTTATTCCCTGATGAAGAACTCGTAGTTTGTGTTGTCGACAATGATAACGCCGGTGTCGATTACGGGCGGGACGCCCAGCACGCCCGCCTTCTCGTTGTCTTTCGTGATGGGCGCCGTCGCATTCTGCAGGTTGAAAAGTATCTGCGCACCGTAGAACGGCATGAGGGCGGTTTGCTGGGCGACCGTGGCGTCAATCACGCCTTCGCCTATCAAACCGAGTATGTCGTTGCCGCGATCCATGGCCACGATCTTCACCTGCCCAACGAGGCCGCGCTCGCGCACGGCCGCTGCGGCGCCTACCCCGCCCGCGGCCTCGACACAGGCCAGCCCGGTCAAGTCGGGATGTCGATCGAGCACGGCGGAGGCCACCTGTGCGGCGATGCCGGAGTCGGACTTCGTGTCGACAACTTGGACGATCTCGACGCCGTCGAAATCGGCCAAGGCTTCCCGATAGCCGCGGACGCGTTCCTCGAGGTTCGACTGGCCCGATTTCGTCATCAGCGCGACCTTGCCCTGCCGTCCGATAAGCTCGGCGAGTTTCTGGCCGCCCTGATACCCGGCCTGGAAGTTGCCGGTGCCCACAAAGGCAACGCGTTTGGAGTTCGGAAGGTCGGCATCGAGCGTCACCACCGGAATGCCCCGCTCGACGGCCTTGTCGATGGTCGGGATGAGCACGTCCTCGAAACCAACGACCAGTACGCCTTTCAGGTTCGGCTTCGCCAAAACCTGCTCGAATGCCGTGACCATGGCGGTCATGTCGTATTCGGCCGGGCCGATATAGTCCGTTTGCACGCCGAGAAATTCGCCGGCCATTTTCAGGCCGAGCTTGTGGTCGTAGAAGTAGTCCAGGTTGCCTAATGCGGACACCTCGACGTAAAACTGGTCGGCGTAGGCGTTCGAGCGGCCAGACGATACGGGGTCGGCCGTGCCCGCCGTTCTCCGCATATTCCTGACGACATACGTGGCCGCCATCACGGCCGCCAAAAGTATCAAGGGAATTACGAGCTTCTTCATGATGCTGCTCCCGCGATATCGCTTAGGCTGCTCTTACTGCTGCCGACGATCCCCTGCCCGCCAGAGCCGGCACTCCGGCGTGCGGTCAAAACGTCATTTTGGAGGCAAGTTTCTCGGCGCAGCGGGGGGCGGCGGCCGCTGTTTTCGGTATGCCGGGAGATATCTCGCGGAATTCACGCCTGCATAACGCCGCCTCTTTGCCGGCCTGCCCGAAGGTACTATTGCTTCGTGGCGCAAGTCAAATGTACCCGTCATCATTGCTCTTGACACTGCTCGATCCGGAACAGATGTGTTAGACTCGTTCTGCAAGAAGCCGCGGATTCGTCTGCGCCGCATAGTGGCGTCAAAAGGGCACGACAAAAGCCGCCTACGGTTCGTCCTCGCGCGGAAACGCGTAATGCGACCTGAGTGGCAACGATTGGTCGGATGGCGGGCCGGCCCAGTATATGCCGTTCTGCCTGAATCCGGGTTGGTGGACAGTTGCGCTGCCGAGTGGCGGCGCCTGCGCGGGTTCAAAGGGGAGCACATGATTCGTTTGCGGTCGGAAAAACAACCGGAGAACACGTCGGTTCGCATTCAGGTGATTGCCGCCATAATGCTCCTTTCGTCCGCCTGTGGGAAGTCCCCGGAAGCACCGGGAAACATCGCCCCGCTCAAGACGAACATCACGCAGATTAGCCTGGTGCACCACGTTGACTGGTATGAAGAGGACCTTAATGTTTTGTTCGGGGCATACCATGAACTCCAGCCGACGGTGGTTGTCAAACAGACCATTTTCCCTACTCAAGGTCTCGAGTACCTATTGCGCACGCGCCTGCTGACGAATTCGGCGCCCGAGATCATGGGGTGCCAGCCGCCCAAAGACACGTTATTCGGCAGCGCCGGGTATCTGCTCGATTTCGAAACGGTTCTCGACCGCCCCAATCCATACGTCGATCCGAGCAAACCGTGGCGAGATGTCTTTCCGCGCCAAGCCCTCGAGATGGTTCGGCAACAGGACGGGCGGATATTCTGTCTGCCGTACGACCGCGCAGACTACGGTTTTCTCTACAACGCCTCGCTGTTCGAGCGTCTCGGGCTCGATATCCCCGAGACTTGGGGGGAATGGATGGCAACCTGCGGCCGATTGCGCGCGGAAGGGTATGTGCCGATAGCGTGGAGCGGAGAGTACTCTGCCGCGGCCGTGAATATCGCCCGAGCCTTTATAGATGCGTCGTTCCGCGAACTCGAACCGGAGATCAACTACAAAACCACGAATCCGGACGTCCGGTACGGACTCGAGGACCAGTTCGGCGACTTGGGCGAACGGATCGATCCGGACGAGCTATACCGCGCCTACAAAACGGGGATCTTCGATCCCAAGGGCGAACGGATGCAGTTCGTTTTCAACAAGTTTGCCGAGCTTTCCCAGCATTTCCAGGATCACTGGGTTACGGCAGATGGATACGAGCAGGCCGACATGTTTCTTCACGGCAAGGCCGCCTGTTTCGTCCAGGGCACATACGCCGTGGATCCAATCCGCGATAAGATCCGCAAAGAATTCAAGCCCGAAGAACAATGGGAGGTCTCAATTCTTCCTATTCCCCATTTTGCGGAGGAGAATCCTGATTTCCGTCTCGGAGTGACCCGGACCGTCGGCGGATTCGGCGACGGTCTGGTCTGCTCGGTTCCGTCTTCCTTGAAGGGCGAGCGATTGGACATCACGCTCGACGTGCTTCATTACATGTTTGCGCCGGAGAACTACAGAGCGGTCTACGAAGGTTCTCCAAAGGTTGGCGCGCCTCTCTACGAGGATATTCCGTGCGACCCGGGCTTCAAGAGGTTCTGGGATCGTGCGCCGGCAATTCTCGGACTCGTGCCGACCGAGCGCCAACTCCAAGACGAATGGTACTTGCATTTCCAGGCGTATTTTCTGGGACGGCTCACGTGGGAAGAGCTGGCCGACCGCCTTGACCATGTATACGAGGAGTGGCTCACCCGATTGGTCCGCAAGCGACAGGTTGACCCGCGCCTCGTCGAAGCGTTTGAGGGAGGCGTTTCGTGAAGCGGAGAAACCAAGCCCTTTTACTGCTTATCCCGACATTTGCTTTCACGGCCACGTTCATTTACGGACCGTTTCTGTTGGCGTTCTACAACGCTTTTTTTTCATGGGAAGAGGGGGAATACAGGATTTTTGTGGGACTCGGGAACTTCCGGCATTTGCTGTTTGAGGACTACTTGTTCTGGCATTCGATGAAAATCATGGCCATTCTATCCGTTACCTATATTGCCAAGGTGATGATCGTTCCCATGCTTGCCGCCGTTCTCATAAGCCGCGTTGGGAACGCCCGCCTCCGCGGCGCCTACCGCAACTTGATTGTCATCGCGCTCATCGTGCCGAGTGTAGCCGTCTACATGATCTGGCGGCAGATTTATCACCCGGATGGGGAACTCGGCTTGGCCAATCGTCTCTTCGCCCTATTCGGACTCGAACCCATTGCGTGGTTTCGCGACCCCGATACGGCCTTGCTCACCATCATACTCACCGGTTTCCCATGGGCCAGCGGGGTGCCGATGCTCATCTACTTGGCGGGTTTGCAGAACATTTCTCAAGACGTCAAAGAAGCGGCAACCATAGACGGCGTCGGGCCGTTGCAGCGATTCTTTAGAATGGAACTCCCGCTGATTGTCGGGCAGGTGCGCCTGATAGCGATTCTGAGCGTCATAAGCTCCGTTCAGGACTTTGTCGGGGTGTATCTCTTGACGCGGGGCGGGCCGGCCGGCACAACCTACGTCCCCGGCCTTCTCATGTTTGACTACGCCATCAAATACAACCAGATTGGCATGGGCTGCGCATTGGGCGTCATCCTGTTCTTGATTGTGTTGACCTTAACGCTTTTCATCCATCGCTTCGTGCGCACGGAGGACTACCTATGAACCGGGTATACGGCGCGCTGAAGCACGTGACGCTAGTCCTCTTGATCATCCTGACCAACTATCCGCTGTACTTCATGCTGCAGACCTCGCTCAAGTCCAACCGGGAGATGCGCGAGGACTTCTGGCGTCTCCCCGCCGATCCTATTTGGGAAAACTACGCGGCAGCGTTTAAGAGCATTCTTTTTGACTATACGCAGTTCGATTGGCTCTGTTTCATCAAGACGGGCGCGCCGCTTTTCAATACGATGTTCGTTGCATTCTGGTCCGTGTGCGGGGTAATTCTGTTCGCTTCACTTGCGGCGTTTGCTTTTGCGCGATATGACTTCATTCTCAAGAAACCGCTCTATTACGTGCTCTTATCTTTGCTCATGATGCCAATCGTGCTAATCATGGTGCCGGAATACGTCGTCGTCAAATCGCTCGGGCTGCTCGCAACCCGGTTTGGACTCATCCTACCGTATATCGCCGGGAGTCAGGCGTTGGCCGTCTTCATGTGTCGCACGTTTTTCGAGCAGATCCCAAAAGACCTGTTCGAGAGCGCGGAGATCGACGGAGCGGGAATGTTGCGAATGTACCGTCACATAGCGGCGCCGTTGTCGGTACCCGTTTTGGTGGTGATTGGACTGCTTGTTTGCGTGCAGGCGTGGAACGACTACATCTGGCCGCTCGTAATCGTAGGCAGCGACGAGGCATTGTATACGGTCACCATTGCGATGACGGCGTTTCAGAATGAATATAACATCGAGTTTGGACGTCTCATGGCCGGGTTCGCCATTGGAAGTCTGCCCCTCGTCATCCTGATCCTCAGCATGTTGCGCTATTTCATCCAAGGCATTACGTCTGGCGCCCTCAAGGGCTGAATCCAGGGCATGAGCGCCCCATTGTTCTACTCGTCAGGATACATGTCCGGGCGGCGGCCGATGTCGACGATCGAGCACGCCTGGACGGTGTTGAGTCCGAGGATTTTGGCGGTCCGAAGCAGATTCTCGTCTTCTGAGCCGGGATTGAAGAAAACCTCGGTGGGCGCTCTGGCGGCGATATCGGGTAGGAGGCGCTTACCTACCCCGGGGGGCACGTACATGGCCACGCGGTCAATGGGTCCGGGCACGTCGGCAATAGAACGGTAGCATTGTAGTCCTTCTATTTCATCCTCGTTCGCATTGACAGGGCATACTTTCCATCCCCCTTCGGCGAACGCCCGGACGGCCTTATTGCCGTACTTTCTTCTGTCATTTGACGCGCCGATAATGGCAATTGTCTTAGCCATTGCTTGCTCCCTATCGCTTTAACGCCCTAAAAAAGCGCAGTTTTCACAGGTAGAATTTGTTTGCCTTTGAAAACGTCACTTGACAGAACACCGGTAAGGTGGTATTTTATGTCTAGAGGTTGACCCGGCCAAAGACTGGTTGACCTGTGGGAATCATGGGTGCCCCGTCGCCGGAAGATTCGGCGGCGGGGCAACTTTTTGGAGGAACGAAAGGAGCGAATCAGGAATGAGCACCGGGTCGATACTGCAGGTGGCGGTCATCTTGGGGAGTCAATCGGACTGGGAGACTATGAGCGCTGCAGCGGAAACGCTCGAAACGTTCGATGTTCGTTATGAGTGCAGGATACTCTCGGCGCACCGCACGCCGCGTGAGTTGGCGGAGTTCATTGATTCGGCGGAAGGTCGAGACTGCCAGG
>Ga0180438_10006129_pt1 | contig 16412 bp, 14 predicted proteins | sample SS_ome_12_FD_132455 | JGI IMG/M metagenome (GOLD analysis project Ga0180438, IMG submission 132455) | Hypersaline lake sediment archaeal communities from the Salton Sea, California, USA - SS_3_D_2 metaG | ecosystem: Environmental > Aquatic > Non-marine Saline and Alkaline > Hypersaline >...
CCTGCATCAAATTATGACTGTAAATCCTAAACTAATTTATTTTTCAAGATGAACGAAAGGAAAAATGTGAAGTTATGGATTTTATATGCCTAAGATAGCTTTAGAAAAGAGATAGGAAAGTCTGAAATTTTAAGAATTCTCTGGGGAATATCCACCACTGCTAATACTTGGGCTATTATAATTGTATCACTTGTGGCTATAATATCACAATTTAGTTTTTTAAGGGTCGTATCAACTTGCTTTACTGTCTCAGCATTTCCAATTAACTGTAATTCATTTATTTTTTCTCGGATTATCTTTGAAAGTTCGCCACTTTTAGAAACTTGTGAATCAAAGAAGAACTGTAGTAATTTAGGAGGATTTTTTGCGATTTGTGATAGAATAAGATCTATGGACTCATATGTCACAAGAGATACCACATGACTGCCAAAAATGCCTGAAACATCACGCATGATACCATCATCGCAATTTATAATTGTCTTTTTAGACAAAAGACTTTCAACGGTAATGAGCACATTATACCCATCAACTGCGAGATGTTTCCCCGAAATTTGCTCAAAGGGTACGAGTTTCTTTTTGGTTGCATTGATCTCATCTTTTGAATATAAAGCTCGATAAAGTATATGGCGCTCAGATTTATCAAGCTGAAATTTGTTTCCTACGAATCGTATGGCTCTTGCTTTATCATAACCGCGATTTAACAAAAAACGAAGATCGATCGATGCATCCTTTATGCGTTCATCTAACAATTCTATAACCTTCTCAGAACTCGTGCTTAAGTACATATAGTGTTTGAAAATTAAAAAGAAGAGATTTTTTTTAACTATGAATGAAAAGATAATTGGATACAATAAACGAATTCATTCGATGAAAATCGCTGCTCTTCTTGGTAGAGCACTATTGGCTTTTTTCATTGGGTCATAGCGTTCTGGGTCATCGGCCTCATAGATTTCTACCGTTGTAGAGAAGGTATTTTCTATAAAAGGAGCTGCCGTTTTTAGAGTTGTGAATTCATCAAAGTGTGCCGCAAGTTTTTGTTCGATCATTTCTGGTGATAGAGTTTTTGCAGTGGGGAGAAGTTTTTGTACAAGTTTTGCGGCCTGCTTTCCATGTTTCTTGATTGCGGAATTCTGAAATATTGCCTTCATGATCTCACTTTGACTTGACTTGCCATCTTTAAGCATACTAAGGAGTTCTATATAGAGTATAGAAGCCCATTTGGGAGCAACATAGTAAACTATACGTTTTGGCGAAATATTCGTGACTTTCAAGATCTCTTGTGTGTCATCTATTGTTTTTCTTAGGAGATCTTCCATAGCAACTGCGTCAAACATTACCTTTGTTTCGTCTTTTTTCGGCCATGATGCTAGAGAACAATATCCTTCTCTTCCTAATACTTGCCATATTTCTTCACAAATAAATGGCGCAAAAGGGCTTAAAAGTCGTATCCATACATCAAGGACTTCGTGAAGTACGGCAGTGATCGTTTCATTTCGTTCTGGCTTATCATTGTCAGAACCAACTCGTTTTAGGTACCATGAAACATCTTGATCAAGCAAGAAATACGCGTTTTGAATAGCATCCCGCACACGACATAAGTTCATTGCTGCAGTTGCTCTCGCAATTCTATATTGAAGTTGACTTAGCATCCATCTGTCAATATCTTGAAGCGGAGGTGTATCCTTAATGTGTTTGCTTGCAACTTCTTGTGCAAAAGTGTAAAGGCGCTCAAGTCGATTTCCTATCGATTTTGCCATTCTCTCGCTAAAAACGGCATCAGATAATATCTCCGCTGAACTTAAAACAGAAAGCCTGATCGCATCTGCGCCGTAAGTTTTTATAGCATCATGGATAGGAATGATGTTACGCAATGACTTTGACATTTTGCGAATAAGGATCTTTCCGTCAACTTCTTCTTCCATTAACACCGAACCATTGACTACAATCTGCTGTGGCCAATTTTCACGCTGAAAAATTGCTGTATGATTAAAAATCATAAAAGTGAGATGATTCCAGATTAAATCCCTTCCTGAGTGCCTTGAATCTAGTGGGTACCAGTAATTAAATTCATTCCTCATTGATTCAAGAAGTGCAGGGTCAAGTCTACATGACTTTGATATATCTTTCGCATTACTTTGACCTAGAAAAACATAATCAAACACAGCGTCGTTAAAATTATCACCAGTGAGATTATACTGGGTGATATACTTAGCAAGTGTATAATAGGACATATAGATAGTTGAGTCTGAGAGACTTTCGATAATCCAATCGGGATCCCAGGGAAGAGGAGTACCTAAGCCGGATTTACGGGCGCAGGCCTTTGCAGTCAACCAGTTGACGACATCTCGGTACTCACCCCTTAATTCTTTGGGAATAATGCTCATATTATCTAAACATTCATAAGCTAGGTCTTTCCAAGCTGGATCTCCGTAGTTAATAAACCATTGGTCGCGAACAACCTTCACTACAACTTCAGTTCCGCAACGGCAATGAATTGGGGCATTAACAATTTCGTAGACTGGATACGCACCACCTTGTTCAATCATATCCTCCCTTACTCTATCTTTTGCTTCAGAAACCGGCAATCCTTGATATTTCCCAGTTATTTCTTTGAGAATACCGCTTCGAAACTCCGCACTGTAAATTTCATCCGTGGCATCTTTACATTTTGGATCGTTTTGATCTGTAACTCCAAGTTTATCAACCGCATCTTTAGCTGGAAAATCTGAATAACCCTCAATAGAGATTAATGAGATAGGTGCTAACTCCTCGATTTGTTCTGGATTGATTCCGTATTTTTCTAATTCTGAGAGATTCTTTTTCAGATCTTCAAGGGCAATATAGTCATAAGGGGCATGTGCTGGCACACTCATGACGCATCCTGTTCCAACATCTGGATCCACAAAAGTGCCTGGTAATATTAGCAGCCCTTCTTTTTCGGTCATAGGATTCTGCACGGTTTTTCCAATAATGTCATATCCTTTTTTTGTCTGCAAAATTTCAACTTTCTCAACTTGATGCACTAACTTTTCGGAAAATTCCTTAGAAATAAACCACTTTTCTCCATTAAGTTGAGCACCATCTACCTGAGCAATCACATAATCAGCATCTGGATTAACAAACACGTTTGTGACACCAAAGACCGTTTCCGGCCTATATGTTGCCGTAGGCATATACCAGCCATTAAAAATGAATTTTAATGCTGTAATTTCTTCCATTTCAGGTTCCTTATCACCCAAAGTATCGTGCTGCCCAACGGCATTTTGGTCTAAAGGACACCAACCTACAGGGTGGCTTCCTTTAGTTACGTAACCTCCTTTATGAAGTGTATGAAACTGCCATTCGATGAACTTCATATATGGTGGATCGATAGTTGTGAACTCACGCCTCCAATCGATACTAAATCCGATTTTTTTCATGCCTTCACGAATCTCATTGTGAAAGTAATTAGCAACCGCTAAAGGGTCATTCTTAAATGTGGATATAACCTCGCTGGGCACCTTGTAAATTTCTTCAAAAGTTTCAATAAGTTCACGATCATTTTCTGCAATTCGATTTGCCATTGCTAAAATTGGAGTGCCTGTATAGTGAAACCCTTGCGGATAGAGGACATTGAGTCCTTGCATACGTTTAAATCGAGCATAACTGTCGGTAAGAGTATACGTTCTTGCATGTCCAACGTGCTGTGGAGAATTCGGATAGGGATATGCCACTGTTAAAAAGAATTTTTCGCGATTCTGATCTGGATTGGCTTCAAAAATCTTGTCATCCTGCCATTTTTTCTGCCATTTCTGTTCAAGTTCCTTAAAATTTACCATTCTTGTGTCACATCCGACAAGCCTTAAATTTGGCATGGGCTGCTGATATGTAGTTAAAGCATAATTAAAAGAAGTAATTTAAAAAGATTTAATGAAAAACTTATAGTTATATCCGCTTCAATGTGAAGAGAATAAATAAGTGCGCAAGAGTTTATCCAAATAGCGCACCGAGTCCTGTGTCCTCTTCTTTCTCTTCTTCTTTTTTCTCTTCTTTTGCTTCTTTCTTCTCAACAGGCGCTGCAGCAGGAGCAGCAGTTGCAACTGGTACAGCAGCAGCAGTTTTCAGAGCTTCATCAATGTTCACTTCGTCTAATGCAGCTACTAATGCTTTTGCACGAGCAGCTTCGGGCTTAAGTCCAGCAGCTGTAAGTAGTTTAGTCAGAGCAGCTTCAGTAATTTTTTGCTTTGCAGAATGAAGCAACATCGCACCGTACACGTATTCCATACTCAAACCTCCTTATCTCTTGATTTTAATAGAAATATTATCCAAATAAATCTCCTAAGCCTCCTTCTTCCTCCTCTGGTTCAGATGGTTTCTTTTTCTCAACCTCAGGTTTCTTTTCTTCTGGAGGAGGAGTTTCGGGAGTAGTTTGTATAAGTTCTTGGGGTACTACAGAAGGGGCAACACTACCGATCTCAGAAGCAAGGGCTAACATTTGCCTATTTGCTTTCATCAATACTGCGGGCAGAGTTTCAGGCGTTATAAATGAAGCCGTTTCGGCTAAACGCATACTGTTCATAAATGCCTTCTGTATCAATATTTGAACTGTTTCAGGTGTAGGATAAGCAATATTTGTGGCTAAATTAAGTGCTTGTGAGGCCGCTTCAATAAATTGACTGCGGATTTCTTCTACATCAATTTGTAATTGTTCTTTGTGTATTAGAGCACCATCTTCATATGCAACCTCTACAGCAAGACCTACTAGCATAGGTTCAATGCCTAGACGTGATAACACTAAAGCTAATTGCCTACTAATAATGTCACCCTTTTTAGCGACTGTAGTGTCCTTCGTAATAGCAATATTACCCGCATCAATCTTTGTTGGAAGGCCAACATTTCCGAATTCGGTAATAAGTGGACCTGGGGGGAACCCCGTATTTCCAGCAGGAACGACGATATCATCAGGCGCAGTATGTCCAGGTTTAGCCAGGGTTCTCATCTTGTTTAGATCGAGAATTCGTGTAAGTTTAAATGGATCCATCTTAGCGAAAATAAAAATATTTGAACCAATAAAATATTCTTCAAGTTTAGCAATGTCGGCCTTTTCATCTTTACAGTTTCTTAATGCAAGGCGCATAAGGGTATTTTTTATGACTTTTAGTGTAGCATCACCCTCTAAGAGTTTACGTAACCGTTGGATTTGTTTTGCCCCAATTCCCTCAGCCTTAGCGATTCCAAGCACATCTGAAGATTTAATTAGATTTGTAAGTTGTTCAACCATGTTTAATTTGACAGTTGGAATTTTTTTAGGTGGTGAAGTAGTCGCCATTTCTTACGCTCCTTAAATCTCTATCTTTACTGGGGGGCCCATTGTTGTTTTTACGTAAATAGATCTGATGTTTTCACGTCCTTTCTCAAGTTTTTCTTCGACTGCCTTTAATACGCTTTCAATATTTTCGCTTATATCTTCGTTAGTCATATCTTTTGTGCCAATTTTTGCAAAGAAAACTGGGTTTTGACGCAATCTCATTTTACAAACGTTCTGTAAACGTCCAATTATCGGTTCTAGATTTGCTCCGGTTGGTGGCACAACTTGTGGCATCTTTCCACGAATACCCAGTACAGGTCCCAAAATTTTACCAACTGTGGGCATAAGATCCGCTTGGGCTATAAAGAAATCATATGTTTTGCCTAAATCTTTTGCAGCTTTTTTATCAGTCGCGTATCGCTCTAAATCGTTTTTATTTATAATTAAATCCGCAATTTCTTTTGCACGTAAAGCTAAATCTCCTTCTGCTATTACCGCTATTTTAATCTTCTTTGAGGGAGAATGCGGAAGAGGGATTTCGAGTTTTATCCGGTTTTCCGGCTTCTTTAAGTCAATATTTTTAAGATTAATGGCTAACTCTACTGTTTCGGTAAATTTTCGATCTTTAGCTAGTTTTTTTGCCTCTGCTACAGCCTCAGTAATATTGGACATGATTATTGCCCCATTTAACATAATAATGAAGAAAAGTTACATGAAAACTTATGCAGTGTAATACATACCACATAGGTAATTGACAAAATTGAAGGTATTTTCTACATCTTTTAAATCTTATCTTAGTTAAACTATACGTGTTCTAATTTGCTTAATCTTCTGCAAGAAGTTCGTTCCATTGACCCTCATCTATTTCTTTTTGGATTTCTCTTGGATGCTTGTCCTCCACAGTTGCGCCTGTTGTAATGGCCGTACCGAGAATTTCTTTGACTGCGGCTTTAAGTGAATTTGCCAGAAGTTTATCACGTTTTAACTTGGCTATTTCTATTATCTGAGATAAAGTAAGATTACCTATGGCTTCAGATTCTTCAGTTCCTGCAGTTCCTGACCCCTTTTCAATTCCTAATTCTTTCAAGATAAGTGCAGAAACAGGAGGAGTTCCGACTTCTATTTCGAAGGATTTGTCATCTGTGTTGATCGTGATAGTCACTGGAACTTTAAGACCCATATAAGCCTTAGTTTCCTCATTAATTGCTTGAATAATTTGAAAGACATTCACGCCAGTAGGGCCCAGTGCAGGTCCCAGAGGAGGTCCCGCCGTCGCTTTTCCTCCATCGACTAATGACTGAATAACCGCTTCTTTTCCTGACATACATAACACCTTAGTTCAATGAAACCATAGAGGATCAACGTGCAATATTTTAAAAAAGTTATCTTTAATGGTAATTAAGTCCAAAATTTTTAAGTCTACAGCACTAAAATCACTTAAAAGCGAAAGTCTCAGCATGACATCACAAAACATCAATTTAGGTCAACTACTCCACCCTAAAGGGTAGGAGCGTCCAAAGCTAGGAGTCGTGAAGTTCCACAATGCTTGAATACTTCTTTAATCCGCAGTCAGTTGCTGTCATTGGAGCGTCAAGAAATCCTGCGAAGGTAGGATACTCCATACTTTCGAACATAATTGACAGTGGATATCGTGGCAAGATATATCCTGTTAATCCAAAAGCTGAAGAAGTATTGGGATATAAGTGCTATTCAAGTGTACTGGAAATTGATGATGATTTGGATTTAGCGGTTATAGCCATCCCCGCAAAATTTGTTATTCAAATTATTAAAGATTGTGCAGAAAAAAACCTGAAAAGTGCTATTGTAGTATCTGCCGGTTTCAAAGAAATTGGAATCGAAGGGGCACGCTTAGAGCGTGAATTGATTAGACTATGTAAACAGTATAATATTGATTTGCTAGGTCCGAATTGTCTCGGAATGATCAGCACTTTCACGCCAATTAACGCCTCATTTGCATCGAAAATGCCTCTCCGTGGATCGGTTGGCTTCATTTCTCAAAGTGGTGCATTATGTACAGGCATTCTCGATTGGAGTTTAGAAGAAAACATTGGATTTAGCAGATTTATTAGTTTAGGAAATAAAGCAGGTTTAGATGAAACTGATTTTATTATGGCACTAGCTGACGATATTGAAACGAAGGTAATCCTTTGTTACGTTGAAGGTATAAAAAATGGTGAAAATTTCCTGAAGAATGTTAACAAAGCAACTAGAAAAAAGCCAGTCGTAATAATTAAGTCAGGAGTCTCAGAAGCCGGTGCCAGAGCAGTATCATCACATACTGGAACTTTATCTGGATTAGATCAGGCATATGAAACCGCGTTTAAGCAACTTGGAGTTATTCGTGCAATGGAAATGCAAGAGCTCTTTGATCTTGCTGAGGCGTTTTCAAAGACCCCATTACCAAAAGGTAACAGAGTAGCAATTATTACGAATGCGGGTGGGCCAGGCATCATAGCTACTGATGCCGCTGATAAATATGGACTTAAACTTGCAGCATTTTCACAAGAAACATTTAAAGGACTACGAACGGGGTTGCCCGAAGAAGCTGGTAAGCATAACCCAATAGATATTCTTGGAGATGCAAAATCCGATCGATTTAAACTCGCTTTGGAACTTGTAGCAAAAGATGAGAACGTGGACGTCGTAATTGTTCTTTTAACGGTTCAAGCAATGACAGACATTGAAACTACCGCTGAAGTTATTGCAACTATTAAGCAACAATCAAATAAACCAATTGTAACGAGTTTTATAGGTGGAATTGACGCCCGAAAAGGTGATAATAAGCTTAGAGAGTCCGGTATTGCGAATTATCCTTTCCCTGAACGTGCTGTCGCTGTAATGTCTCAATTGGCTAAATACTCTGCATATCTGAAAGAAGAAGAGCGAGAGCTACCAGAACCATTCTCAGACATAAATCAGTCTAAAGTTAGAGAAATTTTCCGTAATGTCAGAGAAGATGGAAGGAAAACATTACTAGGCTATGAAGCAATAGCTGTAGCTAACGCATATGGAATATTGACACCTCCGACCGAGTTAGCACGATCAGCTTTTGATGCGGTCGAAATTGCACACCGAATTAGTGGTGGTGGAAGCGTAGTTCTAAAAATTGCAAGTCCACAAATTATCCACAAAACAGACATTGGCGCAGTACGCTTAGGACTACGTTCAGAAAAAGAAATAACTGACGCCTACAATCAAATAATTGAAAATAGTGTTAGATATATGCCTCGTGCTAAGATTTATGGTGTTGAAGTCCAAAAAATGAACCCAAAAGGACGAGAATTAATTATTGGAATGTCACGTGACCTCACTTTTGGACCAATGGTGATGTTTGGGCTTGGTGGTATCTTTGTCGAAATCTTAAAAGATGTTACATTTCGATTAGCCCCAATGTCACTCAAAGATGTCAAAGAGATGATTTATGAAACCAAAGCTGCAGGAACGTTATTGAGAGGGGTAAGAGGTGAACCTCCTGCAGACATTAATTCCATAATAGATATAATTCTCAGAGTTTCTCAACTAGTAACTGAGTTTCCAGAAATTTTGGAAATGGATATTAATCCTTTATTTGCTTATAATGATGGTGAAGGTGCAAGTGCACTTGATGTCAAAATAAGTTGTCGTTGGCGAGATTAAGTGAGAATTTACCTCTCAAATCTTTGCAAAAATGACGATGATTAATGACGAAAAACAGATAAAAACTCAAATACACTACACGAATATCTAGCAGAAAAGGTCTTTGCACTAGGAGGACGTAAAGAATGAAGTTGTTTATTACCTCTCCAACAGGGTATTCTGGTAAGACTGCGGTCAGTATGGCTTTAGGACTTTTACTAAAGGAACAAGGATTTAACGTTGGTTATTTTAAACCCATAGGAAAGCCAGGCATACACGATGATGTCCATGATGAAGATGCCCACTTGGCAAAAGTGATTTTAGGAATGGACTATCCTCTTGAAGTAATTAGTCCAGTTTTGCTTCGACCAGATCGATATTTAGAGGAGGGAAGTAATAGAGAGGAGTTACATCAGAAAATTAAAACCGCTTTTGAAAAGTTATCTACCGCACATGATATCTTAATTATTGAGAGTTCATGTTGCTTAAATGATTTCGTCAGTTTAGACCTTGATGGGGCTCGGCTTGCAAAAGAATTTGGTTCAAAAATGATTCTTATCGTTACAGGAAAGGATGATAGGACAGTTGATACTATCCTTAGAGAGAAATACTTTATTGAACAAAGGACGGGTACTGATACAATTCTTTCAGGAATTATTTTTAACTATATCGAACCATACGTCCTAGAGCGCATTAAAGGGGTAACATATCCAGTCTTGGAACAACTCAATATCCCAATCTTTGGATTAATTCCAGCAGAAACCCATATCGTTGCACCAACCGTCTCAGACATCTATAATGTGTTAGGTGAAGGTGAAGTACTCGTTGGGAAAGATAAAATGGATGAATTAATAGTTGAAGATTTTCTTGTAGGTGCAATGAGTCCTGAGGCTTCTTTACGTTGGTTTAGAAGATCAATCCGCAAAGCTGTTATATTAGGTGGTGACCGTCCAGATACAGCCCTAGCAGCACTCACAACCGATACTTCCGTTCTCATACTCACAGGGAATTTGCATCCTAGCACCCATGTATTAGTTAAAGCTGATGAAAGAGGTGTCCCGGTCATTCTAGTACCATATGATACATTCAGTACTGTAAGGAAAATCGAAGGAATTGTAGGGAAGATAAGGCCAAAACTCAGCACGATCAAAATTATGAAGGAATTAATTGAAAAACACGTTGACTGGCAAACGATTTTACAAATTTTGAAAGAAGAATAAAATTCTGCAATTTTTCAGATTAAGAGTTAAGATTTTAAAGGAGTAAAAATAAAACGTTTTTTTAATACAACAATAACAGAAGTGTCAAATTATAGAGGTGTAATTATGGTAATGATTAATGATGTTGAAGTACGTGAAGGTCTCTATTATAACAAGGAACATTCATGGCTTAAAATAGAGGACGGGAAAGTTAAGATAGGCATCTCAGATCATGCGCAAAAACAACTCAAAGAAATCGTTGTTGTAGATCTTCTTGATTCAGGCGACGATGTAAGCCAAGGTGATAGTTTCGGCGAAGTTGAATCAGTTAAAACTGTTTCTGACTTGATTTCTCCAATCAGTGGAACCATCACCGAAGTCAATAGCGAGTTGGAAGACTCACCAGAATTAGTAAATGAGTCCCCTTATGATGAGGGATGGATGATCGTAGTTGAGCCTTCAGATCTTGACGCAGAACTTGCGGGTCTCATGAGTTTTGATGATGCTGTAGAGTTCTATGAAGAGGAAGCAATAGAAGAATAATTCTTTTGATTTCATTCATCTTCCTATTTTTCATTTATTTTTCCATTTGATACCATCCAAATAGATTTAAGATAAGTTTATAGCTTTAATTAGGGGAACTAAATGACACGAAAGATAGTTATAGTGGGCGGCGGTGCAGCTGGAAGTAGCGCTGCATCCTTTGCAAGAAAAACAGATCGAAAGGCGGATATAACGCTAATTGACAAGTATGAGAGAATTGGTTATAGCAGGTGTGGCTTACCGTTCGTTATAGGAAAAGAAATTCCAGATTATAAGGATTTAACAGTTTATGGTCACGATTTCTTTAAAATGTCAAATATTGGTCTCAAGTTAGAAACTACTGTTACACAGATAGAGCCTAAAGGCAAATACATTATAGTGACAGACAAAAATGGAACTGAATCAACAATTGAGTATGATTCGCTAATTTTAGCAACTGGTGCAGAAGTATTTTGTCCTCCAGTCCCTGGTATTGATACAGAAGGAGTTTTACCTCTTAGGACTATCGAAGATGGCATACTAATTGAAGAAAAGGCTAAAACCTCAAAAAGGGTTGTTATAATTGGGGCAGGTCTCATCGGTCTTGAAATCGCTGTTGCCCTACGAGAAAGAGGACTTGAAGTCGTTATAGTTGAAATGCTGCCTTATATTTTGCCTCTTGTAGTAGACAAAGATATGGCCAAAGATGTACACAAAGAGCTGACTGACCTAGGAATTGAGATTATAACCGGTTGTGGGGTCGATGAAATATTGGGCGATGAAGAAATCAACGCATGCGTTATAGGTGATGATACAATAGATACAGATTTTGCGATCAACGCAACTGGCGTACGCGCAGACGTCGAGTTAGCAAAAGCAGCTGGTATAAGCGTTGGAAAAGGCATCAAAGTGAACGAATATATGGAAACTAGTATCCCAAGTATATACGCGGTTGGCGATTGTGTGGAATGTAAACACTTGGTCACGGGTGAATATGTACTTTCTCAATTAGGAACGACGGCCACTCGTCAAGGGCTTGTGGCAGGACGAAACGCAGCTGGGGAACGAGATATCTTTCCTGGCGTACTTATGTCTTCTGTAACAAAGATACACGGCTTGGAAATCGGAGCAACCGGGCTAACAAAGTGGGCCGCTGATAGAGCTAATATGGACGTAGTCATTGGAAAGATGACAGGTCATACAAAACCGCACTATTTCCCTGGTGGCTCTAAAGTAAAAGTAAAGATTCTTGCAAGAAAAGATGATGGTAGAGTTATAGGAGCACAAATTGTAGCTCGCGAAGACGTTGGGCATAGAGTTAATATGGTTGCCACTGCTATCCAAAGTAAAATGACCGTAAACGAGCTTGCCAAAGTAGATACGTGCTATGCACCCCCAATTGCGGACACTTTAGAAACTGTATGCTTGGCCGCAGAACTAGCTGCTAAAAAGTTGTGAGATAACTCATAATTTTTTTTCTCTTTCTTACTAAAAAAATAAAACGCGGTCAGTCCTGACCATAAGCTTTGAACGCTTCAAGGACGGCTAATTTTTTATATTCACCCATAAGAAGCAACAACATTGCTTTTCCTGAGGTTGAGCTAAAGGAAATCTTGTCGAGTAAGCCATACTTATTCAAACCAGCAATAGTGTGACCACCACCTGCTACCGAAAAAGCTCCTTTATTGGTGCTTTCAGCGATCGCAGAAAATATTTCTTTAGTACCAACAGCAAAAATCTCTTTTTCATATTGTCCTGGACTGCCATTACACACAATTGTTTTGGCTTTGTTTAAAACTTCTGAAAATTTTTCAATGGTCTTTCTACCAATATCGCAAGGTATCTTGGATAATGGCAACTCATCCAAAGAAACTTCAACGCGTTGATCATTGTCCTCTATAGCTAGATCTTCTGGCAACTCGATCTTCTTTTCAAATTTATTTAGGACTTCTGTTGCTTTTCCCATATTGTCTAAATAACCGTTTTCTGAGAGGAAATTTCTGTAGACGTCACCCATATCAAAACCCTTTGCTAATAAGAATAGATTTCCCATTACGCCAGAAGCCAGAACGGTATCTGCTATATTTTGCTCTAATACATATTCTATCACTTTTAGTGTATCTTTCGGTTTTGCTCCACCGAGAACATAAACACAAGGTTTTTCTGCAGAACTTCCCGCAACCTTCATCAGCGCATCAAGTTCTTCTTTCATTGTGTATCCGACTACTGATGGTAAGACTTTAATGAAACCCACAAGCGATGGCTGTGACCGATGTGCAGCTGAGAATGCATCGTTTACATAGAAATCTAGCAAGGGCGCTAACTCCTGTACCATTGCTGTCTTGGCTTGTTCCTCAACAGGGCGTTCAACAACCTCTTCTGAATAAAATCGAGTGTTCTCAAGGACAAGAATATCCCCATCATTTAATTTACTAATTTCATCTCTTGCCGCTTTGTCAAATATGCTGTTTACAAATTTAACAGGACGTCCTAGCACTTTATCAAGCACTTTGGCGTGCTGTTCAAGGCTTGTAAAGTCTGCGTCTCCAGGTCTACCTTGATGAGCCATTACAATGACTTTTGCTCCACGCTCGGCTAAATTTTGAATGGTTCTCGCGCCACTTTTAATGCGGGTATCATCCTGAATTTGCCCAGTTTCTGGATCAATAGGGGAGTTAAAGTCAACTCTAACTAAGACCCTTTTTCCTTTCACTTCGATATCATCTATTGACTTGATATTTTCCATGTGTATCCCTCTGTCGTTAAGAGAATGTATAATATGATCTCAATAAATCTTGTAGAATATAAAAATATTAAAGTACATTTCGTTCTGAGGATGTTTAAATCAGAAGTTCCCTATCTTTAAGCGTTGTTATAAGGACAAGATATTTATTAACCTTCAATACTTGTAACTTCATTATCGTTTACTATGCTTACTTAAACTCTCGATTCCTGATACTTGAAGAATTATCAAATAAGCTTTCGGTCAATAATTTGAAAATGAATTGCAGTAAGGGAGAGATAAGCAATGCCAGAAAATTTCGAAGTACTGATTAAGCGCTGCTACCAATGCGGCACCTGTACCGGTGCATGTCCCTCTGCCAAAATTACCGGTAGATTTAATCCTCGCAAAATAATCGCTTACATGCTTCTTGGAAATACAGATAAAATGGTCGCAGATGATGTAATCTGGCTGTGTACCGCCTGCCATGCCTGCGTCGAACGCTGCCCAGAATTAGTCTACCCTGCAGAAGTATTGTTTCAGTTGAAGAATATCGCGACTTCAAACGGAAAATTTCCAATAGGGCTTAAAGAAGAAGCCATGCAAATTTATACGACGGGCACAACTGTTGCATATTCATCTCCTATAGAAAGACGACGAAAAAAACTAGGACTACCAGAATTTCCAGCGGTCAACGTTGACGAAATTCAGAAAATAATGGAATTAACAGGCATCGATAAAAAACTTGAATTTAATGGCTCAACTCTTAAAGAGCAGAAGGAAGAGCAGGAGGAGACGCAATGACAAGTTATGGCTTTTTTCTTGGTTGCATGATCCCCTTACGTCTACAGAACTTTGAAGCCTCAGTTAGGCAAGTTCTACCAGCCTTTGACATAGACTTACTGCCTTTGAACGGGGCGGGATGTTGCCCTGACCCTATCGGGATTCAATCGCTTGACCAAACGACGTGGTTTTCTTTAGGTGCAAGAAATATCGCCATTGCAGAAGAAATGGGCTATGATATGTTAACTCTCTGTAATGGTTGTTTCGAAACGCTAAAAACAACTAATCATGAACTGAAGCACGAACCCACCTTAAAGGAAGAAGTAAACGCTATCCTTTCTCAAATAAATAAAGAATTTAAAGGGACTATAAAAGTCCGTCATATTGTAGAAATCCTCTTTGAAGAGATTGGGCCCGAGAAAATTAAGGATATGATAAAACAGCCTCTTCAAAATCTGAAGATTGCAGTTCATTATGGTTGTCATCTTATTAGACCGAGTGCAATCTTGGCGTTTGACGACCCAGAAAGACCTCAATCACTTGATGTGTTGGTTGAAGCGTTAGGCGCTACAAGCATTCCATACTTGAAGAAAATGGAGTGTTGTGGCACAGGAATTCGTAGCATAGACATGGATTCTGCATTGCAAATGACAAGACAAAAACTTATTGAGATGAAAAGAGTTGGCGCTGATTGTATTGTAACAGTATGTCCTTTCTGTTTCATCCAATTTGATGTCGGACAATTTCAGATTCAGAAACAGCTGAAAGAAGAATACAATATACCAGTGCTTTACTACATGGAACTTCTTGGGCTTGCCATGGGACTCGAACCAAAAGAATTAGGGCTTGATATGCACCGAATTAAAACTAAAAAACTCCTTGAACGCCTTTTTAGTTCATAAAGATGACATTGACTCATAAAACACGTTATTGGTTGACGGATAAAAGAATTTAATTGATAAGAAGCGAGGTTATTTCCAATGGGTAAAATTAAAGTTGCTGCTCTACAGCCTCTATTACCACATGAAATGAAACCGATGGATAGGCTAAAAAAACAACTAGACATGTGTAAAGATGCTATAAAAGTTGAATGTGACTATATCTTCTTCCCAGAATACTTTGTAGGATTTAGTTACATCTGTGATTTGGATAGTTGCGAAGTGCTCGATAACGTATCGAGTTTTGCAAATGAGCACGGTGTATGGCTAGGTATTAACCTGAATCGCTATATACACAAAGAAGAAAAGACCATACATAACTCTGTTATTCTTATAAAGCCTGACGGAGGTATTGCAACCATCTATAATAAAATGCATCCCTATTGCTCATGGGAACCTGCTGTAGTAAGATCTCAAGGCTATAAATTCAAACTTGGAGATAAACCTGAAGTATATGATACTGGTAAGTGTAAAATTGGTCTTGGTCAATGCATAGAGTTATGGTTACCCGATTTTATGAAAATTTTAGGAGAGATGGGGGCAGAAATTGTTTATGTGCCCAGCCGTATGCCAATCCCCTACTTCTTGGAAACTGATCTTTTTGCACGAATAAGGGCTAGGGAAAATTGTAATTATGTTGTCGTTGGTGGTGAAGCCGGTAAAACCAAACCAGGGACCTATATTGCCGGACCTCAAATAGGCGACATGATAATGGATTTAACACATATTGGTAACCATGAGGGTGTAGTATATAAGACCATAGATATTGACTGGCTAAGGGATCAGAGAACTCACAGAACTCCAATATGGACTATACAAACAGATCAAGAACTTAAAAAGGCGAGAACAACGGCAACGGACTACATTAACAAATTTTATGGGGAAGAACACCTAAACCAGTTCATTAAAGAATGGGACATGACATGAAAAGAAGGATTTTTTTGGATAAAAAAATGATGGGAGCGTAGATGGCTTAGAATTCATCTTCTTGTGGGGGTCGTCGTAGACTTAAAAGTGCTTCGTTGTGTTTCTTGGTCAATTGGTAGCAATCGTATATCCCATATAAGTACCAGACGAGTGTTATGGGAATTAGAATTAATGTCGCTCCAATGATCCACATTATAATGCTTATAACGATGAAGACAAGACCACGCTTTATTTTATTTACGTATAAATGCCCTAAGCCTGGAAGTAGGAGGGTTAAAATAACGCTTATAGCTTCGTTTTTACGAACTGTCATAAGTTGGGCGTCAGTCATCTGAGTTTGATAGACCGGTGGGGCTGATGTCGTTGTAGGTGGGGGCGGTGGAGGCGGAGGTGGAGCA
>Ga0180438_10006130_pt1 | contig 16409 bp, 33 predicted proteins | sample SS_ome_12_FD_132455 | JGI IMG/M metagenome (GOLD analysis project Ga0180438, IMG submission 132455) | Hypersaline lake sediment archaeal communities from the Salton Sea, California, USA - SS_3_D_2 metaG | ecosystem: Environmental > Aquatic > Non-marine Saline and Alkaline > Hypersaline >...
CAGTTTCTAGGAGGACTGAGTAAGTTGCATGATGAGGACGAGAAACGGCTGGCCGTGCTTGCAGCAATGGAAAACGTAGGGCATACTAGTACAGTGCCGTGGAACAAGGGAGGGTTGGTAGGTCCTGTTACGAAGAAGTCTCTGGAGAGAGGGGACGATTATTCTAAGCCGCTCGATATCCGTACTGCTCTCGACAGTTATATGGAAGCCCGTCGGGATTGGATGATAGCACGTAGGAAGAAGAGAAGTCCGTAGATGGGAAGTCGTAAGGGAGAGGTTGAATAGTAAAGGAAGTAGTCCGCAAAAAATAATAAAGAAGGAGGTTGTTGGTGTTAGTAATTATTACGGGAGATGATGCTAGTGGTTCAAGGGAGATACTAGCAGGATTAGCAAGGGAGGCACAGTTAGGAGGTAGGTTAGTTTACTGTAACGAAGATTGTGATTTTACATTTGGTGACTGCGTAGCACTTAGTACGGGTAAGATAGGTAGCTGGTATGATGAGTTTAGCGACGGGTCCGTTGATGCTTGTCTTGTACTAGATGAGGCCTTCGGCTTATTCGATTCTAGAAATGCGATGAGTGCCTCGAATAGGATATTCAGCTACCTGGCAGCTAGGAGTAGGAAGTTAAACTTAGATATTCTTATACGGGTATCTATTATGTCTATGCTGGATAACAGGGTTAAGAGGTCCGCCGATGTTGTCATGGACTGTAAGCCAGGTTCGAAGAGTGATTTCTCAGTTGTGAGTGTGACGGATGTACGTGTCGAGAATACGGGCTGCTTTTTAGTGGACTTACGGGAGTTAGTACCTCTACGAAAGGCTTGTTTTCTAACGGACCGGGTAATAGCAAGTGAGCCTATAACTAGTTTCCTGGAGAAGTACTCGTGGGAAGTGGTTTAAGGTACTGGAAGGAGTTTTTATTCTTTTCCGCCATATTAGCAGTTTATATAGCAGGTTGTACGCCCGATATGACTTGGATGTCGCTGGGTGGAGATATGCTCGACTATGTAAACTCGGCGGAGCATATGACAACTGCGGGATTAATGGGCTATCCGACTTATATTAGTATAAGTTGGCTGTTTGTAAAGTTACCAGGTAACCCGTTTTGGAACTTAGCACTGTTTAGCTCGTTAGCCACAGTAGGTACATGTATATTTATCTACTTGATAGTGAAGCTCTTCACGAATAATAAGTGGGCACCTTATATAGGGAGTGGAGTTTATGCAGGTTCGTTTCTTATTTGGACACAGTCGACAATTCCTGAGGTATATACTTTCACTGCTTTTCTGGCAGCAGCCGGTACCTACTTCGTATTTCGGAAGAGATACTATGTGGCAGCGCTTGTGTTTGCAGTTAGCGTTGGTACACACCCCCTTGTGTGCTTTTACATACTGTCTTTACTCGCACTTATTTGGTATACGGAGAGGGATTGGAGGCTAATAAGTAGACTAGTATTGATTGGCTGTTTAGGATTTCTGGGTTACCTGCAGATGGTATTCTCGGAACCCGCAAATCCGGAGTCAACGAATAGTATAGGTTCGTCAATAATGATTCTTGGATATGCTATGACGGGTGTAGGTACTTTGCCTGTTGACCCGCCGATGGCAACTTTAGAAAGATGGTACGAGATACTTTTAATAACGGGAGCAAGCCTGGGATACGCAGTTCCTTTGCTTTTCTTCGTGAAGAGGACGAGAGAAGTCGTCGTACTAGGTGTTATTGCTTCCTTAGTTTTAGTTTTCTATGCTACTGCCTTCTTTTGGCAGTGGATTACTTATATGACGTTCGTATTTCTACCATTGTCGATACTTATAGGGATTGGCGCTTCCCGTTTCCCAGTCCAGAAAGCCCTCCCTTTATTTCTGATAGTAGCTACTTTCTTTATTGGCTACAACTTGTATAGTTACGATATAGGTAGAAATGTTGATGACGGGGATGTTACAACTGCAAGGTTGTTCTATAATGAGGTATCTGAACTCTCCGATGATAGTGTACTTCTTAGTCCAATCTGGGGACAGCCTGGACTCGCAATCGAGTACCATCATAAAAAGGAGGGTAGGGGAGCCGTTATTGTCGGTTATAGTAAGGTTGTTTATGATGATAGGTATCCTGACTATAGGGACCAGATGGTCGGGTATAACATCTTACTTCCCGAGGTAGAGGTTGAGCATCCAAAGTTTGACGAGGAGTTAGAGGACTTCGCAAAGGACTTGCAAGACTTAAACCCTGAGAAAGAGGTCTATGTTGTATATCTAAAGGAGGATAGTCCAGCGATGGAGTTTAGTTACGTTCCTGCCTACGAGTACACGAACTCTTTGAATGATGCTATAACTAGGGAAGAAGGTCGGTATGCAGTAGGCGATGAGGACGATTGGGATAGGGTGTGGCCATGATGAAGAGTATTTGGGATTTTATTCGTGCTCCATTTAATGCTATACATATAGCACTTTTTGTAGTTACGCTAGTATCGGCTGTGCTTGGTATGTGTGACTACTGGTTCCTGTTGTGGCCACCTATTCAGTGGCTAGCACTAGGATACGTTTACGTTAATGTTTTTCGAGGTGTACATTGAAGGATACGTTGCTTTTACTACTATGTCTTGCTTTCTTTGTAACAGGCGTGTTACTTGCACACCCCGAGTCTAGAGAGATAATGAGGGGTGACTATGAGTTTGATCAGTGGATGTTTGTTCCTGTTTCTAGTAAGACGTGGCTGCTTGTATTTCTGTTAGGTTTAATAGGGGGCTGCGTGGGTTACCTAAGTTTCTGGTTCTATAGGAGGACGAAAAATGGCGGAGAAAAAGAGGAGACTACTACCGAAGGGTTTCACACAGGGGATGAAGGAAGTTAGTGGGGACTTTCTTTGGGGAATATGGGATGCTATGAGTCCTGGCAGCCCGCCAAAGAGCAAGGGCTGGTCGAGAAAGCCCAGAAAAACTAAAAAGGAGTTCTAGGTGATACAGCAGGCAGTAATACTATGTGGAGGTAGGGCTACACGACTGAACGATAACGTTAGATACCAGCCGGCAATAGAGACACCTAAACCTTTAATTGAGGTAGGTGGTATGCCTTTTGTGACCTATGCTATTCGCTGGCTGGAGAGTGCGGGAGTTAGGGAAATCTTTTTGTTAGTTCTGCATAAGCGAGAGAATTTTGTGTTTCTAACTGAGTGGTTCCCTGATACTATTAGGCTAGTAGAGTCCGCACATGATATGGATGAAGTGGTTCTGGGGATTAAGGGGCTTGAAGCCGAGTTCTTTTTGCTGAATGGTGACTGCTACCCGATTATGGATTGGAGGGCCTTCCTTAATGCTAGCAAGCCAAGGGTAGCTGTGAAGCCTGTAGGAAGGGACGCAGGGTGTGCCATTGTAAAAACTTGGGATATGAAGGACGGGGTTGTAAGTTGTCAGAATATTGCTCGTATGAGGGCAATATATGACGAGTACATGATTGAGGGAGGTTTGCATATAGGTACACAGCAGGGTTTACAGCGAGCAAGAGTATATATGGATACGGTTGTCTTTGGGCAGTAAATAATATTTATATTGACAGGTTATCAAAAGTTTTGTATAATAAATTGAAGGGGTATATCTATGATACTGACACGTGCGCCACTGAGGATTCCTTTAGGCGGAGGAGGTACGGACTTTCCTTCGTATTACCTCAGATACGGAGGGTATATTCTAGGCTTTGCACTTAGTAAGTACGTTCATGTTGCCCTCAATCCTACTATAGATAGGAAGATAAGGTTGAAGTATAGTAAGAACGAGTGTGTGGACAACGTGGATGACCTAGAGAACAGGATTGCTGCGGAAGCCTTGAAGTATTTTGGGGTTGAGAAAGGAGTTGAAGTTGTTACGTTCTCTGATGTTCCCGAAGGAAGTGGACTTGGCGCCTCTTCGTCTTTTTGTGTCGCTCTTGTTTCCGCTTTACGCGCTTTCTTGAGTCTCGATCAGGACAGGGAAGAAATTTTTAACGAAGCCTACCATATAGAGAGAGTGCTTGCGGGTCAGCCAGGTGGGATGCAGGATCAGTGGTTTGCATCTTATGGAGGCGTGCACTGCTTCGAGCTGGGTAGTAGTGACGAGGAAGTGAAGAGTCGTAAGATTGATATAACGGGCTTACTTCCTAAACTCAGACTTGTCTATGCCGATGGAGGCAGGACGGATTTAGGTATAGCTGAGAGGCAGGTGGAGAGTACTAACGAGCTCCGTCCTGATATACTGGAGAACCTGAACTTTGTGAAGCAACTCGGCCTTGGTATTGAGGATGCGATACGTAGTCATTACTACGATACGGTAGGTCATCTTTTTCATAAGCACTGGCTGAACAAGAAGAAGAGGGACTCCCAGATAACGAATTCCAAGATCGATGAGCTTTACGAGTTGGCCTATTGTCAGGGTGTTCTTGGTGGTAAGTTGCTTGGGTTAGGCGGTGGTGGCTACTTACTACTATATACTAATAACGGTTGGAGGCACCCCAGGGAGGTACCTATTTCGGTTGATACTGAGGGTGTGAAGGTTGTTTATAATTCTTAACTAAAACTAAAAGGAGGTAATACTGATGGCCAAGAAAAGGATGAAGGTCAAGACCCCAAAGATGCCAACTCTTGGAGACTTCAAGAAGACTGTGCCGAAGGGTGGCCTGTTGAACAAGGGGCTCCGAAAGGGGTTCGGTTCAAAGGTAGGTAAGATTAAGCCCATGGCTACGCCAAAGGGTAACTTCAAGAACGTAGGTCTATAGTAAGTTTTCACCGGGATCCCGTGGTCGGGGGCTCATTAGATGTGGGACAACCCTCCTGTTTAATTCTAATGAGTCCCCCGACAAGTAGTCTACTAAATCTACAGGTAGTGTTGTAAGCGTTGCAGTTTGTGTGCGTCCCGTCTCGACAGATGGGTCGATCAGTAACTAAATTTAATTTTTTGTTATAAGTCCTAGGGATGTCCATGTCTTAAGGAGGTCGTACTATGAGCAAGCCTTTAGAAACGAAAATACCGACCATAATGCAGTACATTAAGTCTAGTGTGCCAAAGGATGGTCTTTTGGACAAGAAGCTTATGCCTAAGGCTAAACCTAAGAAGGTTAAGTTTGTGGTGTAGTTATGCCGATCCAAAGATGTGTACTGAAGGGGGTAGGGAGGAAGAAGGGTACGAAGAAGCCCAAAGTTGTTATGGGCTGGAAGTTTGGGGACTCTGGCACCTGATATAAAGATAAAGAAGACGCGTTGCGTCAGATGAGAGCTATGTATGCAAGTGGATATAAGGAGGTGTAGTTATGGCTAAAAGGGGAATGTATTATAAGTCTCATCCACCCTATCCGAAGTTCTATCCGGGTGACGCAGTAGGGATTGTTGGAGGTAGGTACAAAGGGGAGATTGGTCTCGTTAAAGGAATGTATCAACCTTACTACGAAGAAACGGAATGGGACTACGAGACACACAGGCGCAGACCTTCTGGTCGACATCTACGGAGATCGTCGACTGGTGTATGGGAAGTTTACTTACCCGAACTTGACAAGATTGTGAATGTTAAGAGTACGAATCTTACGCTGGAGGAAGCAGGGTTTGGAGCCGGCGATCCTAGATTAAGATATCCTTATTCTAAGGCTCGAATAGTAGAGGAGGCCGTGGACGTACCTCGTTCTACAATCGAGTACGAGGAGGGCGGAACACGCTGGCGTTACCGAGACCTGCCCCCAGAAGAATTGAGGGAGAGAGCGGCACTTGCCAGGGAGATGGCAAGAAGATTTAAGGCGAGTGAGGGATATTATACGGCGGCTTTTCTCGAACAAAGGGCGGAAACTGGAGAGCGTCTTGGGGATAGATTTCTAGGAGAAGTGTAAAAAGTCGAAATAGTCTATAGGTTCTTTTCGTGGAGTAGGTGGGTACTCTAATCGATTTAGAGACTGAGAGATACCTCTTTGGGAGTAGCGATGGCTAATATAGTTAGGTTTGGTATTACGCAGGGTACCGAAGCAATGGCGAGAGTCCCTACGCAGTTTATAGTACCCGGTTCGGTTACTAAGACACCGCACAGGCATTCAGCCGGTATACGGATGCCTAGACGTGCACGTAGGGGTGTTTCTCCTTTAGTGCAAGGTAATATGCCTCAGAGGGGTTTAAGGTTGTACCCAACGCTCAGGGATCTGGGCTTGTAAAATAAAAACGGAGGTTACTAGTGAAAATATTCTTGGACACGGCGAAACTGGATGAAATTAGAAAGTGGAGAGCTATTATAGACGGTGTTACTACCAATCCAACTATACTTCTAAAGGACGGTGGCAATATACACGATGTCTGTAAAGAGCTGGATCCTCTACCAGTTTCAGTGGAAGCAGTTGGTGACTTTGAGACAGATGCAAGGACATTTGTGAGGGATATACCGAATTGTAACGTGAAGATTCCCTTGCTTAAGCCAGACGGAGGGAACAATATAGACCTTATTAAGAAGTTGGCGGATGAAGGTGTTCAGATAAACTGTACCGCACTATTTAGTCTGCCTCAAGTTATACTTGCTGCGAAGGCCGGTGCAAGATATGTTTCGCTGTTCGTTGGGCGTATAGATGACGAAGGTATGAATCCGTGGCCGGTTGTTCAGACTTGCTCGGACTTCCTCATTACGGTGCCTGAGATCCATACGCTGTCTAATCATGATGGTTCGTCTGAGGATATGTTAAGATGTCCTGAGCTAATAGTTGGTAGTATACGTACAGTATCGCATGTCGTACAGTCATTTGTGCATGGTGCGGATATTGTTACTATTCCTCCGGCCATTCTCGAGAAGATGGTGATGCATAGGTATAGTCTCGAGACAGTGAGGCAGTTTGAGAGGGATGCTCAGTTGCTTGGTAAGTTGAATGGTGTAAAGTCGTAATAGGATAAGCGCTGTGATGGCCAGTTGGGTACCTAGTAAGAAGGGGAGGGTAAAGTAGTGGAGCTACCGGGTAACGTAATCGCATACTTCGAGCTGTACCGCAGGCCCAGCCTGCGCCCACACGGTGGTTTGTACGTTATGAAGTTTCCGGAAGGTCCTAAAATCCTAAGCTACGGTCCTGACGGTAGTTTTATATATGGGCAGGATACGGATCCTGAAGACCCGTTGGCCGATCTTGTACACATGCACAGTTTCTACGTAGAGGACCCCGACTACGAAGTCACTGATATACAGTTTGGTAGGGGCCAGGCTGGGGCTTGGGGTTAGAAAAGGAGGTTAGGGGTTGTGGTAGATGAAATGGAATATGCGGAAGGTGACCCGCAGACTATTGAGTTAGATTGCCCACCTGGTCATCCTAGGCCGGGGGATCTAATTGGTAGTGTTATAGAGGGGACCGGCTTGGATGAGAGGGATACTGTAGGTAGGGCTTTCGGTAACTGGGTATGGGACTATAGTGACATACCTGCGGAAGAGTGGAGAAGGGTACAACCCACACTGAGGAGGCGCATAACGGAGTTGTATAATCGAGGACTAATAAGGTACGGTAGCTGGTAGTAGGAAGGAGGTATCAGATATGGCTGGTGTATATCCTGACTTAGAGAGAATTGCACAGTTCTCAATGACTTATTCTGGTAGTGGTAAATTCGGGGGTGGTGCGGAAGTGCTGAGACATACGTCAGGAAAGTGTGCCTTCGTTGTCTACGCTTCTGACGGTGAAGCAATCGACATTAGGAAGATGTCGGAGGATGACGCACTAAATTCTATTAGCAGATTTCAGGACTTGATGTCTAAGGACAATAAGTTCCTAGTAACTGATATACAGTTTGAGGGCGTAGGTACCAATGTGCAACAGGCAAGAGGTATGATCCAGATTCCGGAGCCCCGAGCAGATCAGGTACTTGAGATAGAATACGAGCCTGGGGATGTACATATCGAGGAATATAAAGACTAGGTAGTGGTAGTACGCTGTGGCGAAGACTAAGGAGCTAAAGAGTTTACTGTGGCGTAGGGGTTTCAAGCCTCACGCCGGCTGGGAAACAGTTATTCTACCTAAGAAGGACTTCACAAGACTTCGCCGTATATTGCATCCGGAGGAGCATTTCGACCCTACTATAGCCTTTGTTACGGAAATTGACTGGAATATGGAGCACTGGAGTGGTAGTGACGTCAGTGTCCCGCAGAAGTACTTAATACTTAGGAAGGATGCTGGTCCGGAGATTAAAGCACACGAAGAGGCGCACACGCAGCGATGGGAATTCATACGGGAGTTGAGGGAGGACGACCTAGTAGGTTCTATAAGGGAGGAAATACTAGCCTGGCTAGGGGCGCAGAGGAAGAGAGGTAAGAAATTACGCTCCGCATGGCTACTACGGGTTGGGGTGCAAGCGCTTAACGATTTCCCGGGAGAGAGTCCAGTGGATATCGTAAATCTTATGGACGCAATCTTACAGGAGGAAGGCGAGAGAGGTCTTACAGACGAAGTTAAAGAGAAGCTGCTTGAAGAGATGGAAGAGATGGATGACGAGATCCGTTCCCGTAGGAGAAAGGCCAGAAAGCAGGCGAAGACAAAAAAGAAAGTACGAGGTAGGAAGCGTGTCTAGATATTACTACCAAGATGTAGAGGTAACCGGATTTGGCGGTGATTACGATCTTCTTTATAAGATGTTTTCGCAGCGACTGAAAGGTATGCCTCGAGGACTATCCTTTAAGCAAGTTCACTACCAGATAGGTACGCCTCTTGGTTTAACTAGAGACGAGACACGTGAAGTGCTCGATAAAGCAATAGAGGCCGGCTATATTGAGGAACGATAGGGGGTAACTGATATGTCGGACGCCTTTGAATATCATTTCTATCCGGGTAGTGTTAACGAGATGCTTCTCTTACTTGAGAATCTAGCCTTTATAGAAGATCACTTCAGAGAAGACTTACAGAGCATGCCTGAAGAACGCAAAATGCTTAATAGGCTAAGTAGGCGAATAAAAAATCGACTGCGAGCAGGCTATACAGACTTCGGTCTTACGGCCGATGAGTACGATCTGTGGTCTCACCTTAGTACTATCGATTACTTTGAAGATATGGAGACTCCTACACGTAGACTGGGTCCGTCTACGCCAGAGACTATGCCTTATAAATATTATCCTGAGACGCAAAGTCATGAGGGATTTAGTTTAGAGGGATCAAAGCATGGTTTCTTTGGACTTGATGACGGTAGAGATACTCCTAGTGTGAACTAGTTAGCGAAGTGGATCGTATGAAGAACGAGGATAGAGAGTTGGGCTGTGACGATGCCGGTAACTGTGCCTACTTCTCCGCCCGTAGAGGCGTATTTTACGCTCGTCGTCCGGATGGTAGTTCTATGGGGCCTAAGGATGTTCGTAAGCTTTTAAAGAGGGTTGGATGGAGTGTAACGGGTAAGGGAAATAAGGTTAGAGTAAGATACAAGGGATAGGAGGCTGTATTGTTTGATGCAATAGTTCAACAACTAGTGGAGTGTGTTGAGAAGGATAAGATGATTCTTACCTTCGGTGTAGGCGGTAATGCTGCAAGTGCTATACACTTTGCTGCGGAGATGAGTGGAAAGTTTGAGCAGTATGAAAGACCTTTGCCGTGCATTTGTTTGTCAGAAAACGTTGCGTCCATTACTGCTATTACTAATGACTTCAGCTGGTCCGTTTGCTTTGAGAGGCAGGTGCGAGCAGTTGCTAAGCAGGGTGACGTTTTGCTAGTGTGGTCTATTAGCTCTGGTGGGACTTATCTTGGTCCTGCTATAGCCGCTGCAAGAAATAAAAAGGCTTGTTCGATTTTGATCTACGGCTATGGCAGGAATCCTGGTGCGGATATTGCTTGGAGGCTAGGAGAGGATTTTAAGATAGAGCATACTGCATTAGTACAGGAGATGCAGCTGAAGATAATACACGATATTTGTAGGGAAGTAAAAAAGAGGTTGTCTTAAATGTCCGAGCTGTATACATTAGCTCACAAGGCCATAAGGCGAGGGGAGCCGGGCTTCACTAGTGAGGGCAATGCGGCGCTTAAGAGTGCCTTTGGTAGTATAGAGGCCGTTAATCCTGGGGGTCCGTTTCTACTAAAGGTTCCGAGGCTGAATTTGGAGGAGTATCTTGACGATAAGCGGGTGTCCTTCTCCTTCTATTCTAAGCTACACCAGCAGCCGCTCGACCGCGTACCTTTTACGGAGCCCGAACGTATAAGTCCTATACACGTACCGGAGGAGCAGCAGGGGAAGTTTAGGCCTGGGGCGTATACGGGACCGCCGCGGATGGCGCCACCTCAGGTAGCAACTATCTACGACTTCTTTGAGTAGTACTTACTTCAGGTAACTAAAGATGCTTAATTACGAAGATTACGGTAAACGTAAGAAGAAGAGGAAGAAGATTCCTATCAAGTGGAAGTTTCGCGATAGGCCGCCTAAGGGCTCTCGTGAGCGTAAGGGGGGTTACTACATCTACCAGCTGACGGATGATGAGGATGAGCATTATCTCGCAACCTTTCGAGATGCCTCTTATGCCCGTTCTTATGTCGAAAACGTTTACCTGCCCCGATCAAAGGATGGAACAAGGTTCGTCATACGATTACATCCTGATGATATGGAAGTTGCTAGAATAATGAACTTCGAAGGTAAGGCTATAACTACAACGCCACTAGGTGGATTAGGTAGGTTGCCGTAATGCCTAAGCAAACATATACGATAACGTTTGGATCTCTGAAGCAGATGGACGATACTATGGATACGCTCTTCCAGAAGCTGGAGACTTACGATGTAGAGACCGAGGAAGGCGAAATCTACAAGCTACTCCGTGTGCTGCTAAAGCTAGATAAGGCACGTAAGAGTAGACGTAAAGCGGTTGAGCTATCCCAGACGGAGGGCAAGGTGTATTTACAAGCTGTGCGTGAGCAGCTTATGGAACCGGAGAGATTAGATACTATAAAGAAGGTGTTAAGAAGTGTCGACAGAATTAGGCGGATTACGTGACTACGTTCCTGAACCTGGACTCTCGGAGGTTACACCAGTCTACGTTCTGGACTTTAGGAGGCTGCCTTACTCTAAGTACAAACGTGACGTTAAGTACGCGATGGAGCAAGTTTTGGAGTTTGAGGACGATCCGGAGCTCGTAGCCGTAGCACGTAAGGTGCTCGCAGGCATGCAGAGGGGACCTGTTGAGTTGACGACTGACGAGTACGCCATTTTTAATATGCTGGCGCAAGCAACTATAACGGGTTCGAAACTACTTAAGGAGGCTATCGGACCCTCAGCAACGAGATACGGTTTTGATATTGCGGGGTTCGCCGAGCGTGCGGAGCATACGGCTCGTACGGAGGAGGACGTTCCATACTGGGGTACGCCTAAGGAACAGGAGGAAGATGCTAGGAGGCGTGCCCAGGAAGCTTGGGAGAAGGGGGAGTGGAAGGCGGATACCGGTACGGATGCACCCGATAGAGGATATACGGAGCCCGAGCGTAGTACGAAAGAATGGGGCGAGTGGGAGCAGAAGAGACGAGGAGCCTCTAGGGGGCATCCGGAGGGACTAACCTATTATACTCAGGCTGAGTGGGAAGAATGGGAAGGCCCGATGTCCGACGAAGAATGGGAGGCCATACAAAGTAGCAGAAAGGCCAGGAAGGAAGGTGACTAATATGCCGACTTATTACGTTGCATCAACAGAACTGGAGAAGACGGCAGAGGTGGAGGCACCATCGCCAAGAAAGGCTAGAACGACTTTTCTAGACTATCTGGAGAGGGGTGACGAGATTGATAGGAATCAGAGGCAGATGTTGCGTGAAACTATGCTAACTAAGAAGGTTCGGGCGGGATCTACCGGTGCCGACGTTTCTTTGGATTACGATATGAGGGAGCGGGAGTCCAGGGAGCCTATATCTAGTATTCAGACGATGGAGAGATTTGAGGAAGATACGGATATGGATGAACGGACGCCCGTGCGAACGACAACTACTGGACTAGAGGCAACGACTTCTCCAGCCATTAGCCCACCGAAGATACATAGACCCGAGCTGTACGAGACTAGTAGGCTTGCCCGAATGGAGCCACTTCCTCGGACAGCCGCTCAAGGACAGGTAAGTTCGCTACGCCCGGTGCCTAGGGAAGTCTATGCTAGCCAGGCGGGGTACGCACCTCAGCGTGAGGCTACGGCCATAATGGGGTCCCCGATAGCTCAGGTTGCAAGGGCGACAGTCGCACCTAGGGGTTGGCTGTAATGGCGGATCTACTTCCGGTATTTGACGCCGTTCTTACCCGTAAGGGTGAGGAGAGGCTAGCCACCTTGGAGCGTAGGACGGAGAGCTGGGAGCCGGAGGATCTAACGGAGGAGGATTTGGTGGAGCAGGTAGTGTTAGCCTTTGTATCGAAGTACGGTATATTGCCGAGTTCGCTACCTGTAAAGGCTATACTTGAATTTACCAACCGTGGCTACGTAGAGTTGACAGGTCAGCTGAGTGCGGAGGAGTACCTTGGTCGCATCGAGGGCGAGACGGATTAGTATTGGAGGTTTTGCCAATGGCTAAGAAGAAACGGAAAACTACAAAAAGGACGCCTCGGAAAGTTGGTAAGATAAACATCGAGGGTAGAGACGTACCTGTTATGCAGGAGCCTGGCGGTACAGGTATGGTTGCGATCATAAACGGTAATACCAAGGATGAGGTGTGGCGTATAGTATCCGAAATGCAGGTTTTTGCGATGGAGAATGGACTGGAACAGATCGAGATTATGTCTATCCAACCTTCTCCGGCGGGTGGCTGGGAAGCCGTTGTACGTGCACATAACTTCAATCCTTTCAAGGCTATGGCAGGCGCCGCTAAGAAGGGCTGGGAAGGTGCAAAGGCTGCGGGCGAGAAGGCTGAAGAGATTACGGCACCTGTTAGAACCTTCACAACGGGTGCCGCTAGGACTGTTGCGAGAGGCATGACGCCAGGGCATTGGGAGGCGGCTAAGCGTGAGTTCCGGGCCGATCCGGGTGTTGTTAACAAGCCAACTCCTGATACTAGGGCGGAAGATGAAGCCGTTATGGCCTGGATACAGGGTAAGAAGAGGAAGGCGAAGCGCGAACGGGAAATGACAAAGTACGGTATTGAGGCTGGGACGCAGCCAAGAGAGACCGTGTATGAAGTTGCCGAGTTGGACCAGTATGGCAACCCTACAGGTAAGAAGCAGCAAATTAAACAAAAGTTAGGCGGTAAGACGTTTACTACAGAGGAGATTGAAAGAAAGATTGCAAAGGCTAAGAAGGGGGAAGGGAAGCCCTTACGGGAACGTGCGGCGGGCAAAGCGGAAGAGGCAATTAAGGGTACGACTAGATTTGGCATGGAGGCTACTGTCCAGACGGCGCGAATGGCGCAGAGACCTATGGGTGTTAGTGCGTTCCAAAGAGGTTCAGGTACCTTTGGTCCTGATAGGGGTATGACGCCATTTATCGCCGCACCCAGCCCTGCTGCGCAGCAAAGGTTAATGGCCTCGACTGTTATGCCTGGTATATCTCCTACTTCGACTGGCATGAGAAGACTATCCCCGGCGGCGACAGGCGTACCTTCCGTTGTAGGTGTGAGCGCACCATCGCCCGTTGGAGGTGTTAGACCCCTACCGCCTGGTGCTAAAGCTCCTTCCCCAGTTGGCGGCATTGCAGCTATGCCACTTGGTTTTGGTAGAAGGGATAGGAAGACTAGAGTACCGAGTGTATTACCCGGTCAAGACTGGACCGATGTAAGATAAGGAAAGGAGGTTGTATGGGAAGAACAAGAGGAATCTAACGCTACGTGTTCGGTATAAGGACGGCTTTAACGTTCGTTCCCGCCTAGTTGTCGGTAACCAGAAGAGGGCGGCTAGGAGTCTCGGCAAGGGCAAGATACTGAGGGTAGAAAAGGTTAGTAAGAACGAGCTTTACCATATGGGCGAGTATAATGATATGCCCAATCGTTTGATGAATGAGTTCAAGAACGGTAAAAAGAACGGTGGTGGCGGTGATGCGGGTCGCCTTATTGACGATATGCTATGCTCGTTAAATACTGAGCAAGTTAAATAATATTACTACGATAGGGGGTTACGTATTATGCCTAGAGGAAAGAAAAAGATTGTACTTCCAGCCGGTATAACACCTATGAAAGAGCTGGACTTCCGTGGTATGTCACGGGAGGAGATAATCGGCGTGCTTGGCCTGCCGGAGGACGCAACGACGAAGGAAATTAGTAATTGCATACTTGAAGAAGCCGGTATCAAGAGCACCCGGAGGAGTAAAAAGCAGGAACTTACAGAGGCGGAGAGGAAGAAGCTGAAGGAAGAGAAAGATAGACATAGGAAGGAACTGAAGGAGAAAAGGCGTGCGTATCTCGAGGCCATAGGGGCACCTGCACCCAAGAAGAAAGAGAAGAAGACTAAGGAGCAGAAACTCGCCGCACGTAAAGCCCGGAGGGAGCGGAAGAAGTCCGAGGCGGATAAAGCAAGATCCTTCGCACTGAAGATGAAGAAGCAGTGGCAGAAAGAGGGTAAGGCTATACCGGATTGGATGCAGAAGCTAAAATAGGAGGGGTACTATGGCGATAAATGAAGATCTATTTTTAGATGCCGTGACCTGGGTGGAAGGTGTACTGGAGCATCACGTTGAGGATGCCGAGTACGACAGATATACTCACCTTAACAAGTACGACATAGTAAAGGACTTCCGGGAGCATACACCTAGAGCTGCTAAGTACTCGGATAGATATCTTAGCTACGTTTTGGGGGAGGCGTTTAGAGACGTCTATGGTGGTAATGTGGCGCGTGATGCCGATGCCGTATTAAGTTATGATAAAGAGGGTATATCTATCGGCTACGTTCCCGATACGGATCTACGGCAGCAGTCGTTTCCTGGAAGACCCAAATACTAAGATTGGAGATTCACTTAAGGATCCCTACTTGAATTAGGTGTCGTAACAGACTACGGTCTGCTTCGATAAACTCAAATCTAAGAACTTACGTTTAAGTTTTGTTTACGGAACTAGCGTTCGTTCGCAAATCTAATAGGAGGTATTGGGAGTAATGAGAGTAAAGGGTTATACTTACAAGCGTGGCGGAAAGACCATTCGGGTCAAAGGCTACAATCGTAAGAGTGGAAAGAAGCGGCGAAAATCCAAGAGATAGTTGATTGACCGGGTACCCGTTCAAGCAACACCAAGGTGGGGGCCTTCGGGTCCCTACCTTACCAGGAGGTCGGAAGATGTTCGATAATAGAATGGGAAAGCGAAGATTACCCCCTGTGCCTACTAAGGCGGGTAGGAATAGTGACGATAAGCTTATGGATAAGCTAGTCACACCTGCCGAGTATAATCTTAGGTTTACTGCTACGCTGCGCGACCTACACAAGGCGCTAAGGGTGACTAAGAGGCGGTAGATAGTGGCTAAAGAACCAGGATACAGAAAGAAGGCGGAACAGAATGTTCTTGATGCCCTGCAGCTTGCTTATATGCAAAAGCAGGAGCCTGTATCCATATCTGAAGTACAGCACATGGGTAATCAACTTCACGATGTCGCCGAGACCCGTTTGGAGATAACGGAGTACTACGATCCGGGTCAGTGGACACATGGCGGTTGGACACCTTTTGACTGGCCTGATAGAACGCAGCGGTGGCTAGACGTTCTTGTTAAGAAAGGCTTAGCTCGTATTGAAAGGCGTGGTAGAAGAATTTATTATGAACCTTTAGTGGAGCCGGATCCGACTAGGATTGGCAGTATTCAAATTGATATGTTAACGAAAGGACCTCACGTTAGTGAGCTTACTGCACGTACTATGAGGGGTCTAGAAATACTCTTTCCTGTAGTATTAGAGGGTCTGCAGAAGATACGGGACGAGGAAGAGGAGAAGTATCTACGAGATCTTCAGGTGAGAAACTTACTTGAAAGAGAAGGACTGCTTGAGGAAGGCGGGGATGGCAAGACGTAGAAAAGATAGAATCCCATGGGGTTCCGAGAAGAAGTACGGTAAGAAGTCCCGGGATGAGTTTGAGGGGCAGAACTGCCCTGACTGCGGAACCTTCTGGGAATCTCTACACAACTCGGACACAAAGTCTATTTGTGATATTGAGGAGTGCCCTTACTGCGGTGGGCAGTTAATGACTTGTGGACACAAACGGAATGTCCGACTGCCCCGCCCCGGTCCGGGGTTACTAACGTATAAAGTGTGAGGAGTACTAGACCTCAATAGGGCTCTTAATATATGGGGCGACTACTACCCCATCCTTCATCTCTAATCTGATTGGTTCCGTTTCTAGCCCGTTAACTATTCTGTTTTCAAAGTCCCTACTAGTTCGTACGGACCTACTTCTGGACACCAACTTAACTCCCGCATCCGTTAGAGAGTCTTTCCAGTGACTTACACTTTTGAAGCAATTAGCCGCAATCTCCCCTCCCTGCAGTAACTGCTCGAAGTCGTGGCGAGTCAGTTTATAGTCGTGATAGCCCGATGTCTTCAAGCGC
>Ga0180438_10006131_pt1 | contig 16405 bp, 24 predicted proteins | sample SS_ome_12_FD_132455 | JGI IMG/M metagenome (GOLD analysis project Ga0180438, IMG submission 132455) | Hypersaline lake sediment archaeal communities from the Salton Sea, California, USA - SS_3_D_2 metaG | ecosystem: Environmental > Aquatic > Non-marine Saline and Alkaline > Hypersaline >...
AGCGCAGCTAAGCCAGATAGTTAGGCGCACAATCTCAATCCATTCCTGGCGGAAGAAACGTCAAAAGATGGGTATACGTAAAGCGCAAGGCCGAGGCGTGTGCGCAGTAGTCACAAAGAAGTAAGCAGGAGAGGCATGTCATGGCGAAATCACCGCGAGTTATACGGGGGCCAAATGGAGGGCTCTTAAATGTAGACGTAACTATGTTACGATTGGGGCTGAGTAGGTGCAGGAGTTTTGCGGAACAAGCGCTTACAAGGATGCAGATGGGGCATGAGGTAGATTATGAAGCAGTCTTCAATGATATTGTGGAGATGGCGAGGGAGACCCTGTTCCAGATTGAGGAAGACAACATAACTGATGAAGTAGGGGCTGTGTTGAGAGATGAGGAAATCCGTGAAAAGGTCTAGGAAAACTGGTCGTTTCACTCTGTAAAAGTGGTGGTTTGAAATTTTGGGGCGCTTGCTGTTTCTGAACGTCCTGCCCCCCTGGCGGGGGGGTACCTACCCCCCAGAGGAGTTATAAAACCCCTGCCTCCTTCTTCTGGGGGGCTCGCCCCTACCCCGGCGAGGGGTACCACACCGATGGGGGGTGCCTGCCCCCTCTCGGCGCTGCTCGCCGCCGCCGGTCGTCGGGGGGTATGTAACCACCCGAGGCCACCCGCCGCCGCCGGTTCTCGGGGGGTATGGCCCCCCTCTGGGCGCTGCTGCCCGAGACCCCCGCCGCTGGGGGGTATGACAGTTTGGCATGGTATTTGCTACGTGTAGCAAATCGTGTGCCAAACCACCTCGACCCCCTCTGATGGATTCCAACGATTCCCGCCGAGCACCCGAATCGTCGTAAGTGTAGGCTATATCAGCACTTACGTTGCTCGTACCTTTGGGGGGCGCTGCTGCGTTTTCGGGGGGTTCGCTCTACTTTAGCCTATCAAGTAGGGTATTCCGAAAAAAAAGTGGTTTTCCTAAAGCCTTACGTAGCAACGACTTACGACCAATTCGAGATTCGGCTCAAGAATTGTCTTGCAATTGCCGAAAATGATATTATAATCAAGTTATGATTACTAACTTGAACAACACGAACAACGCTTCCCCCGCCGGGGGGGGCAACCCGTGTGTTCGCAACTTCACCCCCTCTACAGGAGTATGTGCTATGTCTACTGTCAAGTCCAGCGACACCCCCGCCGCAGAGGTAACCGTCACCGTCACCGAGTTGGCCACCATTCTGAGGGGTCTGCGGGGTGCCACGATTCTCTCCCTCACATGGGAGGGGTCGGACCCCGCCCGCCGGAAGGCCGATAGGGGTCGAATCACCAAACTATCCCACTACAGCGGGATGGTTAACCCCCGCTACGACCGTAAAAAGGCCAAGTCTCTCGGCATCCCCGCCGAAGAGGTAGAGGTCGCCCCCTGCAATTGGCTCGACACAGACGGAACCTGCATTGCCACCCACAATGGGGGGAAGGATGGCAAGTCCCCCAAACGTGGTACCCAGTACGTCACCTTCTACCCCGAATCGGGGGCTACCCAGTACACGCTGGACGGCACCCCCTGCGAGCGGGATGCGGTGGCCGACCTGATGAAGCCCCCCAGTCGAGGGGTTGTGCCCAACTTCCGCCGCATCACCCTTTCGGGGGTCCGGGCGGCAGTCATCAATAAGACCCACTATCGGGTGGTGGCCGGTTAGTCCCGGCCTGCCGGGTGACCCTCCCCTCGCGGGGGGGTCGCTCGTCCCGCCCCTCTGCGGAGGGGTGAGACCAGCGAGAACCCGAACCCCCCCCAATCAGGAGAGAGCCATGGCACCCAGAATCAGTAGTGAAGACGCCCTACTCGACGCCGCCGCCGCCAACCCCCAGACCGAGGGGTTCGCTTGGTTCACCCTCGACATGAGGGATGCGAAGGACCCCCAGACGGGTGAGCCCCTGTGCCCCTCGCTGGCGGGGAAGATGGCCCCCCAGCCGCTCTGGAACATCACCTCCAACGGGGGGCGTGAGCGGGACAAGAAGAGGGAGGACAAGGCCGAGGCCGATGCCCTCCACGCGGGTAGGGTGGCCACCCTCGCTGGTAGGGTAGCCGCCGGTCTGCCGTGCTTCGATGACCCCTCGGATGAGGGGGAGGCGCTCGACCCCGCCGAGGACGAATGGTCCCACTTCTGGGGGGGCGAGTCCCCGACCGAGAAGCTGGCCCACACGCGGGACGACGAGACCCCCCCGCCGAGGTACTTCTGCCTGTGGGGACGGGTGGCGGAACTGACCCCCGAATGGGTGGACCTCCTCGTGGGGGGTGGCTGGGACCCCGAGGAACTCATCTGTGACCCCCCCGCAGAGGTGCAGGACACCACCGGATTCTACGACGTGCTGGCCGAGGCCGTGACCCACCTGTAGAGGGGTGGGCGGCAGGCGGGTGGGCTACCCCAACGGGGGGTAGTCACACCCCAACCTGCCCCATGAGCCCGCCCCCCGCGCAGGGGGGTGGGCTTTTTCTATTGGGCTGCACAGGAATCGTCGTAAGTGCTTATGTGGCAAGGCTTTACGGCGTCGAGGGTAAAATCGTCGTAAGTCCTTATGTAGCAACGACTTACGTCGCAGGGGCGCGCGCCCGGTCGTCGTAAGTCCTTTGATACCAACGACTTACGTCAATTCCCCAGAGCAAATCCCGTGCCAAACTCCGAGCCCCCCATTAGCAGGGAAGGCATTGGCATGGCATTTGCTATAGCAAATCTCGTGCCAAACCCGAACCCCTCCGAGGTCCCCCCTCCTATGGCTATGAAAAAAACCCCGAAGAAAATCGGAAAATGGCCAAGTTTACCCGTTGACTTTGCCGACCATTATGGTATAATCATTGTAGTTGAGGGGAAAACAAGTCACGAGAGGAGAGAATCATGTCAGTCGCTACTATGGTCACCCACCCGAACGAGTGGATTGAGATTGAGTGGGACGTGCATTTTAGCTGGAGTCGGCCCATACCCGCGACCTACCTCGACCCCCCCGAGGGTGGCACGGAGTTGGATTACGCGACCCCCACGAGCGTCACGTTCTACCCCCCCGAAGGGGAGCCCTACTGCATCGACCACATCCAAGAGGGGTCCATGCTGGCCCTGATGGTCGAGGCCGAATACTACCCCTCCGATGAGGACTGCTATGCGGCCTGTGATGAGTACATGGAAGGCTACCAGCGATAACCCCCCAAATTGAGGAGAGAGAGAATGAGTATCGACTTCAATTGCAGTCAGTCCGGTGCCACCATCAGCGTACACGAGCGCCACGACCCCGAGCTACGGCCAATGGGTCACGTGCTGTTCCCCAAGAAGGGGGATGGTCTGAGCCAGCCCACCATCTACCTCCAATGGGAGGAGTGGGACCACCACGAGAGGGGGAAGTCGCAGCACAGGGCGGTGACCGTGTTCACCACCAGGGAGGGGCTCGACTACCTCAAACATACTATCGAAGCGATGATTGACGCCCACGACAACCCCCCGCCACAGGAGGACCCCGAATGAAGTGGTAGCGCACCCCCCGCCAACTCCCCACCACGGGGAGGGCGGGCACCTGCCCCCCTCGGGGGGTAAGTGCTCTCTCTCCCTCGCCCCCTGCCAGCGTCCCCTCGCTGGTGGGGGTTTTTCTTTGGCACGGCATTTGCAGTGCAAAATCGTCGTAAGTCGTTGGTATGAAAGGACTTACGGCGACGGAGCGCCCCCCCTGACGACGTAAACCCTTGTCAGTAAAGGACTTACGAAAAAAGTGAAAACATTGGATTTTACCTATTGCATTTGCCGAACACTATGGTATAATACTTGTAATGATGACACGCGAGCGGGCCTGCCCGGCCCCTTGTCCTCTGCTCACACGTGACAGGCGCAACAGACCCCCGAAGTGGGGCAGGCGTGACTGCCGTCACTGAGACAAGATGGACCGTAAAGAAGCTCAAACCCCACATCGACGTAAGTCCTTGTGGGGTTTAGCTTTACGTCAACGGAGCGCCCCCCCGCGAGACGTAAACCCTTGCCACGTAAGGACTTACGACAATTTCAAAATCTCTCAAGTTTCTCTATTGCAATTCCGATACCTTATGGTATAATAGCTTGTGAGGTGAGAAAATGACAACAGCACAATTCCTAATTCGCGTCCGCTACAGCACCGCCCGTCCCGAGGGCATCAGCGCCCCCCGTTGGTCGGGGATGCTGAGGTGGTACGCTACCCGCCAAAAGGAGGGGTCACTGTGAATACCTTTGAACTCATCAAGACGTTGCAAGAGGACCTGGAGCAAATCAACAGCAACCCCGGCATGGGTCTCGACTTCAAATGTGCCGTGGTGCTCACGATTCGGGCACTCAAAGCGCTCAGGGTGTTTTTCTAGCAGTCAACGACGTGGGCGAGCAAGGCCGTATGTTTGGGGGAAGTGATGCACCCCACGAGTCCCTCTGCATCAAAGGGAAGCGGTCGTGCGGCCTTGTCCGCTCACGTCACAGCCGAACCAGCCCGGCTGGCCTGCGATGGGCTGTAGTCAGCGAAACTTTTTCCGGTCAGCGAAACTGCTCTTGACACGTAAGGACAATGTGGTATAATCATGTTAGTATTTGACCGCATCAACCTGGAGGGAGAAAAGATGGATAGCGAACGAATCCCAAGCGATGAGCCCGTGTGCCTCAACTGCAATGATGAGGGGTGCGACTACTGCGGCCCGTGCGACGTGTGCGATGGCTCGGGGGTGGTCGATGGCGGAATCGACGGCCAAGAGTGCCCCGAGTGTGGGGGGGTAGGCGTGCTGCTGGAGGATGAGGACGACAGGCAACCCGACTTGCAGCAGGAGTACGCGGACCTCTACAGCGGGGAAGGCATTGACGACTTCTGCCACGGGATTGACGACCATTGCGACTGGTAGCGGGGTACGCGACCCCGACGTAGGGGGATGCCCGCAAGAACAGCCCCGTATCGACGTAAGTTGGTGCGGGGCTTCAACTTAGGGCGACGGGGGTGCCCCCCGCTCGACGTAACTCCTTGTGCCACAACGACTTACGAAAAATCTGAAATCTCTCAAGTTTCCCTATTGCTTTTGCCGAACCTTATGATATAATACAGGTGTTGAAGGGACAACAAACACGAAGGGAGAAAATGATGAAGATTGAAAGCCGCACGTATGTTCAAGACAACGCCACCTATCGTGAGCAGCTAGTCCCCCCCATGTTCGTGGTCATCGACGTGTACACCCCCGCCTCGTGTCCGTGGGATGTATACGGTCGCAAGCACCAACGCGAACTGACGAAAGTGCTGCTCGCCGCTGGCATCGAATCTGTCAGTCTGTACACTAGCTGTACCATCAACAATCCCGTGGGAAGCGGCCCCGGTGGTATGGTCCGATTCGGGGATAACATGACCCCCGGCGAGTATCGCATCGCTGTTTACAAGTACGATGTGGAGAAAGCCCAGAAAGCCATCGCAGCCCACCGCGAAGTGATGGACAAGTGGATTGCAGAGGGGGGTCCGCTCCCCGAGGTTTGCCGAGACAACTAGCTCTCCCTCGTGTGGGGGGTGCAGGTGAAGCAGCGTAAAGCTCTGTTGCTCAATTCGCCCAGCCCTGCCCCCCACATTTACTATACTCTCTCTCCTGAGCCCCACAGCGGCGACGTAAACCGTTGTGGGGCTTTGACTTAGGGCGACGAGGGGGCCACCTCGTTGACGTAACTCCTTATGTAGCAACGACTTAGAGCATTTCTGAAATGTTCAAGATTGTCTCTTGACTTGCCGATACAATATGATATAATATAAGCATGTAAGGGAAACAACACACGTGGGAGAGAATCATGGCTGCTGTACTCACAAAAAATGGAAAGCGTATCCTCGCAAGTGCTGCCGTGCGTGAAGAGGTTGCACGATTGTCAACCGGCACATACTACACACAATTCGCCCATTGGGTTGGGGCGTTGGGTGCCGTGCTCGACAAGCACCACCTGCAACTGTCCATAGGGATTGAAACCCCCCATAATCAGGAGGGCAGGGGGATGCGAGAACTCATAACCCCCTCGGAAGAGGTGGTAGGACACATGTGGTTTTCGTACTATCGTATGGAAAGCGGAAACTGGGAGGTTATCTGCTACTTAGGATAAAACCCGCCACCCGCCCCGTTTCGACGCAAGTCGTTACGGGGCCTAACTTTACGACCAAGGGGCGACCCCCTCATTGACGTAAGTGCTTAGCAGGAAAGGACTTATGACAATTCCTAAAATCCTCAAGTTTAGGGGTTGCAATTCCGATACAATATGGTAGAATACGTGCATGGGAGAAACAAACTCATTCTGTGAAGGGAACTGAGCATGTACTTGCAAATCACTACTCGCTGCAATATGTCTTGCCCGCATTGCTGCTATAGCTGCACCAAAGAGGGGGAGGACATGAGTCTGGAAACATTCCGCAAAGCGTTGACGCTGTGTGAGGACCACGGCTATACCCCCTTCCTTGGGGGTGGTGAACCTACCCTGCATAATCTGTTTGAGCAAATGCTGCTTGAGTCGATGGCAGTCGCCGCCGATATTGGCAATGGCTCTATGGGTATCATCACGAATGGCAGCATCAAGCGGCGTGCTCTGATGATTGCTAGTCTGACACGTGCGGGGATGCTGTACGGTTCGGTGAGTCAAGACCAGTACCACGACCCCATCAGCCACGAGGTTGTGGAAGCCTTCAACAACCTTCCCGATTCCACTGGCTCGGGGTTCAAACAGGGGGTATGGGATACCTCGGGTGACGGCACCCGCGAACCGCTCCCCCACGGTCGGGCCAAGGAACTCAACGGCTTTGAGCTTGACGAGTTCGATGAGGACCCCCGCGACGATGGGGATTGCCCATGCACCAGTTGGGTGGTGAAACCAGACGGAACAATCTACCAGTGTGGGTGCGAGGACGCCCCAGTGGTAGGGCATGTGGATACGGGCATCGAATCCCCCACAGGTAGTGATTGCTACCGCTCCCCTTGGTTTGTTGAACAGTGCTGCGATGCTGACGTGGAGCATCTACTGTACGCTTGAATACTCTCTCCCTTCCCTTCGCCTCAGCCCCGCTTGCGACGTAAGTCCTTGCGGGGCTTTGGTTTACGTCACGCAGGGTGCCCCCCGCAAGCCCTAAGTCCTTACGTACCAACGACTTACAACTATTTCCATAATCTCTCAAGTTTTGGGGTTGTAAATTCCGAATGATATGGTATAATGATAGCACACGCTGAGAGAGACGGGCGATAAAGCCTTTGGCAAATTAGTGGGTCGAGATGGCCATAGCCCACGGGGACTACCCTCCATTCGCCTGTCTCTTCCGGCGTGTCACACGCCAACCAGCCCGGCTGTGCCGCCGTGGTGAATAGTCAGCGAAAGTTGCGTTGACATATCGCAACACTGTGATATAATGCTTGCATGGAGGGAAAAGCAATGCAATGTCCAGTCTGCCACCACACGTTAGTACAGATGCGCCACCCCCAAACGGGGAAGGTCTACTGGGTCTGTGAAGCCTGTAACTATTCCAAAGCCAAGGATTAGCAGGGAAGAACCATGCACGAGATACTTGAGTGGTTGTACCAGAACGCCACACAACAGAAGTCTGGTCGTGAGTGGGCGGCATTGTTGCACGTCCGAATCCTTGACCCCGATGGCTGGCGTGGGAATGAAGCCCCCACCCTGGACATGCCGATAGGTCTGGAAGAGTTCGTGGCTCGCCTAGCATGTTCCACCACGTATGAATACGACCCGAATGAAGTGGTTGACAAATCCTGACCGTATGCTATAATCAACAGTATACGGGAGAAAAACATGGCCAAGCCAGATAAAGCTACTCGGAAACTCGACCAGTACAAACGCCAACTACAGTTGTTGGAGTTCTACTTGCAAGGGAGAATCCGACAGCTTGATAGCATAGGACAAAAGAGCCCGGCAGAGGCACCCGCCTGTGATATGGCTCAAAGTGAATTACGTACTGTTTTGGACCAAGTTATCCCCGAAATGAGAAGGGTACAAGCATGAGTGTTTTGGAGAAGTGTCGTGTCAACGACGTGATTGGCGTTACCTACGGCGAGACCCCCACCGAGCGTGTGTGTCGAGTTATCGACGTGCGAGACCTGGAGGACCAACCGTTGTCGCCCAAGAGCTTGGCACGTCGCCCCGACGTTCAGCGTGGCCGGTTCCTCGTCACCTGTCAGAGTACGAACGGACAAATCCGTGCGTTCTATTCGGGCGTGGAGCGAACCGCCCGCAACATCAGCAAGATTCGAGCGGCGTTCCTCTACATCAGGGGGAAGCTCCCGGCCCGTAAGAGGGTGTGCGTGTGAACTATGAAGTGATGCACGGCCAACGAACGCATTTCATCCAGGCAGGCAACCCCGTAGCCGCTTGCCTGGATGCTTTGCGTGCCGAAGCACTGGACGATGATATTCAGGTGGCACCGTTCAAGGTGAACAACCTGACCACAGGGAATGAGATTCTCCTGCCTATGTCCGAAGTGCTGGCCATACAACAGTTGGCCCAACAAGAGCTACCGACAATGGACCTAAGTTGTTGGTAGCAAAGGGGTTACGGCGGGCACGCCGCCCCCCGCTCGACGTAAACCCTTACGCCACAACGACTTACGACAATTCTGGAATTGCTCAAGTTTCGGGGTTGCAATTGCCGAACCTTATGGTATACTAGGGGCACGTGAGACACATAACCACACGGAGAACAATCATGTCGAACGCGGGTGAGAATGGCACGCTTGGTATCAAGTTGGCCAATGGCAAGGAACTCGAAACCGGTAACCCCGAAGAGGTCTACTGGTTCCACAAGACCAACGGCATGAGCATCGTGCAGCCCAAGAAGAAGCGGAAGGGTGGCAAGTCTAAGGGTGCTCGGGGTCGTGGTCGCAAGACCGTCCACCGCACCAAGGACCTACGGACGGACGAATAAACAATGACGTGGGGTGGAGCAGTGGTTAGCTCGTCTGCCTCATACGCAGAAGGTCGTGGGTTCAAATCCCACCCCCACTACTCGGAACAGACAAGAAGCAAAAATCCCAGTCGCAAACTCCGGTGCCCCTAGACCTGTTTTGACCAAGCGCTTAATTGCCATACTGTACAGGGTCGCAGGCGCACGCAGTTTCTATCCTGGGTCGCACGCTGAAACTCAGGGCGGCAAACCGTTCAGCGTGTGGCGACACCAGCCTAGCCGATAGTTCGGGATGGCTCCCCCGATGGCAAGGGAGAGACGGCGTGTCGAAAGATTAGCCCCGAACGGAAACCCGTTGCAATCATACATACCAGAGCACGAGCGGCCTCTACGGGGGAAACCGCACTACTCGCAAGTGAGGCGAAAAAAGTGAGTGAGGGGAAGTAGCTACCCCCAACAGGCGTCTCCAGCGTGCCACGATTTTCAAGCAAGGTTATGAGCCTCGCAAAAGAGCCCGCATCGACCTAAGTTGGTGCGGGCTCTAGGTTTAGGGCAAGTGGGGGGTGGCCCCGACGACGTAAGTTGTTGCAGCACAAGGACTTACGTCAATATCATATTTCCTCAAGTTTCTGTATTGACATTCCGATACAATATGATATAATCATGGGAGTGAAAGACAAAGCGGGTCAACTGGAGCAATACTAGTTAGTTCCTCTGGTAGCCGTGACATTCCGATAACCCGCCCCTTCGGGGAGCGAGAGGCCCGCTAGTCTGTCACACCCGAACCTGCCTGCTTGGCGGCGATAAGCATAGTCAGCGAAACAAGGGAGACCGATATGTGTCAGACCACGATTCCCATGTGTTGGAAGTGTTCAGAGGCGGAAGTGGCGAGCATAGAGCCGGGTGTCACTGAGTTTGTAGGGTGCAAGGAACAGCCGGGCATCACGAACTATGCGGAAGCACAGAAGAATTGTCCGCTGATAGAGCCCGAACCCGCCGTGCAATACGAAGTGGAAGAGACCGAGAACCCGTGCCCCGACACGTGGCCGGGCAAGTGGTATAGATTCAGAGTGGTTGGGGGCAGCGAGTGGGGCAAGGCCCACGAAAGCAAACTACACTTATACATAGGGAAGGAACAGTGCCCTGCCAGCTAGGCTGGTGATGTGGACCCACCTCGGCACTTGGGACGCCAATACTGCCATAATCCACTAAACATGCGTTGGCACGTGTGTGGGGAGTGATGGGGTTCGATTCCCCGTGGTTCTAAGCTCTCATCGTGGTGGTAGTATCCCCTTAGCCCTGCAATGGCCGTAAGCCGTTGTGGGGCTTTGACTTATGACGACAGGGGTGCCCCCCGCGCGACGTAAGTGCTTGCTACGTAACGACTTACGTCAATTGTAAAAAAGCTCAAGTTTGGGTGTTGACAAGACGATACCTTATGATATAATCAGGGCATGTTCGACACGTCACACACACTCACGGAGTCAACTATGTTACGATTCTCTCCTGCGAACGCGAAGACCGAATCCCTCTATCGGGTGCCGGGTATCTTCCCGTTTCTCGAAAACAAGCGGAAGGTCTACAGCCTAGACCTTTCGGCGGGGTACTCGTGCCCCGGTGCCAAGGACTGTCTGTCCAAGGCGGTACCACGTGAGGACGACCCCTCCCGATGGACTATCCAAGACGGCCCGCATTGTCGGTTCCGTTGCTTCTCGGCTAGTCAAGAGGTCCAGTATACGGCCACCCGCAAGATTCGAAGGCACAACTACGATTGCCTACGCAAAATGAGGGGTGCGGACCAGTGCTATCGCCTTCTCCGCGATAGTCTGCCCTCCAACATAGGGGTGCTCCGATACCACGTGTCGGGGGACTTCTTCAAGCTGTCCTACCTCCAGGGGGCCTTGCGTCTGGCTCAAGAGCGGCCCGATGTGCTGTTCTACGCCTACACCAAGAGTCTGCGGCATCTGCTGTCCCTGCCGATGCTGAACCCCTCGCTCGGGTTGTTTGAGCGTAACTTCCTGCTCACCGCCAGTGCGGGGGGGAAGTGGGACCACCTGATTGGGGACCTCGGCCTGCGGCAAGCCAAGGTGGTCATGTCTGAGAGTGAGGCGGGAAGTCTGCCCATCGACCACGACGATTCGCACGCCGCCACCTTCGGGGGGGACTTTGCTCTCCTGATTCATGGCACCCAACCGGCGGGGTCGGACGCCGCCAAGGCACTACGCGAACTAAAGGGAAAGGGTAGCTATGCTCGCAAATAGTCACCTTACCGCAATCACCCGCAAGGGGCCTAGTGCCCCCTGTCGGTGGTTGCATAAGCAGGGAAGGATTGAAGCCCCAGTATTAGACTGGGGATGTGGCAAGGGTGCCGACCGGGCGTTTCTCGACGGTAACCACGTGTATGCCGTGGGATACGACCCCCACTATCGGCCCAAGAAGCCCCTCCCTGAACTACGGTTCAAGACCATCCTGTGTACCTACGTGCTGAACGTCATACCTGAATACCACGACAGGTGTGCTGTCATCGGGGAGGCCCTGGAATACCTCGATGATGGGGGTTGGCTCTACGTGACAATCCGTTGCAATCAAAAAGACTTGAACGGATACACACAACGGGGTACGTGGCAAGGCTACGTAGGGGAACAACTGGAAGTGGGGGGCTTCACCCTCATTCGGAAGTTGGCAGACTACGAGATATGGGGGTGGCAAAAGAAATAGTGTGTGTGGGCTGAGCCCTGCATCGACGTAAGTCCTTGCAGGGCTTGGCTTTACGACGACCGGGGGACCCCCCGCGAGCCCTAAGTCCTTTGGTAGCAACGACTTACGACGATTCCAGAAAATTCCTGATTCTCTCAAGTTTGGGGCTTGCATAATCCGACCTTTATGCTATGATTGAGTGCGTGAGGCAAATTCACTTTCACTTTTTTACAGGAGTTCAGAAATGAACGACAAGCGAAACGAGCAGTCCGGTCAGTCCATCGCACAGGAAGGGCAGGAAAGCTACGCGGGGGACGCAATCCTCCAGTCCGATTTTGTCATGGGCCGGGATTCCGGCAAGTTCAACAAGGATTTCTCGCATGTCTCTGGCATCTGGCTGGAGAACGGTTGCATGTCCTTCGATGAGGCCAAGCAGCAATTGGCCACCGAGCAGCAACAGATTCAGGACTTCCACTCCCCCCTGAAAGAGTGGGATGTCGTGGTCGTCTCCAAGGGCATCGCGTTCCGGCACCTCCCCACGACGAGGGATTACGTGCCCACCGACCATGCCCTCAACCTCATGTGCCAAGTGGGTCGCGGTCTGTCCTCGTGGACGGTTCGCAGTCTGCGTGACCCCATCCCCCATGCCACCAAGAAGGACGATGACGGCGAGCCGGTCTGCATCGACGGTGGCGAGCGAGGTCAGGCCGATTGGGAGTGCCTGCGGGATTACATCAAGCTCCACCTGTTCAATGCCGAGCGAGTGGACCAAGAGAAGACCCGCCTGTTCCGCACGTGGACGAACGGCACCCTGCGTGCGTTCCTCAGCGAGCAGTACACCATCGTCAACAACGCATGGTTTCTCGACGTGCTGTCCCGTGCCATCCCCGGTGGGGTAGTCTCCCACTGGAATGGGGATGCGGACTCCATCTACGGCAACGTGCTGATTCCCGATACGATTCGGGCCGAGGAGGATTCGGACTTCGGCGGTATGCTCAGCGTGGGCAACTCCGAGATTGGCACCCGCCGCATTTCCAGCCTGCCGAGCGTGTTTCGGGCAATCTGCATGAACGGTTGCATTTGGGACCAAGAGTCGGGCGAGGGCATCAACAAGGTCCATCGCGGCAAGGTGGACTTCAAGGCCCTGGAATTGCTCATCATCGAGAACCTGGAAAAGCAGATTCCCCTGCTGCCCCAGGGCATCGAGCGTATGCTTGGCTTGCGGGCCTACGGTTGCGGGGATACGCACCCCACCAACCTACTGGCTCAGACGGCCATCGACTTCTCACTGTCGAAGCGTCAGGTTTCCGCCGTGCATGACGGCTGGAATGAGGAGATTCGCCTGCTGGGCATCAATGACGGCAAGACCGCTTACGGTCTCACCAACGCCATCACGCGAGCCGGGCAACGTCTCGACAACAACGACCAGTGGGTTCGGTTCGATACCATCGGCGGCGAGTTCGCCAACATGGACCGCAACGAGTGGGACAAGTTCCGCACTCGGGCGGGGAACCTCACCCCCAAGCAGGTGGAGAAGCGAGTTGGCGAGTTGGTCGCCGTATGACGTGGGCCATCCTGCTGATTGTCACCGTGGTTATCCTTGAGTGGGTAGCCGAAAAGAAGTAACGTCCTCCCCCCTCTGGTGGTTCGCCCGCCAGGGGGGTTTTTTCGTAAGTGCTTGTGGCACAACGACTTACGACCTGCGGGGGGTCCCCCCATCGTCATAACCCCATACGTATCAACGACTTAGACAAAATATGATTTCACTAAAGTTTCAGGGTTGACAATGCCGAACAATGTGATATGATACAAGCAACAACACAACTCGTTTCCTTTTTACGGAGATTGCAAATGCACGTCTTGAAGAGTTTGGCAGAAGCCCAAGCAGGGCAGGTGGTATCGTTTACTTACTACGGGGGGTCAAGCCCTGGTAGTATCCGTACCGTGATGGTAACGGATGTACGCGACGACCGCATTGTTGGCGACGACTACGACCGCAAGGAACCCCGTCAGTTCCTTTTCGAGCGTGCCTCTCTGCCCAAGGTTATCGAAGAGGTCCCCGAGGCTCCCATCGCTGCCGAGGCCGCTTGCGACGAATCGGCCATCATCACCCCCTCCACCAGAGTACGGCGTACCCCCATGTCGTTCGCCCAAGCACGTCAGCGGTTGCACGAGCAAATCGACGCCTTGACCGGCGAAGACTTGGCCGAGGCACTGGCCGAAGTGGACGGCGAAGACCGTGGCACGTTCGACGCCTCAAATGGTCAGGTTATCTTGGAACGTGACGTTCCGATTCCCCACGCAGTTCTCAACATGAACGCTCAGCCCGATGCTGTTGGTCTCGACTGGGTGAATGAGGACGGCGACCGACTCACCACTGTCACCCGTTTGGACGGTGACACCGTTCGCCTGTTCGTAGGCGAAAGCGAAGTTCACGCTGAAACTTTCATCAGCGACATTGCCGAACATTTCGGCTTGACAAACTAGGACGGTGTGATATAATACACCTGAACAGCAAACAGTTTGGTACTTTCACTTTTTCTCAGATTGGAGATTCGACATGGCAAAAGCCACCTTTACGAATGAGCAGTTGTGCGTTGCATGGGCCAAGCAGGCCAAGTCCACCCCCCAAGGCACTCGCGGTGACGTGGTTCGTGACCTCATGGGCCAGATGGAAGTTGACAACACCGCCGAGAACTATCGGAAGGTGTACAACAACGTCACCCAGCGGGTCAAGCAGTTGACCTCGCACAAGACCAAGCCCATCAAGTTCCCCGCCCTCGCCGCCGGGAAGAAGGGTGCCCGCCGCACCGACGAGCAGATGGATGCCCTGCAAGCCTTGCTCAACTAGCTAAGGGGGCTCATGCCTCCGTGGTCGTGGCATATGCCGCGAGACCCGATAGCTGCCCCTGGTAATCGCCCCGGTTGCCAGGGGTTTTTTCGTAACCTGTTGCAGTGCAACGACTTACGTCATGGGGGGGGAGCCCCCGCGAGCCATAAACCCTGACATAACAACGACTTACGAAAACTTTCAAGCCCTTGCTTTTTCCTGCCGATATGGTATAATAGTTGCTGTGTAGCAAATGCTGTGCCAAAGCATGGAAAAATGAGAGAGTGAGGGACCCCCTCGCCCGCGTGGGGTGGTGCCCCCCGTGCCATGTCACAGCTTAACCAGCCCGTTGAGTCTGGCAATAGTCTGTAGTCAGCGAAATCCGGTTGACATGGGCGGTAGTCAGTGTATAATAGAAGGACAGCAAGTCTCGTACCAAAAAGGAACAAAAATGAGTAAGCGAAAGAAGATTTATGTCACGAGCGGTGACATGCAGGTGGTGCTTGAAGCAGACGGCCCAATTGGTGCCATTAAGACGGCATTGAAGCGAGCCAACGGCGCTACCCTCGACAGCGACTTTATTTACCTGGACGAGCGAGGCTTCCGTCACGACGATACCGCACAGTACAAGGTACCCGTCGAGCAAGCTCTGGCCGAAGCTGGGTATTTCTTCCAAGACCCCACCGAGGACGAAGGGTGCGGCACACGCCCACCTGAAACCCACGGTGACCTTGACTTCTTGGCTGAGGAATAGTCTGCCTCTCTCAAACGACTGGCCCTGCCCCACTCGGGGTATGGGTCTCTTTCTTTTTAGCAGGGAAGGTATCATGCTCTCAAGTATACTCCACACCCTAAACTGGTATACTCTCAAGATTGGATGGCGCATCGTCCATCGAGCCAGGACCACGTATGGTGACACAGTTCGTGTCATCTGGCTACATAAGAGCGGCGAGATGCGAGAGACCGGACCTTTAGCCCGGCAACACTAACATGCTGACATGAGAGGCTTCCCTGCTCAAAACTCAGGGTAGTCTGCGCATCGGTACGTACCAGCCAAACCAGCCCGGCTGTCCGCAGATGTCTGGTAGTCAGCGAAATTTGTGTTGAATCATAGTCAGGCAGCGCACGTGACTTCTAGTGGAGGTTTGTCGGTTATTCTCCCAGGCTTAGTCTGGGGTGCAGGCTTGACAGGTGTTGGCTCCACAAAAAGAGGGGATGAAGGGAGACCGTCTACAGGTGCAAATGGAGTAGGTCGCCCGCCACGTCTGTAGATGCCTACCACCCCCGCGCATTGGAGTTGGATACCTGAGCAAGTATGGCGCGCTGAAAGCCGAGGTTCCCCCACTGTGTACTCATAGGCGTCATTCTGGAGCTTTAGCTCCGCGAGCTTCTCCACAGCATCCTGGTAGGACGACACGTTAGCGACGTGTTCCCAGCCCTGACTTGAGAGTTTATTGTATGAGGGGAGCTTCTTGCCAACCATAAAAGTGACCTTTGAGGGACAAAAAGAGCGGGGAGCCACACCGACACTACTCAAACACGTGGCTCCCCACTCAACAGCACAGAAAACACGAATCTTCGTAGGGGAACGTTTCCCCGGTTACACTTCGGCGGGTCTTTCCCGCCCGACACTACTATCATACACCAAAGGTCTATTCTGTCAACCTCTTTTTTTTAGCAGGGGACCACTCAGGTAGCCAAGTATAACATAAGTGTTATGTTCAGCAACATTTCCTCCTGCTAATACTTGTGCATGTAAGACCTCTAGCCCGTGCCCCCTCAACTGCCTATGTGAGAAAAGGTCTGCCCCACGGTTTTGAGCATAAATGCTGAGGTACCGCCGTCATCACAGACCGACAACCTTAGATGGAACTATACTGTTCCCTGCGAGGTCAACCGAGTGTAGCAGAAACTACAACAACCATCGCCACTCGCCTCTCTGAGCTTCAACGCTGTAACCAACTGGCTCATCCGGCTCCTGAC
>Ga0180438_10006132_pt1 | contig 16403 bp, 11 predicted proteins | sample SS_ome_12_FD_132455 | JGI IMG/M metagenome (GOLD analysis project Ga0180438, IMG submission 132455) | Hypersaline lake sediment archaeal communities from the Salton Sea, California, USA - SS_3_D_2 metaG | ecosystem: Environmental > Aquatic > Non-marine Saline and Alkaline > Hypersaline >...
AAAAAGAAGATAGGGTTAGAAGAAAGGGTTATTCCAAAGATCACCGGCATGACATGCCGCAAATCCTAATTGGTCTTTTTGTTGATAAAGATGGCTATCCCTTTGATTATGATTTTTTTGAAGGCAAAACATTTGAAGGGCACACTTTTAAAAAAGCGGTTAAAAGTCTTCTTAAAAAATATTCTTTAAAAGATTTAACGGTAGTTGCTGATGCCGGCATGTTATCCCATGATAACCTGTCTTTTTTAGAAAAAGAGGGCCTCTTTTATATTGTTGCTGCAAGACTAAAAAACCTTAAAAAAGATTTGATTGAACGTGTCTTGTCGCATGACTATTTGTCAAATCCTTTCTATGAAAGAAGGTGGCAAAACAAGAAATTTATTGTAGGTTTTTGTAAAAAAAGAGCCAAAAGAGATAAACAGAATAGAAATCGTTTAATAAAAACACTAAAACTAAAGCTTAATAAAAAACAGCAAGTTATTAGAAAAAGCAAATATTTAAAAGTTAGTGGAGAAAAAAAGATACTGGGCATTGATCAACAAAAAATCAAAGAAGACCAGAGGTTTGATGGCTTAAAGGGCTATTTTACCAACCATAAATTTCTCCCGGCCACTCAAATTGCCCAACAATACCGCAATCTGTGGCAAGTAGAAAAAGCTTTTCGTATGTCAAAAAATGATTTAAAAGAAAGGCCTGTCTTTCATCAAAAAAATGAAAGGGTGGCCTCCCATCTGCTTTTGTGTTTTTGCAGCCTTCTTGTTGCAAAAGAAGCAGAGAGGCAACTGTCTAGCGCTGGCCATTCTCTTGCTCGTGCCATTGAGATACTAAGTTCTGTTGGAGAAGGAGAAGCAATAATTGGCAAATTTAAAATGCCGATTGAGAAGAAATTGGGAAAAGAAGCCAAACAAATTCTTAATATTTCTGAGGGTCACTGAAATGCGCAAGTCGGGAACTGCAAAATACTCTTCCTTCTAATTGCATTATGTCATACTTATAGATACCAAGGAGCACAAAAAAGCGCGCTTTTTTAGCGACTGTTGTCCAGCAACCAAAGCTTTTTCTCCTTGGCTTTTTGCTTATAAAAAAACCACCTATTCGGTGGTTTTTTAGGTTTTTATATTATAAATTTTTATATTAATGGTTGTTTGATAGTTGTTTTTCATGCTCAAAGCTTTTTGGCCATAACAAATCAGGCTCTGAGAATTTTATAATACGCCAGGTTGCCAAATAGTGTCAAGCAAACAAAAAACAAAGATTTATTTTAAAAGCTTCCTTACTTTTTCTTTAACCTCTTTTGTATAACTAACCTTATATGGCAAAGGAAATTCTCTACTTCCTCCATTGTTAGGTAATAACAGGGTTACTTTCTGACCGTCTCCATTTTGAGCATTTTTTAAAACAGTGCTTATTTTGCCTAAAACCTCTTTTGATGTATCTCTAGGAATAGTGATGCGAATTTCCTTTGGAGAAACTAAGCTTGCCAAGTCTTCTTTTGTGGCATCTAAGAGCTTTTCAACAACAAGAGATAATTTTTCTTCGCGATAATCAACCTGGCCCTCGACTAAGACGACGCTTTCTTCGCGAACAAGGCTCTTTAATTCTCCATAGATTTTAGGAAAAATTACTAAATCTATTGAACCACTTTCATCCTCAAGCGTTGCAAAAGCCATTTCATTGTTGCCGCGCCTGGTGAAAACGCGTCTTATGGAGCTTAAAAAGCCGCCAAGTCTGGCTTTGATGCCGGTATGCTCTGATGGCTCAAGCTCAAAAATCTGATGGGAAGCAAACTTTTTAGTTTTTTGCAAAAAAGGCTTTAGAGGGTGTTCTGTTAGATAAAAACCTAAAAGGCTTTTTTCCAACGCCAGCAAGTCTTGATGGGCAAATTCCTCTATCTCTGGCAAATCATCTTTGGGATTTAAATTTTTCTTGCCGGGATTTAGAGTGTCAAACATCGAAGTTTGGCCTGAGGCTTTTTGTGCTTGGGCTTTTTGTGCTTTTTGGCGGATTTTCTCAAGTCCGGCTAAAAGACGGGCTCTTTTGCCAAACTTATCCATTGCCCCAACTCGAATTAGGCTTTCAAGCACTTTTTTGTTTACCTTTTGGCCGTCAACGCAGGTACAAAAGTCAGTTAAAGTCAAAAACTCGCCTTTTTTCCTAACGGACAAAATAGCATCAATCGCCGCTTCGCCGACATTTTTAACGGCCGCTAGGCCGAAACGGATTGCCTTGCCCTCCAAAGAATGGGGATCTTTTTCAATCGTAAACCACGTTTCTGACTTGTTTAAATCAGGCGGCAGGATATAAATGCCCATCCGCCGGCATTCCTCAACCGCCCTTGAGACCTTTTCATCCTTTTTAGGGCCGGAATTACTCAAAGCCTCGGCCGTTAAAAGGGCCGTCATAAACTCAACCGGATAATGGGCTTTCATATAAGCAGTCTGGTAAGCAATCATTGCGTAGGAAACCGAGTGGGGCTTGTTAAAGCCGTAACGGGCAAATTTCTCAATATAGCTCCAGACTTTTTCTGCTATTTTTTTAGAATAACCTTTTTTGCGCGCGCCTTTTATAAACTTGACCTTTTCTTTTTGCATGATCGACTTTTTCTTTTTGCCAATCGCCCGGCGCAGGTTGTCAGCTTCGCTCATGGAAAAACCTGCCATTTGGTTTGCAATCTGCATACACTGTTCTTGATAAACGGCAATGCCATAGGTTTCAGCTAAAATTGGTTTTAAGTCCGGATGGGGGTAAGTGATGGTTTGCGGGTTTTCTTTGCCCTTTATAAAGTCGGGAATCAGCTCCATTGGCCCGGGCCGGTAAAGGGCAACCATCGCGGTTATGTCGGAAAAAACTGAAGGCTTTAAGTTTTTGGCTACCCGCCTCATGCCGGCTGATTCAAGCTGGAAAACGCCGGTCGTGTCGCCTTTGGCTATCATCTGGTAGGTTTTTTTATCATCAAGGGGGATTTCTGAAATGTCGATTTTCTCGCCGGAATTTTTCTCCACATGCTCGATCGCTTTTTGTAAAATCGTTAAATTGCGCAGCCCCAAAAAGTCCATCTTAAGTAAACCTATTGCTTTTTCTGAAACATTTAAATCCAAAGAATACATATCGTACTGGGTTATAATCCGCTCGCCCTTGGACTCTTTTTGCAAAGGGACATATTCTGTTAAGTTTTTGTCAGCTATGACCACGCCAGCCGCATGGGTTGAGGCATGGCGGCTGCAGCCTTCGACTTTTTTTGCCAAATCAAGAAGCCTTTTGTACTTTGCTTCTTTGTAAAATTCCTGCAGTTCGAAAACCGAATTTAAAGCTTCTTCTATTGAATAGCCAAAAGGTACCAGTTTGGCAATCTTGTCCGGCTCTGAATAAGGCATGCCCAGCACCCGGCCGATATCGCGAATAGAGCCGCGGGCTTCCATCGTCCCAAAAGTGATAATTTGGGCAACTTTATCTTTGCCGTATTTGCCGGTCACGTAAGCGATAACCTCATCGCGCCTGTCATCGGCAAAATCAAGGTCTATATCAGGCGGCGTTGGCCTATCTAAGTTTAAAAAACGCTCAAAAGGAATTTGGTGCTTTAAAGGGTTAATTGAAGTAATGCGTAAAACATAAGAAGCCAAGGAGCCGGCGGCGCTGCCGCGGCCCGGGCCAACGCGGATACCTCTCTCTTTAGCCCAGTTGACAAAGTCAGCGACAATCAAGAAATAAGTAGCAAAGCCTTTCTTACAAATTATATTAAGTTCATAATCAAGCCTTTTTTCAATCTCTGGCAAAACTTTTTCAAAACGAAGGGGGAGTCTTTTGGCAACTAAATCTCTTAGAACATCTTCTGCGCTTTTGCCTTCAGGAATTGGGTAGGTAGGCAAAATCCACTGGCCAATGGGAATTTCAAGGTCGCATTTTTCAGCAACTTTTAAAGTGTTTTTAATGCTGTCCGGATGCTCTAAAAAAAGATCGGCCATTTCTTTAGGCGACCTTAAATAAAAATCCGGCGAGTCTATCATTGTCAACCGGTCTTTGTCTTCAATGGTTTTTTTTGTCTGAATGGCCAAAAGAGCATCCTGGGCTTCGGCATCTTGCTTGTCTACATAATGAACATCATTAGTAGCAATTATGGGGATGCCAAATTTTCTTGAAGCGCTAATTATTTTTTGGTTAGCCTTATCCTGGCCGGTGACATTAACGTGCGACTGGATTTCAAGGTAAAAATCCTTGTCAAAAAGGTTTAAGAGTTTTTTTATAACTTTTTCTGCCTCGCTATCGCGGTCTTTTATAAAAAGGGCCGGCACCTCGCCTTCTACACAAGCGGTCGCGCAAATCAAGCCTTCATGATATTTTTCCAAAAGCTCAAAGTCTACCCGGGGTTTGTAATAAAAGCCTTCCAAGTGTGCTTTGGTTACCAGCTTCATTAAGTTTTTGTAACCTTTTAAGTTTTTGGCCAAAAGGATTAAGTGGTATTGGTCAGCATCAATCTTTGGCTGTTTGTCAAAACGCGAGCGGTGAGCCATGTAGATCTCGCAGCCGATGATTGGCTTAATGCCTTGCTTTTGGCACTCTAAGTAAAATGGAATTGTGCCATACATCACCCCATGGTCGGTTAGGGCCAAGGCTTTCATTTTATACTCCTTGGCACGACTGACCAGCTCATCAATTTTTGACAAGCCATCCAAAAGCGAGTATTCGCTGTGGGTGTGGAGGTGGACAAAGGACATGGCTATATGGCTAAATTGTTAGATTGTTAAATTGTTAGATTGTTTTATTTTTCTATTTTTAACTCCTCAACGGTTGTTGGCATTCCCTTTTGCCATAATACTACTCTGTTTTTAAAATCTCCTCTAACACAATCGCTTGCCTTGCCTTTTCCTTTAGCTAAAGTAACAGCAACATTTGCTAACTCTATCATCTCATCTGCTGTTAATTTCTCCATTTTCTCATTACTTTCGTCATAAACAAAAAGGCCATAAGAACAGGTAAGTCCGCCTTCTCTTTTTCCTATCTCTCTTTTTACTACTGCACCTCTAAACTCTTCTCCTAATTTTATTGCATCGTTTTCATTTAGAAAGGGAACCGCTAAGATTAATTCTTCCCCCCCCACCTGCCCAAAAAACCTATTCCTACTTTTTTATGAATTTCTTTATGTGCTGCAACAATTTCTTTTATTCCTTCATCGCCTTCTGTTTGCCCATACCGGTCGTTATAGGATTTAAAATCGTCAACATCTATAAAATAGACTGCAATAGGAGCTCTTCCCTTACAAAGCTCCAACATGCCTTCTAATAAAATTTTGGTAGTTTTGTGATTTGGTAAGCCTGTCAGGCTATCCAATCCTTCTCTTTCTTCTTTTTGTCCTAAAATGCTTCCAAATTTTTTATCTATAAGCCTAAGGTTATCTTTCAACTCTTCTATATTTCCTGTCTCTTTAAATATATTTAATGCTAAAGTGTGGAAATGTCCTAAAACTCTTTCCCAATAGCTTTCTGGATTTTCTTCTTTTTCTCTTTTGGGAAATTTATCCCTCTCAGGGACTATATGGAATCTTTTTTCTCTTCTCCCCTTTTCCTCCATAATTCTCTCTCCTGACTACGCCAGAGGGCGGGCAAGCAATTAACAATCGAACAATAAAACATTTGAACAATTAACAATTAGTAAATCAACAATCGCTTATCCTTAATCCTTATCCTACAACAAGCCAGAGGTTTAGTGAAGGAGTTTTTTGAGGATGGTTTTAGCCAGTTGCGGATCGGCTTTGCCGGCCATAGCCTTCATTACTTGGCCGATTAAAAAGCCAATCACTTCCTTTTTGCCTTTTTTGTAATCCCCAACTGCTTTGGGGTTTTGCTTGAGGATTTTTTTAACAACTTTTTCTATTTCTTTTTCGTCAACAACTTGACTCTGTACTTGACTGGCCAATTTTTTAATTAGCTGCTTTGGTGTTACTCTGTCTATATCGACTCTTTTGTTTACTATTGCACTTGCAATAGCTCTTGCTGGCAGCTGGGGACTGGTCGCTGGCAGCTGGCTAATTACTTCTTCAAAATAGCTAGCAACTTTTCTATCTCTAGCTAATATTTCTGCATAGTATTCTGATATTCTATATTTTTTGATAAATCTTTCACGCCTTTCATCCGGCAACTCGGGGAGAGAGTTTGAGAGTTTTAGAATTTTAGAGTTTGAGAACTTCATTGGCGGAATGTCGGGTTCGGGGAAGTAACGGTAGTCATGGGCTTCCTCCTTTGTTCTTTGAGAATAGGTTTTGCCTTTTTTCTCATCAAAGCCTCTGGTTTCCTGCTTTGGCGTAATCCCTTTCTCCAGTAACTTTTTCTGCCTTTCAATCTCATGCTCAATCGCCTTTTTTACAAATTTAAAAGAGTTAATGTTTTTAACCTCGACTTTATAGTCGGGTAAGTCCCCGGTCCCCAGCCGCGCCCGATTCGCCGCAGAAGCGGCTGCTTCGAGGCGGGCGGATCCCCAGTCCCCAGTCTTTTCCTGCTGGTTGCTGGTTGCTGGTTGCTGGTTGCTGGTTGCTGCTGGCGACTGGTGGCTAGTGGCTGGCGGCTTCGATAGTGAAATATTGGCTTCGCATCTCATCGATCCCTTTTCCATATCACAGTCTGAAACGCCCAAGTAGCGGATGATTTGCTGAAGTTTTTTCAAATACAAAACCGCTTCCTCACTGGAGTTAATATCCGGCTCGGAAACTATTTCAACTAAAGGAACACCCGAGCGGTTAAAGTCAACCAAGCTAACCTTTTTGCCTTTTAAAGTGGTATGTTTCATCTTGCCTGTGTCTTCTTCTAAATGAACTCTATTTATCTTAATTATTTTTGATTTGTATTTTTGATTTTTGATTTTTGATATTTGATATTTGATATTGAGTTCGCCGTTCTTGGCGAACGGCTCATCGTACTGCGAAATCTGGTAGCCTTTGGGAAGGTCGGGATAAAAGTAGTTTTTGCGGTCAAATTTTGACTGGCGTTTTAACTTGCAGCCAAAGGCCAAACCAATCATCTGGCACCATTCAATTGCTTTTTTATTCGGCACCGGCAAAGCACCAGGCAGCCCCAAACAAACCGGACAGGTATGAGTGTTGGGTTTTACCTGAAAATGTTTTGCACTGCACCCACAAAACATCTTCGATTTGGTCTTTAGCTCAACATGAAGCTCTAAGCCGATTATTGGTTTGAATTTAAAACTGTCCATAGTAAAGTGGTTAAGTTATTTATGATGCCATAAATGGCATCGCTACATTTTTCGTTGTAAAAAATTGTAGCGGTGTGATTTATCACACCCGGAATTGCGCGACACAGTCGCACCTTATTCTCTTGATTTCTCGTATGCATTAGCCACTTTGATTATTAAATCTTCTCTAAATTGCGGCGCCATGATTTGCAGGCCGACTGGCAAGTTATTTTTCCCAAAGCCGCAAGGCACTGAAATACCCGGCAAACCGGCCAAAGACGAGGCTTCAACTAAAACATCCTGCAATTCTCCAAACATTGATTGGCCTTCTGTACTTCCCACTGGTAAAGCAACCGATGGCGAGGTTGGGGCTACCAAGACATCAACCTTTTTAAAAACCTTTTCAAAATCATCCAAAAGCAATGTTCTTGCTTTTTGCGCTTTTTTATAAAAAGCTTCATAATAGCCGGCCGATAAGGTATAAGTGCCAAGCATTATGCGCCTTTTAGCCTCATCGCCAAAGCTCTTCCTGCTATTGCCAAAGCGAATGCCATCGTAGCGAGCGAGATTTGAAGAAACCTCGGCTCGTTGGGCAATAGTATAGATGGCTATTGAGTATTTTGGGTCAACAAGATTGACTTTGGAAACTTTTGCCCCCAGTTTTTCTAAAACTTTCACCGCCTCTTCTACGTTTTGTCTGGCTTCTTTTTCCAGCTCTTTTAAAAAGTACTGTTTTGGCAAGCCGACTTTAAGGCCAGTTAATTTTCTAGGAAATTTTATCTTTGGCAGTTTTTTATCGGCTGTAGTGGCATCATAAATATCTTGGCCGGCAATTGTTTTTAAAATCTCCCAAGAATCCTTGACAGTTTTGGTAATCGGTCCAGGCGAGTCTGTTGATGAAGCCATGGCAATCACGCCAAAACGCGAAACTCGGCCATAGGTTGGTTTTAAACCAACCACACCGCACCAGGAGGCTGGCTGGCGGATAGAACCAGCTGTCTCTGAACCAATGGCAGCAATGCACATATCGCTAGCAGCGGCTGCCGCACTGCCGCCAGATGAACCACCGGGCAAATAATCTAAATTATGAGGGTTTTTAGTAGTCCCAAAAGCAGAAGTTTCGGTTGAGCTGCCGTGAGCCCAAGCATCCATATTGGTCTTGCCGAGAATAACAGCGCCGGCACGCAAAAGCTCCTCAACAACTGTTGCATTGTAAGTGGGAATATGGCCTTTTAAAACCTTTGAAGAGGCAGTTGTCTCCAAACCCTTTGTCAAAAAATTGTCTTTTATGGCAATAGGAATTCCCAGAAAGGGTTTTTTGGTGAAGATGTTTTTGTCTTTAGCAATAAGCCTATCGGCTTTTTTTGCGGCAGCAATAACTTTTTCCGCATCAATAGCTAAAAAAGCGTTGATTTTTTTATCTTTTTTTCCAATAGCCTGGAGACAGGAAATGGCGAGTTCTTTAGCAGAGAATTGTTTGTTTTTTAAACCAGTTTGGACTTGGATTAAAGTTAAACTATTTAAAGACATAGCTTGTTTTCCTTCCCCTCAATTGAGGGGAGGACGCCTGTCGTTAGACAGACAGGTGGGGTGGTGAAAACCGTTCAACACCACCCCTCCCCGATTAAATCGGGCGTCCCCTCCTCATCTGAGGAGGGGTGATTACTCTCTAAACACATAAGGAACTACGAAGTAGCCTTTGTGTGTTTTTTTAGCATTTGAAAGTGCCTGCTTTTGGGTAAATGATCTTTCTACTTTGTCTTCGCGGAATTGGTTAAATTTACCGGTCACTTGTGAGGTCGGCTCAACTTTTGAAGTATCAAGCTCATCCAAGATTTTAATATAATCCAAAGTTTCTGAAAGCTGCTTTTGGAATTTTCTAACTTCTTTTTTAGTTAGGTGAAGATTGGCCAGCTTTGCAATGTGTTGGACATCGGAAGTGGTAAGCTTTTGAGATTTTGACATAAGGCTAGTTTATCAAAACTTTGTTTTTTATGCCAGGAGAAGAATTATTTTTTAAATAAATTCCAAGTTTGTTTTAATAAAAAAACCAGGGGCCAAATTAAAATATTTACTACCAGAACACCTAAAAAGAAGCCGGGTTTTATAATATCTACAAAATTTGACTCAAAAATCCCATAACAAATACCTGCAATTACATATACAAATAAGTAAAGAATAACAATATTTTTGAGCCAATTTTTTAAATCCTTTATTGTAAATTTAGTTCTCTGCCACAACCACATAAATTTTAAGCCCCCAAAATAATAAATTTCCCGCTTTTTTCTTTAATTTTTACCTTGTTTCCTTCTTTTACTTTCCCTTCAATAATCTCCAAAGCCAATTTATCCAAAATCTCTGCTTGAATGACGCGCTTTAGGAGTCTTGCGCCAAAGCTCGGGTCATAGCCTTTTTTAGCCAAAAGATTTTTGGCCGATTCTGAAACTTGAAGCTTTATTTTCTTGTCGTCCAGAGTTTTTTGCACGCGCTCAAGCTGGAGCTCAACAATCTCCCCAAGCATCTCTTTAGTTAAAGGCTCAAAAAGGATAACCTGGTCAATTCTGTTGATAAACTCCGGCCGAAAAGTTTTCTCTACCTCCTCCCAGACTTCCTTTTCAACTTTTTCTTTTTGCCATTTGCCATTTGCCATTTGCCATTTGCCAGTACCAATGTTCGATGTCATGATAATTATCGTATTTTTAAAATCAACTGTCCGGCCCTTGCCATCAGTTAACCTTCCATCATCAAAAATCTGCAAGAAAATATTAAAGACTTGAGAATGGGCTTTCTCAATTTCATCAAACAAAATAACTGAATAGGGTTTTCTGCGAACCTGTTCTGTTAACTGGCCGCCTTCTTCAAAACCAACATAGCCAGGAGGAGCCCCGACTAAGCGGGCAACGATATGGCGTTCTTGATACTCGCTCATGTCAATCCTAACCATTGCCTTTTCATTGTCAAACAAAACATCAGCTAAACTCCGAGCCAATTCTGTTTTGCCAACGCCGGTCGGGCCTAAAAATAAAAAGACACCAATCGGACGGTCTTCTTCTTTAATCCCCGCTCGGGAACGGCGAATGGCATTGGCAACTCCGCGGACAGCATCATCTTGGTTAACCAATCTTTTATGGATCTCTTTTTCTAAGTCTTTTAACTTTTTAACCTCAGAGGTTAAAAGTTTAGTAGCCGGGATGCCGGTCCAACGGGCAACTACCCGGGCAATATCGTCACTGGTCACCTTTTGGCGCAAAAGCCTTTTTTCTGCCGGTATTTTTTTCCACTCTTGTTGTTTTTCTTTTAATTTTTTCTCCAATTCTGGCAGTTTGCCATATTTTATTTTGGCCGCTTCTTCCAATTTTACTTCTCGCTCTGCTTTTTCAAGCTCTATTTTTGCTTGGTCGATTTTTTCAGAAATTTCATGAATTTTTCTGATTATTTCTTTCTGATTCTTCCAAACGATCTCTAACTCTCTAAACTTTTCTTTTAAATTGGCAATTTTTTTCTTTAACTTTTTAGTTTTTTCTTTTGCCGCCTTGCTGCGTTCTTTTTTAAGACCGGCTGCTTCTATTTCAAGCTGGGTGATTTTTCTCTTTTTCTCGTCCAGTTCCGCCGGCATGCTCTCGGTCTCAATTTTAAGGCCCGAGGCCGCCTCGTCAACCAAATCAATTGCCTTGTCCGGCAGAAAGCGGTCGGTAATATAGCGGTTGGAGAGGGTAGCGGCTGAAATTAAGGCATCGTCAGTTATTTTAATACCATGGTGGACTTCATATTTTTCTTTAAGGCCCCGCAAGATAGCAATCGTCTCAGAAACTGAGGGCTGGTCAACTAAAACCGGCTGGAAGCGCCGCTCTAAAGCGGCGTCTTTTTCAATATATTTGCGGTATTCATTAACAGTAGTAGCACCAATACAATGAAGCTCACCGCGCGCTAAAGCCGGCTTCAGCATGTTTGAAGCATCAATTGCCCCTTCAGCACTACCGGCGCCGACTAAAGTGTGAAGCTCATCAATAAACAAGATATAGCGGCCGGCGGCTTTTTTAACTTTTGCCAAAATTGCCTTAAGTCGCTCCTCAAACTCGCCGCGGAATTTAGCGCCAGCCAAGATTGAAGCCAGATCTAATATAAGAATCTCCTTGTTTTTTAAAGTGTCGGGCACATCGCCGTCGGCAATCCGCTGGGCCAGCCCTTCGACAATTGCTGTTTTGCCAACGCCCGGATCGCCAATTAAAACAGGGTTGTTTTTAGTCCGGCGAGACAAAACCTGCATTACCCGCCTTATTTCTTCATTTCTGCCAATGACCGGATCCAGCTTGCCCTCTTTGGCCTGAGCTGTTAGATTTATAGTGTATTTTTCCAAAACTTGGTATTTGCCCTCAGGGTTTTTGTCCTGAGCTTTTTGACCGCCTCTTATGCTCATTAAAATCTCTTTTATCTTTTTATACCTTATTTTAAGCTTCTTTAGAATAGCACTTGCTTGGCACTCTGTCAACAAGAGTGCTAAAAGGAGATGCTCGCGGGATATAAACTCATCACCGATTTTCTCAACTTTCTTTTGGGATTTTTGCAAAACTTGGGCTAACTTTCGGGAAACAAGCGGCTGGCCGCTATCCTGGATTTGGGGGAGCTTTTCTATTTTTTCTTTTGTTTTCTGGGAGATTTGCGCCGTAGAATAGCCAGCTTTCTCCAAGGCCTGGCAAACAATGCTTTCCTTGTCTTTTAAAAGAATAAAAAGTAAGTGAAGCGAACTAACCTCAGGATTTCTCCTTTCCTTTGCCAACTGAATAGCCTTAGCTAAAACCTCTTGGGTTTTGTAAGTAAGTTTGTTGGGGTCCATGAGAAAAATAAAAAATTAATTATCTTTAGTCTATCAAAATTTTTATGTCAGTTCTAGAAAAAATAAAAAGGGCCATTCAAATAACCCTTTTAGTAAAATCCTGCTTCTTCCAGCTATAGTTCTCCTCTTCTAGCAAGATATACCTGTGCTCCCGCAAAGCCTAAATTTGCTATGACCATAATTTCAACAAAAGGATGAGGTGCTGCTGGATTAAATTTTGCTACTCCTGCCATTAAAAGTGCAGCTCCGACATTTAGGCGCGCTAGATCGCCCTCTCGTAGAAAACTTTGAAGATTACTAGTCTTTGAAGATTACTAGTCAAAGATTCTATCATCGGCGCTGCTATTCTAGCCTTCCTAGCAACTATATCTGGCCCGACTTTTTCTGTTTTATACATTCTTTTCTCACCCCTTTCTTATTTTTTAACCTTTTACCTATTTTCTACATATAATTTACCACATTTTCCGTGTTTGTCAATAAGAAAAGCAAAAAATGTTATTTTGATTTTTTAAAAGCACATTTCACCCTTCTCAACTGAGGGGAGGCGGAATTTTGACCTTGGACTTGATTGTCTATCGCATTTTTTCCAACGCCTTAATCCGCTCCCCAACCAGCGGGTGGGTGGCAAAAAGGCCGGCAAACCAGCCAATGCCGGAGTGAAGATTCTTGAGAGGGTTGGTAATATAAAGATGGGCGGTTGCTTTGTTGGCTACTTCCAAAGGCTCTCGGTCAACACTTAACTTTTTAAGGGCGGACACAAGACCGGACGGCTGGCGGGTTATCATTGCCGAGCCGGCATCAGCCAAAAACTCCCTACGCCTTGATATGGCAAACTGAATCAGTCTGGCAATAATCGGCGATAAAAGAGCCAGGACAACAGCTAAAACCATTATTATTGCTCCTATTCCCCCTTTGTCTTCTCTGCTCCGTCTACCCCTAAAGGAGGCCCTCATAAACCAGTCGGCCAGCAGAGTAACCATGCCGACTAAAATAACAACAATAGACATTAGGCGAGTGTCATAATTTTTGATGTGGGATAGCTCGTGGCCAATAACTCCTTCAAGCTCGGTTCTTGAAAGGTTAGCAAGCAGTCCAGTAGTGGCAGCAACTACTGCATGCTTGGGGTCCCGGCCGGTGGCAAAAGCATTCATTGCTGTGTCCTCGATTACATAAAGTTTAGGCTTAGGGAGTTGCGCTGCCATTGCCAGATTTTCCGCCGCTGTGTAAAAATGAAAGTGTTTTTTGCGCGAAGCCAGCTTGGCGCCTGAAAGGGTCAAAATAACCTTGTCCGACCACCAGTAGGAAGAAAAGCTGATAATGCCGGAAAAAATAAGAGCTGTGCCGATAAAGCCCAGACCATAATCTAAAGCCTGTCCTAAAATCCAGGCAACGGCAGTAACAAACACGACAAACAAAACCATGATAACCCATGATTTGCGTTTGTTGGAATCAATAACTTCGTAGACATTTAACATAAATTTTCAATTTCCAATTATCAATTTTCATTGAATTTTCAATTTTTTAATCTTCAATTAATGTTTATAAAATTGAGTCATTGAAAATTGATTGTTAAATTGAAAATTGCAAATTAAAATTCACTTTCTGGTTTAATTTAAAGATTAACCTTGGGAGTCTTTAAAGCTTTTTCCTCCACGCTGGTTGCCTCAACCGCCCCCGGCATCTTCAAGCCCTCTTCTTTTTTAAAGCCAAAAAGCGTCGCCACTAAGGCCGAAGGCATGGCAACAACCATCACATTGTAGTCGGCCGAAAGGTCAATTAAAGTTCTTCGACTATACATTACCTTGTCAGCCGTATCGCGCAGTTCGTCCATCAGGTTCTGCGTCGGTCCGGCTGCTTTAAGCTGGGGGTTTGACTCAAGAACAACGCGGATCGGCTGCAGAGCCTGCTCAAGCTGGGCTGAAGCATCAATTAGTTTTTGGGCCTTTTTGCTCTTTAGAGCCGATGTCACTTGTTTCCTGGCATCAGTCAGCATCTTAATAACTGACTTTTCATGCTTCATGTAGCCTTTAACCGATGAAACAAGATTGGGGATTAAATCGGCCTGCCTTTTAAGCTGGTTGCCAATCTCTTGGATTGAGGCTCCAATCCTCGTCTTGGTAGTGACGAATTTGTTGTAAGTAGATAAAACATAGAGCCCGACTACCACCAAGACTCCGATAATAATTAGTAGGAAAGACATAAAACTCCTTTCTAATTTCTAATATCTAACAAAATGCCAAATGCCAAATTTCTAATGTCAAAAAATTAGGAATTGGATATAGTAATTGAAAATTTTATTAGGTATTTAGGTATTAGAAATTAGGTATTTAGAAATCTCTTTGAGATTTCTAGTGTTTATTATATCACTTTTCTCACACCAGCCTCTACGGGCAACGTAAACGCCATACCTCATCAGATCCATATGGGGCAATTCGTGGCTGTCTGTATTTACTATAAACTTGACACCTTTTCCTCTTGCTCGTCTTGCCAAAAGGTCGGGCAAGTCAAGCCGCAAAGGCCAGGCATTGATTTCCAAAAATTTTTTATTTTTTTTGCAATACTCAAAAATCTTATCCCAGTCGGCCTCATAACCAGAACGCCGATTCAACATCCGGCCTGTCGGATGAGCTAGTATTTTGACTTTTGGATGTTTAAGGGCCGACAAAATCCTTTTTGTCATTTTCTTCTTGCTCATATTAAAGCTTGTGTGAACTGCGGCTATTAAAAAATCAAACAAATCAAAGGCCATTTTCGGTAAAGCCAACGAACCATCAGGTTTTATGTCAACCTCTAATGAACAAAATATGTATACACTTTTTTCACGCTTTTCACTTGAGTTATTATATTTATCAATTTTCGCTTTTCTCATTTCTAAGAGGTTAAAAATTTTCTTTTCAGAATTTGTTGTAGTTGCCGGATTATGATCAGCGATTGCTACATATCGGTACCCTAATTCGGCTGCCTTTCGGCCTATTTGCTCTAAACTGGCGCTGCCTTTATCGTGGCTGGTCGCAATATCTATATTTGAATGGATATGCAAATCGCCTTTAATATCTGAAAGTTTAACTAAATTGGGTAATTTGTGATTTTTGGCACTTTCTATTTCATCTTCTCCCTCTCTTAACTCCGGCAGGATATAATCCAAGCCTAAAAATCTATAAAACTTCTCTTCGTCTGAAAATTTTATTAGCTTCGATTTTTGAGTTTTGAGTTTTTTTATTCCGTATTCTGACAACGACCAGCCCTTTTTTAAGGCATATTCCCGAAGAGCAATGTTATGAGCCTTGGAGCCTGTAAAATGCTGCAGTAGACTGCCAAAACAAGCAAGCTCAACAACCTTTAAATCAATCTGCCGACCGTTTCTAAGGTTTATCCTCGCCGTACCTTCACCTTTAACAGCTATCTTTTTTACTTCAGGGTAAGATGTAAATTTATCAATAACCTTTTTAGGCTTATTTGAAGAAACCGCCAAGTCAACATCGCCGATGGTAGCCGCTTTTCTTCTTAAGCTGCCTAAGGCTTCAATTTTTTTACAGGCTGGCTCCTTTTTTAGATAATCGACTAGTGCTTGGGCGACTTCTTCGGCAACCGGCAAAAGCATTCGCTTGCCGCCCTTTTTCTCTTTTTGGTCTTCAATGGCTTCTAAGATTTTTTTCTCGCTTTTCTCACCAAAACCGGACAATTTCCTGATTTCTCCTTGAGAAGCAATTTTTCCAAGCTCTAAAAGGGCAGTTGATGCATTGTTCAGCTTAAAACGCTTGGCTAGTTTGTAGGCAGTCTTAGGACCAATGCCAGGCAACTTCAAAAGCTCAAACATCCCCTCTGGCAAGCTTTTTATTATTTTTTGAAAGTGCTTTGACTCTCCTTTTTCAAAAACTTCCGACAAATGAGAAGCAATTGAGGGACCGATGCCGCCTATACTTTCGAGCTTTCCTTCTTGCCAAAGCTTTTTAAGATCAACTGAGGTGTGGCGAAAAGCCTCTGAAGCATTTTGGTAGGCCATTATCCGGAAACGGTTAGCTCCCTTTACTTCATAAGCAGCAGCAATATCTTCTAAAAGATCGCCAATCTCCTCATTGGTCATATTCTTTGACCATTTCATGAATAAAGCTTACCACGAATTTAAGATTGTTTTCCTGGGGAATTTTTGCTAATATTCAAGATATAACTTTTATTAACTAATTCACTAAATGAGGGCTCGTGGTGTAGTCTGGTCTAACACGCCTCCCTGTCAAGGAGGAGATCGCCAGTTCAAATCTGGTCGGGCCCGCCAGAACGGAAACCGCGGCCGCCGACGGCCGGACACTCGCCGCGCCGCCTTTCGCGGCGAGTGCCCTATAGGGGAAAAGGTGAGTAACAGAGATTTTCTGATTTTTCAGAGAGTAGTTCG
>Ga0180438_10006133_pt1 | contig 16403 bp, 18 predicted proteins | sample SS_ome_12_FD_132455 | JGI IMG/M metagenome (GOLD analysis project Ga0180438, IMG submission 132455) | Hypersaline lake sediment archaeal communities from the Salton Sea, California, USA - SS_3_D_2 metaG | ecosystem: Environmental > Aquatic > Non-marine Saline and Alkaline > Hypersaline >...
AGTGCCCCTGCTCACTAATCACGCCGGAGCCATCGTTGGCGATTCGCGTCTGGTTGTAGCCCATGCGCATATCGAGAGTGCCAATGTCGCGCATGCCTGAGGGAAGCTGCGCCTTGCGCCGCCAGTGCCCGAGGACGTGGATACGTTGCGGCGTCAGGCGGATGCTGCTCAGACCGTAGTTCTCGCCGAAGTAGGTGCTCACCCAGTCGCCGTCGGCCACCACTTTCTTTTCGACAAGCGAGGACCACGGCAACGGCTTCTCGTCGACCAACTCGGCAAACCAGGGATCGGCCCAAGGGCCGGACATGGTTTGCAGCGCGACCTGGGCGGCTGAAAAGTCATGCCCCCAGGCGCTGGTCGGGCGAGGCGTGTTGCCTTTCGCGTCCTTCTCCATGGTCAAGCGAGGAAGGACGCCGGTGTCGGTGTCGCTCAACGCGCCCTGCGGCGAGATGACGTGGAGAATGTGGTAGAGCCCGTCCTGCTTGCCCAGGACGTGCTCGTAGTAGGTGCGGCTGGCCGGGCCCACCAGCTTCTTGAGATTCGGGTGATAGCCGTTCGCCAGGTCGCCTACGGTCTTGGTGATGATGCTCCAGCCGGCCATCCGATCTTCGGGCATCTCGGCGTAGTCGGCAAAGAGCTTGTTGCCCGCAGTGGCGATGGCCCAATAGTAGTGGTCGATATACTCCTGGCCGACACCGGCGCTGTGGGTCCACATCCAGAAGGGAAACTTCATGAGCCCGGCGCGGCCGTCGGCCATAGCAAATTCGCTGCCGATGATCTGCCCGCAGAGTAAAGCACCCGAGGAGGCACTGGAATTGAAGTTGGCCGTGCTCATTTCCCGGGTAAAACCGCTTCGGTAGTAGCTCTTGTTGCCGCGCCAATCGCCGGTCAACTTGTGATAGGTGTCGCCCTGACCCCATTCGGCCTGTTTTCCAGCCTTGCTCCTGCCTACGCGCGGATCGTCGACCATCGGGTGAACCAGCTTGCCGGAAACGTCATCGTAGTGACGCCGGGCAATGGGATCCAGCATGGTCGCGCGGTCGGGCATGAGCCAGGCCTCCCAGCTGCGGAGGATCGAGGCCTGGATGGGCGTCGGAATCGCATCGCGGTAGTTGTACCATGTCGTGGCGGCGACATGGCCGGTCAGATGCCCTTGCCACGAACGGGGCCGCTCGCCATGGATCCAATCAAGCCAAGCGAGATAGACGGCGTAATCGTACGTGGCTTCGGGGATCTCCACATCCCGCTTACCCAAGCGATTCCGCTCCGCCCAGAGGATCTTCTCTCTTGCTTTGTTTTTCACATGTTGCGGCAACAGCCGATAGTAGAAAGGAAGAACCCTCCCGTCGCTCTCCAATCCCATGAGCTGGCAAACGTGCTGGTATTGCCAATCCGACATCCAGTCGGGCTTGGCCATGAACTTCTCGTTGAGTCGGGCATTCTCTTCCGGACCCGGCAATACCGCAGTCGGCGCACCCAGCGGTCTCTGCCTATGTCGCGCGGCGAGTGTCTGCACGTTTGCCGCCGCGGGCAGGCTGGTCTTTTCGGCCCTGCCCGACTTGAGAGTGACGACCAGTTGCGGCGACTTGATTAGGATCGCTCGTGGCCCGGTGCCGACGGTGAACTCATAGGCACCGTTGTAGAAACGAGCATCGTAGACCTCCAGCTTGCTTAGGATAAAGCCGCAATCAGCAAGGATACGCAGGCGCTCGCCAGTTGTCTTGCCGTAAGTCTTGTCGGTCAGCACTTCGGTGACGTCCATTCGCCCGGCGGGCCTGTAAGAGGAGACTTCCACCGGGCCGAGTTGCGTCGGAAAGCGGTCCTCGGTGGTGTCGGAGGCGCCGAAGCGTTTCCAGTAGACCGCACCATTGACGGCGGCGTTGTACGTCGGGCCTATCTTGTCGTCCGGCTGCCAGGGCTTCCGCAGGGCATAGGCGATGGCGTGCCAATTCGGGCGATTATTGCGATAGAGTTTGTCGCAGCCCCAGTTCATGCGGTAGCGGTAGCCGTCGGCGCTGGGATAGTCGACCTGCCCCTGAGGCCAGATTTCCTCATCGAGATACGGGAGAACGAGTTCGACCTTGGCGATCGCCTTGCCCCCCGCGAGTGCTTCGGCGATGGCCTCCGCCGCGCCGGAAAAACGCACCAGCAGGTTGCGATGCACCGCGTCGAAGGCGAGCGGTCCCGGCTTCACTCCGTCCCAGACTGCAGTCGCCCCGCGGTCCTTGACCTTGGCGTCCACTACCGTGCGCTCGCCGTCCTCGGCTACCGGAATGGGCTGGTCCCAGTGCGCGCGGAATCCACTCATCCCCGCGTGTTCCGGCTGGTCGAAAACAAGCGTTTCGGCGCCAGATACCGTCATCACCGCCCCGAACAGAATCGCCGCGGCGACCAGCATTGTGTTACGTAAGTCCATCCTGTGCATTCTCGCTTTCTTCTATTCTGTTCTCATGGAGGGGCAGATTCGTTCTGAGACTACGAGTCGGCATCCGCATCATTCTGAAGAAGTGAGGCAGGCCGACGCACCGCATCAAATTCGTTAGGGCGGAGGCACTGGGTCCGCCGCGACGGCAAGAACTCGTTCAAGTTGCCAGAAGCAGCGGCGAGCCAGATCAGCGCATTGTACCACGGTGGCAGGGACTTCGTCATCTGTAGGGTCCCATCTGCCGAGACTCCCGGCCAACATCTGCGCCGGTCCCGAATGCTGCGTTGTGGCGGTCTCAGACGTGTCACAGATCGTTCGTTTCTCGCCACATCTCTCTACTGAACAAGAGTTTGCGCGATTTTACCCAATCACGAGTCCCGAATTACCGTCTCGCAATCAAAGTCCCGTAAAACGGGTCAAGATGGGCCAGCTCTTATGTATCCATCCGCACCCTGACGCTACCCCTAAGAACTCCAGCCTGATGCGACCTTCGGGCACCGGCTTTGTCCATGCGTCCCCAACCTCGGACTTCCCAATTCCGGGATCCGAGTCGAACATGTTCGTTAACCAAAACGCTGGCGAAGGCCGGAGAGTCTGAGAGCGGGGCCGAAATCGGCGATTCGGCCGCAATTCTGTTTAACAGAGCAGAGAGCGCGGCGAAGAGGTCGGCGAGCGTAATCCGTCTCAGACAAGCGGAAAACGGTCGCCGTTTGTGGCGAGGGCAGGGCGCAAGAATAACCCCGCTGACTAGTTCGCCAGCAGGGTGTAGGCTCGGCGGGTCGAACGAGTTTCAAACGTTGGGAAGGAGAGAGCGAGACTTGTCACCCGTCGGCACATCACCACTAAGCCATCACCATCCTGACGGCGTTTCCAAACTCGCCATCCCGGCACGCCCAAGGGCTGATTATGGCTCCCTTCTCAAATCCCATTCGCATGGGGCCGCCGACAACAGGCAAGATCGGTCGCAGGACTCGACAAGGAAGCGCTGCAACAGTCCCGTGCCACACTTCACCGGAACGTCGGCCGCAAGGATAATCTGATTCAGGTCTCCGCGAAAATCGGCAGCCATGGCGCGATCAGGAGGTTCACGGTGGACGCCGGTTATGTCGTGTGAGACTTCACAGTCATCAATCAGCATCAGCGTCAGCATGTCGGAGCGTCTGTGCGGCACATAACAGACCTGACCAGAAAGGCTCGACCGCCTCCGGCAATCTGGCAGCCACTACTGGCAGATTACTCTCCAATACGTCTTAACACTCCATCCTAAGGCCTCATCCCCACCGTTCATTGCCTTTCCCTCCGGCACCTCGGTCGAGCAGAAGCGGCCCCATCAGGGCTCGCACAGTATCTCTCCAGCCCTTTGCACCGCCCGACGCTGCGCGGATGCAGAAGTAGGCCCACACAATCATCCCGAACACGCCCATATAAGAGAGGACGGATACGCCTGGAGTCCGCCAGTTCAGCATCACTATCACACATGCAGATCCTAAGGCAAGACTACAAACCAGTAGAACAGCTTTCCAGGGGCCCACCGGTCGCCCTTCCGCACATGCCCATTCCAGAGACCTGAGTCTTCGCGTGTCGGCATCTCCGGTACTTTCAGGTGTGTCGTCGCGCGCCTCTTCTCCGCTTCCCAGCGGCGGGCCTGACCACGAAGACACCAGATCGTTGCAAAGTGCAATACCGAGGCCGGGTTCACCAGCGGCCGTTCCATCGCACCTAAACCTCGCCAGATCAAAGAGATAACGCTGGCCACGGACGCCGGCACCAGATTTGCTTCCGCGTGTTGCAGCCGGGTACTCCGGCCGGCAACGACCGATCTACCGAGGTTGGAAACGAAGAATGGCCCGCAGGACAATGCTCCTGTCCGATTCTCACGCGGTGCGACCAGAGGCCGCGCAATACGCGATCGAACTCGCCAAGCGCACCAGCCTCGACCTCGTTTTCCTCGTTCTGTTGCCGGCCGTGGAAGAAGGCCTCTGCGAGAGCGGAGTCGAGTCTCCCGACGTGTTGACGACGCTGACCTTGCACGTGGAACGGGCTCGTGCAGCGGGTGTTTCCGCGGAAGCCGTCGTGAAGATCGGAGATCCTTCGTCCGAACTGGTCAAATTCCTTGCCGCGTCGGGACCCTTCCAGACCATCGTGTGGGGAGGGCGGCAAGCGTCGCCTCAGGCAAGTGCCGGAGGCAGGAGGACCCACTGGCTGGCGAAGATGAAAGACGTTCTGGAATGTCCCGTGGTGGTTCCATCGAAGAAACGTTGACCGACCCGGCTGGGAATCTGAGGCGAGCACGCATTCGAACGCCGGACGCGAGGAAGCAGCGATGCAGATCATCTGTATTTCGGGAGGTGCACTGAGTGGCGGCAGCGAGTTGGCCGAGCGGCTGGCCAAGAAGCTGGGCTATGCCTGCGTCAGCCGTGACGACCTGATCGAGGCAGCCATCAAGGAAGGCATCCAGGTGGGCAAGCTGGAAATGGCGATGATCAAGCCACGGATTTTCAGCGAACAGTTCGGGATCGAGCGCGAACACTATCGAGCGTTCTCCGCCGCGTACCTCTGCGACCGTGCCATGGAGGGGCGACTCGTCTACCACGGGCGCACCGGCCACCTGCTTCTGCCCGGGATTGACCACGTGCTCAGCGTGCGGGTGGTTTCCGATCAGCAGCAGAGGCTTTGGAGGGTGATCAAGGAACTCGGCCTCCATCGCACCAAAGCCCGCAAGTATCTCGACGACGTCGACGAGGACTCGAGACGATGGGCGCGATCGATGTACGGGGTGGGCTGGGAGGACGCGGCGCACTATGACCTGGTCGTCAACCTACAGCACATGAGCGTGGAGAATGCAGCCAGCGCGCTGATCGGCGTGGCACAGCTTCCCGATTTCCAGATGACCCCGGCCTCGCAGCGAGCCATGGCCGATCTGCGGCTGGCGGCCAAGTGTCGCATTGCCTTGGCGCGACACGAGCAGACTTTCAAGGCCAAGTTCAAGGTGCAGGCAGACGCAGGCCTGATAACGGTAAGGTATTTGCCCCATGCTTGTCGCTACGCGGAGTTCATCCCGGAGGTGCTTGCGCCGCTTGACGGGGTCGGCGAAATCCGCACAACCATGGCCACGACCAACATCCTCTGGATCCAGGAGAGATTCGACCCGACGTCCGAAGCGTTTCAAGAAGTGACCGAACTTGCCACCAAGTGGAACGCGGCGGTGGAACTCCTCGGATTGGCTCCCCGAGGCGCAACGCTGGACGAGTCGTCGGTGGAACCGGCGGCGGTTTCCGAACGCGAGGTCCCCGGCGAATACAACGGGGGCATTGAAGACGACGTCGAGGAAGCACCTTCTGACGGCGATGGTCTGAAGAGCACCCTCGATGAATTGGCGGCCGCAGGGCGCTCCGGAGGCAGCAGGGTCGTCCGTGGGAAGATGCAAGATCTTCTCGAGTCCCGGGACCGCTCCCGTTCCTATAGCCTGGTGGTCGTCGGTGATCTGTTCCTGGACAAGGGCCATGCGGCCAGGCTTCGCATGACCCGGGAACTGGAGCGATTTGTGGGTGAGCACATGGCGGCTCCCGTGGTGGATACGGATGAACTCAAGGTCCAGTATCTATTCGGCCGCCGCGACGTGGCCCGGCTGGCCGGATTCCTGGCGCTGGTCACCCTTTTTTATACTTTGGTCTTCTCCAATTAGAAGGTCGTGCTGCAATTCCTTTTCGGCCAATGGTGGGGGGAGAGTTCTCTTGCGAAGATCTTGGTCGCCGCGGCGGTGTTCCTGTTTGTCCCGATCGTCGCCCATTGCTACGGCACGGTCGCCAACTCCGTGATGAAACTGATCAAGATGGAATAGTCGAGTTTCAATAAGGAAAGAACCGCTAGCATGGCGACACCTTTTTTCGAGCACTTCATTGAACTGAATCTCGCTTCCTGTATACAAACGGTGATTCTCGGCTTTATCGGAGGGATGCTCTCCGGCTTCATCGGAAGTGGCGGCGCCTTCTTCATGACGCCGGGGATGATGAATCTGGGGGTCCCGGGAATCATTTCCGTCGGCAGCAACATCACGCATAAGTTCGGAAAGGCCATGGTGGGGTCCCGCCGGCATGGCGAACTGGGCAACGTCGACAGACGTCTGGGGGTGTTCCTGATCGTCACCTCCTTTGTCGGAATCGACATCGCCGTCTGGATCAACAGTATGCTGTTCGAGGAAGGCGCCGACAGTCACGGCGCCGGAGGCGGAGCGGCCTCGGACTTGTACATCAGCGTGGTATTCATCAGCATTCTCTTCTTCGTCGCCATATCCCTGCTACGCGACGCCCTCGGAACACGAGACGAGCAGCGCGGCGCGGGTCCTTCGTTGAGAATCGCGAACTTCCTGGCAAGGCTTCATTTACCGCCGTACGTCTACTTCCCGGTTGCCAATGTGCGAGTTTCCCTCTGGATACTCATGGGGGCAGGGCTTGCCACGGGTTACCTGGCCGGGACGATCGGCGTCGGCGGGTTCATCGGAGTCCCGGCGATGATCTACGTCTTCGGGGTCCCCACGGCCGTAGCAGCAGGCACGGAACTCTATCTCGCCATGTTCATGGGCGGCTTCGGCGCGTTGAAGTATGCCTACCAGGGGTACGTCGACATTCGCCTCACGATGCTGCTGTACCTCGGATCGCTCTTCGGTATCTACATCGGCGTCTATAGCACGAAGGTCGTCAAGGAAGTTCTGATCAGGATCGTCACCGGCACGGTTATCCTGCTATGCGTGCTCAGCCGCGCTATTGCCATTCCTATGTACTTGCGCCAATTGGGTTGAGCCGACATGAATCCCTCCTGGGACAAGTACTTCAATGGGGCTAGCAAACTCCTACTGTTCGTCGCCGGAATGTCCGGCGCGGTGATCATCTTCGCAAACGTCGTCAAAGCGTACCGACAAAGGCGACGCATACAGCATCGACTGACGGAGGCTAGAACGTTGGCATAAACGCGCCTGCCGAGCGTTCGGCGATGGTCTCGTCAGAGCAGGAACCCTGCGAACCATCGTGGAAGCTTGGAAGCGGGGGCGACCATGAAAGACCATCAGAAGAAGACGACCAAGTTGGACGACCGGACGGTCAGCCTTGCGTTCGCAAAGTCCGGCGAAGATAATACGGACTCGACGATCACCGGCTCCGCATGCGAAAGAAAGCCGAAACTCGCCTTGGACAAGGCCAAGGTGGTCGGATCTGAGAGGACTTCAGCCGAGTCTGAAAGAAAGGGAGCCACCGTCCCGCAACCAGAGGGCAGGCCCGAGGAGCCCCGGGCAAATCAACTTCGCATCATGGTCTTGGACGACGAGCCGATCGTGGGCAAGCGTCTGAACCAGGCCTTGAGCAAGTACGGGATCGACGTGGAGGTTTTCGAGGATCCTGCCAGAGCCGTCACCAGACTCGGCCAGACGCATTTCGACGTGGTCGTCACGGACCTCCGGATGGCGGAACTGGACGGCATTCAGATCCTCGAATACGTTGCTTCCAACTGCAAGGACACGGCCGGCATCGCCCATGAACTCAACAACCCGCTGAACAACGTGATGCTTACCGCCTCCATGCTGCAGGAAGACTTTCACGGACTCTCCAAGAAGGAGTGTTTGGAACTGGTCAACGACCTGGTGGGCGAATCGGAAAGGGCCCAGAAGATCGTGCGCAATCTCCTGGACTTTGCCCGTGAAGGCGAGATGGAATCGGAATCCAGCAGCGTCCAGCGGCTCGTTGAGGAGACCCTTCGGCTCGCGAGCAACCAGATCAAGCTGGCCAAGGTGAAGGTCGAGAGTGAAATGGAGGAGAATCTCCCGCCGATCTACGGTGATCGCCAGCAACTGGAGCAAGTGTTTCTCAATCTCGTGCTCAATGCGCTGGATGCAATGCCTGACGGAGGAGTTCTTAAAATCAAGGTCTCAAATACGACGGACCGCGAGTCCGTCGCCGTTACGTTTGAGGACACGGGGATCGGCATACCGAAGCAGCACCTCGGAGACATCTTCGATCCCTTCTTCACTTCCAAGAAGGCTGCCAAAGGGACCGGACTCGGCCTGTCGGTGTCGCTCGGGATCATCCAGGGACACGGTGGCGATATCCGCGTCGAAAGTGAAGTCGGCAGAGGAACGGTCTTCACGGTCCTGTTGCCCGTGGCAAAAGTCCCTGCTGACATCGCCCATCCCTTTGCCGGAGCGGGGTAAAAGAAGCTGATGCTGCAGCGCCGGAGGTGCCTTGGCTACGCCCTTGAACGCGGAAACGGCGAGGCTTACGGGAATATAGACGAGTTGGGTTTTGGCCGAGTTTACCGAATCCCCCAGGAAACGCCTGAAATGTGGCCCATCGACGCGTGGCAAGGGAGAAGGGCGAGATCGTGCCTCGAGGACCTCCAAATCGAGAGCCTCCGCTTCAGGAGCTTACTGGAGAACTCCCGTGGACTGCTTGATCTTTTCGCCGACGGCGAAGAGAAGAGCCGCGGGGATTACATCATTGACATGCACTATGTCACCTCGCTGGTCGATCAGACGATGGAGAGGGCCGGCTGCCTGATCTTCGACGTCTGTGTGCTGGCGGCCGGGGCGGGTGAGGTCCTTTTCTCCCTGCTTGACGAGCAAAAGGCGAAGGCCGACGCCTTTCATCGCGCCAGCCGGGATCGAAAGACCTTGGCGGCCGTCGGGGTAAACGGCGCCAAGAACCTGGAGCCCGAGTATCGGCTGCTCAACCAAGTATTGGCATGGTTCCGGGGGGTGAGCGCGGAATGCGAAGGACCGCCGCTGATCAGTCTTCTTCAGGCCGGATTCGACCAGGTGATGGCCCAGTCCGGCTTCCCGGACGTTCCCGAAAAATGCCTGCGGAAACTGCTGCTGTCTGGTCACGAGCTTGGAGTGGTCTTCCGGGAAAATCATCCCGGGCTTGCTCCGCAGTGCGAGGTCTCCCTGGCGGAAGTGAATTGTCGCCCCTTGGGCCTGATGGCACAAGGAAGAGAAGTGGAAGCAAACCGTGAGGGGCCGAAGCCGAGGGCCGGAAAATGGCTGGCCGTGGTCGGCGGGGACTCTCTCATTTTGCGATCAGGGAACGGCAACGCCGATCATGCGCTGCGAGTGGAAGCCACGGTGAGCGGCCACGTGGATGCTGATTTCCTATTCCTGTACGCAGGCCGTCGCCATGATTTGTATCACCGACTGCCGGCCGAGTTGAAGATCGAAGAAACCACGCGAGGACGTTTGGGATGGGCGTATGATATTACGGAAAAAGAGTTGGAGGAAACGCTGATTCGGGTGGGGCAAGTGGTCTTGTAATGGGCATTGCAGGAATAATTCTCAGTTCGAAGAGGTGAAGAAATGACGACCAACCAATTGCGGATCATGGTGATTGACGACGAGAGTATCGTGGGCAGAAGGCTGAAGCCGGCTCTGGAAAAAGACGGCAGCCTCGTGGAGACCTTCGAGAACGGCAAAGACGCGCTCGAACGGTTCGAACAGGAGCGGTTCCACATCGTGATCACCGACGTGCGCATGGATGAAATGGACGGCATTGAAGTGCTGGAAAAAGTCCTCGCGAAGTCCGGCCAGACCAAGGTGATCATGATCACGGGTTACGCCACAGTGGAGATGGCGCGCGAGGCGCTGGCCAAGGGCGCCTATGACTTCGTCGCCAAACCGTTCAAGCCGAACGACCTGCGCGCGATTATCGAGCGCGCCGCCGGCGAACTGGCCCTTTGATCCCGGCGCTTCGGTCACGCCGTAAGGAGGTGTTTATGACGCTGATCCATAAGACCGATGCCAAACACCGTCACGCGTTCCGGATGCGGCACGAAATCCTGCGGTCTTTGCTCCGTCGCAACGGCGAGGCCCTGCAACTCGTCTGCGACCTGGAAGCGGACTTGAGACATCTGCACTACTCTGATTTCCGCGTCCGCCGGCCGGTCGAGCGGCTGGCGGGTGAAGCCCTGCTGATGGCCCAGGAACTCAATCTCCTTTCCGGCCACCGCCATCGCGCCCTCTACGAGCGGATTGCTCAGATTCGAGACCAGATTCGCCTCTGCTTTCAGCGTCCGCCGGAGAGCGGGGCCAGACCCATCGCCGTTTCGCTCGGGGCCGAGGAATGCCTGGACCCGGGGCTGGTGGGCGGCAAGGCCGCGGGCGTGGCCTCGCTGGGCCGCGCTTTTCCCGGAAGAACGCCCCCCGGCTTTGTCGTCACCACCGAGGCCTATCGTCTCGTCCTGGAGGAAAACAAGCTGATCGACCGCATTCGGCTGCTGTTGAAAGACATCGACACCGTGGCGAACCCGGAGCAGTTCCAGAGCCGGGCGGCGAGAATCCGCAGTTGGGTCCGCGAAGCCCGCTTGCCTGACGCGGTCAGCGAACAGATCGAAGCGCAAGCCGCCGCCACACCCCGGATCGGCGCCGATGGCTGGGCCGTGCGCTCCAGCGCCACCAGCGAAGACGGACGCTTCAGTTTTGCCGGACAATTCGAGAGTGAGTTGCGCGTGCCCGACAAAGGACTGGCGGAGGCCTACTTGTCGGTGCTTGCCAGCCGCTTCACCAACCGGGCCATCAAGTATCGGATCCAGTGCGGTTTCCGGGAAATCGATACGCCGATGGCGGTCCTTTTCATGCCGATGGTCGAATCCCGAGCCGCGGGCGTCGTCTATACGACCGACCCCCAGTCCGTCTCTGCGGAGCGGATGATGATCAGTTGCGCTCCCGGCCTTGGAGACCGCGTGGTGAAGGGCCATGTCAAGGCTGACACCGTCTATGTTACGCGGGAGCCATCGCCCAGGATCGCCGAGGTCTTGCCCGCTCTTTCCGAGTCTGCAAATGCAGTCTTCGATTATCTGCCCGAGAGGGCCGTTCTGGAGATCGGGAAGATGGCGTTTTTGGCCAAAGAGAACTTGGGGCATGAGATGGATATCGAATGGGCGGCGGACCAGCAGCAGCAGGTGTGGCTGTTGCAGGGCCGCCGGCTCAGTCCGGCGTCGGCCGAGAGAATCAAAGAGGAGAGACGAAAACAGCAGCTCCCCGTTGTCGAAGGTGGAAGACCGTCTTCCCGGGCCGCGCGGAAGGAAGGGTCCTCTTCTTTTCCCCGGGTGATTCCTTGGAGGCGATTCCCAAGGCCTGCGTGCTGGTCGTCGACCGGCCCACGCCCGGGTTGACGGAAGTCATCCCCCGTCTGTCCGCGCTCCTGGCCGCAGAAGGCAATCCGGTCAGCCATCTGGGAGCACTGCCTCGGGAGTTCTCCGTGCCCGCGATCATCCGTCTCGGCAAGAAGATCCAGGTGCTCGGCGATTCCGCCCTGGTAAGCGTAGATGCGACCAAACGGAAGGTCTACAGAGGCTCCCGCTGGCCGGGCATTCGAGAGCGGGTCCTGGCCCGTGTCTCCTCGGCTAGCAGAGGAGAAAGCCTGGGGCCATTGCATGAGTTGGTGCTCTCGCTCAGTCTGACCGATCCCTTTTCCTCCTCCTTCAACGTGCGGTCCTGCAAATCCTTTCACGACGTGATCAGGTTCGTCCATGAGATGGCGGTCCGCTGCATGTTCCGGTTCGGCGATCAACACAATCGTCCCTGGCAGAAGAGACGGCAGCTCAGGACCCGTCTGGCGTTCAGACTTTACCTCATTGATTTGGACGAAGTGATTCCGGCGGGTAAGCGAACGGTGGAGCCCGCAGAGGTTGCCTCCATTCCGTTCGGCGCCCTCTGGCGGGGGCTGTCCGACAAGCGACTGCACTGGCCGGAACGTTGGGACCGCGAGTTTCGAGGGCTCCCGAGTGACTTCCAGGAACAGGTTCTGGGCGGAATGCGCGGCCCACGGCGCCGTCGTGGTCCCCGCTATGCCATCGTCGGCCACGAATACCTCAATGTGAATGCCCGCTTCGCTTACCACTACGCTATGGTGGACGCTATGGTCAGCGGCGGCGAAGCCCACAATTACGTCCACTTCCGATTCCACGGTGGAGGTGCCAGCGCCGAGCAGAAACAACGACGCGCCCGTTTCATGGAAAGCGTTCTCCGGCAACTGGGCTTTGACGTGAACCGACGCGGAGAGATGCTCATCGCCTGGCTCCGCCACTACCCGCTGGCAGATTCAGAAGCTGCTCTGGAAATGCTCGGTCGGCTCATAATGTGCGCCCAGCAACTTGACCTGATGATGCGAAGCGAGGAAGACGTGGATGGGTACACTCAGCACTTCATGGCAGGTGATTATCATCTCTTGCTTGACCAGGAAAGGACGTAATGCCGGAAGGCTTCTTCCCCGGGCCCGGCCTTCCCAAAGAATCCATCTGCGGCGTGTTGGCCCCGTGAGTCTCGCCATCCTTGCGAGCTAGCTATGGGATTTCGCGGCAGCGATTCTTCTGCCAATCTTCGCCCCCGGTGGTCTTTCGGGCCGCTGCCGGTCGCCTACCTGCCTCGGGCGGCCGGCCTTTTTCGTTTCTTGCCAGTCCGCCCCGCTGTTGTGGGGGTTGGTTTCTCGCCGCGTTCCGTCATACTCTGCTGGCATGACCCCGGTTACCAAGTACGATCGTATTATGCGCCTGTTGGGCTGGTCCACGGACGAAGTCGCCTGGAAGAGTTGCGACGGCCGCCCGCGCTGGCAAGTCCATGCTTCCCGGAGCGAGGACATGATTCTGGTCACGGCTACGACACAGCGGGAGGCGTGGGCGGAGGCCTTTCGACTGGCCGGGAAGGTGGAGCGGGCCCGATAGGCGGCCCGCCGGATTGTCGAGCGTGGCGGATGATCGCCGGGCCTTGGCAGTGGCAGCGACTGTGTGATCCACGGGTGGTTTGTTGGCTTGTGTCACACGTCACGGGTAGTTGGGACTCTTGGCCGTCTGTCGGCAGGATTGCGCCCGCCAGCCCGCATAAGCGGGGGCCACCGAGTGCATGAAGGGATGTTCTTCTCCTTTGCATGGCCGTTATGCGAACAGTTCCGCGCGAGCGCTATCCGAGATCGCCACCACGGCGGGGTGCTTCAGTTTCCGTTCGACGGAGATAGCATAGAACCGTTCCCGCACATCCGGCACTTCGCCGATCGGACGAACGCGGTACTGTCGGCAGGTTTCTTTCTCGATGGCCGACGGCGCGGCAAAGACCCCAGCTCCCTTCTGTGCGAAGGTCTTCAAGAGCGCGCTGTCCTCGAATTCGGCCACAACTTGGGGCCGGATGTTCTGCGACTCAAACCAATGATCTAGGGATCGCCGCAGGCCTGTGGTCTTTAGCGGCAACAAGAACGGCGCACCATCAAGAGACATGGGAAATCCTCGACGGGACTTCCGGGCCAGTTTGGCCTCGCCGAAGACAGTCACGCTGCATTCGCCCAGCAAGTGGCTGTAGGCCCTCACATTGACCGTGGGCCTGATTGGCGAATCGGAGAGCACGATGTCCAATCGGTGCGCCGCGAGTTCCATCAGCAGGTCATCGAGTTTGCCCTCGTCACACGTCAACTGAACGGGCTCCGGAAGAAGTAGTGCGGGTTCGAGCAGCCGGTACGCGATCAGCTTGGGCAGGACATCGGCCACGCCTACCAAGAACCGCAGCGGACTTCCCGTCGGTCTTCCCTGCAAGACATCCGCCAACTCTTGGCCAAGGGAGAAGATCTCGTCCGCATACCGCAGCACGAGTTGCCCGATTTCCGTCAGGACTAAGTTACGCCCGACGCGTTTGAACAACTGGCCGCCGACCGATTTCTCCAGCTTCCGCAGTTGGCTGCTGATGGTCGGCTGAGCCACGTGGAGTTGCTCGCACGCGCGCGAGATGCTGCCTTCGCGAGCGACCGTCCAGAAGTAGAAAAGGTGGTGGTAGTTGAGCCAATTCACGTCGCCAACCAAACATAGGCATTATCTATAGAAAAATGCTATCAATTCTATTTGTCAATATAGTCTTTTCCGCGGAGAATAACAAGGAGCAAACGAGGGCGTTCGGCAAGCGAGAGAGTCCGGCGCCTGCCACGTCACACCATAAGCCTGGAGGATGCCATGCGATTTTCGGTCTCCGGCGACCGCATCACGGTCAGTACAGGCCTTCGCGAGTACATTCAGCGCCGCTTGTACTTTGCGTTGGGGCGGTTTGGCCCTGCAATCGATCGCGCAACGGTTCGGGTAGGGGATATGAATGGGCCTCGCGGAGGCATCGATAAGTGTTGCCAGATTGTGGTCACCCTGCGGGCTTCCGGCAGCCCCCCCATCGCTATCGGCGACATCGACGAAGACCTCCGGTCGGCGGTTGCCCGGGCGAGCAATCGGGCGGGCAGAGCCGTCGCACGAGCCGTCGAGCGTAGGCGCCGCAAAAGAGCGTATCAACGCCGCCGTCTGCCCGGCGAGCGGGTCCCACGGGCGGTGTACCTTGACAGTCAAGACGATCTTGGATGAGGGAGTGAAGGGGAATGCCGTTTCAACACAGCCTGCAATCGAGTCGGTTCGAGTTCAAGTACATCATCGACGAGCAGTGCGCCGCGAATATGCAGGACTTCCTCCGGAGCTATCTTGAGCTTGACGAGTTTGCAGATCCCGTTCAAGGAAATTCCTACCGCATATCCAGTCTCTATTTGGACGACTCGGACATGTCCCTTTACCGTCAAACGGTGGTGGGCGAGAAGAATCGGTTTAAGCTTCGCATCCGCTTCTATGACGACAGTCCAGCTGGCCCTGCGTTTCTCGAAATCAAGCGTCGAGTCACCGATGTGATTCTCAAGCAGCGTGCCAGGGTCACGCGCGAAGCGGTGCTTCACTTGTTGCGAGGCGAAGCCCCCGATCCGTCGTGGCTCATGGGCAACAACGGAGATGGGCGGTCCGAAAGGGCCCTGCTTGACTTCTGTGGCCTCGCCGACAGCCTCGGTGCCACAGGGATCGCCTATGTCTCCTACCGACGCGAGGCACACGTTTCACCTAACAGCAATTCGATCCGTGTGACCTTCGATCGCCAACTTCTGGGAAGTTCGTACGAGCAGGGCACCGCGTTGTCGTTGCCAACCCAGGGTGCCGGCCCGGAAGTCGGCAACGGCGACAGAGTGATCCTGGAAATGAAGTTCACTGACCGTTTCCCGGAGTGGATGCGCGAACTGGTGCACACGTTCAATCTGCGGCGGACTTCGGTACCCAAGTACGTCCACTGCGTCGATGCCATGGGTATTCAGTCGGGGCGCTCTCCTGCAACGGAGACGTCGTCGGCAGGGAATGCTCCTTTCTCCTGAGTAGCAGGGAACAGAGAATGTGTCCTTGTCCGAGGACATTGGAGGGGGGAATCAAGCTCATGAGCGCGAACCCGGATTGGAACTCGTGGTTCGCCCCTGAGTCTAGGCCGGGCTATGCCTTGCGTATGTTGCCTCAGTAGCACATGAGCGGAGGACACCGCCACCGACCAGACGGACCGCCACCCGGAAACGTACGGAGCTAGCCGGGAGAGTGCGATGGAAAAACAGAAGTACGAGGACCATAAGTACGATCCTCCAGCAGGCTGCTTCTTGCGGCTATTCTGGATGATGATCGGGAATGTGCTCTTGCTGTTTTGCGCCTTTGGCATTGTCCAGCATCGCTCCACTGTGCTCAGCATAGCCGATGCTTTCTACTGGGCAAGTGTTGGATGTCTTCTCGCAGCTCGATATGTCGATATCCGGTACGCCCAAGGCCTGACAGCAAACGGAGACCCCGCTACGATGACTCACTGGCGACGATATGCTGTGCTTCTCGTCCCTGTTGCCTCGGGCATTTGGCTCATCGTGCATGCCATAGCGTATTTCAGTGCGTGAACGAGCCCCAGGGGAAGCTCGATACCCAGATTCCAGCGGCTGCTCGCCAGACCTGTGCGACGGACTCTCGGTAAGCGAGCCGATAATTGCAGGACCATGACTTCCGCGGAGGTTGAATCGCAATGTGGCTGTTCATACTTGCCGTTGTGGGTGCGCTTCTCATCTCTGCCCTCTGCTCATTGATGGAAGCCACCTTGCTGAGCCTGAGGCCCAGCCAGATCGCGGAGGTGTCCTCTCGGTCG
>Ga0180438_10006134_pt1 | contig 16401 bp, 18 predicted proteins | sample SS_ome_12_FD_132455 | JGI IMG/M metagenome (GOLD analysis project Ga0180438, IMG submission 132455) | Hypersaline lake sediment archaeal communities from the Salton Sea, California, USA - SS_3_D_2 metaG | ecosystem: Environmental > Aquatic > Non-marine Saline and Alkaline > Hypersaline >...
AAGAGGCAATAGAGGAGACTGCAACGCAAATGGAGCAGATCTTGCCCACCATCGAGATGCCGCTGCTGTGGGGTAGAGAGGGCTGGGAGGCCCATCCTGAGTGGCAGCAGATGTAGCAGCCCAAGGTGGGGCGGTGGCTCTGCAGCACCGCCCCACCTATCTTTGGTCAGTTGAGGGCATCGTCTGCCCCTTATCTGAATGCGAAGAAACGACAGTCTCACATTTTGAATGGCGAGCTTGGTTTGAGACAAATAATCGTCGTTATGCGTGAGACTGATGACAATGGGAGCCTGACATGCAGGATCAGAGGTTTTTGCCCAAGGACAAGACGGCAATAGTGGTATTGCTGGTAGCTGCCACCTTTTTTGCGCTGATGAGATTGTACCCAATCTTGGACGCACTGGTGCTGAGTCTTCAGCACAAGGTCGGCGCCCAGCAATACTGGGTGGGCTTGGGAAATTTCCGCACCCTCTTTAGAGATACCATATTTCTCAAGTCTGTCTGGAACTCTTTTCGGTATACAGCGATGGCCGTGCCTGGTGTCGTGGCGGTCGGCTTGATCTTGGCCATGCTGGTGAACGGCGTCAAGAACACCCTCTTGCGCGGTGCTTTCACTACCTCCTTCTTTCTGGCCTACGTGGTACCCCTGGTAGCCGTGGCCGTGATGTGGCGCTATCTGCTCTTGCCCTCTCGCATGGGGCTTTTTAACGCCCTTCTGGGCCTCGTGGACTTGGGCCCCGTCAGATGGCTGGACAGCCCAAAGACCGCTTTGCTGTCGCTGGCCATCGTAAGGGTTTGGAAATACTCTGGTTATGCAATGGTGCTCTTTCTGGCGGGATTGCAGGCCATTCCTGACACGTTCTACGAAGCAGCCATGATTGATGGCGCCAACCGGTGGCAGCAGTTCCGGCACATTACTCTACCTCTCTTAACACCGACCACCCTCTTTGTGGTGATGGTCAGCATCCTCAGCGCCTTCATGATGTTCACTGAAGTCTACGTGATGACCGGTGGGCAGGTGTCGGGTGCCGACGTGCGTGGTGGCCCCCAATTCTCTACCACCACCATGGTCTTCAACATCTATACCACAGCCTTCGAGCATTTCAAGATGGGGTACGCCAGTGCCATGACTGTCATCCTGCTGATTCTCATGGTGATCGTGAGTGTCATCCAGTTCAAGTACTTGCGTCCTACTTGGGAGTACTAATGGTGTTTCGCCACTGAGCTGTGCCGGGACAGGGAGACCAACCAGACTCACCTTGGAGACAGAGATCCCAGTGGGCCTTGTCCGTTCGCCTTTGGACCTTCAGAGCCCCGACGATGAAAGACGGATAAACGCTTTCCGAGATCCCGGCAATCATGAGAGAATCGGGGACTTACCTTGACCAACATTGGCATCATCGGCTTTGGCCGCATGGGCCAGTTAATGGCAGAGTTGTTCAACCAAATTAAGGGAGTGCGCGTGGCCGGCGTGGCCGAAATCGCTTCGGCCAACATCCGTGTCGCCGAAGCTTATGGCATTCCCGTGTACACCGACTACCGTGACCTGCTTGACCAACCCCTGGAGGGGGTGTACGTCGCCACGCCTAACGCGCTGCACAAGGAGAATGTGCTAGCCGCTGCTGAACGGGGTATCCCCACCCTTTGTGAAAAGCCAATCGCCCTCACTCTGGCCGACGCCGACGAGATGATGCAAGCAGTGGAGACAACCGGCCTGCCGACGGTGGTCAACTTTAAATTCCGCTTCTCCGAAGCGTTGGAGCGACTGCGGGCTTACCTGGCAGGCGGAGAATTAGGTGATCTACTGGCCTGCTGGCTTCGCACCTTTCGGGGTTACGGCTTCTATGGGGCTGGAGTACGTCACCGGGCGGTCGTGCGCCCCGATCTTAGCGGTGGCTGGGTGGTGCACCATGCTGTCCACGCTACCGACTGGCTCGTTTTCATCGGTGGACCAGTAGCAAGTGTTGTGGGACGCACCTTCCGCTCCGTGTCCGACGCCCCCAGCCCGGAGGGGATGTTCGGCCTGCTCAACTTTGCCGGCGGAGCGGTGGCCCACCTGGCTGATTCCGTGGTTGGCTATCGGGAGCGTGCAGCGGGGATCGTCGGCACCCTGGGCACCGCCACTTATGACAAAGGAGGGCTGGTACGCTTCCACGCTGAGACGGGGACCCCCGAGTCAGGCGAGGATGTGCTCACCCCTGCCAGCGACCACGGTTCCGAACACGCCGTTGCCCGGCACTTTGTGGCCGTGGTACGGGGCGAGAAGGAGCCCCGCGTGAGCCTGCAAGAGGGGCGATACGCCTTGAAAGTGGTGCTGGCGCTGATTGAGTCAGCGGAAACGGGAGTTGTGGTCAAGCTCTAAGCCTCCGCAAAGGCTAGACAAGCCCGGAGAGCTACGAGCTCTCTCAGATGTACGAGGAGGTTACAGGATGAAGGCTGTAAAACTTCTGGCAGAACGAGCCAAGAAGGATGCGAACTGGGCGGGGCCTCTGTCCAACCGCATGGGAGTCAGGGCGCAGAGGAGAATCGAGAGGATTGTCCTCTACCTGGTATTGGCCGTTGTTGGGGCGATCTTTTTTCTCCCTTTTTATTGGGTGATCACAGCCTCGATCAAGACCAGTGCAGAGTTGAATCGGATGCCACCTACCTGGTGGCCCCACACCCTTACTTTGGAGCACTATCCCCAGGCCCTCAACCCGGAGTTCGGCCGGTACTTCCTGAACTCATTCATTTACGCCACAGCAACGACGATCATTGTCGCCGTGACCAGCACTTTGCTTGGCTTTATCTTAACCAAATTCTCATCCAGGTTCGGAGAAATCTTCTTTTTAGCCATCATCGCCAGCATGGCAGTGCCATTTGACCTATATGTGCTTCCTCTCTTTATGTTGCTTCTCCGCATTCAGAAAGCCACCGCCGTCCCTATGCTGAACACTTACTGGGGGATGGTTTTCCCCTGGCTTGTCTATCCGTTCGGCACATTTCTGATGCGGCAGGCGATGCTCAGCATCCCCAACGAGTTGCTCGATTCGGCCAGGATTGATGGAGCCTCCACCCTGCGTATTTTCTGGCAGATTGTGCTCCCCCTGGTCAGGCCCAACGTGGCGGCCCTGTGCATCTTTGTTTTCATCTGGCGCTACGACGAGATTCTGTGGCCTCTGGTGGTAGCCTCGGAAAGCAAAATGTACCCCATCTCTGTGGGCTTGGTGGAATACGTGGGGGAATACTTCATCGAATACGGGCAGTTCACGGCCGCCTCGGTCATTGCCATTCTCCCTATCTTTGTGATATATATCCTACTCCAGCGGTACATCATCCAGGGAATCGCCTTAACGGGCATGAAAGGGTAACACGACCCCATGACCAAGGCGTTCAGTCTCGAGCCCAAACAGGCCCAGAAGGTCAAGATCGGGCTGATAGGCGTAGGCCCTGGTAGCATCGCCCAACGAGTGCACATCCCCAGCCTGAGAAGGATCCCAGAGGCCGATATCGTGGCTGTGGCCAGCCGGTCGGGTACGGACATCGGCCAGCCAGCCAGGATGTACACGGACTGGGCTGAGATGCTCGATACCGAGCCGCTCGACCTGGTGTACGTGATGACGCCCACGGTCGCCCATCCGCCCGCTGTGCTGGCCGCCCTGGAACGGGGCATCCACGTCATCTGTGAGAAGCCCCCGGCCCTGACCGTAGCCGAAACCAGGGCCATGGTCGAATCGGCCAAAGCCCGGGGCCTCAACCTGCTTCTCTGCTTCAACCGTCGTTTCGCCCCCACCTACGGGCGATTGAAAAAGATCGCCGACGAACGTGGCTGCCACACCCTGATCCTGGAGAAGGCCCGAGGCCAGACTGAAGCCGTCACCCCGCAGACGATGGAGACAGCGAACGTGTGTTGGGAGGAGCAAGCCGCCCGTGAGGGCGGGCCTATCTTTGAGTTCATGCCTCACCTCTTCGACCTGGCGCTGTGGATCAACGGGCCGGTCTCCGCCCATACCTTTTCTGTTCGTCGGCTGTACGGAAGCTCGGTCAACCTCAGCGCCCTGGGTTACCTGGAGCACGAAAACGGTGCGCGATCCGTGGTCGTGTACGAAGAGATCACCGGGCGCGACACTGAACGGGTGACGCTCTACGGGCCTGCCATCACTGCCGAAGCTACGGGAGGGATGTTCGCCCGTAACCATCTGCGGGTGGATGACCGGGGTCAGACCGAGGTGTTCCCCAGCCCGGAAGATCGTCTAGAGTATGGCGGTTTTCTCCAGATGTCGCAACACGTTGTTCAGTGCGTGGCCGAGGGCCGGGCGGTAGACTATGATCCATCGGATGCCGTCGAAGCCATGCGGCTGGCATTGGCCTTCGATCCCCCCCAGCCCAAGAGATCAGATGAAAGGAGCGAGCCATCATGAAGATTGCCTGCTGCTGGTTATATGCCATCACCAAGTACGGCTACCCGCCTAGCATTCCCGATACCTTCCGGGTTTTAGAGGAAATGGCAGCGCTTGGGTTCCAGTACATCGAGCTGGAGGGTGTGGGCCCGGCCAACATGCGCGCCGTGGCCGATGCGCGCCACGAGCTTAAACGGCGTTGTGACGATTTGGGACTGCGGGTGATCAACTTCTGTCCCATCCTGCCTGATGCTGTCAGTCTCGACCCGACGACACGGCAGCAAGCCCTCGATCTCTTCAAGCTGGGTGTCGAGGTAGCAACCCACCTGGGCTGCGAGTTGATCCAGGTTGATAGCTTCACCCCACCCCTGACCTTCATTGGCGAGCCCCCCTACAAAGAGGCCATCCGCCACGGACAGCAGTTCCGCGTGCAGGTTGATCCTGCCTTTCGCTGGGAGGCCCTATGGGAGGTGTTGGTTGATAGCACCCGCCGCTTCGCGACCATCGCTCACGACGCCAACCTGCGCCTCTGCATGGAGCCCCGGGTGGGGGAGATCATCAGCAACACCGATGCCATGTTGCGGCTGATGGACGCCGTCGGTGACGACAATTTCTTCGCCGTATTGGACACCGGCCACCAACACGCTCAGAAGGAAATCCTGCCCCTGTCGGTGGAGAAGCTGGGCAACCGCATCGCCTACCTGCACGTCTCCGACAACAACGGGCGGACAAACGAACATCGGGAACTGGGACAGGGTACGGTGGATTGGGAGGGGGTGTTCACTGCTCTCAAGAAACATGCTTTTGAAGGCTATGTAGGTGTAGACATCGGCAGGGTAGAGGGGCAGTTGGAAGATCTAGACGGGGCCTACCACCGGTCCAAAAGCTTTCTCGAAAACTTGGCCGAACGCATCAGTCTCTGAGTCGGTGTTTTCTTGCTGATGAGGAGGCATTTTCCTCAATGGACCCAAAGGGACTGGAAGGAAGAACCATAGCTATACTGGTAGCGGATAATTTCCATGTGCTTGAAACTTTTTACCCCTATTTTCGCCTGAAGGAGGAAGGGGCTGGCGTTTTTTTCGTTGGCGCCCAAGCTGGCGCTGTTTATAAAGATTCCGGTGGGGAACCGGTAACAGCTAGTCTTTCTGTAGAAGAAGCTCTCTCTGTAAAATTTGACTTGATTCACTGCCCCGGAGGCTTTGCCCCACTCACTATGCGGGCCAATCCAGCTATGCTGGAACTTGCCCGAAATCACTTCGAAAGAGACGGTCTTTTCGCAACCATCTGTCATGGAGGATCCTTTCTGGTCTCTATGGGAATTCTCAGGGGAAAGAGAGCCACCTGTTATAAAACCCTGAAAGACGATCTGGTCAATGCCGGGGCAGAATACATAGACGACGCTCCTGTAATTGATGGAAACCTCATCACTGGGCGGACTCCGGCCGACCTGCCTATGTTTATGGAAGCGGTTGTGGTTACCATGAAAGGAGGACAACAATCCAAAACTGATCTGGCAGGTACAAAAGCTGCTGTTTTGGTAGAAAGTCGCTACCAAGTTCACGAGGCCTGGTATTGTTATTTCCGTCTAAAATCTAAACACGTTGACACAGTTTTTATTGGGCCTGACGATGAAGAGACGGTTTTCAGTCGGTACAGTAGGTATCCCCTTACACCAGATCTAACCATCTCCTCTGCCACTTCCGATCTCTACGATGCGCTCGTTGTTACTGGAGACTGGGCCTCAGACAAGATGCGGATTGAACCTCCCTTCCTTAATTTCCTGAGAAAGCATCATCGTGCTGGCAAGATCGTTGCATCCATCGCAGAAGGCCACAGCGTTCTCATTTCCGCCAACTTGTTATCGGGCAGAAACGTTGCCTCTCTCCCGGAAATGCGTCCTGATGTTGAGAATGCCGGAGCTACATGGGTCGATCCAGCCACTGCTGTAGACGGTAATCTTGTAACCGCAGGCAGTACATTAAACCTCCCCAAATTCTTACCAGAGCTTATCAGAAAGTTGGAGATGGGATAAGGGGCGACCCTCCGAAAAGAATGTGATCTACGACCAGGGGATTATCTATGACACATCACGAAAGGTTTGATTTCAAGAATCTGGCCGACTTGGAAGCCAAGATCGCCTCGCTGGGCCTCGATATCCGGCTGGACACCGACCTCGAACCGCTGGGCCGCCGGGTCAAGATCGGGGCGCTGGAGACGCTCAACTCGCTGGCCATTCACCCTCTGGAGGGCCGCGACAGCACGCCTGACGGCAAGCCAGGTGAACTCACCCTCCGCCGTTACCAGCGCTTTGCGGAGGGCGGTGCGGGCCTCATCTGGTTTGAAGCTACGGCCGTCGTACCTGAGGGGAGAGCCAGTCCTCGTCAGCTTCTGCTCAACGAGGAAAATCTTTCTGCCTTTAAAGAGCTGTTGCATAGGGTGGAGCAGTCGGCGGTCGCCGCTTACAGCCCGGCGCATCGGCCAATGGCCGTGCTTCAGTTGACCCACTCCGGGCGATCCAGCAAGCCCGTGCCGGTCATCGCCGTGCACAATGAGACTCTCGATGCAAGGTCGGGCCTGCCCCCAGACTATCCACTCATCTCCGACGGGGAGTTGGAGGCGTTGGAGGACCGCTTCGTTGAGGCAGCGAATTTAGCGCACCAAGTTGGCTCCCAGGCTGTTGACATCAAGGCCTGCCATGGCTATCTGGCCTCGGAGTTGCTGGGCGCCCGCACCCGACCGGGTAAGTACGGTGGCAGCTTTGAGAGCCGGACCCGGTTTCTGATCAACATCGTGGAGAAGACGCGAAAGCAGGTAGGCAACGACCTGACATTGGCCATTCGCCTGAACGCCTACGATGGCATCCCCTATCCCTATGGCTGGGGCGTGAGCCAGGAGGACGTGGCTCAGGAAGACCTGGCCGAGCCCATTCGACTGGTGCGGCTGTTGTACGATAGGGGCGTGCGTATGGTCAGCATCTCGGCCGGCAACCCCTATTACAATCCGCACGTAAGCAGGCCCTTCGACAGGCCAGTTCAGGGGGGAGCGATCCCTGGCGAGCATCCCCTCCAGGGAGTGGCCCGCCTGTTTCGCATCACGCGCCAGATCCAGCAGGCTGTGCCAGAGATGGTCATCGTGGGAACGGGCTACAGTTGGCTTCGGCAATTCCTGGGCTACGCGGCTGCAGCCAGTATCCGCAACGGATGGGTAACTATCGTCGGGGTGGGACGCGAAGCCTTGGCCTACCCGGACTTTGCCCGTGATCTGCTGACAAAGGGCGAGTTAGACCCAAAGAAGACCTGTATCACTTGCAGCCGGTGCAGCCAGCTCATGCGTGAGGGTGGCGCGGCCGGGTGCGTGACCTTCGACTCAGAGGTCTATCGCTCCATCTACAAGAGGTTGAGAGCTGAAAAGGAGTAATATGGCCGACACCCCACGATCTCCCCGTTTACGCCATCACCCGGCGGTGCAGAAGGCACGCGCCCTATCCCGCTCACCGGATGACCCCGTAGGACCACCATCCCTCTTCCGGATGCGCCTGGCCCATCCGGACATGGATCTCAATGCCCTCCTCTTCCAGGCGCTAGATGCCGTGCTGTGTGTGAGCGGCCAGCGGGTGACCCGCCTGCGGTTGCAAGGAGCCGGAAACGGCACTCAGGGCTTGCTGGTCTTGGGCGACGGGTGTTTATGCACCCTCTACCTGCGGGCTGCCCGGCCCGCAGCCCTGTCCTTTGAGTTGCATGGCCAGCGGGGACTGCTGCAATACGACGACATGGCCCACTATGGCATCTGGTTCCAACCGGCGACCGAGCCTGCTCGCAACCTGATGGCTTGGCCGGAGCAGTGCCAGCCCGGACCCGAAGAGGCGGAAGCCTTCCCTTTGCAGGCCGATGTCGAGAGGACATGGCGGGCGGCCCTGGACAGCCTGGCCAGTGGGGAGGTCTGGCAGGCAGCGGAGGTGGCAGCATGAAGCCGATTCGTGTGGGACTCATAGGCTTTGCCAACCCCCATCAGAAGGACTGGTCAGACTACTTCCACCGCCATCCTGGCATCAAGGTGGTCGCTGTCTCCGACCATTCCCCTTTTGGCACCTATGGCGGCGAAGAACATGCCCGACGGCTAGAGACGGACTATCATCGGGACTACCGTGACCTGCTGAGGCACAGCGACGTTGACGTCGTATCCATTTGTTCCGAGACGGCTCTCCACGCTGAACAGACAGTCGCGGCCTGCCGGGCCGGGAAACATATCTTTTATGATAAACCCTTTGCTGATACATTGGAGAACGGGCGAACCATCGTAGAGGCGGTGGAGTCGGCGGGAGTCAAGTTTTTCATGGGCTTTCACCTCCGCCTCGACCCGGTCTTTCGGCGCGTGCGCCAGGCGCTGGCCGACGGGATGCTGGGCCCCGTCCGTCACATTGACTTGGTTGGGGAGTGGGGACGATCGGCCACCATCCACACGTCTTGGATGCACAACCCGCAAGCGGCTGGCGGCGGTGCATTGATCAACTTCGGCGTGCACGGACTGGATCTGACCCGCTATTGGACCGGTGACGAGGTAGCTGAGGTCTACGCCGAATTGGGGTATCGCACCTACCCAGAGTATCCCGTGGAGGACACGGCCGTAGTGCAGATGCGGCTGCGTGGTGGGGCCACCGTGACTCTGGTCGCCGGTTGGGGCAAGCCGCTGGAGCGACACACCCACGCCTACGACGCGCGCGTCGAGGTGCGCGGACAACACGGAACGTTGCGCGCCGACTTCAGTTCAGCCCAGCACCTGGAGGTATGCAGCAAGACAGCACCCTACGACCGCACTACGTGGATTACCGTCGGGGGCTATCAGGACATCCGCGCCGAGGTGGTGGACATGTTCGTAGCCTACCTGAACGGCGAGGGCCAACCGCTGGCCTCGCTGGAGGATGGCCACCGCAATACCGAGTTGGTTGAAGCAGCTTATCGAGCCGCCCGCCAGCACCGGCCGGTGGCGCTTCCTCTGGCTGACTAATCCGTGGAGGGCCAGGTGAAAGCTCAAATCGCCCTGTTGGAGGAATTCAACCAGACGTTGGCTATTCGTGATATAGACGTGCCTCCATTGGAGCCAGGGCAGGTGCTGGTGCAAGTCGAGGCGGCGGGGGTGTGCGGTTCCGACGTGCACATGTGGCGTGGAAAGGATCCACGCACCCCACGGCCTATCATTCTGGGCCACGAGGGCGTGGGGCGTGTGGTTGAGGTGGCAGGGGAGAAGCGCGATGTGGATGGTGTCCCGCTGCGTCCCAGCGAACGAGTGCTGTGGAACCGGGGGGTGACGTGCGGGACGTGCTACTACTGCACGGTGGTCAAGGAATCTTCCCTTTGCACGGGCCGCTGGGTGTACGGCATCTACCGCTCGATTCACGAGCCGACCTTTCTCAACGGCTGCTATGCCACGCACATCATCCTCGATGCGCGGACAGACATCTTCCATGCCGATGAGGCCCTCGACCCTGCCGTGCTGGTACCGGCCTCCTGCTCAGGGGCGACCACTGCCCATGCCTTCGAACTGACGCCAGCTGTCGTGGGAGATACGGTGCTCATCTATGGCCCCGGCCCGGTAGGCGCCTTCGCTGTGGCCTTTGCCCGGGCCAGCGGCGTGCGTCACATCGTCGTGATAGGAGGCACGCCCCAGCGCTTGGCGCTGTGCGAACAACTGGGGGCCACGCTGATCCTCAATCGTCACCAGACCGATGCAGAGGCCCGCCGTGAAGCCGTGCTCGACCTGACCCACGGGCGCGGCGCCGACCTGGTGGTGGAAGCCTCAGGCAGCCTGGCGGCCATGCGAGAGGGGCTGGACTGCGTCCGCCACGGAGGGGCACTGTCATTAGTTGGCTTCGGCACGCCGGTGGGCGACGTGACCTTCCCACCATTTGAAAAGATCGTGCGCAAGAACCTGCACCTGCAGGGAGTGTGGGTCAGCGACACGCGCCACACCCGACAGGCCATGGCCCTGATCGAGTCACGGCCGGAGGCATTTGCCGCCCTGGTCACCCATCGTTTCTCGCTGACCGAGGCCACAGCCGCCCTGGAGACCGTGGCCCGCCAGGGGGCGATGAAGGCGGTGTTGATACCGTGAAAGATAGAAGCTTTGAGACCATCAGCGAGAAGGTCCGGCAAGCGATCGGCTGGATCAGGCCAGTGCGTGGCGAGGAAGCTTGACCCATGGACCAAAAGTGTGATATACTAGTCATCGGCGGGGGAGGAGCGGCCCTGCAAGCAGCCATCGCTGCTCATGAATTGGCCCGAGACCTGCGCGTGATGTTGGTCACCAAAGGGAAGCTGGGGCAGAGCGGGGTGACGGCCACTGCCTGTTCGGACCGCATGGCCTTCCATGCCACCCTGTCCACCACCGAACCGGGTGGCCTCGAAGCCTGGCGCTACCACGCCGAGGACATCTATCGCATCGGCGGCTGCGTCTCCGACGCTGATCTAGCCGAGGTTCTGGCCCGCCACGCCGCCGAGGCTTTCGACTACCTCGACCGGCTGAGCGTACCCTTCGTCCACCGCGCTGACGGCACTGTAGACCAGTTTGTCACCGACGGCTCCAAACATGCTCGCGCCTGCTACACCGGTCCCTACACCGCTAACCACATCCATGCCGCGCTGCTGGGCCGCTTCCACGAGCTAGGGCTGGAAGCCTGGGAGCAGACCATGGTCGCTGAGCTGCTGCCTGCGGTTGGCGGCCGAAAGATCGCCGGGGTGCTCTTAGTTGACGAGCACAGCGGTGAGCACACGGTGGTGCAGGCCAGAGCGGTGGTGCTGGCCACCGGCGGCGCGGGAGCAGCTTTCGCCGTCAACGTTTTCCCCGACGATTGCACCGGCGACGGCTACGCTCTGGCTTATCGCGCCGGTGCGCAATTGGTCAACCTGGAGTTTGTCCAAATCGGCCTATCCTCGGTCAAGACCAAGCTGGCCTGCTCGGGCAGCATGATGAGGGCCCTGCCGCGATTGGTTGACAACCGCGACGAGGAGTTCCTACCCCACTATTTTGCCCCGGACACGCCGATGGCTGAGATCTACAACATTCTCTTCGCCAAGGGTGCAAGCTGGCCGGTGTCGCTGGAGGAGCCGTCACACCGCATTGACATCGCCGTGGAACGCGAGCGCGCCGCTGGGCGGCGCGTCTTCCTCGACTTCAGCCGCAACCCAGAAAGCCTTGACTGGGAAGCACTAGACCCGGCCATCCTCCGCTGGTATCGGGAGGTCAAGGGCGTGGGCCTCAACGACCCGGCCCTGCGCCAAAGCCCACTGCACCGCCTGGAGGCCATCAACCCCCAGTCGGTGGCCTGGCTGAAAGAGCGAGGTATTGACCTGAAGGCCGGAGAACGGGTGGAGATCGCCCCGGCCATCCAGCACTTTCAGGGCGGCGTGAAGATCCGCATCCACGGAGAGACGACGCTGCCTGGACTCTACGCCGCAGGCGAGGTGGCCGGCGGACAGCACGGGGCTAACCGCCCTGGAGGCAACGCCCTGCTCGACTGCCAGGTCTTCGGGCGGATCGCTGGGGAGTCAGCGGCGCAGATAGCGGCTGAACTCGCCCCGCTGGATGAGAGCGTATTGACGGCGGCCATGTCTGGGCTGGCGGCGCTGACAGAGGCAGGCGGGCTACCGGCAGCCGAGGTGCGCGCCCATGCTCAGCGCATTGTTGCCGCCGCGGCGGGGGTGGTGCGCACCGAGTCCGGTCTGCGGGCCGGGCTGAAAGCATTGGCCGCATTGCGCGCCGGGGGGATGGCAGCCGACGAGCACGGCCTGGCCTATGCCCTGGAGACACGCAACATCCTCGATGTGACAGAGCTGGTGATGAAAGCGGCGTTACATCGAGACGAGAGCCGGGGTCCGCACCTGCGCTTCGCCTCACCCGATGCCGCGGAGCCCATTTCCCGAGATGACAGCCGCTGGCAACGATACACCGTGATCCAACGTGGTCGGAAGGGAGCTGAGTTGCGTGCCGTTGAACCGGTCCGTCCAACTTGGGAATGGCGGGAGTGACTATTCAAAGTGACCACTGAGCTACGCTTCCGCTGACTTGGCCAGGCCGAGGCCGTTGTCAGAGAGGGTTTGAGGTAGAAGAAAGGGGAAAGCGAATGCTCAATCCATATGGTATCATCCCGGCGATGGTCACGCCCTTAGACGAGAACGAGGCTTTGAACGAGTCCGCACTGTGCCGGTTGGTGAATCACCTGATCGAGGGTGGGGTGCACGGCCTTTTCGCCATCGGCAGCCAGGGGGAGTTCTGGGCCTTCGATCCTGAGGAGAAACGCCGCATCCTGGAGGTGGTCGTAGACGAAACCGGCGGACAGGTGCCGGTTTACAGCGGCACGGCGGCCGTGAGCACACGGGAGGCTGTCGCCCTGACCTGCATGGCCGAGGAGGTAGGCGTGGACGCCGTCTCGGTCCTGACCCCCTTCTTCGTGTCGCCCACTCAGCAGGAGCTGTACGAGCACTACGCAGCCATCGCCGAAGCGACCTCTCTGCCCATCGTGCTCTACAGCAATCCAGGGCGCACCGGCGTCAGCCTGACGCCGGAAACTCTGGCCCGACTGGCTCAGATTGAGAACATCGTCGGCATCAAGGATTCGAGCGGCGACCTATCCTTGACGGCTGAATACGTCCACGTCACTCCGGACGACTTTGCCGTGTTGATGGGACGGGACACCTTGATCCTGGCTGGGCTGCTTTACAGCTGTGCGGGGGCCATCGCTGCCACGGCCAACGTTGTCCCCCGTCTGGTGGTGGAGATCTACGAGCGGTTCCAGGCTGGCGACTTTGCTGGTGCGCAACAGGCCCAGGAACGGCTGTCGCCGCTGCGCCATGCCTTCGGCTGGGGTACTTTCCCGGTGGTGGTCAAGGAAGCAGCCAACATGATCGGGCTGGCGGCCGGCCCTGCGCGTGGGCCGGTCGGACCGATGTCCGAGGAAGCGCAGGACAGGTTAGCCCAGGTGCTAAGGAATTTGGGGGTCCTGTGATCCATCCCGATTGGAAGGCCAGGCGGAGATGTGGAAATGGCCAAGCCGGTGATTCTGCTTTACGAACAAATCCACGAAGACGCTGTGGCGATCTTGGAGGAGAAAGCCGAGATACGCAGGGCCGAAAATCTTCATGAGGACGCGCTACTGAAGCAGGTGGCTGATGTGGAAGGCATCATCATCCGCGCCAATGGTAGAGTCAGCCGGCGGTTGATGGAAGCGGCGCCGAAGCTGAAGGTGGTGGGACGGCACGGTGTCGGGGTGGAGGCGATTGACCTCGATGCCGCTCGTGACCTAGGCATCGTCGTCGTCAACACACCCGATGCCAGCACCGAGTCGGTGGCTGAGCATTGCCTGGGCCTGATGATCGCTCTCGCCAAGCAGATCGTTCGTGCTGATAAAGCGGCTCGCCGAGGCGAATGGCACGTGCGCTATGAGTACATTGGCACCGAGTTACGCGGGAAAACCCTTGGCCTGGTCGGTTTCGGGCGCATCGGCCAACGGACAGCGACTCTATGCCACCTCGCCCTGCAAATGCCTATTCTCTACTATGATGTGGTGAATTACCCTGAGATCGAGGCAGAATTAGGCGCGAAGCGTATGTCGCTGGAAGATCTGTTGTCCGCCGCCGATGTGGTCTCGGTTCACGTGCCACTGCTGCCGACCACACGAGGGCTCATCGGCGAGACTGAATTCCGACGTATGAAGCAGATGGCCTACTTTATCAACACAGCGCGTGGCCCCGTAGTGAACCAGGCGGCACTGGTGAGGGCGCTGGAAGAAGGCTGGATCGCCGGGGCCGGTCTGGACGTCTTTGATCCAGAGCCGTTGCTCTCTGACAGCCCGCTGCTGGCCCTGGAGAACGTGGTGGTGACACCGCACATGGCCTCCCATACCAACGAGGCGCTACTGCGCATGGCCTTGGTCGTAGAAGATATTATCGCTGTGCTGGAGAGAAGGGAACCCCGATGCCGGGTCAATTGATGTGGCAAGACCGATGGGCAAAGGTCTACTGACCGAGCCCAAGCAGCAATGTAGGGTGGGTTTCCATCTGGGCGACCAGGTGGGTGAGCTGAAGCCATAGGTCATCGTGGTCATCGGCGGGGGCAGCACCATTGACGCAGCGAAGGCGGCAAGTGTCCTGGCTACCTTGGGCGGTCCCATTGACCGCTACTTTGGCACGGCTCTGGTCACCGATGCCCTTCGAAGGGCTCAGGACAGTGCCCTAGCCACCAATGGGAAGAAACTCCTCCCGGTGGTAGCGGTGCAGACGGCATCGAGTTCCGGCGCTCACCTGACCAAGTACTCCAACATCACTGACCTCAAGACAGGCCAGAAAAAGCTCATCGTGGACGAGGCCATTGTCCCGCCCAGAGCCGTTTTCGAATACGATGTCACCACCTCCATGCCTCCTGGCTTCACCGCTGATGGAGCCATGGATGGCATCGCCCACATGATCGAGGTGCTGTACGGCGCAGTGGGCCAGGACTTCTATGAAAAAGCCGTAGAGGTAGCAGCCATAGGTGTCAAGCTCATCGTCCATCACGTGGAACGGGCGGTGGCAGGGCCGACCGATCTGGAAGCGCGGGAGGCTCTCGGACTGGGCACCGACCTGGGGGCTATGTCATCATGATCGGCGGGACCAACGGCGTACACCTGACCAGCTTCTCCCTGGTGGACATCCTGAGCCACGGGCGGGCCTGCGCCATCACCAACCCTTACTACACCGTCTTCTTCGCTCCGGCCATCGAGAAGCCACTGAAGCTCCTGGGCGGAATCTACAAGGACGCAGGGTTGACCCAGGCCGACATGGATTCCCTGTCTGGACGTGAGCTGGGGATAGCTGTGGCCGAGGCCATGATCTCGCTGTCGCAGAGGATCAACTTGCCGGTGACCCTGGGTGAGGTGGAAGGGTTCACCGATGGGCACATCGAGCGGGCGCCGGCAGCAGCCAAAGACCCGCAGTTGAAGATGAAGCTTTAGAATATGCCCGTCTCTCTCACGGCAGAGATGGTGGACGAGTACATGGGACCGATTCTGGAGGTGGCCAAAGATGGAGACCTGAGTCGCATCAAGAACGCCGTTTGATGGTTCGAAAGTGTAAACGGGCGAGTTTAGCACCATTGCATCGTCGAAACGGGCAACTAGGGGCTTGTCAGTTGCCCGTTTGCCTTGCTCTGCTACATCGCTGAGAGGCTGAGCGGGATGGCCAGGCCCTGGCTCAGATGACGGCGCCCGATGATGTGGCAATCGTATGCTCGTGCCGGGAAGCCTTCCGCTTGGGCCGTACTCAGGAACGGGGCAGCGCCTGGCAGCATATCAGCGCCCTCCTCGGTACGGGCTAGCTTGGTAGACAAAGTGGTCATTGCAACGTGGCGGCAGATGCGAACTTTGGAAGGCGCTGGCGACTGGCAACGCCAAGATGGCCGACTGGCTCTCGGTCAGCAGGGGCACCGTTTCCGGGCCGGCCAGTTCCGCCTGCTGGCCGAACGGGAGGACGAGAGCGGCATGATCGTGGTGGCCAAGGGGACCATCAAGCGCATGGACCACCAGGACGTGGACGAACGGGGTCAACACCCTACGACCTGATCCTCCCCAAAAGCTCCCTCAAAGGGAAAAGCCCCAGCCCCGGTGAGTACGTCTGGGACACCACCCACTTGGGCTTCAACACCTGGAGCGAGCAACGCCGGGTCAGGTTGTCCCACCAACACTTCACATTTTGCCGTGGTTGACAATAGGGCAGAGGATTGAAAAAAATAGCCATAGCTGATATAATATGGGTCAAGTAGCAGCATCCGTCTTCTGGGGAGGTCCTTTGGTAAAGTGCAGAATGGTCGAGCAGGGGTACAAGATGGGCGACTGCCTTCTGGCTGGACATCAAGGCTTACGATGAAGAGTTGTACCGCAAACTATGTGGCACCACCAACGAGTGGATTCTGAAAGCACCGGCAGAGATCCTGGAGAGGGACTTTACTCTGGAAGTGCTCACTTTATTCATCCCCGGTTGGGTCGAGACGGACCAGA
>Ga0180438_10006135_pt1 | contig 16401 bp, 23 predicted proteins | sample SS_ome_12_FD_132455 | JGI IMG/M metagenome (GOLD analysis project Ga0180438, IMG submission 132455) | Hypersaline lake sediment archaeal communities from the Salton Sea, California, USA - SS_3_D_2 metaG | ecosystem: Environmental > Aquatic > Non-marine Saline and Alkaline > Hypersaline >...
ATTCTTCTCCAGCTCCTCAAGGCGCTTCTGAGTCGCCTCGAGCTGCTCCTCCATCTTCTTGGCCTTCTGACCAAGTTTCCCTCGCGTCGCATTCTGCTTGTCAACGATCTGCTGCAGGTCGTTGATGTGAGAATGCAGGTCTCCCAACTTCTCAAGGGCTTCCGTCTCCGACTCGTAGCCGTACTGCTTCCACACAGGACCCGAGGCCTCACCTTCGGATTCTGCGGGTGCTTCGGACTCTCCACCTGTCTCCCCACCCTCGGGATCAGGCGTTTCCGCGTCATCAGGATCTTCACTGACAGGCCCCTCAGAGGACGCACCTCTGTCAGGATTGCTCTCCAGCACTGATCGCCGAATGTCGCTGTCTGGGTCGGAACTGGCATATTCCCAAAACTTATTCCGCTCCGTCTGATCGGTCGGAACTTCTATCTCGCCAGAACTGATCTTGGCGGTGATATCGTCTGTTTTCAGATCCTTGATTGCTTCGTAGTCGATTGTCATTGTTGACTTTCCTTTGGTTTACCAGGACGTGCCTTGGTGGTTCACGCAACTCCTGCCATGTTGCCCTTGCCGCCACCGGTGTGGACAGTTGGCATTCCGTCGAGTGTCTCCACCCGCTTGGCTGTGCTCATCCGGGAGTGCTCGGTCTTCCCGGAAGACTGCTTTGTGGACAGGCCGAAACCCGCGCCACCCGAAGGCGTAGTGGAATCGACTTTTCCACCAACCCACGGTTGATTTGTGGGGCTCTTGGCATCAGCCTTATCGCTGAAGTTCGGATTCCCGGTTACCATCTTCGCATCATTCATCACAGAAACCTCCTGTGTGGGTTAAACACCTATCTGTGCCATGTCGTTGATCTCTGGTCCCATCGGAGTGCCTTGAACAGCCTCTTCCTCTGATGGCTCTCCATCGCTCATCTGCTGCGGTATATCCTCCCCCATCCCAGGCGTAGGCATTCCCTGCGACTGTCCAAGTTGCGGAGCAGCCTGCGGAGGAGCCATATGACCTGTCGCCTGCGCCAACTTGGCTTTCAGATTCATGTTGATCAGGGCCTGCTCCATCGCGGCGTTCTGCTTCAGGATCTCAAATGATCGACTGATCTCCTCTTTGCGGTCCTCGGGGAGTTCATAGGTATCCATCATTGCGTCCACAACGCAGAGTCTGGCCAGACGATCATTGGGATCTGTGAATATCGGGAGAACCTCCCCATACTGCTTCTGGAGTTCGTTGCGGATATTGAGGCCGCTCCGTGCAGGAACTATGTTCACAGCCTGTTCAGGCAGCTTGGAGATGTCATCAAGCGTGTAGCGTTCCGTGTTGCCCTGGTTGTCAAATCGCTCCATGCGCCGGTTGATCTCGAAAGAATCCTTCTTCCCGCGACTGAACCTGCGGGGGTTACCGGCATAGGTTATCTTCGCCTGCTTGGCATATGCCGCGGCCTTCGCTGATTCGTGGGCTTCCCAGATTTCCATGCCGAACTTCTGTCCGATCATGGCTACCTGGTACTTGGTCTGATAGAGCTTCGCCGGTTCACCACTGTTCTCGGTACGGGCATCCATGGCAGCAGGAGCACCAGAGAACCAGTCTGAGAGTTCGAGAAGCCTATTGGGCTGGTTGTACATGTCAGATGGCACCTGCCCGTCTCCGAGCTTGATTATGCCACCGTTCTGCCCAAGATCCGCGGTCGCACCCTCGTCAACCCAGATTCTGGCAGCGGGGTTGTTCCACTCGGTCTCGATCTCCTTCTCCTTGGCCACATCCCCGCCGGTGAGGGCTCTGTCCAGGACGTACGCGCCACGGGCTGCACGTAGCTGGATGTCCTGGATGTTCATATGTCCCTTGTTGAAGTCGAGCTGGATGTCATAGAGTTCGTCCACATCGCCCTTGAACTGACCGCTGTAACCATTCCCCAAAGGGTAAATATTGCAGTTGTTGGTCTGTATCGAGTCTTTTCCACGGGCAATGAAAAGTTCAGTGTCTAGGGTCGGAACGATGATCTCCGTGCGTTTTTCGCGCTTTGTCTGCGGTCGATACGTGATCTCGTTGGGTTTCAGACCCATCTTCTTTATGTAGGCAGTTTTCGCCTCTCTATCGAGAGCGGAGTCCTGGGGGAAGCCTGTCTCTGGGAACATCACACGGTTCTTGAGGTCGTACTCCCACACCCTCCTAGTCTCTTCGACCCAATGGTATGCGATGACCTTGTGCCGGTCTCCCCACTTGTCGTTCACGTTCTTATAGCGCTGCACGCCCCCGTTGTACTCGCCGAGGTTGACGCCCTCACGCCGCTCCCTCTCGTAGAGATCATCAAGAACATTGCTCTTCCCGGGGCCCGCCAGTTCCCGAATCTGCTCCACGTCCAACATCGCCCACTCGAAGTAATTACGAATGTTGTCAGGATCGTAGTCCTTCCATCCAGGGTCGAGATAGATGTGCGTGGGGTTCTTGGCAACCCAGGTGATGTTCCCATCGGCGCAGTACTTGTCGCTAATTGCCATAGACTCGTAGCCTACGCAGGTGAACATGTCTCGCAGAGCCACGCGGAGGGGCACCTTCCACCTGAGATTGTATTTGTCGCTCATACGCATATCTGTGAGCGCAAAGGACAAACTGTCCATCTTCCCGTTTGTCGGGGCATACCCGACATCGAACCCGTTGCTCATGAAGGAGGATACCTTCAGCTCGATCTTGCGACCAATAATATTGAGCGTCGGGGGGCGACGGCCCTGACTTCGTAGCTTTTCTACTACATATGCCGGCCACTGGCCGAAATTCACACCCCACATCATTCGCTGATTGCGGATAATCCGCTCGATCTCAGGGTTCCAGTATTCCTCGTAACGATCGAACATGCGCTGCAACCAAAGGATGCGAGCGTACGACTCATCGTTCTCCGGCACTTCCCTGGCCTTGGTCAGAGCGGTATCATCCTGCATATTCAGCGAGATCATGCAAGCGCCTTCTGGATTGATTCAAGTTCCTTGGCTACACATTTCCCGAACTCAGCCATGTCTGTGTACTCACGCACCAATGGCTTCTCCTGCTCTTTTGCACCGACTTCCACGACCATGTAGTCTGAGTCCCGTCTCAAAGTCGCTACGACCGTTTCCTTGCCGTTCACGATCTTTTTTTTAACGCAAATGTCCAGACGTGCCTCGTGGTTGGCCTTCTCATACGACGAAAGCGCAGACATGGCCTTGTCCTTGGATGTGCGCGAATCGGGATTGCTCCGGTCTCTTGGGTACTTCATAATAATCACCCCACCTGTTCAAAGACATTAACTTGATCGAACTTCAAATTGTCGTCAAAATTTGGTTTCTGGTCTGTGGTCGCAAACACCAGCTTACCCTGTGTCGGGGTTCCCTCCCACCGCACCTCGACCCACCGTATCTCTGATGGACACAGTGGGCAGCGAAACACGCAACGCTGATTGGGCTGGATTTTGAGGATGTCGATCTGCAACTCAGTCAGTTCTCCGAGAAACCGGTTACATGGAACCCGCTGCCCTTCGGAGTCTAAACGGACATTTTGGCAGAGTATGGTAGGCATATTATCTATTATACCATAATTCACGGGTGTTGTCAATATGCTACACCTATTTTGTGGTAAAGTGTTGTAAATATGCTACACCTATTTTGCGATAGCCTGTTTCGCCCTGGCCCACCAAGCCCTCTCTGACTCAGCAAACTTTGCCTTGATCGCGGCCTCATTGTCCCATTCTGCCATGGAGTTGATGTGTATCGTGTGGCGCGTGGCAACCCCGCCCTTGTGTATGGAAGCCATACGATCAGGGTCGATGGTGTGTTTCCGATCGATCACGTACCGCTGCTTGGTATAACCCCAGCAGAGATACTCGTTGTCGAGCATTGATCCGGCAAACAGGGGAACCCTGATTTTCACTGCTTGGTTGATCCCGGGCCACTCAGACATCTTGAAGTACCGGTCGTCATCGACAATCCACGCGGGCATTCCCTTCCACCAGTACCCGGAATTAGGGGTGCCCACACCCTTGACCTCGTGCTGATTGTCGTGTGCCCAGAACCTCAAATCGCCCCACTTGTACCAGAATGACAGGCAGATGTGCATGAGCTTCTGGTGGTTGAACCCCATGTGGATGGCCTTGCGGTCAGTGTCTGATACCATACAGTGGCTCATTTCATAGCCTGATGCCTTCATGGCCTTGGCGATGCGCTGCCAATCCTCACCGTAGTAGGTGCAGAAGTCCAGGTCATTATCGGGAACAACCCCGTTGTTCTGTATCATGCCCCACAGGCCCCCGAAACTCAGCCAGTACTTCTTGGCAAGTCCTGCGTAGGCAAAGGCCTTGTGACACATCTTGAGCGTGTTCTCGAGCAGTTGCGATGGTTCAACGGACATACAGGTGGTCCCCCCATTTCTCGTTTGCGGTGTCTTTCACCAGTTCAAACCCAAGACCGCAGAGGTAGGTATTGATATCGTTTGCCAGCGCCTGCCCTTCATAGAGCCTGATTTTGGCCACCTCCGTGTAGATCATGCTCACGCTCTCCAGGGTCTTCTCCCCACCGCGAAAGACATCCATCTCTGCCCCCTGTACATCGATGTGGAGGAAGTCGAAGGCAATGCCGAAGCTGTCCAAAGTGCGCACATCTGCGTAGGACTGACGGAACTTACACCATGAGTGCTCTGTGAGGTGATCCTGGGGCCGCAGTAGGCTACTGGACTTGTTCCCTGGGTTCCAGTCCTTCATGCCGAGCACCGTGCCGTAGGACTCCCAGAATGGCGCTGTACCGGCTTCCTTGCCGAGAGCCACATGGTGTACCTCAAAATTTGACGGGTTCGGGGCCACTTCGCCGATGTTCTCGCGTATCATGGCCACATTGTCGCTTCTAGGTTCGAAGAGGTGGAAGTGCGCGTTTGGGAAGATTCTGGCATACTGCATGGAACTCAGGCCCTCGCAGGCACCGATGTCAGCTACCATGATTGGGGCGTCGGCCTTGAATTTGGACAGGAGGTCGTCGTGGATGTCCGTCCCCTTGTTGATCCACTCCATTCTCGCTTGCAGGGAGATGTTCTTCATTCTACCTCGACTCCTTCAATCCAGTGATACCGGTCATCGTCAACCCTCAGATTCTGCCCCGAAATCGGGCTGAAGTACCCGCGCACCGGAACAGGTGCCCAGACCTCGCAGTCAGACAGCCACGCCCCGAGCCACGAGAATGTCGAGTTGCTTATGATCACCCTGCGAAACGCCTTGAACAGCTTGAAGTCCCCCATCGGATCCCCGTCGGTGTAGTTGGGGGAAAACTCTGAAAGAAGGTTATGGGATGTCTGGTCTACAACCCCGATCACATAGAGGCGTCGATATTCGAGTCTCTGGAGCAACTCCCGCACCCATGTCATCTTGAGAGTGTGGCCGTCTATGAAGAAATCCCCTCGGCGAATGTGCACAAGGATGTCATCAGGGTGAATGTCAGCCGTCGTGTTTGGTTGCCAGAACCATGTCTGCATTTCCTCACGGTGATCACGATAGATATCGAGATCCTGTGCGAAACAGTACACCAGAGCCTGCCGCGGCCCGTCAGTGAGCATCTGTCGGTAGTTCGTGTCGTCATACACGATGTAGTCCTCGCCCGCCTCGCGCCCATCGATGCCGTGGGCATTCTCGAACCCCTCGTGTGGACGCATGGCCTCGAGCCGCAATCCGTGCTTCTGAGCGAGAATCCGAGCTGCCGAGTACTGCAAGCAACGGTTACCGACGCCGCCCTTGTACTGCACTCTAACCATCGCGCCTCCTCAAGAGCGTTGTTCCTTCAGCATCGTATAGAACACTTCCTTGTCATCGATGTAGTCGTCCTTGTCGTACTTCGTGCTGCACACCGCGAAAAGCACGTCTTTGCCGGTCATAAAAACCTGACTGTCCCAGGTCATTCTCCCCACGTACACATGCTCCCCAACCTTGAGAACCGACTCTTTCGGGCCATCGCCACGATCCAGGCGGACAACAATACGGCCACGCAGACACACAAGAATTTGCTCAGTCTTGACGTGAGCATGGTTACCTCTCTCCTCGCCCTGTGGTACATCGGTTACCCAGAACACCCGTCTAGGTACAAAAGGTAGCTTCTCGAACTCCAAAACTGACAGGATACCGCAGTGGTGCCTGTCGAGATCAACGTGCTCTGTGATCATTTATACCTCTTCACCTTCTCGATCACCTCTGACACCTGGTCGTCGGTGAGGTTGTAATGGAATGGGATTGATGCAACAGAGTTGCCCCTGTCTTCAGTACATGGGTATCTACCAGTCCCGTACTGGCGGTACAACCGCATCCTATGAGTGGCGTAGTAGTGTATTCCACACCGAACACCATCTTCCCGCATCTTCATCATGAAGTCATCTGCTTTTCTGACACTGATTTGGTAAAGATGTCTACCACCGTTCACACGGGTGAGATGTTTGTTGTACATTGTCTCGATTTCACTGAGCCGTTGCCGCCTCTCGGGCCATGCCTTGAAAGCCTCCCGGGCAACCAGCGCCTGAACGGTGGACATGTATGCCTTCCACCCAGGGAACTTCGCCATTCTGCCCCAACTGTCCTGGCATGTTGTCATCCCGTTGCTCACAGCCTCGTGCATCCACAACGCGAACATCTCATCGTTCGTAACCACCATCCCGCCGTCAATGCCGCCGCACGGCTTGGTCGGGTAGAATGAGTACAGTTGTGCGAAGGTGTTTTCACGACAGTATCCACCCTTCTGTACTTCCTGAGCGGAGTCAACCACGCGCATCCCGTTGTCAAGGGTGGCCAGAGTGTACCGACTACCGACCCACTCAGTGTTGTCCACCAACGAGAACTTGTGTCCTGAGTGAATCACTGCATTGGGCACCACCGCGGGGATCATGCTCGGGACCGTAACTTTGACGCGCTGGCCTTCGAGATACTTCAGTGTGAGGAAAATCGCCATCGTGCAGGAGCACACGCCTACAGCATACTTGGCACCGACGTACTGGGCGAAATCCTGCTCAAAGTCATGGACGACACTCCCGTTGAGAAGGTGGCTCTCGCCGGAAAGGTCGATCTTCACCTGTGGCAGTGCAAAGAGTTCGATCATAAACCGTACGCATCCCTGGCCTCTTTGAGGCGCTGAAGGTACTCGTTGTACAGATGCCGTAGTGGCTCTGCGATGCTCAGGAAATTGCCGTAGTTCTTCTCTCCGCTCTCGTAGTGGTTGATGTTGAACAGAGGCTCGAAGTGAGAGAAGTGGATCCACCCGAGCTTTACGATCCGCCCATGATAAGCCACCACACGATTGTCCATGGCGAACGGAGACCAGTCAAAAAGGCGATAGTTCCACGGTGCGCCCTGCACGATTGTGTCTGTGATGACGTGCACATCCCCGAACAGGGACTCAAAAAGATCAAGGTACTTCTGGTCTCCGCAGGTGCCGTGTGTCCTTGCCCACGCATTCCCGGGGTTGCACACACACTTGCACCACCAGGAGAGCGCCTTGTAACCACCGCGACCGAAGAAGATCACGCTGACATTGTAGGCCCCGACCTGATCGTCAGTCGAGTTGTGCATGTGGGGTGTGATTCCGAGCTGGGACGCCCCGATCTCACTGTATACGTCCTTGATGTCGTAGTAGAACAGCAGGTCTGAGTCCAAATACATGATCGACGGTAGTCGCCACACCTTCACAAGCCATGCACAGAACCGAGCAGCAAGGGACCAGCAATAATGCTGATACGACGTGTATTCGTCGTTCTTGTGATCAGAGTACCCGTGATACCCCTCTGTGAGTTCATAGATATCAGGGGCGCAGTACACCTCCATGTGAGGCAGTTTCAGTGGTGCCAGCTTGTTGTACGCCTCTCGATCGATGCACAGATAGTGGAGTACAAAATCCTCCCCTCCATTGTGGTTGCGCACCAGGCTGTCGTAGAGAGCAAGCCCTTTAGTGAGATAGCTTGAGGAGTCTGTGAGTGTGCAGAGGTTGTTCATGAGAAAGCGTACCCGAAAGACTTGCAGTCTTCTTCCACAATATGTCGAGCAATGTCCATGCACTGGTCGTCGTAGTAGTCCCGGTAGTCTCCGCGCTCTGACCTATTCACAACCGGCAGAAAAGGCCCATTGAAAAGGCCACCGTTGATCTTCTGTCCCACCAGACGATCGAAGTCCATCGAAAGACTCTCGTACCGACCGATACTCACGCGCACAGGCATCTGGGCGTTGAAGTAGCGATACTGAGGCTTAATCGTCCCACGCATCCTGTCCAGGAACTCGATGAAAGTCTGCTGCCGTCCATCCCGCCGCTCCATCTCATACCACGATACGAGACGGTCATAAGGGTTGCGTACAAACCCGATCCACTCGTACCCAGGGCACCAGTACCCCAACTCCTGTACCTGGGCAATCGTCAGATGCTGCTCGAGGTACTCATCCACACTCTCACTGAGCCATTCCCTCATAGCGCATCCGGCGGTCTTCTCGATATGCAGCAGAACAAAGCGGTGTTTATGGACTATGAGGGCCATCTTGTCTCCAGATACCTGGACACCCACGCGCACATGCTGTCCATGTTGAAGTGGCTTCGATAGACCTCAAGGCAGCGCTTGTGCATGGCATCCCACCTCTCGGGTCCGATTTTATACAGTATCTTCGGGATGTCCCCGACTCGATCCTCTGGCACAAGCACACAGAACTCCTCCCAGTCCAGATCATCGGCATAAGGGAGCACAGGTGTATCATAAATGTAAACTGGAACACACCCCGTCTGGATTGCTTCAAAGAGCCGGTAACTTGTCGGCCCGTACCCGCGGGGGCACAGTGCAAAATTGCTTGAGTTCATGAGTCTTCGGAACTCCGCGGTCCCCTGGCTCTTCTTGACCACGAACTCTGGGCCGGTGCATACATCGCGCATCTTCCGGCGTATGGGGTAGTTGTCGATCACCCCGACGAAAGATGCCAGGATCGTCCTCTTGACGTCCTCTGTCGGGTGAGGATCGCACAAGAGAGGCAGCGGGGTGCCACCATCACAAGCACAGTAGAAGACATGCATCCTGCCACGCACGTTCACCGATATGCCGTCTGCGTACTCACAGACCGTCCAGAGGGTGCTACCACCGTGGGATGCACACACATCATCGATATACCGCTGTAGCCGCTCTGTATCACGCCCAAATCCATGAGCGACTAGATATGTATCCCAGAAAACCGGCAGGTAGACTGCGTCCGTCTGGGGGCTGTTCTTTGTCATCCACGCAAAGACCGCCTCTTCACACCGAAACCCGTGGTGATGGGGAGGATAGGTTACGTGCCCTACGGGCTGAAACTCATCAGGAACTTCTACCGTCCGCATGTCCACGTCCACCTTTCCGGCTCTATGGTTCCATTGTTTACCTTCGTGTATCCCCGGTCCTTGAGCTTGCGGGACACATCGTCCTTCTTTTCCCCTGACATGTGGAGAGCAAGAAAGCATAGCGTGTGAGGCCAGATGGCCTGACCGATCATACTCATGACCACATCGTACTCCAGATCCCCACCAAGACAGAGCTTCAGCACGTCGATACGGTCGTGTCCACACATCTCCATGGCTTCCCACAAAGTGATGACTCGCGCCACAAATTCAGGATCGCCGCGCCACTGACCCCCGGGAACCATGCTCCTGGTCTGAAACGCGGGGTTCACATGATGATAGAACGGCACATCCCCGGCAGTGGCACCAATCCCGACGGGGTGGAATACCAGCCGCGCCGGCAGAGGCAGATCTGTGCAGTAGCTTATGCTGTCTGGGGTGGGATCGAAAAGGTGGACGGTGCACCCGAACCGGTCGGCGACCTCCGCATCCCATGTGTAGTCGCGCCCGACACCTACGCTGTACACTACGTCGTCATGTCGGATCTCATCGATCATCCACCTGCCGTACTCAGATCCGTACCAGTTCATACTTTCCTCAGAAGATGGTTGCAGAAAGTTTGATGTAAAAGGACTTCGCTGGGATGGCAGTAGTACCCAAGCAGCTCCCGACACTTGTCGATCAACTGCTCCCGTGAAAGGATCTTCGCCTTGGTAGCCGTATACTCTATGGCGCAGTTCGGGAAAAGGTCTCCACCACTCACCGTCTGCTTGTATGACACATCAGAGTACCCTAGATCGCTGAGGACTTTTAGTGTCCATGCCGGAGGCCACCCGTTGATGTGGAGCGCCCATCCTGCCTCCTGCGAGCCGTAGAGTAGCCGCATCGCGCTCGCCTGCGTCTTCACATCTCCATTGTACATCCTCGCCACGATCTCGCCTACGTCGGGGACCTCGAAAACTAGCCGCCCTCCGAGCTTCAGGGCCAGTGTCCAGCGCACCAGGAGAGCAAAGGCGTCGGCGAACCCGAAGTGCTCGAACATGTGGCGACTCAGGATCTCGTCGCACGGCTGATACTCAAATGTCAGAGCGTCGGCCTTGACATCTGCACCGTGCGCGTAGTTGTCGATATTCACGTATCCATCGATGCGGTTTGGCCCGCTGCCGACATGATATCTCATCTTCTTCCTATCTGTATAATCTGTAATATACTCATTTTCTAGTACATTTTTACTTTTTTTGTGTGCTTTTTTTCGGTCGGTAAGAATTGCCGATTCGGTAAATATTACATGGTAAGAATTACCGAATGTCTGCGATCGTAAATGTGGATTGCCGTTTGCGTTGAAATTTCGCCATATTGGGTAATTGGCATGGTGTTTGCGTTATTTACGGGCGTAATCAAAAGCAACCGCCGGGAAGCCGGCAACACAATGGAGGGACAAGATGGAAAAGAGACTTGAGCAGATCGAAGAGCTGTTGAGAGCATCCGGAGCCTTCACCACCGCACAGATGATCGATGCGCTTGGGGACGGTGAACTACTGGCCCGGCTGGGGATCACGGATACTGGTGCAATGCTGGATCAACTGGGGATCGCGGATACTATAGACAATCGGGAGGCTGTGGAAGAGGGGATCGCGGATATTGGTGCATGGCTGGATCAAGTGGGGGTCGCGGATACTATAGAAAACAGGGAGGCCGTGGAGGATCTGCATGCCCGATATATAGAAAACAGGGATGCTGTGGAAGAGCTGCATGCCCGATATACGGCAGCCGTGCGCGAGGAGAAAGCAAGATGAAAAAAAAACGAATCAAAGTACAAGAGTGTTACGTCGCCGGGTTTCTTAGTCTCGACACACAGACCAAAATCATGCTCAAAGCGCAAAAGACGGGGCATGATGTGGCATTCGAGGAGCTCGGAGCAGGAACTGGAATCACCGTCATACAATCAGAGGAGCGCACACGCTGACGGGCATAGTAGTGGAACACAGGAGGACGAGATGAACAAGAAAAAGAGATCAATGCAATGCGCCGCCGCCGGCAAAATCGGCGGTGGGAACGCATGGGGGGACAAAAAAAGACGGTCCCCTGAACACTACCGGGCCATGGTAGAGGCCCGGAGAAAAAAACGTGAAAAGCAGTGAGTAAAAGATGTGGCTGGTGGCCCGATTCCGCACGGTGCGGGCCACCGGCAAATGACCGCCCAGCCACTTGCCTCGCCACTTATCAATCTTCACGGTTTTCTCCAATATTTTCTAAGCAACACCCCTACTCCCACTCCAGCGCCATCTCAGTGTGTACTGCGGTAACGTCCATCCCGCGGTACGGATCCAGAGACAGGCGTTTTCCGGCAAAGAAGCCATTCTGGAGATTCTCCGCGCTACACATCTCTACGCTCCCACACCGGTTGGGGCTGTCGGTCTGTACCCTGTTGATGGGGTTGCTAAAGATCTTGCTCTCGGAGAAACAAATTATTTGTGGGCGCGCTCTCTTTGTCGTCATCGCCCACCCGTGAAGAACTCCCTCGAGCTGATTCGGGTTTGAGTAGTCCAGGTCTTCCAGCAGCGGCCTGATGTCGGATGTCCTGAAAATATGGCCATCCAGGCTCATGGGGTAGCCGAAGTCCCCTGGGGCGTTCCTCCAGGAGAACACGCCGCGGGGCATCGCAGGGGCAGCCATCGGGCGATCGTATGCATAGCAATAATTGAGCCGGGGAGACAGGCGCAGGCTCAGGGTCTGAATCCACGAGCACTTCTTTAGCTGTGCAAACTCCCTACTGTCCAGGCTCCAATGCTTCACGGCAATACAGTCGTCGCAGAAGAACACTGTATACTTCTTGTCAGTGCGCATCAGCCTGTTCAGCTGGGCCCGGAAGTCTATCTCCTGCTCATATATAACTTTCTTGTGGTACTCCTCGTCATCCATCATCCAGTACCCTTGCTTATACCAGTCCGAGTCGGCCTTGTACAGCACCACTGGGGTGTAGCTCGTGAACTCGGCCCAGTACTCGCGCAGGGACCGTAGACACAGGTCCAGTTGTGCGGCGCGATTCTTTGAGAAAATGATGATGTTCAACGCATACACTCCTTGGAGAACTCTCCATCCCAACTGCGCATCCGCTGCCGCCAGTAGCGAAGCGTGGCCTTCTCCATGTTCCACTGGCGTTTGTTGAAATCGTCCCATGTGGACTCGAGCAGGTCCTGCGTAACCTGGCCCCACTGGTCCACGATGAGTATCGGCAAATCCTCAAAAGCCTCGGTATGTACGCTGCGCTTCACGATGGGCACCGCACCAAGGTAGATCGCCTCCCACATCCGGTGCGTACACATGCCGTTCCCCGGTGGGGCGAACACATACTTGTGCTCCCTGGTCTGCCGCATCGTTACCTCGAAGGGATTGCCATACCCGACATGTGTCGCCCACGACTTGCCGGCAAAGAGATCGAGGATCGGCTCCCGCTCATCGGGGTTGGTTCTCGGGTTGAAGTTGATGTACGCCAAGTTCTTGAAGTCCCGAGACCTTGCGACAAGGATGCGCTCTATCACCCCCATGTCGCCGCTGTACCCCGGGCTTTTCACGTTCTCGGTGCCGAGAGGGATCGGAACCAGCCCGTGCTGACGGGTTACAATGTTCGTGCCGTACCACTTGTGCACCAGTTCAGGCTTCTTGTACCACAGGCGCTCGGTAACCTTTAAGTCGGAATTTCCCGTCACAATGATACAGGGTTTGTTCCTTCCCTTCCTCATCGCATCAAAGCACTCCTCAACGAAGTCAGTCTTGATGAACACGGACTTTGCCTGACAGGCGCTCCGAAGGTGGGATGGATTGTGCCCGATCTCCACAGCGACGTCACAAGACCTTTTCAGCCTGTCCCCGTTCACGTAGTCGTTTGAGAAGGATATCTTCCCGAAAAGGCCATTCGACAGCATATTACCCTGCGTAGTAGTACAGCGGTGCGTCAACAACGATGCTCCTGTTCACTTTGAACAGAGCGTCCATACAGAACTCGTAGTCCTCGGTCTTGGTCTTTGGGTCTGGGGCGTACACCAGATCGTCGGGATGCTTCCATCGGATCTCGTTGAGCAACTCCCTGCGGATGCACACCACTCCTGCATGTACAGGAAAATCACACCCGCCACCGTAAGCAGCAGTATACTTCCGACACTCTGTTACGTCCTCGTTGGGGAAGTATAGGTCTCTGAGCGTCTGGCCCTGGACAACCCTCATGTTCTTCCACTCGAAGTCCCATGTGGGCTGCTGCTTATAGAAATACGAGTGGTTAACGACCATGCAATCCCGGGTCTCAAAGAGCCTCTTCACCCATTCGACACGGTACGGATGGGGACGGTCGTCGCTGTCCTGGTAGAGCACCACGTCCCCGTGTGCGAGGTTCTGGGCCTGCTGCCGAGCAGGCCCTGCGTACACCCGAGCCGGTGACTTCACGAGCGTCACCAACTTGCTCGGGTGCCGCGAGATCGCGTACTGGTGCTCCATGCTCACCTCCCTCGAGCGACTCAGGAACACGATGATCTCGTCGGGGCGCTCTGTGCCAGAAGAGTAGTCCTCGATGATCGTGGAGATGTTCCCGAAGTGCTCGGGGATCGTGGGGATGTATACGGTGGTCTTCACTTGCCGACCTTCTCAATAGCATCTCTGACGAAGATGACACTCAGGCCACCGATAATTGCACCGACACCCTTCTCAGTCTCACCCTGGCTGATGAGGAACACCCCGCCGACAACTGCTGAGACACCTGTCCAGAATGACTTGCTCTTGACCAGTTTCTTGAGTTTCATGAGTCCTCCAAGAAGAAGAAGAAAAAGAAGAATATATTTTATGAACCGAAGCCTTATTTCTCCCTAACCAAAAAAGTGTGCGTGAACGGATGTGGGCTCTCTACGTGCTTCCACAGATCATCCTCTGACTCCCTGACTGCCTGCATGATCGGACCGTTGAAGTGGAATGGACCACGGACATCATCAAGCCCGATGATCCCCGGACCATTGAAACCTGTCTTTGCTGTGGAGATGTCCTGCTTTGACGCATCGTACGTGTGCAATCCGTCCACCCAGGCAAAGCAGAGGTTCATACCTGCGATCCACCTCTTTGCCCCGGGGTCTTCTGATCCGATGCGTTGCGCTGTCCAGTTCCCGTACGAATCCATATACTTCAGGAACTTCTGATACACCTGCTCGTTGCCCTGCTGCCGACCATCCCACGGGTCAACGACGTACACATGCTTCTGCTCTTTGCACTCGTTCCCGTACTCAGCGAGCAGCACTGTGAACTCTCCCTCGTGGGCTCCGATCTCGAGGATGTCCCCTTTGGTGCCCTCAAGAGCCTTCCACAGAGCACCGAAGGTAACGTAGTGCAGGGGGCCGTGCGGCTCCCACCCAAAGTGTGTACTGATCCCCCGGCTGGCAATGCAGGTGGGGATCTCTGCATTGCTATAGTCTGCTGCGTACAACGCTTTCACAGCGTCTTCAAGACGGCATCCCATCTCCTGTATACCTCCTGCTTGCGCCACTTGTTGTGCTCCCTCATTGCCTCGCTTGCTTCGCGTACGTTCACGGTCTTGACCAAGTCGTATAGTTGCTCCATGCGCTCGAAGTACTGTATGTACGGCATCCACTGCGTGTCATAAAAGTCCGAGCACTCATACACCCATCTCTGGTTCACCTGCCCGACCTCTGTGAGCACCGCGGCGTTGTTGGCATAGAGATCCATGAGGAAACTGTAGGTTGGAAACAGCATCGGCACGTTGCCAGTGTACTGCTCGAAGATACTCATGGTGGACACTTGATACGGAAAGTGTACCGTTCCGCGGAAATTAGTGAGGTCTCCCCACTTGTACCCGCTGGGCAACGCGTGCTCCTTCTTGAGGATGCTCCCAGGCATCCCCTTCCAGACTCCCTTGTAATAATAGATCCAGGCCCCGTCCACTGGTTTGTAGTCCATCCCCGTGTACTCACAGAGGCTCGGAATGTGTTGACACCCTCGGGACACGTTCTCCTCGAACCATGCTTTGTCGTACTTGTTGTTAGCACATACCCTCACCTGCCCGGAGTCGATGTGCTCCCTGAGCCACGAGTCCCAGATGGCCTTGGCGTCATCCATCCCGAACAGCGGGTGCTCGTAGCGTATCGGGATCTGTAGTATGATGGGCTTCTGAAATTTCTCGTAAAGCATGGCGAACAGGGGAGGATAGCAACACACGAAGGCATCAATATCCCTCAGATCGTCCTTGTATGCCTCGTAGAATACGTCCCCCACGTTGTGCTTGGGGATGTCCCCATCGCTCCATTTCACCCTTAGAGTGTTCTGAGAGCGCCCCATGATGTGCGCGTGGCCGCTGAGTGTCCAGTCCACAACCTCGTGCCCCATGTCGCCGAAGATACGCTTGAGGTCGGCAATTACCGCAATGTGCCTATCGATACAAAATATCTTCATCCTGCCCTCTTCAGTGCCGCAGATAGGGGAACATTCGGAACGCCCTTGATGGTCGAGAACCGGCTGCAATTAACCAGTTCGATGCGCTTCCGTGCCGCCCACTTCGAAAATGCCTCCCATGCGGGGTAGTGGTACGTCTGTAGATCAGGGGCGTTGTGCGGCTCACCATCCTCCCGGTAGTCCCGTATGAAGAAGTCCGTGCCCTTGCCGTAACTCAGGTCCACCCCAACCAGGATTAGTTGCCTATACCCAAGTGCAACAGCGATCTGGGCAGCGTTTGTCGCCGTGTTGCCACCGTCCCCGAGGTCGTCCAGCGTGTCTCCGAAGTCGAACAGGGGACGCCGATACCTCACCACCTCAATCCGGTCGCTCTCGCAGATCTTCTCGTGTAGGAAAAATTTCTGGGTAAGCACGCAGGGATCCTTGATGATACGAACCAGGTCTTTCCGGTGGTACTCCTCGTTCACCTTGTCCAGGTTGGCGTAATACGTCGGCCACCACCCCATGCGATCAAAGGACTTCCAGGCGTTCTTCATGCCGAAAGTGGGCACTGTAATACGCTTGAAGGGGAACTGCGACAGTGTGGGGCCACACCCAAGGACAATGCAGGTTTTCATCCCAA
>Ga0180438_10006137_pt1 | contig 16398 bp, 10 predicted proteins | sample SS_ome_12_FD_132455 | JGI IMG/M metagenome (GOLD analysis project Ga0180438, IMG submission 132455) | Hypersaline lake sediment archaeal communities from the Salton Sea, California, USA - SS_3_D_2 metaG | ecosystem: Environmental > Aquatic > Non-marine Saline and Alkaline > Hypersaline >...
ACTTCTTCTTTGGGTATCAGAGGAAGAATAGGATGATATTTGCCGGTGCCGGTGAATTCAAGTTGCCCATTATCGGCAAGTCCTCTCAAGCCATCAATTATATCTTTATGGCCACAGTCTATCAGCATATCAGTCAGGACTCCGTTAAAATTTATGGTTACTTGAGCGTTGGGATACTCCTCAAAGACTTGGAGTAGAGGGCGGTATGATTCATCACATATCCTTTTTAACACCGACGGCGTTTGGGTTGGTGGCTGATAGAAGTGCAATAATTGTGCCCAGTAAATCATATATACCTCCAATTAGAAATTTTATCTAGGCAATTCAAAGAAGGTACTGAATCTCGCCTATTCTACCATATGCTTAGGCCACAAAGTAACTTTTCGAATTTATGCATAAGCTCTAACTAAGAAACTTCAAAAATATTGTTCGATTATTAATATATTAGAGAGGGTTAAACCGTGCCGTAGTCGGATTAACCAAAAATATGCCTTTTCAGGTACCTCCAAACAGAATCTTGAAAACAAATTGGCTACTTGATGAGCCATCTGGGATTGGAACCTTTGTCCACGCTTTAGGAAACCGCATGTCTATACCAACAAACTGAAAAACCATAGTACTTGCCTGAATTTTTCATAATGGGAGGCAGGGCAGTATACGTTGTGTTCATAGTGTGGATTATATCCAGGCAGGATATCGATTTATGGATTCCACAGTGGGATTTCAATTTTATGGCGATGATCTGCTTTTCGGGCAGTGTATCTCCGAAACAGAAAAACCGCCACAGCGGACGGATTTTGAAGCTAACTGGAGCGGGAGACGGGACTCGAACCCGCGACACCATGCTTGGAAGGAGTATCTACTGTTTAGCCCCGTTTTCCTCACCATTTGAACCTGAAAAGCAGGAGAAAACCACCTCTTTCCGTTACTAATCATGTGACCGCTTTTTTTCTAACTCCCGCCACTTGTTTGACTGATTGTACCATACTTGACTGAGAGGCAACAAATACCGGTAGCGGAGTCTTGTTAATTGATGTCAGTAACTACGAATACCATCATGATTCTAAATATTCAATAGAATATGAATATTTGATAATGTAAATAAAGCCGATGAGTGATTATCGTTCAATCAGAGAGTACTCGACAGTCCCAAGTGTCAAGACCAGTATTAACACTGAAGTTGCTCTTGATCAACATTAATTAATACCTGTTTCTCCTCCGTCATTTCCAGGCAGTTTCATTTAAGCATGATTCTTGCGTCAACGATATAGTAACCTTTGCCTTGAGGCATTACTTTTACTGGGTTGAAATCCAGTTCAGCGATATTCGGTATGTCCTCGAGCATGGCAGAAAGCCTCAGTAGCAGGTCTTGAATAGCTGCAACGTCCGCCGGTGGTGAACCACGGAATCCTTTGAACAGGCTGGACATCTTAATGGAGTCTATCATCTCTTCTGCATCCAAATCAGAAATCGGATGTAATCTGAGGACTACATCCTTCATCAACTCAGCGTATATGCCCCCTGCGCCAAACATAATAAGCGGGCCGAACGAAGGGTCCTGAGTTACTCCGACGATTGCTTCTATCCCTGCATCCACCATCTTCTGTACTACAACCCCTTGCATCTCATTCTGTCGCCCATCTTTTATCAGTCTTGCTCTTATATCACTAAAGGCTTGCTTCACTTCATCACCTGAATCAAGACGAAGTACTACTCCACCCACATCGCTCTTGTGCGTTATGGTGGATGAATCAAGCTTTACAGCGACCGGGAAACCAATCGTTTTGGCAGCAGCAGCAGCCTCAGTCGGCGTTCTGGCTACCAGAGACTCAACAAGACGCATGCCGTAGCAGGCGAGAAGGCTGCTTATTTCCCTAGACCGCATCCAGAGTGGTCTATGTAAGCTCTTCTTCATTACCTTACCAATGATAGCACGAGCTTCATTTGTCTTGATTCCACTGAATGCAGGTATTGAACCCATCGGTTTGCGGCGTATCTCGGCGTATTCTATAGCTTTGCTCAGGGCAGCAATTGCCTCCTCGGGAAAAGAATAGGTGGGGACAAACCTACCGCCGGAACCTAGCTTTGCCTTTAATCCCCTCTGGCCAAGAAAGCAAGCCAACAGTGGTTTACCCCTGTCCCAGAAATACTGTGCTACACCCCCGATGGAAGCCTCAAAGTCTTCTATATTAACAACAACTGGTGGAATGAATATAGATAGCACGGCATCGCTATCTTTGTCATCGGCAAGGAGTCGCAGTATAGCGCGAAATTCTTGGGCATCAGCACCTGCAGTGGTGTCAAGGGGGTTGTGAAAGTTGATGTTCCGTTTAACAACAGCCTTCAGTTTTCCGATCATCTCCTCTGACGGCTGAGGTAATAACAGACCATTTCGAGCTGCCGCATCAGCAGCAATTATGCCTGGTCCACCACCGTTGGTTAAGATAACTAGCCTGCGCCCGCGAGGCAGAGGCTGGTTAGACAACAGGGCTGCTACATCAAACATCTCTTCCATCAGGTTCACCCTGATAATTCCTGCGTGATGGAACAAGGCATCGGAGACGACTTCCGAGGTAGCCATAGCCCCAGTGTGTGAAGCGGCTGCCCGAGAGCCAGCCATGGTACTACCGCCTTTGACGGCGATTACAGGTTTCTTAGCAGTGACCCGCCGGGCAACGCGGGAGAATTTGCGAGGATTACCAAACGACTCCAGATAAAGCAGAATCACATCGGTAGACGAGTCCTGCTCCCAGTATTCCATCAGGTCATTGGATGAAATATCCATCCTGTTCCCTACGCTTACAAATGTGGATATCCCTATGTCAAGGTTGCTGGCATATTCGAGGACAACCAAACCCATGGCTCCACTCTGGGATAGGAAGGCAACGTTGCCCGCAGGTGGGTATACTGGGGAGAAAGTGGCATTCAAGCTAATAGAAGGGTCAGTATTTATTACTCCCATACAGTTCGGCCCAATTATCCTCATTCCATGTCCCAAGGCAATGTCGCGTAGTTCTCTCTCGCGAGAGGCACCTTCCGGCCCGATTTCCCTGAAGCCATCAGAGATCACAATCAAGGTGTGAACCCCCTTGTGTCCGCACTCATCTGCTACTTTGGCAACTACTTTGGCTGGCACGGCGATAACAGCTAATTCGACATCGCCGGGAATAGCAAGTACCGAAGGATAGGTCTTCAGGGACATCAAGGAATCAACACTCGGATTCACGGGGTAGATCTTGCCCGAAAAACCACTCTGAATCATACATTGGAGAAGGAGATAGCCAATAGTGCCGGGATGTCGGGATGCCCCAATCAAAGCTACCGATTGCGGCTTAAGTAGCCAGCGGAGGGAGGCAAGTGTCGACACCCTTTCCCTCTCTGACTCTTTTTCTACGACCACCTGAGTCTTGGCAATGGAAAAAATAACCCGATATACACCCATTCGAAGCTCACTAGTTACGTGAAAACCATAATCCTTGAAAACGTTCATCATTTGCTCGTTCTCAGCAAGAACATCAGCTTCAAAAATATCAATGCCATTTTCGCGCGCGACTTCAGCAAGTTGCTCGAGAATGCTGGTACCCAGCCCGCGACCCTGGTAGCTGTCTTCGATAGCCAGCGCCACCTCAGCAGAATGATGTTCAGGAAGACGGTAATATCTTCCAATAGCCACTATATCTCGCTTGGTCTCTCGCAGAACCTCGGCAATAAAGGCAAATGTATTACGATAATCCACTGTGCAAAAACGGACCGCGTCTTCCAGCCCCATGTCCTTGGGTCCGTAATGGAACCGCAAGTATTTTGTCTGTGCACTGAGCCTACCAACAAATTCTGCCCAACCGCTGGCATCATCGACCTTTATCGGCCTGAGCAACATACTCGAGCCATCTTTGAGCAGCACCTCGGTCTCGTATTGTGCCGGGTAGGTTGTTTCATTGTCTTCATCTTGCCTTATCATCTTCAACATCTACACAACAGTCTGTTACGCTTGAAACTCTTCCTTTAATACGCCCAACTCATCAAACCTCAAGCTACCACCATCGTGCAGTTCCACCGAGTTGGACTCTCACCTTAACCACGGGGTTACCTCTTAAGTCTAATATCGCCGTGGTCTTGATATTCTTAACGATCTTAGTATCCTACCTTCCCGATATCAGCATCTTCGATAACGATTATCGGATGGTTCCCCCCGAACGGACATACGAATTAATCATCTTCTTAGTGCTATTCATGAGAATAATCCCGGAACATACTACTATCAGTGAATCGGTCATGATACGGCGTCACATCTTCTGGCATCCAGTCACTACGCAGACAATGGGGACACCTCTTCGGTCTCTCCTTCCTAGCCACCCAGCTATGTTTGCAATGCTTACATGTGTGTCTGATTTTCTTCATATTATCACTCTAACTACTTGGCTCTTAGTTTATTACAATTACCGCTATTCAAGTCTACTATTGGCCTATTTTACCCTGTTTTGCTACCTCCTCTACTGCCTTTTGGACTTTTTCTGCGTCTCCCAGATAAAAATGGGCCAGCGGCTTCAGTTCTTCATCAATCTCATAAACAAGAGGTATCCCGGTCGGAATATTCAGGTCAACTATTTCCTCATCGCTAATGTTATTGAGATACTTAACCATGGCCCGCAGGCTATTACCGTGAGCGGAGACTATGACATGCTTCCTCGATCTCAATGTAGGTGCAAGAACTTCATTCCAGTAAGGCATGAATCTGACCACCGTGTCCTTTAAGCTTTCTGTGATTGGCAGTTCGTTTTCTCTAAGCTCACTGTATTTCGGGGCATTTCCCGGGTATCTTATATCCTTTCTATCAAGGGCCGGTGGCTGGACGTCATAGCTTCTTCTCCATATATGAACCTGCTCCTCTCCGAATTTGAGTGATACCTCAACTTTGCTCAGGCCTTGCAATGCTCCATAATGCCTTTCGTTGAGCCTCCAAGACCTATATACTGGTATCCACATTAGATTCATCTCGTCCAGAACCAGCCACAAGGTTCTGATCGCCCTTTTAAGAACCGAAGTGAAAGCGATGTCAAAAGAATAACCATTTTCTTTGAGTACCTTGCCTGCTTCTTTCGCCTCAGCAATTCCTCTGATTGACAGGTCAACGTCGGTCCATCCTGTGAATTTATCCTCCAAATTCCAGGTACTCTCGCCATGCCTCAAGAGCACAAGCTTCATTGCCCTAAATAACCTCAGTTTTGCTCAGATCCATTATCCACCGCCTTATAGAAATATCTACCCATCAGTAGCTCTTGTACCTACCTTCGGCCAGATCTGAAGTCCGGGCCATTTGTTGAAATCCTCTCAGTTTGCCTATCAATAACGTATCCATTTCATCTTCCCTTCCGGTTTTTATATGGCAAGCAGTCTGGTCAGCGTTTCAAGTCGTGTACTTAGTGCTTTTTTCTTCTCCCAAGTATCTCTCAGGCTTGTATACGTGATGGTATCTCCGACTATACCTACCATCTTCCCTTTCACACTATCTATTAAGGCTTGAACTGCTGCTGCGCCTAGTTCTGTACCAAGAACTCGATCAGCGGCTGTTGGGCTGCCTCCCCTCTGGAGGTGCCCTAAGACGCATACCCTGGTTTCAAAGCCAGTCTTTTTAGCTACTCTTTGGGCAATCTCATAGCTAAATCCTGGTTTTTCTGCTTCAGCAACTACTACGATGGCACTCGTTTTCCCTAACCTGTGACCCTCTTGAAGTCCGCGACAAATACCCTCAACATCGAGCGGCTGTTCAGGGATGACGAGGCTATCAGCACCACCAGCCGTTCCTGCCTGGAGTGCGATAAAACCAGTGTGATGGCCAATCACCTCGACAAATAAGACTCTTTCAAAGGTGCGCGCAGTGTCCCGAATGCGATCTATAGCCTCTATGGCACAATTCACGGCAGTATCAAAGCCTATTGTAAAGTCAGTGCCATAAACATCATTATCGATAGTCCCAGGCACGCCGATGATACTAATAGTGCTCTCTTCTGTTAACAGCGCACCTCCACGGAAGGTTCCATCCCCTCTAATCAGAATTAAGCCTTCAATCTCATTCTTAGCCAGATTTTCAATAGCCCGTTTTCTTCCTTCCGCTTTCTCAAATTCGGGACAGCGGCTACTCTCAAGAATGCTACCCCCGGTATGGATGATATTAGAGACATCGTTTCTGGAGAGTGGTGGCATTTCGTTTGTGATGAGGCCCGCGTAGCCACGTTTGACGCCTATAATCTCGACTCCACTGGCTATAGACGTGCGCACCGCCGACCGTATGCAGGCGTTCATACCAGGAGCATCGCCACCGCTGGTAAGTATGCCAATCCTTTTCATGTTAACCTCCTTATTCTACGCTGGCAGTTTGGTAGTGGCGTAAGTTATTTCTCGTACCACAATATCTGGGCAATCTCTAGAGGCACTATGGCACCATCAAAGTATGGTACAACGCGTGGAGTATAGTGCTCCACTGGACGCCGAGCCGGGATATGCACACGATAGATATAGCCGTTTGCGGTTCCCGGTATAGCGTTTGCAATCTCCATGACATGGGTTTCCGGTTCTGCACCCTCCACTGGGTCTGCATAAAGTTGCACTTGTATGGCTTTCTCATCAATACCATCAAGGTCAACCGTCACCGTCACAACATAGCTATCATCTTGCCTTTGAACATCTAGACTTCCGAAGCGTAGCTTATGCCAGGATTGCGTGAGTAAATCTCGCCAGCGACACAGAAGGACAGCTTCTTGAACCTGATTGGCCATACGCCTTCTATACTGGTTCTCAGCTCGTGAGTACAGTTTGTCTACATATTCACGCACCATACGGTTGGCGCTGAACTGTGGGGTTAGTTCCGCCATACTTGCCCTCATACGTTTCACCCAGCCCAGCGGGATACCTCGGCTGTCACGTTCGTAGAAGCAGGGAATTATGTCATTCTCCAGAAGTCCGTAGAGTGCTTCCGCTTCGCGAACATCCCACTTGGGATCATTGCGATGCTCTTGCCCGTCACCAATGGCCCAGCCAACTTCAGGGCGGTAGGCTTCGGCCCACCAGCCATCTAATTCCGAAAGATTCAAGCCTCCGTTAACCAAAACCTTCATGCCGCTGGTACCACATGCCTCCCATGGACGGCGAGGAGTATTAATCCAGAGGTCGACACCCTGGATCATCTGCTCAGCCAGGACTATATCATAGTCGGATAGAAACACCACCCTACCCCTTACCTGAGGGCGAATTGAAAACTGCCACCATGCCTGCACCAGAGCCTTGCCCTCGTCATCACGGGGGTGTGCCTTGCCAGCAACAACAAGCTGAATTGGCCGTTGCGGATGGTTAATAATCTTCTCCAGTCGTTCTATATTCTGAAGCAATAGGTTCGGTCTCTTATAGCCTGTAAATCGCCGGGCAAAGCCAACTGTCAAGACGTTCTCGTCAAGCAACTGACCGCACTCGGCTACGAGTTCGGCTGCCGCTCTAGTAGATGCGAGTTGGCGGCCAAGACGTTCACGTATATAAGGTATCAACTGCTGCGTCTCACTCATACGCAATTTCCACAGAGATTCATCAGAGACTTGATTGAAATCCCCCACGACCGTATCCAATGTTGAAAGCCAGCGCCCTTTGCCACAGACCTTAGTCCAATATTCATCGGCTGATGCCGAATCCCAGGAGGGGACATGGACTCCGTTGGTCACATAGGCCATCGGTACTGCAAGTTGCGGCCACCTGGGGTATAACGGCTGGAAAATGCGCTGGCTTACCTCACAATGAAGACGACTAACAGCATTAACAGTACCCGAGCCACGCGTTGCTAAAAATGCCATATTCAACGGTTGCGTCGAGTTACCGGGGTCCTTTCGACCCAAACCCATAAGCCCTTCTGCTCCTATACCTAGCTGATCAGCATAGTCGAGGAGATAGCGCCTCATCAATTCACCTGAAAACGAGTCAAAACCTGCCTCAACGGGTGTATGTGTAGTAAAGACATTGCCTAATCTCGTTGCCGCCAGTGCAATTCCAAAAGGTTGATGATTGTCCCTCATAAACGTTCGTGCCCGCTCGACTACAGCCAGAGCTGCGTGACCCTCATTAAGGTGGCAGATTTCTGGGCGAATGCCCATAGTATCCAGCAGACGCCAACCTCCGATACCAAGTACTATCTCTTGCTGGAGACGTAGCTCCGAGCCACCACCGTAGAGCTCACTGGTGATTCCACGATCGGTCGGATCATTGGTAGGATCGTTGCTGTCCAGAAGGTAAAGCTTCACTCGACCAACAATTACTTCCCAGCAACGCAGAGTCAAGGTTCGGCCCGGGAAATCTATTTTTACACGTAGCCACTCGCCATTCCGGTCTCGAATTGGCATCATCGGCAGTTGGCTGGGGTCGTTATAAGGGTAAGACTCGGTCTGCTCCCCGTGAGAGTCAATTATTTGACGAAAATACCCCTGCTGGTAAAGTAGGCCAATACCAGTTACTGGAATCCCAAGATCGCTTGCCGTCTTGAGGTAATCACCCGCCAGAATGCCCAGTCCTCCCGAGTAAATAGGTAGCGCCTCACCGAGACCATATTCCATACTGAAGTAAGCTATACTGAACGGTTCCTCGGGATAAGCTTGTTGAAACCATGTCGGCATCTCCAAAGCTTCCTTGTGGTCAGCTACGGAGGTGTTTAACAGTTTTCTGAAGCTGGCATCAGCCGCAAGATTTTGCAGACGAGTTGCGGCAACGGTCTGCAAGATTAACCATGGGTTGCCAGTCCTATCCCACAATTCAGGGGCGACCTTTCGCCACAGTTCATCTGCAGCATGGTTCCATGACCAACGCAGGTCAAGCGCCAAGTCAATCAGCCCCTCGAGCCCTTCTGGCATTGATGGTAGAAAATAACTAATTGGCATAGCAATACCCTACATCCTTGTTGACGATTTCTTCACCATTCTTTTCGCTTCTACAACATTCTCATTGCTGCGACCAGCGATAAAAGCATTAATGTTCTAGATAGTAGTCTCAGCGATCATGATTAGAGCTTAACACGTGAAGAAGGCCTGATACCCAGTAATTAACACGTTGGGGAAGGTTGTGAAACGGGTAATGACATTCTCGAAGGGTTTGTTTAGGCATAGAAGCATCCAGCTTATCGTCTAAAAAGTAACATATAGCGGGGAAACCACGAGCCAGCATTGCAGTTTGCCTCTCCAGTTGAGTTTCGTAAAAGTGAAATTCGTGCATGCCCTGGTTTGCCATCTCAAGGTACTCACGGTCATAGGGTCGGGTACTGTAAACTATCGCTTTCACAACCTCTCCTCTCAAATTTTATCATAGAGTGTTACCGCCTCTTCATAGAGGTAGCTACTCGAACTGTGTCCAACAAACGCTTTGGGTATCCAAACTCATTGTCATACCAAACCTGTATCTTAACCATGCTCTCTTGTACTACGATAGTGGACAGAGCACGGACAATGCCTGAATGTGGGTCATCGATAATATCGGCTGAAACCAACTCTTTTTCGCTGTAACCCAGGATTCCCTTTAACGATTCTGAAGTGATTTCATCACTGCCTCATCCTCTCATGCTTAGCTAAACTTCCTTTCTGACGTGCCTTCCAAAATAACCCAAGTGTTCCTTACCAAAGATCTTGTACGCTGCAAGTTTGACCATGTCATTAAGAAATAACCATGCCAGAGCATATCCCCATACTATACCGGCATAGGGCCAGCCCAATGGTGCCATTAAAAATCCGTAGACAGCGATAAGTGTGGCGATTATTTGAGTGCTGACAACAGCTATTAACAAAATGCGTGATGGCTTTATAGACCAGAATGGGCCACGGGTTCGGGCTACAAAAACTGTTAAATGGCCGGCGATCGACAGCTTCAAATACATGAGGGTCTGAATTGTGTCCTGGCTTAAATGAAATACAGTTTCACCCATATATAAGAACAAGAAGGACGCAACCACCCCGATAATTCCCAACATAGTAGCAACACCCAGTACTGACCGCATATCCCACCTTTCCGGTTGGGCAGAATAATGGACATTGTCATAGGCGATGGACAAAATAGCTCCATCATTCAGAACAGCTAGCAAGACTATCATAATAGCCGTAACGGGATAGAAATTGAAGGTCAAAATAGCCAGAGTCAAGAACAATAGAGTTCGGATAGTTTCTGCGACCCGATAGATGGCGTAGTTTGTCATACGTTGGAATATCTTGCGACTTTCCTTGATGGCGTCGATAATTACGGAAAGGCCTGGAGTCAAAAGCACGATGCTGGCGGCGGCCCTGGCGGCATCGGTGGCTCCAGCCACGGCGACGCCGGCATCAGCTTTCTTCAAAGCCGGCGCATCGTTCACCCCGTCGCCGGTCATACCAACGATATGCCCTCGTTGCTGCAGCACGTCAACAATATGATACTTATGCTCGGGAAATACCTGGGCAAAGCCATCAGCCTTTTCAATAGTATCGGCTAGCTGTCCTGTTTCATATTGTTTTGTTTCGCCAAATACACTGGCGTCTATGATATTGGTGCCCAGCCCCAACTGCTGACCGATCTCCTTGGCTATAGCCACCTGGTCTCCGGTGACCATTTTGACTGCTAGCCCCATCTCGCGAGTGGTCTTAATAGTTTCCTTTGAGTCTTCGCGCAGCGGGTCAAAGAGCGGAATTATACCGATAAGTTGCCATTTATCTTTGTCATCAGTGCGTGCTACGCCCAGGGAGCGGAAGCCACGGGAGGCAAACTCGTTAACTGCCTTATCAACCTCTGCTTGTATCTTCTCTGAGTTAGGGTCCAGTGCCAGAATAACCTGGGGCGCACCTTTGGTAACCTTGAAAGTTTGTCCGTCAGGTCCCTGCACTTCGGCCTCAGTTCGTTTGTGTACCGGGTCAAAGGGCTGAAAATGAACAATCTGATATGATTTCAGCAATTTGGGATCCTTGACTCCACTCAATACAGCGAGGTCAATAGGATCCTGGTCTTCAGCACGTGAAGACAGTGCGCTAGCTAAAATCACTTCTTCCGGTTTAACATTGTTTGCGGTAAAAGGCTCTCCTGGCTTTAGTTCAGCCTTGGTCAACGTGCCGGTCTTATCAGAACACAGAACATCAATGCCTGCTACCTCCTCGACTGCCGCCAGCTTTGTTACAATTGCTTGCTTTACTGTCAGTATCTTAGCTCCCAGAGCCATAGCAACGGATAAAACCGCTGGCATAGCCACGGGAACCGCAGCTATGGTCAGTACGAGCACAAATTGCAGTACCTGCAGTACTGGATCATGTCGAGAAACCGCCACACCTATTATCAGAACAGCCAATACTGCAGCAATAATAAGCAAATAATCAGCAATCTTGATGATAGCGCGCTGGAGATGACTTCGTGTTTGCGCTGATTTGACTAGTTCGGCAGTCTTTCCATAGTAAGTACTTTGACCTGTGGCATATACTATAGCGTCAATTTCACCCTGCTTCAGGATGGAGCTCGAAAAGACGACATCTCCTGATTTACACTCAACCGGGAGAGACTCACCTGTCAAGGCTGACTGATCAACCTGCACAGGGTCTCCCTCGAGAAGTTTGGCATCCGCCGGTATAATATCGCCTATACGTAGGCGCACGAGGTCACCTGGTACCAGCTCACGGGCAGGTATATTTTTCCACTCTCCATCACGCTTAATCCTTGCTTTTAGTGCCAGTTTTTTCTTAAGTGCAGCAATCGCACTATCTGCCTGATATTCCTCACGAAAGCCCACAATAGCATTTACTACTAGCAATGCTAGAATGACGCCCATATCCGGCCAGTGACGCAGTACCGCTGACAGGATAGCCGCTATGATAATCATGATAGGGATTGGACCCCAGAAATAAGACAGGAATTTTCGGAGAGGACTAACCCGCTTCTCCTCAATCTCGTTGTAACCATACTTCTCTAGACGCTCTCGCCACTCTTGCTGATTTAAGCCATCAGTGGATGTTTTAAGGCGCTTCATTAGTTCTGCGACAGGTAGGTCTTTTAACGATTCTTCCATTGCTCTGGACACCTCAGTCTTAGATTCAGTTTCCTCTCTACTTTTAGACTTATCCATTTAACATCTTTTCAAATGGCACCCGGTTTGGACATACATGAGTCATGCTAATAATGTTCCCAATCGTTATCATCCACTTTCCCAGCCAATCGGAAGGTGATTTCAAAGGAATCGAACAAGTCCAGATATTGTTCCAGCAACCGCGTTAACAGAAATCGCTGCCTAACGGTCTCTCTCGCATTTTTGCCTAGATGCCCTCTCAGGTCTCCGTCTCTTATAAGCTGTACAATCCTATTGGCAGCCTCTTCGATGGAGGAAACCAGAAAGCCGTTAACCCCGTCTTCTATTTGATGGCGAATGCCTCCTGTGTTACCTCCAATTACAGCAGCACTCTTCCACATAGCTTCGGTAACAGTCAGTCCAAAGCCTTCATGAAGCGACTTTTGCAGGACAACTGTAGCCCTCCTCTGAAGGGCATTCACTAAGGCTCCATCCTGAACCGTAAGAATGATAATACGCTCTTCCCGGCAATCAGATAATGACCTGTACACCTCTTCGCCTTCAGGGTCATCGGTGGCTATGTTGCCTAATAGTACCAGAGTGCAGTCCACTTCTTTTCTTGCTAGCTTGAAAGCCTTAATCACACCCTCAGGGTCTTTCCAGCGATCAAATCGCGATATTTGTGTCACTATTGGGAGATCTGTGGGAATATGGTAATGCTTAAGCCTTTCATCTATTTCGTGTTGCGGTAGCTCACGGTTGGTGATGGAAAAAGGGTCTATAGCCGGCAGGAAAAATAGCTGCGGCGTCTTAATCTTCTGCGCGTAGACTCGGCTACTGAGAATCACTGCATCATATTTTTCTATGAATGGAACCAGATAGTCCCATGCCTCCGGATTGGGAGCGGAAAGGTCAATGTGACAACGCCAGACCCAAGGGCTCTTCTTACGATAGTGGTTGATTATTGGAAGCGGTTGAGGGTCATGGATGATGACCAAGTCATGGTCCAGGTGGTTACGTATTGCGTTCTCATATACCACTGTTTCATAAAGGTTCTTCTTACGATCTGTGAGGTTGACATGTCCCCCCTGTAAGGCATTGTGTATCTTTTTAGTTATGCTGAAGAAATCTGGAGGGCCATGAATAACTCTCCAGCCGGTTCTAATGCCCAGGCTGTTCATTAGAAGTGTCAGCGATGATAGCAACTGTGAAACACCTCCACCATAGTAAGTTGAATTTACATTAGCTATATGAAGGCCTTGAATCTTCTTAGCCTTTTTCCTTATGCGCTTAACGGTTTCTTCACCAATGAATGGCTTATAGTCTTCTATACGCTTGATCCTGTAATGCTGCATAATAATTCTCCCGTACGAAGGATTTTGATTCCTGCTCAATATCCAAGTTCCGCATGAACTGGGCTGTTTCCTCAGGTACAGCTGTATTAATATAGATGCCAGACCCGATCTCAAACCCCGCAACCTCAGTAAGACGAGGGATGATTCTCATATGCCATATGTAATATTGTTCATTTTCATCCCCAACAGGGGCAGTATCTATAACATAGTTGAAATCAGGGTCATTCAACCCTCGGTATAACTTGACTAAGCTTATTCGCAAAATATGTGCCAGATTTCCAAGATCTTCATCAGAGACACTGCCGAAGCTGGCCTGGTGTTTTTTGGGCAGAATCCAAGTCTCAAACGGTCGCTGGGAAGCAAAGTGATGGAAAGCAACAAAATTTTCGGTATCCATTACGATTCGCTTTCCGTTTTTTAATTCGTGCCTCGCCAAATCGGAGTAAAGGCACCGACCATTCCTGTCGTAATAGCGGATGGCCACTTCGTGCCGCAGCCTGACATGTTTTGGTACCACGGGAGTGAACACCAACTGTGAATGTGAATGTTCCAGTGACGTTCCTGCAGCGGGTCCGTGATTTTTAAAAATAATGACCAATTTGGCAAACGGTTGCTGGGACAGCTTTTTGTATCTCTCATGGTAAGCATTGAGTACCTGCAAAATCTCGTCTTCTCCCATTAAAGCTGACGACCTATTATGAAGTGGTGTTTCCACGATTACCTCGTGAATTCCCACTTCCTTCATCGCGGTGAAAAAACCTTCCTCCACATCTCTCGTAGTACTACCGCCAGGACTCAGGGCAGCAAATTTGTTGGCAAAGACTCTTACCTGCCAGCCATTACCGTCTTGCTTCTGATATAAAAGAGTCTGGTGATGAGTCATGGACTCGTTGCCGGGGCAGAAGGGACAGGATGAATAGAAATTAGGAAGCTCACGCTTGGGCTGTTGATGCACAAAGTCATTGGGCCTCTTTACTCTTTCCCTGGCGATGATAACCCATTCTTCAGTTGTAGGATCTTGCCTTATCTCTGACACTCCTTACCTCCAGCTGAAGATAACGACTTGCGTCTCGGTATTTCACACTGGTTGACTCTCTGTTGCAGTATAAAAGACCCATAATTTCCCCAAGTTCAGATGTCCTCCTCTTGTACCAGTCTAAAGAACCGCCTGTGGAATTGTCAAAAAATCTGGGGTAAAAAGCTTACAAAACTATGACATTTTGTGCGATCGAACTGACCTCCCCGACCTTCGCCAAATTGACTGGTGTCTAAATAATGGAAAACCTGCTGCACCAAGTAGATTTTGAAGCTAACTGGAGCGGGAGACGGGACTCGAACCCGCGACACCCTGCTTGGAAGGCAGGCACTCTACCACTGAGTTACTCCCGCACAAAGCTAAGTGTTCACAAGTGTTCACAACTCAGCTACTAGAAAAGTTTATCACTTCCAGACCTTCAGGGACAAGTCCAAAGACTATAGGGGGATATCACTTGGCACTAGACAACTTCGTTGGTTATCGCATAACTCCTGAAGGTATCAATGCCTATCTTAACTCCCTGACATGTGGAAATGCTAAGCACAACTACTATAGAGTTATCAAGACACTATGCAGATGGCTATATCACACTGACCAACTTCCCACCAATCCGATTGAGAAGGTATTACCACCACGAAGGCAAAAGAAGCTATTACCAGCTATAAGCAAAGACCAGCTAGACATTTTAGTCAATCATGCCCTTACGGAAAGAGATAAGGTTACCCTCAATCTTTTGTGGCATTCGGGCATGAGGCTATCTGAAGCTGCCAGTATCAGGGCTAGTGATTTTAACTGGGAAGAGGGAACTGTCATTGTCCTAGGTAAAGGTAATCGTTATCGTAAAGCCCTTGCTGGCAATGGCATAGTAAGAGACTGGTTCATAAAGCATGATACTTGGGAATAACCACTCACGGTATACAAAACATGCTGCAGAGGTTAGGGGAAGCTACTGGTATAAAGTGTAATCCGCACAGCTTTCGTAGGGGCTTTTGTGTTCACAATGTGAAGTCGGGACTATCCAATAAAGTTATTCAAGCTCTTGGAGGTTGGGAAAGCCCTGACATGGTGAGTCACTATGCAGCAAGCCTAACCTTTGACGATGCTTTTCAATTGTATAAGCAGGTTAACGGTGGTGAAATCTGAACGTAGCCTAAGTATTCACTACGACTGCTCTATTGAGAAAATGTGTGACTCCATGTCATACTACCGTTTAAGTTGCTCTTATTTGGGGAGGTGCATGATGCAATGCTCTGCTTGTGGAAAAGAATTCAATGAAGATTTCGCTTATTGTCCTTGGTGTGGCAGTAAGGTTGCAACAAAACAGGAGATAGCCAATTTCAAACAAATAGAGGAAGAAGAAAAACTGAGAGACCTAAGGCGTAACGAAATCTGGTCGGCTGTTGCAGGGTCTCTCGGTACGTTTGGGAGTTTAGCATTTATTTTCCTTGTTTTGATATTTCAGGAAGTGAGACCACTCCCTGCACTACTCGTCGGACTAATTGTCCTTTTGTTTGTCATAGGCATTATCGGTCTCATTTGGAGTTACCAATATAGCAGAAAGCGGCAAGACCTAGTGAAAAAATTGGAAAAGGGCAAAATGGAATAATCCCCTTTCCATCGTCAGTATAAAAATCTCCATTGAATTGTAAGGATAGCTTGAAGCTTGATTGATAGGCAAGGTTTCAAAGCTAGATTGTTCACAAGGTAAAGCTGACTGTTCACAAGGCAAGGGGGGTGTATCCTGGGGACATTAGTGCTACCTGCGACTAGCAGAGATATGATTGGTTCGTAGAAAAATCCAGTCAGCCTTTGAATCTGGGGTTAACTCTTCCACTCTGTTTTCCTGAGTTTTACACCTATGACTGGTAAAATTGCTATAGCTAAGAAACAGATTGTTATAAATATTGCCCAAGGGAAGTTGATTGGCTCTCCAGACGCATCAGCAAGGACATCATTCCAAGCAAGAATAGGTA
>Ga0180438_10006138_pt1 | contig 16397 bp, 9 predicted proteins | sample SS_ome_12_FD_132455 | JGI IMG/M metagenome (GOLD analysis project Ga0180438, IMG submission 132455) | Hypersaline lake sediment archaeal communities from the Salton Sea, California, USA - SS_3_D_2 metaG | ecosystem: Environmental > Aquatic > Non-marine Saline and Alkaline > Hypersaline >...
AGCGGAAAACAGCCTAAAGGCGCAACTCCCTCCCGCGCCTTCTCTGGCCCGGCGTCCGTCCCCGACGCCGGGCCACACTTTTGGCCGCAACATTTCCGTCCTTGACACCCGAAACCCCCCGTGATAGCATAAGGGGGCCAGCAAGAGCGGCCCGCCGAAGCCTCGGCGGGCATTCGCTTTTCCCCAGCCGATGCCCCGCTGCGGGAGCAGTGTGGCCCCTTGTGCGATGTCTGCAAACGCGGAACGAGTCAAGGCAGTAGTACTCGACCTCGACGGAGTCATCTACCGAGGACACACCTCCATCCCCGGCGCCAAACAGACAGCCGGGTGGCTGCATCGAACGGGGCGCCAGGTCTACTACTTCACCAACAACTCCACGAAGACCCGCGACAGCTACGTCGAGCTTCTGGCCGGCTACGGCATCACCAGCGACATCGAGCATATCGTCACCTCCGCCTCGCTCACGGCCCGCTACTTCTGTGACAACGGCCTGCTGCCGGCCACTGTGTTAGTGGTGGGCGAGGCGGGGTTGCCGGCCGAGCTTCGCCGCGCCGGCGTCCGAGTCGTGCGCAGGAGAGGCAACCGACCCATCGATTACGTCGTGGTGGGAATGGACCGCAAGTTCACCTATCGCAAGCTCCACGAGGCACAGCAGGCCATCCGCTCCGGCGCCGCGTTCATTGCGACCAATCGCGACGCCACCTACCCTGTTGAGGGCAACGTCATCCCCGGTGGCGGCAGCATCGTCGCCGCAGTCGCCACCGCTGCCCAGAAAGACCCCCTGGTCATTGGCAAGCCCTCACCCGAGGCCGGAAGGCTCATCGCCCATCAGGCCGGTGTCCCCCCCGACCAGGTCCTTATGGTCGGCGACCGGCTGGAAACCGACATCGAGATGGGCCGTCGCGCGGGGCTGTTGACCTGCCTCGTGCTGACCGGCATCAGTCGCGCCGAGGAGGTTCAGGCACTTCCCCCCGAGAGCCGCCCACACTGGACCATCCCGAGCATTGCCCAACTCCCCGACCTCCTGCAGGGCTCCGGCGCCAGCCACGAGGAAGCCCAATGAGCGCCCCTCCGCCGGTCGTGCTCACGATCGCCGGGTCCGACTCCTCCGGCGGCGCGGGCATCGAGATGGATCTCAAGGTGCTCTCGGCGCTGGGGGTGTTCGGGACCTGTGCGATCACGGCCCTCACCGCGCAGAACACAGTGGGCGTGCGGGCCACGTACGAGACCCCGGCGGAGTTCGTCAGGTCACAGATCGAGGCCGTGTTGGCGGACCTGCCGGTGAAGGCCGCGAAGACCGGCATGCTCTCCTCCGAGGTTGTGGTCCGCGCGGTCGTCGAGGCCAGGGGAAAGGGATCATCTCCGCCTCTGGTGGTCGACCCGGTGGTCGTGGCTAAGGACGGCACACATCTTCTCTCGCAGGCCGGCATTGCGGCCGTTCGGGATGAGCTTCTGCCGGTGTCGGCGATCGCCACGCCGAACATCTCCGAGGCGGAAGCGCTGACCGGCCTGAGGATCGCGTCCGAAGAGGACGTTCCCGCCGCGGCGGCGAAGCTGCGTGACTTGGGGTGCACCTGGGTGCTTGTCAAGGGCGGGCATCTCGGCGGGCCGGAGGTGGTAGACCTGCTCCTGGGTCCGGAGGGCGAGCAGGCTTTTACGTCACCCCGAATCCCCGGCGGACCTTTCCACGGAACCGGCTGCGCGCTGTCGGCCGCCATTGCGGCCTTCCTGGCGCACGGCCGTCCAATCCCCGATGCGGTTCGCGAGGCCAGGTCATTTCTCCAGGGACTGATCGAGAACGCGCTCGCGCTTGGGAGGGGAGCGCTCGTATTACACCCGCAGCAACGCAACTCAGGCGAGGGAGAGCAACCATGACGGCACGCGTCGCAGACAAGGGGAAGCACTCATGACGAAGTTCATCTTTGTGACGGGCGGCGTCGTCTCATCGGTCGGCAAGGGGATCACCGCCGCCTGCCTCGGCCGGCTGCTCAAAGACCGTGGGCTGAAGGTCACGGTGCAGAAGATCGACCCCTACCTCAACGTTGATGCCGGTACCATGAGCCCCTTCCAGCACGGAGAGGTATTCGTCACCGACGATGGTGCGGAGACTGACCTCGACCTCGGACACTACGAGCGCTTCGTCGATATCAACCTGACGCAGCTCAGCAACGTCACGAGCGGGCAGATCTACGGCGCGGTCATCCGCAAGGAGCGGGCCGGCGAGTATCTCGGGCAGACCGTCCAGGTGATCCCCCACCTGACCGACCACATCAAGTCACAGATCCGGGCCATCGCCAAGCAGGACGCGGCCGACATCGCCATCATCGAGATCGGCGGCACCGTCGGCGACATCGAAGGGCAGCCCTTCCTCGAGGCCATCCGCCAGATGCGTCGGGAGCTGGGCCCGGAGAACGGCCTCTTCATCCACGTCACGCTGATCCCATATGTGGGACCCTCCGGCGAAAGCAAGACGAAGCCCACTCAGCACAGCGTGCGAGAGCTGCGCAATATCGGCATCCAGCCGGACATTTTGCTCTGCCGCTCGCGCCGGCCGCTGTCGAAGGAGATGCGAGAGAAGCTGAGCCTCTTCTGCGACGTCGCGCCGGAGGCGGTTATCGAGGGACTTGACACTGAGTCGATCTACGGACTGCCGCTCATCTTCGAGAAGCAGGGCTTCGGCAGCCTCGTCGCGGAGCGGCTCGGGGTCAACGGGAAGCCGGACCACACCGAGTGGGAGAAAGTCGTCAAGGCGATCAAGAAGTCGAGACACTCCATCACGGTCGCCATGGTTGGGAAGTATATGGCCTTACAGGACGCGTACATCAGTGTCACCGAGGCCATTAAGCACGGCGGCATCGCCAATGAGGCCGCGGTGGAGATCGAGCGAGTCGATGCCGAGGAGATCGAGGAGCACGGGGCCGAGAAGCTCCTGGAAAGCGTGCACGGCATCGTCGTTCCGGGCGGCTATGGCGACCGCGGGGTCGAGGGGAAGATCCAGGCCATCAAGCACGTGCGCGAGAACAATATCCCGTTCCTGGGGCTGTGCCTCGGGATGCAGTGCGCGGTGATCGAGTTCGCCCGCCACATCTGCGGGTGGAAGGACGCCAACAGCGCGGAGTTCGACTCGAAGACCAAGCACCCGGTGCTCGACCTGCTGCCCGAGCAGGAGGGCGTCACCGACATGGGCGCGACCCAGCGCCTGGGGGCCTACCCGATGCGGATCATGCCGGGCACGACGGCCCGCAAGGTCTACGGCTCCGCCCGCGCCAGTGAGCGACACCGCCACCGCTTCGAGGTGAACAACGAGTTCCGCCCGGAGCTGGAGGATAAGGGCCTGGTTACCGCCGGCGTCAGCCCCGACGGCAAACTCGTCGAGCTTATCGAGCTGCCCGACCACCCCTTCTTCCTCGGCAGCCAGTTCCACCCCGAGTTCAAATCCCGCCCCAACCGCGCCCACCCGCTGTTCCGAGAGTTTGTGAAAGCCGCCGTGAAGTACGCCGGGAAGAAGTAGGCCTTCTGCTGGAGAAGCTGGGCCATCTCTAGCCCTGCGCGCCCGGGACCACGCCAGGGGAGGATTGCATGGGGGCAACCTCACGGAAGCGCACGTGTCTGCTAGGGCTCGCATTGCTCGTCCTTGTGCTCGTGGGAGCGTACGCGCTCTATGTCAACGTTCGACGGGCGTACCGGGCCAACGTCGTGTGCGCGCAGCAGGTCGAGAACATCCAGACGGCGTTGGCCATGTACGCGAGTGACTGGGGCTGCTTCCCTGACCCAGAGCACTGGGTTGATCAGCTCCTTGCAGATGACGCCCTGCTCGATGTGCGGGTATTCAAGTGTCCGGAAGACGTGAGCGACGCCAGATCCAGCTACGGTATGAACAGGGCGCTCGGAGGGCTCGCCCCGCAGAACATCCTCAACGGGGATCATCTTGTCTCTGTATACGAGACCGCCCATCCCGGAGACAACCCTTCGGGCGACGCGGAGGATGTTGCATCGCCTCCGCGCCACTACTCCCCGGATAGCTCCGGCGGCATGTGGCTCTACAAGGGCAATATGTACGGATACGCCAGCGGGAAGATGTTCGGCGAGCAGGTCGATCTCCCTAGAAGACCCACGTTCGAGCCCGAGTTGCGCTCTGAACGGCAGTAACGGCCGACCCCTCGGTGTGGTCCTGTCTTTCCATACGCAAACATCTGTGCTATAATCTGGCACATCTCCACTCGGGGCAGGGATAGTGGCAGTTGAGTTCTCGAAGTTCCTCGAAGACATCGCATCCTCAGCGGAATACGCTGGGCAGATCGTCCATGTGGAGGAGATAGCGGCCCGGGAGGCGGTCTACGGGGACCTGATGAAGCCGCTGCCGGGGCCGATTCAAGAGGCTCTCTCGTCGCTCGACATCCAGCGGCTCCATTCGCACCAGGCGGAGGCGATCGAGGGGATTCGCGCCGGGAAACACACCGCCATCGTGACCGGCACCGCCAGCGGCAAGACGCTCTGCTACAACCTGCCGGTGCTGGAGCGACTGCTGGCGAAGCCCGAAGCGAAGGCGCTCTATCTCTTCCCGACGAAGGCCCTCGCGCAAGATCAGGTGCGCGGCCTGCGCCGGCTGGCCGACTCGCACGAGGCGCTCGCCGACCTGGTGCGCTGCGGCACCTATGACGGCGACACGCCCGGGCCGACGCGCCGCAAGCTGCGGCGCGAGGCGAACATCATCATGTCCAATCCGGACATGCTCCACCAGGGTATCCTCCCCTACCACAGCCGCTGGGGGAGCTTCTTCGCCGACCTCGACTTCGTCGTCGTGGATGAGATCCACAGCTACCGCGGCATCTTCGGCTCGAACGTCGCGAATGTGCTGCGCCGGTTGAACCGCATCTGCCGCCATTATAGCTCGTCGCCGACCTATGTCTGCTGCTCGGCCACCATCGCCAATCCGGCCGAGCTGGCCGAGAGGCTGATCGGCATGCCGGTCACGCTCGTGGATCGGGACGGCTCGCCCCGCGGGCCAAAGCGCTTCGTGCTCTGGAATCCGCCCTACCTCGACACAGGTAAGATGGAGCGCCGGTCGAGCAACGAAGAAGGACACCGGCTGCTGGTCTCATTGCTGCGCAAGAAGGTGCAATCCATCGCCTTCGCCCGCACGCGAATTGTCGCCGAGCTGCTGTACAGGTACACATCGGAGGCCCTGGAGAAGGTCAACCCGTCGCTGGCCGACGCGGTGCGGCCCTATCGGGCTGGCTACTTGCCGGAGGAGCGGCGGGAGATCGAGCGGCGGCTCTTCTCGGGGGAGCTGCTCGGCGTGACGAGCACGAACGCGCTGGAACTGGGCATCGACGTCGGGAGTCTCGACGCCTCTCTCATCGTCGGCTATCCGGGCACCATCGCCTCCACCTGGCAGCAGGCCGGCCGGGCCGGCCGCGGCACGGACGAGGCGCTGGTCGTGCTCATCGCATACAACGACCCGTTGGATCAGTACCTGATGCTCCGACCGCAGTACCTGTTCGGCCGTTCTCCCGAGCATGCGGTGGTCGACCCGGAGAATCCCTACTTGCTCGCGGGCCACATCCGCTGTGCAGCCTTCGAGCTGCCGCTGCGAGAGGAGGATGCGGAGTACTTCGGCGGCCAGGTCGTACCGATCCTCGAAATCCTCGATGACCTCGGGCAAGTGAACCGGATAGATAATGCCTGGTACTGGTCGAGCACGGACTACCCGGCGGCCGAGGTGGCGCTGCGGACCCAGTCGGACAACACCTACACCATAATGGACACCTCAGACGGGAACACGGTCATCGGCATGGTGGACGCGATCAGTGCGCCCGAGACGGTCTATCCCGGGGGCGTCTACCTGCACGAGGGGAGCACCCATCTGGTGCGCGAGCTGGACCTGGAGGCGCGGGCGGCCTACGTCGAACGCCGGGAGGTCGATTACTACACGCAGGCGATCCTCGATTCGAGCATTCGGGCGGGAAAGCGGCAGGCCGAGAAGGAGTACGGCGGCGGTCGACTGTGCTACGGAGAGGCCACTGTCACCTGGAAGACGACCGCGTTCAAGAAGATCAAGTTCTACACCCAGGAGAACATCGGGTACTCACGGCTCGACCTGCCACCCCAGCACCTGGAGACGGCATCGTGCTGGTTTTCGCCTTCCGCGGAGGCGCTGTCAGTGGTCTCGGGCCACGCGCTCAAACCGATTGAGGGCCTCGTCGGCGTGCGCAATGTCGCGGTCAACATGCTCCCCCTGCTAGCCATGTGCGACCGGTTGGATGTAGGCGGGATCGTGGACTCGACGAACTTCGGGACGCCGACGCTCTTCCTCTACGACCGCTATCCGGGGGGCCTCGGGTTTGCGGAGAGGGGATACAAGCTCTTCGAATCGCTGATGGGGGAGTGCCTTGAGACCATCGAACAATGCCCGTGCGATCAGGGATGCCCGTCGTGCGTCGGGCTGGCGGCGACGCAGCCGCCCCAGCAGATGGATCCCGACCTCGGCCGCGGCTACCCCATCCCCGACAAGGCCGCCGCGCTGGTGCTCCTCTCTCACCTGCTCGGACGAAAGGTCCATCGTCCCCCGAAGCGGCGCCGGCCCAGGAGGCGGCGCCCGGCGGAGTCGCAAGCCGCCTGCGATACGCCTGACCGGCTGCCTGCGCCCCATTCCGTCTCTGTCGCCGAGCAAGTCGCTCATCGCCTGCGGAAAACCCGAAGACCGAACGTCGGACTCTGAGACCCACTGCTTGACGCCCGCCGCGGTCACCTATAAACTGGACTCCGCGGGTTCGATTCCATGGTTTCCGAAGAACTCAAGCGACGTATCTCCATGCTTCAGAAGGGAGATTCTTCGGCGCGGCCGACCCGGGCGAAGAGACAGACGGGAGGCGGCGCAGAGGGTGATCTCGCACACCAGTTCCCCGAGGGATCGGTGTGCCGGACCGATCGCGGCGACGTGTTCATATGCGAGACGCGCCTGGCCGAGATCTACTCGACCAGCCGGCGGCTGCGGCGGCGCTATCTCGCAGCCTTCAAGAAGGCGCGAAGGGCGGCCCGGCGGGAGGAGCTGGCGGCCTTCCTCGAACCGCTGGCCGGCGCCGACCCCGACAGGACCGTGCTGATCGACACGGAGACGGCGGGTTTCCACGGCCGGCCGTTGTTCATGATCGGGATGATCCGCCACCTGGGCGACGAATTGGTCCTCACCCAGTACTTCGCCCGAAGCTACGCCGAGGAGGCCGGCCTGCTCGACAAGTTCGCCGCGGTTCTGCCGGAGGTGGAGCTGCTGATTTCATTCAATGGGAAGGCCTTCGACTGGCCCTTTGTGCGGGATCGAATGGTCTACCACAGGCTGGCCTGCGAGCCGGCTTTCGATCATCTGGATCTGCTTCATCCGTCGCGCCGGCGCTGGCGCTCCGAGCTTCCGAACTGCAAGCTGCAGACGCTCGAGCGCTACCTGTGCGGCCGCTGGAGAAGCGGCGACATCCCCGGGGACGAGATCCCGCAGCGGTACCACGACTTCGTTCGCGAGCAAGATGCGCATCTCATCGCGCCCATCTTCCATCATAATCGCCTTGACCTCATCACCATGGTCGAACTCCTCATCGCCCTGGCCAACGGCGAGAAGCACACGCGAGATGTGCCGCCCCTGCAGCCTCCGGCAGAGCAAGCGAAGGGAGCATCTGATGTCTGAATCGCGCAGTCAGCAATCCAACGCCACCGGCCAAGCCGGCGGCGACCGCCCCCTCACCTACTATGACCTGCTCGATCTCGACCGCGACGCAACTCCCGAGGAGATAAAGGAGGCCTACTACAAGTTGGCGCGCCAGTATCACCCCGATGTCGCGGCCGACGATCCCGGCGTCGCAGAGAAATTCGCCCTCGTCAACCAGGCCTATCGCGTCCTCAGCGATCCCCAGCGCCGCCACCAGTACGACCGCACCCTCTCCAAGAAAAGCTACCCCCTCCGCCATCCCACCCCCGAGAAGATCTGGCGCGAGGCCGCCGACGTCGTGCTCATCCGCTCCGATCGCTTCGGCCCCCTCAACCAGGCGATGCAGGCCGCGATTCCGATTACGCTCGACGGCGATCTCCTCGTGGTCACCATGCCCGGCAGCGAGCGCCATCTGTCCGGACACATGGAGACGGCGTCGAATCGCAACTCGATCGTGAACGCCCTCGAGCTCGTCGCCGGCCGCCGCGTCCAGTTCCGAATCATCGATGGCACAACCGTGGAAGACTGGCAGGCTCAGAAACGCGCGGAGGCGCAAGCAAAGAGGACGACCGCCGCGCCCCGAGGGGGGCCGGCCGTGCCCCGCGTCCAGAAGACCAGAGCGGGAGAGGGGCCCTGGGACGAGCTGGTCCAGCGGATTCACCGGGAGTACCAGCAGCTTCCCAAGCGCCAATACCCGCAGTCGAAGGCGCGTTACCTCAGGGAAGCGCTGACCTGGATCACGCGCACCGACGAGGACCTTCGGTATCAGGATGACTTCGACGAGGACGCGCACGAGCGCGCCCTCGCACGCGCGATCGAACGCCTCGGCGCCGTCCTCGACCTGCCGCCCGTCTTCGTGGCCCTTCAGTTCGAGAGCTTCAAGCGGGGCGGGGAGAGCTAGCGGCCGTGGCCGGGAGGCTCCTCTCTCTACTGGCCAGCGCGCCCAGGCTCATCGTGAGCCTTCCCAGCAACTCCTTGGAGCTGGCGCGGGCCGCCGCCGACGGCGGGGCTGATGCGCTCAAGGTCCACCTTCGCGTCACCCACAGCGCCTCCGGAACCCGCTTCGGCACCCTGGCCGAAGAGCGCGCCAACCTCGACGCAATCCTGTCCGTCGGGCTGCCCACTGGAGTCGTGCCTGGAACGGCCGACTGCCTCCCAAGCCGCGAGGAAATGCGCGAGCTGGCCGCCATGGGCCTCGACTTCTTCGACCTCTTTGCCCGAGACATGCCGTCCTGGATGACTTGGCTGAAGGATCTGACGCGCGTCGCCGCGATGGACCCCGCCACTGACATTCGTTCCCTCGGCGAGATCGAGGCGCTCGGCATCGAGATGATAGAGGCCGCCATCGTGCCGACCGAGGGATATGGCCGCCCATTATGCCTCGCCGATCTGGTCGCGTATCGGAGGATCCGGTGCGCGACGCAGCTCCCTATCATCGTGCCCACCGAGCGCGCCATCGCGCCTGAAGACATCCCTCTCCTCATCGGGGACATCGGCATCAATGCGGTCATGATTGGTGCCGTCGTCGCGGGCCGAGAGCCGACGTCTCTTCAAGCTGCCACCGGACGCTTCGCGAGCGCTCTCGCGGCGCTGCGGGATTGACGCTTCGGGCCGATTCGACTATTCTTCAACCCGGCCCTCGTCAATACTTCAGAGCGCGACCTGCCCATGCAATTCCTGAAGATCCTGGTCCGGCTGCTGCGGCCACAGCGGGGGCGCGTTGCTCTGCTCGTGGCTGCCATCTTCGCTGCCACGCTCGTCGAAGTCGCCCTCCTTCCCGGGCTCGTCGCGGCCATCTTCAAAGTGCTCGCCCCCGGAGAGGGCGCGCTGGACGTCAAGTACTCGTTCCTGGAACCCCTCAGCCGCTGGCTCGATCAGTTCTTCTTACCCAATCCGCAGGCCCGCGTGCGCGCGCTCCTCATCATCGCCGCGGCCACCGTGGTGACGGCTCTCCTGCGCGCTGGGTTGGCCTACAGCCGCACCTACCTCGGCCAGTACGTAGGAGGCCGCACGCTGATCGACCTGCGCATGGAGCTGTTCGAGCGCCTCCAGCGCCTCTCCCTCTCCTTCTATGAATCCCAGCGCGTCGGCGACTTGATGTCCCGCCTTACCACCGACGTCTCCCTGGTGCAGCAGCTCGTCAGCGCCGACATGACGTCCTACATCACCGCTCCCGGTATCGTCCTAGGCGGCCTCGCTGTGATGTTCGTCATCAACTGGAAGCTCACTCTGCTGGTCCTCGTCTTCGCGCCGCTCACCGTGCGAGTCGTCACGAGCACAGGGCGCCGCATTAGGCGTCTGACCAGAAGTCAGCAGGAGCGCATTGCGGACCTCAACGCGCGACTCCACGAACGCCTTGCCTCCATGCGCATCATCCAATCCTTCACCCGGGAAGACTACGAGAGCGCCGAGTTTCGGAGGCTGAACGAAAGCACTTTCGAAGCCGTCCTCCGCGTAGCGCGCGTCGCGGCTCTCTCGCCCCAGGCCATCCAGTTTCTCGCCATGACCTCCTTCGTTGTGGTCGTCGCCTACGCGGGGATGCTCATCATTAGGGAGCAGTTAAGCCTCCCGGCCCTCATGGGCTACTTCGCTCTGACCCAGCGCGTCGGCGTGTACTTCGTCAAGTTCGGCTCCCTCCACCTGCGCGTCCAACAGTCCCTCGCCGCGCTCGGCCGCATCGGCGAGGTGATCGCGCGCGAGCCGGACATCACAGAGAGCCCGGAGGCGGAGCCGCTGCCGCCGGTCGCCGGGCGCATCGCGTTCCGCGATGTCAGCTTCCAGTATCCCGACGGTGAACGCGTCCTGAGCGGGATCGATGTGGAGATCGAGCCGGGGAAGGCGGTCGCGCTGGTGGGGCCGTCGGGAGCGGGAAAGACGAGCCTGGCCAACCTCATCATGCGCTTCTACGATCCCAGCGAAGGCTGCATTGAGATTGACGGGCGCGACCTGCGGAGGGTGACGCTTCACTCGCTGCGGTCCCAGATCGGGCTGGTGCCGCAGGAGACGATTCTGTTCGGCGGAAGCGTCGAGGAGAACATCCGCTACGGCCGCCCGGAGGCCTCACACGAGGAGGTGGTCGCGGCGGCCGAGGCGGCAAACGCGCACGGCTTCATACAGGACCTTCCCAACGGTTACGAGGCCGAAGTCGGCGAGCGGGGGGTCAAGCTGTCCGGCGGCCAGCGCCAGCGAATCGCGGTCGCCCGCGCGCTGCTCAAGGACCCTCGCATCCTGATCCTCGACGAGGCCACCAGCTCCCTGGACGCGGAGTCCGAAGCGCTCGTCCAGGAGGCGTTGGAGCACCTGATGAAGGGACGGACGACTCTGATCATCGCCCACCGGCTGTCCACCATCCACAAGGCCGACCGCATCCTGGTCCTCTCTGACGGCCGCATTGTGGAGCAGGGCACACACCGCGATCTACTCGCGCGTGGCGAAGCCTACAGCCGGCTCTATCGCCTCCAGCAACAGACCAACACCCCCGCTGTGGATGATGCCTGACCCCGCGCTCACGCCTCAATGGGAAGGCTGGGATCACCTGTGGTCGGCTCCGCAGGGAATCGTAGTAGACGACCTCGACCGCGAGATCTGGCGCTACCTCTCCGCGCATGTCCCCTTCTGCGGACGGTCGGTCCTCGAACTGGGATGTGGCCGCGGCATCCAGAGCCGCTTCGCCCTGGATGCGGGGGCCACTGATGTGACGTTGCTGGATTCATCCGCCCAGGCCCTCAACGTGGCCCGTCGGGTGTTTGCGGGACTTCCGCAGGCCGAGTTTGTCCAGCAGAATCTTCTCGGGTATCGTGCCGGGCGCCGCTTCGACATCGTCCTCTCCTCAGGTACAGTCGAGCACTTCCGAGGAGAGCAGCTCACACGGTGCCTGCGTGTCCATCGCGACCACGCGCGCGAGCTGGTCGCCATCGTCGTCCCCACGACACCCCACCCAAATGCGCTCCAGTGCCGGACGCGTCGGTTTGTGGAAACCTACGGGTACGAGCGACCGATCTCCGCCCACGAGATGGAGAGGCTCCTGCGCTCGGTAGACCTCCGGCCCCTGCTCCTTCGCCGGTTCTTCCCCCTCTACAATCTGCGCGCCCACTGGCTCATCCCCCGTACCGGCTTCCCCCGGCTCGATCGCCGCCTCGGCCGCTTGTCCGCCAAGCTCGACACCTGGGTGGCACGCCGTGGGATCCCCACTCGCCTCGTGTCTCCGCTGCGCCGGTTCGACCGACTCCTTGGCGGTCTGCTCCTCGCGCTGGCCGCGCCCCCCGGACCGGCGTCCGCCTAGCGCGCCGACATCATACACTAACCGCTGCGGCTCGCCCCCGCCGTCCCGCCCGCCGCTCCTTCACCTGCGACATGAACGACACGATCTTCGTGTCCCGACTTGCGTCCACAAACCCGTCGTAGTCGAGGTTCAGAAACGGAATATTGCCGTGATCCCGCCGAAACGCGTCCGACAGCATCACCACCGTGTTGCCCGGCATGCAGTTGAAGGGAATCACGTTCACGATCCCGTCAAGCCCCCGCCGCGAGAAGTCGACGGCCTTCCCCATGCTGCAGATGGCCTCCCCGCCGAAGGAGGGATGTACGTAGCGCGAGCCCTCTCCGATGATCTCATCGGGGCCGATATCGTCGAGCCCGGAGAGGTAGGGCAGCGTGGCCCCGAAGAGGTGGTGCTCGTCACGCATCGCCACCCGCGTCAGCAGGCTCCTCGATAGCCCCATCTTCAAGTCGTCGCCCGCATGGCTGTCCCGCCATCGATCGCACGCCAGGACGCCGCCGATACGGAGCGAGTAGCTGAAGAACTCGGCCGCCGGGGCGAGCCATACCTCGGCCCCGCGGCGCTCGAGCTTGCGGATGACGCGCTGATTGGCGCCGTCGTGGATGCGCACGAACCATTCGCCGACGAGCCCGATGAGCGGCCGGTCACCGTCGCCGGGCCGCCGGGGGACAGCAGCGAAGTCGCGCTGTGCGCGCCGCAGGAGGTCCTCCAAGTGGACGGTGTGCCGTCCGGTGAGTAAGCGGGCCCGCCCGGCGAGGGACTGGATGGCGCGCCGCTGGGCCGGGATAAGGTCATCGCAAAGCTCTCGCAGATATCGCTCGCAGATCGCGTCGCTCCGGCCCGGCTCGGCCTCGTAGGGCCGGGCGTGCATGCGCATCTTCTGGAGCATGTCGTGGGCGACCATTCCACCCCAGGCAACGAGCAGGAAGTCGATGCCCAATCCTCCGTCGGTGGTTCGATTGCCGAGGATGACCATCGGCACGCGGCCGAGCCCCACCTTGTCGAGGATGCGGCTCTGCATGGCGTAGTACATACCGAGTCGGCACGGTCCCTCCGACTGGGCCTGGAAGAAGGCCTCTCGTTCGGGGTCGAAATCCTGGGCCTGGGTGCGCTCCAGTATATCCTGAGTGGTCACCAACATGGGGAGGCAGACGTCCTCGGAGATGACCTTGCGGGCCAGGTTCAGCCCTGGGTCCTCGGAGCGCGGGAGCGGCGCCGCGTCTACGCCCCATGTGCGCAGCGCGGCGACCATCACGTCTGCTGCATCGCAGGCGCGAGGAATCCAGAGGCGGCGATTGCCCAACTCCTCAAGCGGCGTATCGCCGGTGCGGATGAGGGCCGCGGGGCCTGAGCCGTCGCGGCCGGCCGCCGTGTCGGCAAAGGCCTCCATGCGTGTGATGACGCCGGCGTCGGCGGTGTGCTCGTCGATCTGCATGATGTAGCAGGGCTCGCCGATCTCATCCTTGAAGAACGGGTTTGCGAAGGAGTCCGGTCCGCAGGCGAAGTAGGTGAGCACGACCGCGCGGAGGCGGAGGTCGCGTGCGATGGCCCGGGCGGCCGCGAGCTTCTTCTGGATCTGTCCCGCGTAGGCGTTGGGCCACGCGTCGGAGATGTCCTCGCGCTCGAGCGGCAAGAGGTCGAGGGGGATCGCGAGAATGCCCAGGTCTTGGATCTTGCGGCCGATGTCCATGTTGACGGCCGGATCGTGAGTGCTGTACGGCCGGCCGACGACGACGAACGCGCGCTGGTGTTCGCCGAGTGCGGCCAAGACGTCTCGGCCGCGCTCTTGCACCTTACCGCGGAACTCACGCAGCGCCTGGAAGCCTGCGTCTATGGCGCTATCAACCTGCGGGCCGGCCTTGCCGAGCTGCCGGGCGAGGTTGCGCAGGACGCGCCTGAGGTGGGGCTCGCCGCGCTGGAAGAACAGCCGGGGCCGAAGCAGGACCGGCTTGTCTCGTTTGTGAAGCCGAAGCGCCGCGGCGATGACCTCGGGTGCGGACATGACGTATGGGCAGGTGTGGCTCTGCGGGAGGTTGTCGTTGTCCTTCTCGGCATCACAGACGCCCGGCAGGAATAGGTAGTCCACTCCGCGCTCCAGCAGATGCTGCACGTGGCCGTGTGCGACCTTGATGGGGAAACATGGCTCGCCCGCGACTGCATTGACGCCCTTGGCGATGATTTCCTTGTTGGTGGGGTCAGAGGGGATGGGGCGCATGCCGATCCCTTGGAAGAAGGCGCGGTAGAGGGGATAGTAGTCGGCGAACATCAGTCCCCGCGGGATGCCGACGGTCGGCGCGCCGTGTGGGGCCTCTGTCTCCGTCCCCTCCATCAGCATCTGTTCGCGCTCGGCAAAGAGGTCGGGCAGCCCTTCGCCGAGGCTTCGCTTGTGGGCGCCGCTGTAGCGCTCGCAGCGGTCGTTGTAGTAGTACTTGGGGCCGCCGTCCATCTGGAAGACGTTGACGTCGCAGTGATTGGGGCAGCCCTTGCACTCGAAGGAGGACACGTCGTACTTGCCCTTGCTGATCCGCTGGAAGCCGCGGAAGCTGCCCTTTTCCGGCCGCTCCTGAAGTGCGAGCAAGGCGGCGCCGATGGCGCCGGTGATGTGCGGCAGCGGCGGCACGACGATGGGACGCTTGAGGATGGTCTCGAAGGCGGCGAGCATGCCTTGGTTGAAGGCGACTGCCCCCTGAAAGACGACCTTTTCGCTGATGTCGCGGCTGGCGACGTTCTTGTTCAGGTAGTTCTTGACGGTTGCTAGACAGAGGCCTGCACAGAGGTCTTCGATGGGGACATTGTTCTGTTGGTAGTAAACGGCCGCCGACTCTGCGAATACGGTGCAGGTCGAATCCAGATCGGGCGGCCTCTTCGCCTTGAGAGCAGTGGGGCCGAACTGGGTGATATCGAGGCCGAGCCGGGCCGCCTGCTTCTCGAGGAAGGCGCCGGTGCCGGCGGCACAGGCCTTGTTCATCTCGAAGTCGACGATGACATCTCCGTCGAGGCGCACATATTTCGAGTCCTGGCCGCCGATCTCGAGGATCGACTCGACGTCGGGGAGAAATGCCCGCGCGCCGCGCGCCTGTGCGGTGATCTCATTCTTGATGACATCCGCGCCGACGTAGTCGCCGGTGAGGTAGCGCCCGGAACCCGTGGTGCCGGCGAATATCTGGGCGATCTTGAATCCGCCATCGGCGGCTTGCCGCTCGATGTGGCCAATGGTGTCTCGCACGGCGGCGAGGGGATCGCCGTCGGTGCGACGGTAGTAGCTGGCGAGAATGCGGGCCTTGCCGTCCACCTCTGTCACCAGGGCCGCCTTCGTGCTGACGGAGCCGATATCGACCCCCAGTCCGGCCATTGGTATGTGGCGAGGGAGGTCGTCGGCAGTGTCGGCCGCGGCGAGTATTTGTGACTGAGTGAGGTGGAGGGGATCCGTCCCCTGGTACTCCAGCGGCTTCTTGGCCTGCTCGTGCAGGAGCGCCTCCGCCCGGGAGAGATCGAGCTGGCGGGGCGCTCGGACAGCGGCCCCTACCGCGCCGAGCGTTAAGTTGTGGGCGGGCACCACGATGCGCTCGCGCTGCAAATCGAGCATCGTCGCGAGGTATTTGCGCACGGTGGGGTTCTGCGACACGCCGCCGATGAAGAGGATTACGTCCTCGAACTCTCTGCCGCGTGCGATGGCGGATCGGTAGTTGCGGCAGATGGCCTGATGGATGCCAGCGGCGATGCGCTCGCGGGCGGTGCCCTTCTGATAGAGGTGGACGATGTCGGACTCGGCGAAGACCACGCACCTTCCGGAGAGGGAGGCCGGGTTCTCCGTCTCGTAGGATACGCGGGCGAACTCCTCGATGGAGTCGAACTTGAGGCGCTTGGCCATGTGATCGAGGAAGGAGCCACTTCCGGCCGCGCATTTGCTGCTGAGCCCCGCCTCGTCCAGGAGCAAGCGGCCGCCGACCTCGTCCCACGCGAACCGGAGGTACTTCTGGGTTTCGCGGCCTATCTCAATAATGGTGCGGGCCTGCGGATAGAGCAGGTTGCAGGCGGCGGCGAGTGCGTTGGGCTCGTCCACGGCCTCTAGACCCAGCACGCCGGCGACCTGAGGTGCGCCGCTGCCCGTCAGCCCAAGCATCGCCCGCTCGATGCCGCGACCCCGGAGCTGTCGCAGAATGTCCCTCACTCGCTCGAACGGCTTTCCTCGAACGGGCAAGACGCCGAGCTCGTCTATGTGATCATCTTCGATCAGCACGGACTTGAGGGTCTCCGCGCCGATGTCTATGCCGAGCCTCGCCGGGGTCGCGGATGACTCGGGCGCCATCGCGGGGCGCTTTGCCTCAGCTTTCGGAACGTCGGCAGTCGCGCGCTCACTCATCGGCATCACTTTAGGTGGATGGTTCCCCCGGGGACCTCCTCTTGCCAACGCAGCCC
>Ga0180438_10006139_pt1 | contig 16397 bp, 12 predicted proteins | sample SS_ome_12_FD_132455 | JGI IMG/M metagenome (GOLD analysis project Ga0180438, IMG submission 132455) | Hypersaline lake sediment archaeal communities from the Salton Sea, California, USA - SS_3_D_2 metaG | ecosystem: Environmental > Aquatic > Non-marine Saline and Alkaline > Hypersaline >...
CATGGATGGAACCGTTCGTACCGCTGCGCGTGCCGCTGATCCTGAACCTGCGCCGCGACCCCTATGAACGCGGCCCGGTCACATCCAATACCTACTACGACTGGCTGCTGGACCGCGCCTACCTGCTGGTACCGGCACAGACCTACGTGGGGAATTTCCTTGCCACATTCCAGGAATTTCCGCCAAGGCAGAAACCCGCCAGCTTCAGTCTTGACCAGGTAATGGAGAAGCTGACACCCAGCGGGGGCTGATCCTGCTGATCGACCTGTACTGCCCTGCCCGGTTCATCGGGCAGGGCCCTTTACACTCACACCCGCCCTGATCTAGGACATCCAATGAAAAGGCTTATTCTCGTATTTTTGGTCGCAGGCCTGCTGCTGGCGACCGCAGCCAGGACTCATGCACAGGTCGACGACCCGCTTCCATCGTGGAACGATGGCCAGGCGAAAAAGCGCATCACCGGTTTCGTTAAAACTGTAACGACCGAAAACAGCCCCGATTTTGTCCCCGAAGCCGGGCGCATCGCAGTATTCGATAATGACGGCACACTGTGGCCTGAGCAGCCGATGTATTTTCAGCTGGCTTTTGCGCTTGATCGCGTAAAGGCACTTGCGCCAGAGCACCCGGAATGGAAATCGACCCAGCCTTTCAAGGCCGCACTCGAAGGGGACCTGAAAACACTCTTCGCAGGCGGCGAACACGCATTGCTCGAACTCGTGATGGCGACGCATGCGGGCAATACAACGGAAGAGTTTTCACAAATCGTCCAGGACTGGCTGGCAACGGCGAAACACCCCGAAACCGGCCGCCTGTTTACGGCCATGGTCTACCAGCCGATGCTCGAACTGCTTGCCTACCTGCGTGCCAATGGCTTCAAGACCTACATTGTGTCCGGCGGAGGGATCGAATTCATGCGCCCCTGGACCGAAGACATCTACGGCATCCCTCCCGAGCAGGTGATCGGCAGCAGCATCAAGACCGAATTCGAGATACGCGATGGCACCCCCGTACTGGTGCGCCTGCCCGAGATCAACTTCATCGATGACAAGGCCGGCAAACCGGTTGGCATCAATCAGCATATCGGCCGCCGCCCCATCGCCGCTTTCGGCAATTCCGACGGCGACCTTCAGATGCTGCAGTGGACCTGCCTGAAACGGGAAAACAGCTTTTGCGTGTACGTGCACCACACGGATGCCGAGCGCGAATGGGCCTATGATCGTGATTCACATATCGGCAAACTGGACAAAGGCCTGGATGAAGCCAGGTCGAACGGCTGGACGGTTGTTGATATGAAACAGGACTGGAAACAGGTTTATCCACAGACCAGCCAGTAAACCTGCGACACAGACCACCCCGGAAGCATAAATACGGCCGTCAGCCTATTTTATCTTCGCAGGCACCTCAAACTGTCCGTCATTTACACTACGGAATCAATTAAGCTCCGGCGATACCACTGAAGTCCTGAATCCAAATACAGGACTTGAAACGGTCACCTGCCCCAGTCGAAATCCTGAAATTCAGCCGGCGGCAGGTGCTGGAGAAATTCCTGCAATTCGAATGGCAGGACCTGCATGTTTCTCCGCACCATATCTCCAATTGCTTTTGTTTCAGGCCTTGCATTTGAAAGACCGGTCAGCGGAATACCCTTGGCATTGGGCTTGTCAGGATACTTTTTTTTCATCAATTCATGGCGCGCACGCATGCGGTTGAACTGGCCCTGGGTATGGATCAATGGCACAAGATGCGGATTCTTCTCGCGTGGATCCTGGTAGAGATCATAGAAAGACTGGCCTATGCCGGACGCCGCACCCGGGTCTGAAGACAACCAGTGCTGCTTGTAACGGCCCTTGACCGTCGCAGCGAGCGTATGCCCCTGGTATATATGTACATAGTCACGGCGTCCATTGGTGTCGCCTTTCATGAGCAGCGCAGTCTGATCAAGGCCATCTATAACGCGGTCTGTCGGGATGTAATCCATGGCGCCGCCCAGGCGTGCAAAAGTAGTATACAGGTCTGTCACATGGATTATGTCACCGACCAGCTGGCCTTCGTTGATAACACCCGGCCACCAGGCAAACGCCGGCACGCGCACACCTCCCTCGGTGAAGTCACCCTTGCCGCCACGGTACAAGACTTCAGTCATGCCCCAACCCGGCGGAGGATTGTGCACCATGGGGCCGTTGTCTGCCATCGCGACGAAAAGGGTATTTTCTGCAATACCCAGCGCTTTCAACTCCTCCATGACCGTTCCGATAAAATTATCGAGATCCTGGTATGCACCGGCGACCTTGCCGCCGTTCAGAGTACGCTTCGGCGCTTCCGGCTTGAGAAAATTGAGCCAGTTCGGCCAGTAGGTGACAAAAAACGGTTTACCGGCCTTGGCATTCTTGCGCATGAACTCCAGCGTTCGCTTCTCTGCTTCCCTGTCCAGCTTGTCGAAACATTCGTTGGAAGTACCACACCATTCCTTACCCTGCTCGCCTATTTTGCCTTCGATGATCTGGACCCAGCCTTTCGGCACAAGGCCCGGATCATCGAGCTTGTACGGATCCGGGGGATACAACTCCGGATGGAGCCCCAGAATCGCATTTGCCGCTTCACCCTGAGGATTGTAAAGTGACGTGATCTGGTTCATCGGTGTGAACAGCGCTTCATCATATCCCTGGTTATGCAGGTAACTCTCCTCGATGTCACCCAGGTGTCCTTTACCATAAAACGCAGTTGCGTAGCCCGCCTTGGAGAGGACTTCAGCAATGGTCACCTCATCACCGCGCATCCCCGAGAACTCATGCGGCATACCGACAACACCCATGCCATGACGGACAGGCGTCCGTCCGGTCATAAAAGCCGCGCGTGTCGGTGTGCATGATGGCTCGGAATACATCCGGGTAAAATTAATGCCTTCAGCTGCCATCTTGTTGATATTGGGCGTCTCGAATCCCAGGTTTTTCTGAACATGCGGAAAACCGACAACACCATAGGGCTGGTCATCCCATAATATGTATACGATATTTGGCGGCGTTCCGTACTTTTCCTTCAGCTGTGCGAGCTTGTCACCAAGCTCCTTGTCTTCTGCTGCCCACCTCTTGCCATTCTGTGCTTTGAGGACATAGAACTCTGCATCGTGGACTATCTCTCTCGATGCGCTCGCATAAGGTGAGCCACAACTTATAGACATGCCGATTGCTGTTGTCACGACTAACGCGCCTAGACTTTTCATAATCACTTTCCTGTTAACGACCGAAGGTTTCATAAACATTCTTTATCGCACTGATGCGGCTTGTATTGCAGACAGCGGCTCAACTGCCGCTCAACCCGGTGAAACCATGTGGATCTGATATCTGGCTGTAAAACCCCACATATAGCGGCTTTTTCCGGAAAAGCCGCTGGTTGTCTTCGCAGACATTATGGCGAATAATGGGCCGCACCAATATCAAGAATTCGCAAATTCGCGTGATCAAACCATGGGCGGACCGGTTTTCTTTCTGCAACAAAACTTCAGCGACTTTGATGATTTCTGCGACAACGCTTTGAAATGGGACCTGGACTATCGGCAACTCGAAGGCGGATCCTTTAGCGGTGAATTACTCACATTCGGCAATGCGCATGCCATATTCTCGCGAGCCAGACTCGATCGTCGCATGCTGCAGCGAGGCGTCTCCCCAGCCGGCCTGGTAACATTCGGTCTACTGGCCAACCCGGATATCAATATTTACTGGCGCAACATGGACATATCCGGGAACGAGCTGTTCATATTTCCCCCGAATGGAGAACTCTACAGCATCTCCCACACGGACTTTGATGTGTTGGTTATCTCACTGACCGAAGACAAACTGAACCAGGTGTGCGCATCACTGGAACTGCCTGATTTCCATGATCTGGTCGCTGGCAATGAAGTGTTTCAATGCGTACCGCACGGCCTTGCTGCATTGCGGACCCTGCTGTTGAAAATAGAACGCGAAATCAGGCAAATGAATGGGACCTTCAACCCGGACCTGTACATGAATCAACTCGAGAATGACCTTGCCATTCAGCTGATTGGCTTGCTTGCCTGCAACTGTCAGCCGGCAATCCGCAGCAGGCCACGCAAACGGGATCTCGCGCTGCAATCAGCAGAAAGCTACATTCGTGAAGCGGGTGACAGAATCGTAACCATCCCTGAACTGTGCGGCGCCTGCAATGCCAGCCAGCGCACGCTGGAATATGCATTTCGCGAACGCTATAGACTTACGCCGAAGGAATATACGCTGGTACACCGGCTCAACAACGCTCGCAAACAGTTGCGCGCGGCAGTGCCGAAAAACAATCAGGTTTCAATGATCGCACAGCAGCACGGCTTCTGGCACATGGGGCAGTTCAGCTCGAGCTACCGGAAACTGTTCGCCGAACGCCCTTCAGAGACCCTGAAACAGACTCGCTAGTAGGCGCCCTTCCTTTCAACCCTGCCCCCGGGCGGGAACTGCTCGAGTATAGCTGCAACCGTGGCATTGATGTGATCGGTCAGCCGCTGTGGATCCGACAGGTCGGGCAGCGCCTGTGAACTGACGCCGCGCCAGACCAGTTTGTCACTGGCCACGTCGATCACGTCGATCAGCAGGGTGCCGCGGTCGTAGGTGCGGATCTGCGAGCCGGTACTGATGCCGATGCTGCCATGACGTCCGCGGGTCGAGCGCCCCATGGCTAAGCCGCCGCTGACATTGCTGCTGCTGACGCGCTGCTCCACCTGCACATTGTAGAGAACCAGGAAATCCGCCTTTGCCGGGTCGACCTGGCTGAACTGTCGTGACGCGAGTGTATTGTCGATCGCACTGCGGATGCGCCGGTCGACCAGTTCGTTGCTGCTTGCCACGCCCCACTGGTTTTCCTCGTTTGCGTCCCATGCGAAGGTTTTCAGGCCGGAGAAATTGAAGCCCTGTTCGAAGTCCTGGCTGACGGGGATGCCGGAGCAGGCGGAGATTGTCAGCAGGATGAATAATGCAAGGGTTGTCTTAATGATTCTATTCATCGTATTGAACTCTGTGGGCTTTAACTACGACACCATTTTCCCCATTAACCAGAACTCAATAATACCAGCATCGACGGATAATGACTTTATTTCTCATGTCATTCCCGCGAAAGCGGGATTCTTGTTCAGACCGGCTAATACACCCACCAATTTGGAGGCTGGGTATCGCCCTCCGCACATCCGAATGTGGACAATGCCCACCCTGCCCGCTGCTACGCCGGAATTCAGGCGGGTCTGAATTAGGGTACAATTCCTTTCCGGCACGGGTAACGACGCTGGATTCCTGCCTTCGCAGGAATGACAGTCAGAACGTGCCACATATTTCCATCAACAAACTGTCAGTGAAGCGATACTTATGTCAGACCAGTTTCAGGCCGCACAGCACCACATCCCCGGCGGGGTCAATTCCCCGGTTCGCGCCTTCAAGGGCGTGGGCGGTGACCCGGTATTTATCAGCAGGGCCTCCGGACCCTATATATATGACACCGAAGGCAAGGAATACATCGATTACGTCGGCTCCTGGGGCCCGATGGTCCTGGGCCACGCCCACCCGGAAGTGATCGCAGCAGTCAAGGCGGCCGCCGACAACGGCCTCAGCTTCGGCGCGCCCACCGAAATCGAGACCGTGATGGCCGACAAGGTATGCGAGCTGGTGCCTTCGATGGAACTGGTGCGCATGGTCAGCTCCGGCACCGAGGCCACGATGAGCGCGATCCGCCTCGCACGCGGCTACACCGGCCGGGACAAGATCATCAAGTTCGAGGGCTGCTACCACGGCCACGCCGACTCGCTGCTGGTCAAGGCCGGCTCGGGCGCGCTCACCCTGGGCACACCGAGTTCGCCGGGTGTACCGGCATCGCTGGCGGAATACACCGTAACCCTGCCCTACAACGACCTCGACACCTTCAGCAAGGCCGTGAACGACATCGGCAGCGAAGTCGCCTGCGTGATCATAGAGCCGGTCGCCGGCAACATGAACTGCATCCCGCCGGTCGAGGGTTACCTCGAGGGCATCCGCGAACTGTGCACGCACCACGGCATCGTGCTGATCTTCGACGAAGTCATGACCGGCTTCCGCGTCGCGCTGGGCGGCGCCCAGGCGCATTACGGTGTCAAACCCGACCTGACCACGCTGGGCAAGGTTATCGGCGGCGGCATGCCGGTCGGCGCCTTTGGCGGCAGGCGCGAAATCATGGAACACATCGCACCGCTCGGTCCTGTGTACCAGGCAGGCACACTGTCAGGCAACCCGATCGCGATGACCGCCGGGCTGAAAACACTGGAGCTGATCTCGGCTCCCGGCTTCTACGATGTACTCTCCGAAAAGGTCGAGTACATGACCAACGGCATCCTCGCCGCAGCGCAGGCAGCCGGCATCCCGATGACCTGCAACCGCGTCGGCGGCATGTTCGGCCTGTTCTTCAGCGACCAGCAGGTCAACAGCTTCGAGCAGGCCACGCAGTGCAACATCGAGCAGTTCAAACAGTTCTTCCACGGAATGCTGGATCAGGGCGTCTACCTGGCTCCGTCAGCCTACGAGGCCGGCTTCGTCTCGAGCGCACATATGAGTGACGACCTGGACCGCACCATCGAGGCGGCCAAACAGGTGCTGGGCAAGCTGGGGTAGGCGCTGTTGAACACGGACCAGCGACAACTGATTTCGGTCGTAGTACCCGCTTTCAACGAAGAAGCCGTCCTGCCCAGGTTCCACCAGACCGTTGTCGAAGCGCTGGCCGATCAGCCCTTCGAATTTGAAATCGTCTATGTCAACGACGGCAGCAAGGACGACACGCTGGCTATCATCAAACGGCTCAGGGAATCCGACGAACAGGTCACGATAATCGATCTGAGCCGCAACTTCGGCAAGGAAATTGCGCTGACAGCCGGGCTGCAGAAGGCTGCCGGCGATGCAGTCGTGGTGATCGACGCCGATCTTCAGGATCCGCCGGAGCTGATACCCGAACTGATCAGGGAATGGCAGAACGGCTATGACGTGGTCTATGCCCAGCGCACGCACCGCAAGGGTGAGTCTTTGCTGAAAAGAACCACCGCGCATTTTTTCTACCGCATCATTCAGCGTGTCAGCAAGATCGAGATCCCGGAAGATACCGGCGATTTCCGCATCCTGAGCCGCCGCGCGGTCAATGCGCTGAACACCTTCAACGAGCAGCACCGCTTCATGAAAGGCCTGTTTGCCTGGATCGGCTACCGGCAGAAAGCCGTTCACTACCAGCGCGACCCTCGGCAGGCCGGCGAAACCAAGTGGAACTACTGGCGCCTGTGGAATTTCGCGCTGGACGGCATCACCTCGTTCACGATCGCACCACTGAAAATATCCACCTACCTGGGTCTGCTGACCGCGGCGGGCGCCTTCGCCTACGGCATCTACATGGTGATCGAAACACTGATCCACGGCAACCCGGTACCCGGCTACCCTTCCCTGATCGTGATCGTGCTGATACTGGGCGGCGTGCAGCTGACCGCGATCGGCATACTGGGTGAATACCTGGGCAGGATCTTCAACGAAACCAAGCGCCGTCCGCTGTACTTCATCAACGAGTACCTGCCGAGCACCGGTGCCGACAGCCGCAACGCGGATAAATGAAAAAAGAAAAAGGCACAATCGGGCAGTTCCTGATGTTTGCGGGCGTGGGAGCGATCGGTACGGTCGGTCACTACACCACCCTGATCGTCCTGGTGCAGTTCTGGAAGGTCGATCCTGTATTCGCCTCCAGCTTCGGATTTGTCGTCGGTGCCGTCATAAACTACATTCTGAACTACCACTTTACCTTCCAGAGCGACAAGCAGCATACGGAAGCGCTGGCGAAGTTCCTGATCGTCGCCACCATCGGCGCAGGCATCAACGGCGCAATCATGTACTTCGGTGTTGAATATACCCGCATCAACTACCTGTTCGTACAGGTGTGCGCCACCGTCATCGTGCTGTTCTGGAACTTCGTGGTCAATAAAGTGTGGACCTTTGCACACCATAATGCGGACAAAACGCAGCCACGAACCTAGCAGACCATGACGAACAGCACGCGATTGTCTGAACGGATGCTGGATGCGGTCACAAACACCAGCCCTCGAAATCACAGCTTGCTGCTGCTCGCGATCATCGCCCTGGGCTTTGCGCTCAGGCTATACAGCCTTGTCGCCGGACAGGGATACCGTGAATTTGCGATCGGGGATGAGCTGGCCGCCTTCCAGCTGGCACTGGAACTGCTCGCCGGCGTCGACTACGCCTGGTATATCGGCCAACCCACTTTCTCCGGCGGGCACGTGCCCGGTCCGCTATGGACACTTTTCTGGCTGCTGGCCTACAAGCTCGGCGCCTCTTCGCTCGACGGCGCGATGTTCTTCATGCTGTCGCTCAACACCCTGGTCATTTACCTGGTTTACCGGCTTGCGAACATATTCGTCGGCCGAGACTATGCCCTGCTTACAGCCCTGCTGTACGCGACCGGGCCGTGGCCCGTTTATTACTCCACTGGTGTCTGGAACCCGGTACCCATGGCGTTCTTCGGCGCCATTTTGTTCCTGGCCTTGTGGGACGTTACCCGGCACGATCAAAGCAGGTCGATATTCCTCGTCGCCATTGTGGCTGCAGTCACACCGCAGTTTCACATGATCAGTGTATTCTATTATCCCGCGATACTGCTGATCCTGTATCTGAGCCCCGCAAAACTGAACAGAAAATGGTTCATATACGGGATCATCGCCGGCATCCTGGTATACCTGCCCTACCTGGTCGGCGAAATGAACAATGACTGGGAGAACACGCGCGCCGTGTTCGGCGAAAGCATGGACCGCTCCTATGGCGTCGTCAAAGTTTTAAGTACGCCCGTCGGCATGATATCCAACCAGATCGGACGCTGGACCGACTACGGCTTCTCCGGCTTCAGGGAATACGGTGATGCGTATTTCGGCTCGTACATCGTGCTGCTGGCCGTCAACGTGCTTTCCCTGCTGATCAGCCTGGTCATCATCGCCAGGTTCGTCCGCACGCTGTTCCGTTCCCTGCGCGGCAACTGGTTGTCGCCGAAAGCCGCCTTCAGGGCACACCCGGCCGTACTGTTCTTCGGCATACTGCTGATCCTGCCATCGCTGCTGTTTATGCTGACGGGGCACAATTACGGCAGCCGATACTCGATTGTCGCTTTCCCGCTGCTGTTCATACTGCCGGCGGCTTTCCTGAAAAACCTGGGCACGGAAAAAGCCATCAGGTTTTTCCGTGGCGCGCTGGCGCTGATGGTCGTGTTCAATATCTACCTGATCGTCTCCTTCAACCACCACCAGGGCGACCTGATTGAAAACGGCGACGTGTTCGTACCGAGCTTCCGCAAGCTGGAAACCGCGCGGCAGGCGATCAGGGAAAAAACGGGGACTGACGTTTTCATCGAACTCGACCCGACCGCCTATATCGAAGGCAAGCCCGAATACATGCTGCTCGGCGGCATGTTCCTGTCGGAGTACATGGCGATAACGGAATCCCATATCACGCATGAAGAGCAGCCGCCAAACTCGGTCACGTATTACATTGAACCCGCCGCAGACCCGAAAACCGGGGGCGCAACCCTCATTTTCGAAGCGAACGGCCTCTCCGTGGTAAGCCGGTCTCAGCCATGAACTGCTATATCTACCGCTGCTCCAGAAAAGAAGACATGTACCTCTATCTCGCGGAGAAGGATGACTTTTCCTGCGTACCGAATGAAATCATGCGCGCTCTTGGCATCACCGAATTTTCAATGGAACTGGAACTCACACCGGACAGAAAACTGGCCAGGGAAGACGTCTCTACCGTCTTGAAGAATCTTGAAGACAAGGGATTCCATCTGCAGCTGCCCCGCGACACCACGATCGAAACCATGATGACGCGGATCGCCAGGGGCAAAGCCTGACAAAAACCCACAAATTTCAGGCTGTTAGTGATAACCGCTCTCAGATATAATCGAGTGGTCTGCTCTTCTATTTGCAGCATATGCAGACTTGCTCATGGCCGCAAACCAGCTGCCGCGAGTTGTTTCATCCGCAAATAAAAAATGTTAATAAAAAATATCAGAGGTAAAAAAATGCTTACATCTCATCAACTTATTAAAACACTCATCATTAGCCTGGTATTCACCGGCACTGCAACCATTGGCAGCTACCACATCCTCGTGGGCCAGAATGCATCCGTGATGCAAAGCGCCGCGTCTCTGATTTCAGTTGAGTACGCACCACTATGGATCGCTACATTCATCAGCGTTTTCCTTGCCTGCGTATTTGCTGTCAAGCTGGCTACAGCTGGCTCACAGAGTGCAAGGGTCGGCTCCGGCCAGGAAGTCGGAACGGTTAAGTGGTTCAATGCAGCCAAGGGATTTGGTTTCATCACCCGTGAAAACGGCGATGATGTATTCGTACATTTCCGCTCCATCCAGGGCAAAGGCCACCGCTCTCTGGGCGAGGGCCAGCGCGTTGTCTTCTCGATTACCGAGAGTGATAAGGGTTTGCAGGCGGTGGATGTCAGCAGCGCCTGATCGATCACAACCAATCTGTAACAAAAACGGCCCCGACTCGGGGCCGTTTTTTTGTGTTCACCGAAAAGGCTCAACGGACGCAAAGTCTATTTCCTGTTTTGCGGGGTCTCCATTACGGGTACTGATGTCGATGTAGGAGCGGCTTCAGCCGCGAATGGCGTATGGCAAACAGATTCCCGCTTTCGCGGGAATGGCGTTGAATTGTCGTTCTACCAATATTGCCGTCATCCCCGCCAAAGCGGGGATTTCTTTCAGTGCAGGCTAATCCATTCATCCGCAGTTTCCTAACCCGACACGTCATTCGCGGCTAAAGCCGCTCCTACAGTAAAACTCACCTGAAGACAGAAAAAAACTTTGCAGTGACGTCCCCCCATCAAAAAAAGAGCCCTGGCAGATGTTGTCTGACAGGGCCCTGACTGCGTCATCAACCGGGTTGGTTATTATGTTTATCAGTCCCAGTTGAATTGTCTAACGCTGTGGCAGCCACTCTGGCCGCAGTTCTTGTTCTGCTCCACGGTTCCACTACGGCCGCCAATGTGATCACTCTCGCTCGAAAAGTCATTTGCATGACAGGCCGCGCAGAACGGTGCGTAGCGCGAATAGGGCCACGGAATCGTGCTGCTGATCGTATTGCCGTGGCAGGCGGTGCACCCCGGGTTCCTTCTGTGGTCGCCGGGATATTCGCCCCGCGGATCATGGCTAAAGATGTCCGGAGCCCAGCTGGTAGTCGAGTGGCAGACGTCGCACTGTTCTGTTGTACTTATATGGAAGCCAGGTTTGGACGTTGCACCACCGCCCGGACTGTGACAGTCACTGCAGCGGCCGGCCGTGCTTGAATCGTGTACCCAGGTGCCGCCAACGAAGGTCGCCGTCGTGTGACAGAAATGGCAGTCCATCGACGTCGCCAGGTGCGTGTCATGCTTGCCTCTCGCAGTATTGCCATCATGACAGGACGCGCAATTGTTCACGATACCGGTGTGGTCGAACACGGCCCCGATAAACGAAGTTGTGTTGTGACAGACGCCGCAGTCCTGGTTGGTCGGTACGTGGCTAACCGATTTACCAATCGCGAACACGTTGTTGTGACAGGAGCTGCAGTTGTCCACGATACCTACATGGCTGAAGCTTGCGGGCAGGAACCCGGTCGTCACGTGGCATACGTGGCAATCCTCATTGGTCGGCACGTGGTCCGGCGGCGGCGTTTTGCCCGGCGCCGTTGTACCGTTGTGACATGACGAACAGTTGTCAGTAATACCTGTATGGTCGAACCTGGCATTGATAAATGCGGTAGTGACGTGGCAAAGCGAACAGTCCTGCGTGGTCGGCAGGTGGGCTGCATGCTTGCCGGTCGCGTTGGTGCCGTTGTGACAGGACTCGCAGTTGTTCGTGATGCCGGTGTGGTCGAACACCGCCGGCACAAAGGTGCCACCGGCCACGTGGCAGACGCCGCAATCCTGGGTCGTCGGCACGTGATCCGGCTTTGCGTCCTTACCCGTGGCATTGATGCCGTTATGACAGGAGTCACACCTGGCTGCCAGAACCTCGGGACTCGCATGGTCGACAAATGCATCGGCGAAACTGGTCGTGTTGTGGCACACGGCGCAATCACTACTGGTGTTTTGATGGATCGGTGTATTGGGTGCCTGCCTGGCGCCGACCAGTCCAACGTTCGTAAACTGCCCGTTATGGCAGGAGACACAGTTTCCGGTGATACCCTCGTGAGCAAAACTGGAGGGTGTGAATCCGTTAACCGTATGACAGCTGTCACAATCCTGCGTCGTCGGTATGTGATTGACCGGCTTTCCGTAGAGACTGGCAGTTGACGTACTGAACTGACCATTGTGGCAGCCTTCACAGCCACGGGTAATGCCCGCATGCAGACCAAACCGGAACGTCGTCGACCTGAAATCCGATACCGAGTCATGACAGGCACTGCATTCTTCCTGCGCCGGTATATGATTCACCGGCTTCGGTGTCGCGATGCCGGTCGCATGGCAGGACGCACAGTTGTTCGTGTCAATGCCGAAATGGTTGAAGGCAATACCGGCGAAGGTCGTGTAGTTGAAGGTATCATGACACGAAGAACAGTCCTCCACTGTCGGCAGGTGGCTGACCGGCTTGCCGAGCGCGATGTTGCCGTCATGGCACAGTGCGCAGTTGCTGGTATTGATGCCCGCGTGGTTGAATGGCGCGCCGACAAAGCTCGTGGTGTCATGGCAGTCCCCGCAATCCTGGGAGTCGGGATTGGTCGGAATGTGGTTGTCCAGCTTGCCCACACTGATCACGTTGTCGTGGCAGGCATTACAGCCGTTGATCACTCCGGCATGGTCATAGGTGCCCGTGCTGAACGTTCCTAACGTGTGGCAGTCGCCGCAATCCTGGTCATTTGCCGTACCAGGGTTGTCCGGATTGGTTGGCATATGCGCATAGAACGGTGTGGCGAGCGGTTTGCCCGTGGCGGTAACCTGGGGTGGCACCGGGCTGTTGTTGCCGTGGCAGGTCTGGCAGTCGTTCACGATACCATCATGATCGAAGCCGAAGGCCGGGAAGAAGCTCTCGGTGTTGTGGCAGGCTCCGCAGTCGGCCGTGGTCGCCGGATGCGCGGGCACGGCCGAAGACTTGCTGGGCGCGTTGATGCTGGTGTTATCGTTATGGCATGACTCACACGATTGCACAGCAGGATCGACCAGGCTGTGGTTGAAAAGGCCGCCGGGCATCGTGAACGTCACGACGCTGTGGCAAACGTCGCAATCGACATTCGTGATCGGGTGACCGGGCGACTGCCCCTGCCCTGAACCGGTACCGTCAGGAACGTGGCAGGAATCACAGGTGATACCCGGGCCGACAACAGCAGGACCCGTGTGATCCGGATAGGCATCCAGGAAACTGACCGTGGTATGACAGTAACCGCATTCTGAACTGGTATCCGGGTGTGTACCCGGCGGCGTGTCGTTTACCGTCGGTGTCATACCTGTGGCTACAATCCCGTTGTGACAGCTGCTGCACACACGCGAGATGCCCGAATGATCGAACTTGCCGTCGGGCCCCAGCTCGAGGAACGCGGTTGTATTGTGGCAGTCATCGCATTCAGCTTCGGTAGGCGCATGTCCGGGTGACTTGCCGACCGCAGTGATGCCATCGTGACACTGGCTGCAATTGCCAAACACCTCCAGGTGATCGGCAAACGGAATGATCGTGAACCCCTGGGGCGTATGACAGGTCTGGCAGGCGTTGCTGGTGGCAATGTGATCCACCGATTTGCCCCGAAGCGTTGCGTTGTGATCGTTATGACAGTTCACGCAATTCGATGACAGGCCCGGGTGGTTGAACGGTCCGGTCATACGCTCGGGCGGCTCGGTAACAATGACAGAGGTAACCGCGCGCTCGCTGCTCACGCCTTCGGCGCTGACCACGAGCTGCACCATGTAGACGCCCGCAACGTCGGCAACAAAACCTGGCGAGGATGAACCCTTATTCTGCAGCTGCGCCTGGCTGCCGGCCGGTTTGTGAGAGAACGACCATTCGTAGCTCATTGCGACATCAGCGTTGCTGGACTGTGCGTAGGAATTGGTATCGTTCAGCTGGACGACTTCACCGACTCTTACGGCAACGATAGGGCCGGGAACAGCCTCGATATCGACGAAGCTGCTCGCGAGCGGCGGCGGCAGGTTTTCGCTGGCCCCCGTGTCACCGCCTCCGCCTGAACAACCCGCGATGAGCACGACAACCAGACATGTATACAACCAGGCAAACAGTGATCTAACCATTTTCTACGTCACCATAAGTGAACAACCGCTGGGGTCGTCAAGCATTAACATCAAGTACCGCACCGGCCAAAAAACAAACAGCGCTCGACCAGCCACGAATGGACAGCCACAGGCAGGCGCGAATTCGCGGGTAAATACCGGCGAATTACCAGGTGATTTGATTCATTTATGGGACTGAAATCCTAAAGGTCGGAATTTCAGCGGATTTTGGAGACATTTGAAAGATGCGCAAGCCTTTGAATTTATTATTAAAATCAGCAATTTCCACGCATCTGCCCCGTTTATTCGGGGCTGGGTCAAATCTTAGGGCGAAGTGTCAAAGAAATCAACACAAATTGACAAATTTTCCGACAAAAGGTGTAAGGAAATTCGAAGGGGTGTCGGATAGCTGGAATCGGTCTCGGATTACCTGAACAGGCGTTCCGGGATGGCATATTCCATGGTCTACGCCCGGGCGCAGCCACATTTTGAGATGCAGCTGCGCCCGGGCGCCGTATCAGGATTATGCGTTCTGTTTCCTGCGGGCTGCGAAGATCAACCCAAACAGGCCGGAACAGAACAGCCATACTGCGGCCGGTACCGGGATAACCACGTTATCGGCGAGCAACTGGTGCGTTCGGGTAGTGGGATGGAACCCGTCCCACGACAGGTACTCATCCGGGTTCGGGCAGGTGATACCGCCAGGGACAACAAATTCGGTGTAACAGCCTTCTGTTACATTGGTAAAACCAAAAGAAGCCGGGTCAAGAAAAGCATCTGTCAGCAGGCCGAACGTGTCGACCCTGAAAAGTGTCGTGTCCGGGTTGGATGCTGCAACGGCGTCCAGCGCGGCATCCAGTCCGTCGTTGAACAACGCGGTGAGCTGTGTAGCCTGATCGACCGGCGGCCCGCCGCCGGTAAGCAAGGGAACCAGCCCCAGATTGGGTATGTTCGGCACGACTATATTTTTTGCATCTGCCGCCGCGAGACTGGACACGATATCAAACAGGTTGAACAGTGTATTTTCCATCGCCGGAAATGGATCGATGATCGTACCGTCGAACAAGCCCTCGAGGATGTCGGTCATATCATTCGATCCGCCCCAGACGACGTGCAGCGCATTCGGGTCAATGCCACCCGGGCCGACGCTGGTCAGATAATTATCGCGCTGTTCGAGCAGGCTAAAGCCCGGTGGTAAAGGAATACCACCGATTGAAGCAGAGTCCGTACGCGCGCCTCCGGTCGCGTAATTCGATCCCCCACCAAGTGAAGGCGCAACACTGATCCCGAGCGAAGAAGACAGGTAATCGATGTAGTTCAGGCCATTGGTAAAGCGTCCGATATTGGCTCCATCGGTGTATTCTGGCGGCGGTACCGCGCCGGAGGTAATCAGGTACACGTTGCCCTGATCGGAAAGACTGTCCCCGATCACCACCATGCTGGTGAAGGCTGCCTGCGCCTGTCCGCAAACGGTGGCGAAAACTGCAACAAGCATCAATACGAGACGACGTGGTTGAGTATTCATGATTTGTCTCCCTGTTTATATATCCGGTAACACTTACTAACCTTCGCGCGAGAAAATATCATGCAATTTTCATGCAAGTGGCAGTATATAACGGAAATACAATGGCATAGCCGCGACAGGTTATCAGACAGACCCATGAAATATGTAAAACATCCTGACAGGATTCGAGATTATTTACAGCCGCACGGGTATTCGGATCTGCGCGAGCTATAAAACGGTTATGGATCACAATCATCACACTGACTGGCAAGACATCGGCGACTGGAAAGACGGACGTGTACGTTCCGGCGCGAAGTCGCTGATCTGGATAAGCCTGCTGTTCGGTATTGCATTCACCGGGATAAGCCTTCCGGGCGTGCTTGCCCTGCCCGATGAGATCAGCAAAGGCAACCACGCCGCTTTGCTGGTGCTGCTGTTTCCGCTGGCCGGCATCGGTGCGCTGACTGTGTTCGTTCACAGCCTGCTTGCCTGGCGCAAGTTCGGTACAACCGAACTCGTGCTCGACCCGGTTCCCGGTTCTATCGGTGGCGATTTTGGCGGTTCCGTCGGCATCCGTATTCGCTGGAACCCGGCACTGACGATGAACGTTACGCTGAACTGCC
>Ga0180438_10006140_pt1 | contig 16396 bp, 15 predicted proteins | sample SS_ome_12_FD_132455 | JGI IMG/M metagenome (GOLD analysis project Ga0180438, IMG submission 132455) | Hypersaline lake sediment archaeal communities from the Salton Sea, California, USA - SS_3_D_2 metaG | ecosystem: Environmental > Aquatic > Non-marine Saline and Alkaline > Hypersaline >...
AAGTATCAGGATTTGCATGGTGTATCAGAAGAAGAAAGGCTTGAAAGATGGGGAAGCCAAGGATATTTGTGGCTTTATCCAGTAAGGGATTTCTTCACATTCAGTAAGCCTGTTCAGTTATCTGAATCAAAAGAACCTGTGAAGATAAATTTTGAACCTGAAGAAGTGAATCCAGATTATTTGAAAGAATTGAATAATTTTTCCTTGGTAAGATTGCATGGTTGGCTTCATGCTGGATTCAATGTGGCAAGGGATAAGAAGCAGGCAATTGAAAGATGGGTAAATGCTCATGCTTTTATTGTTGATGAAATCAAAAGAAGGAAGATGGAACATAGGCCATGGGATAAGCTTGATGAACATTCTAAGGAATATGAAACATTGAAGATTGAAAATCCTGAAGATTATGTTCAGGATTTTTATATCAAGAAGCCTTATGTTCTGGCAGTTGGTTCACTTCTTGTTTCTGGAATTGGTAATGATTTGGATGTGGTTATAAGGAATGAATATGAAAACAAGGATGAATATTTTGATGCAGCATTGGAAGAATTTATAAGCAGAAGTGGTGTTCCACATTATGATATTCTTTATGATAAGAATTGTGCTTTTACCAACCATGTTGAACTTTACAGTTACAAACTTTCCAGAAGGCCACATGGGGAAATAAAACTTCAAAAGATAATACTTGATGAAGTTGATTTTCAATTTCCAACATTTTGCAATCCACATGCAATGGTATTTTTGAAAAGAAAGAATGAAACTTTATTGTTTCATATAAGGCAGAATGTTGAACAGGAAAACAATGGCATAATAGAATTCAGGATAAAGAATTTTCTTCCACTTCATGCTGATTATAAATTTTCTTATGGCAAATATGTGCCAGATGGATTCAAGCCATTCCTTTGGGAAGTGTGGGAAAGGATTGGTGAACCTGAATTGATTTCAATGAACAGAAAGAAAATCAGGCATAAGGCAGTTTTGGCTAGGAACATTCCACCAAAGTTGATGAAATACTTTACACCAATGAAGCCTGCCAAAGCTGCCAAGCCTGAAGTTCCTGCTACTGTTGAAAATTTTTACAAGGCTTTTCAGCCAAAAGATTTTCCTGTGTATGTTCAGAAGAAATATGATGGTGTAAATACTGAAATACATAGGGATGGTGAAAAGGTAAAGGTATTTACAGAAGATGGTGAAGATATAACAAGCCGAGTTCCAACACTTGTTCAGCAGGTAAAATCATTGAAGCCTTTCAGAAAATTTATAATACTTGCTGAATCAGAATCTTGGAAAGGTGATTTTCATTATCCAAGGGAATTTACAGCAGGAACATTGCATAAGAAAGGAACACCTGATGATTCAATGATGGTGTTCAATGTATATGATGTTGTTCTTACAGATAAGCATGGTTCTATTGCAGATCAGAACTATGCTGAAAGATACAAGATTCTGAAGCAATTCAACTGGCCACAATCAACAACTGGTGTTCCTGATACAAAGAAAAAATTGAACATGGCAGAAACAGTTGAAGCAAATAATATGAATGAACTTATTTCTGCAACTAAAAGGCTAAGATATGCTTCAGGTTCTGAAGGTGTTGTGGCCAAGCCATATTGGGGAATATATGATACTTCAGGAAGAAGAACTGAACAGGTAAAGTTTCACAATTCAGCAAGATTCAAGGCTGTTGTAACTAAGGTTCTTCCAACCAAAACTTCTGGTGTATATAGATATGAATGGGCTGTGTTTCCTTCAGGCTTGAAAATAAAGCAGCAGGATGAAGTGAAGATTGGTGAAATGAATTTGATGCAAGGTGGCAGAACAGATTCAACAGATATTAGATTCAAGATTGGTGAACTTGTTGATATTGAAGCTGAAACAATCAATTTGATTCATAATAAGAAGGATGAAACTTACAGAATTACTGCTTGGATTCCAAGGGTGCTTGGAAAGTTGAAAGGTGAAATGCCTGATTCTGTAAAGTACATTGTGAATCAAGCCAAGAATAATAAAGTTTTGGAAGTAAAAACTATTGAAACTGATAGTTCAACAAGTTTTGAAAATCCAGATGAATTGAAGCTTTCAATTGAAGAACATTTGGAAGAAGATAAATTCTTGTATCAAGTGGAAGGAAGATTCATTCTTACAGGTGAAGAAATTCTTAGCAAGGAAGATATAGAACTTCAAAGATTTGCAAAAGAAATTTCTGTTCCTGAAGAAGTGAAAACAAAAGAAAAGAAATATCAGAACATTGATGTGAAGAAGGTAAAGCTTTCATCATTGCCAAAAGGCTTCTTCAGTATGCAGAATCATTACAGGGGAAAAAGTGTTCATACTGATTTGAGAATAAAAGCCAATGGCCACCTTGATGGATGGACTATTGCAAGCCAAGAAAAAGGTGCAATCAAAGAACCTGTTTCTACAATTGAAGAAGCTAACAAGCAAAACAATAAGCCAAGCAATTGGAAATTTAGGCCAGATATGCCACCAACCAAGCATGTGTTTGCAACACCAAAGCCACAACATCCTTTAGAGTGGCTTACACAGGTAAGTGATGTTCATCAGGAAGGTGAAGTTGGTGCAACAAGATTTGAAGAAGGTGTATTTTCTGGATTGGATCAGGGCTTGATTTATTTTGGTACTGGTGGAAAAGGTTCACACAATACCAACAAGCCATGGTTCTATGAATATTTTATCAGGGGAAAGAAATTCAAAGGCAAGCTTGTGTTTAGATTGCTTGGTGCAAGGGAAGGATGGAAGAAAATACCTGAAGGCCAAGTTCATTGGGAAGCTTGGATTGCTGCTGATGAATATCCTTATATATTATCAAGAAGGCAAAGGGAAAAGAAAGATTGGTTGCCACCTGAAGGTGAATCAGCATTGCCACCTGAACTTGAAGCACTTGTGCCGAGCAATTTGCAGTATTGGAAAATGAAAACTTCAAAGGAAAGAAAGTTCAAGATTCTTGATGAACTTTACAATTATTTTATTGATGAAGGTGTGATTGCTGCAAGAAAGCTGCCTGAAGATAAGAAGCTTTCTATGGAAGGCAAGGAAGCTGATTTCATTCTTCAATATGAATGGTGGAAAGGGCCAGAAGTTGTAAGAAAGCAAAGGCAGGGCAAGTTCTTTATAAAGTTGTTTGATGGGCAGGATGTGGTGGCCATTGATTTCCAGAAGAAATATCCAATATCTGATGAAGGTGTTGCTGTAACAAAGCATAAAGTTCTTCATGGGCCACTGAAGGGAATGAAGCCTATTGATTGGAAAAAATTTGAAGGCCAGATTCCTTCTGGTGAACCTGCACATCCAAAAGCCATAAAGGAACTGCCATTGAATGTGGATATATTGGATAAGGGCAAGGTTCAGGTTATTGAAGATTCACCAACATTCTTATCCTTACAGTTCAAGGGAAAGAAGCTGAAAGGGTATTATGTTCTGGTAAGGGAAGCACCTGAACAGGATTTTTGGTTGTTCCAGAAATCAAAGTTGCCCACACAGAAGGGAAAAATTATTTAGGAAAATAATTTTTTTCTATTGACTAAGTAAAAAAAATCTAGTAATATTATAAAAAAGATGGGGTGTATTGAAATGTGCAATGGCCAAGTGAAGAACAAGGGCCAGAAAGAAAATGAAAATGTAAAGCTGATTGTATCTGAAGAAAAGCTTCTACTTCTGAAGAACTTTCAATCTATACATGTTGAACTTGAAACTGATAATGGGGTGAAGAAGAAGTATTTGCTTAGAAGAACTTCAAAGGGGAAATTGATTCTGGTATAAAACCTGCTTTCACCTTCTTGGCTTCAGCCAACCTTGTTCTAGGATAGTCACAAGCCACCTTTAGAAAGCTTTATGAAAGGTGGGATTGTGATGGATAAAACCTTGGCTGTTGAACCTGCACTTGTTTTGAATGATAAGCTGATAATTAGAACTGGAATTCATAATGGCATTGATTATTCTGAAGAAGAAATAAAAAATTTATTTTTGAAATACAAGGCTATTGAAGCCAAACATCCTTCCCAAAGAACTATCCAAGAAAAACATGCTCTATCACTTTTCAAAGGTGCTGATGAAGATCACAGGGATTCTTCAGAAACTTGGATAGGTGATGTTGAAGGAATTTATTGGGATGAAAAAAATAAAGCCATAGGTGCTAAGAAGTGGAACATTATTGATGAAGGTTTTGCAAAGAAAATCCAGTATCAGAAAAGCAAGGGCAATGAATGTTTTGGTGCTTCACCAAGGCTGAATGTTCTAAGGCAAGGAACTAAGGCTACTGATATTATTCCAAGAAATATTTCAATTGTTCTTGAACCTGCTGGTGGTGAACAGCTATTACTTTCAAGGCAACCTTCTTCTGAAGGTGAAAGGGAAGATATTGATAACATAGTGGAAGAACTAACACTATCTGATCAAACCGTTCTACAAGGAAAGGAACAAAGCATGAGTGGATTGACTAAGGAAGAATTCCTTCAGGCTATGAAGGAACTGAAGGCTGATGAAACTTCTAATCAGGATTCTGCTTTGAAGAAGGAAGTTGAAGAACTGAAAGAACAGTTGGGAAATGTGAATGCAGAGCTTCAGAAGAAGAAGGAAGAAGAAGAAAAGATGAAAAAGGAAGCTGAAGCACTGGCCAAGAAAGAAGAAGAAGAAAGATTGCAAGCTGAAAAGGATGCTGAAAAGAAGAAGAAGGAAGAAGAAGAAATGGCCAAGAAGAAGGAAGAAGAAGCAAAGATGCAGGCAGGAAAAGATAAGACCAAGTACAAATACTATGGCAAGGAAATGGCAAAGAACAAACTGAAGCAGGCACTTTCAGTGAAGCCTAACCTTGCACTTCTTGATAAAACTTCCATTGATAGGGTTGTTGAAGATATTACCAATGCTTCTAAGTTGCTTGATATTGAAAAAGGATACACACTGGAACAGGCACAGAAGGCTGTTGAAGATATGCACACCATTATGATGAACCTGCCGATTGATGAAAATGAAGAAGAAAAGGTTCTGGAAAGGGTAACTGAAGTTCTTTCAGCAACTGTAAGCCAAAGTTCAAGTTCTTCTACTGAAACTAAAAGTGATCCGAGCAAGCCAAAGCCAAGGAAAGGCTTGATAGTTTCCAACACAGAAAGGGAAGAAGCTGCCCTTTCAAAATCAGAAGGTGGCAATGAAGATGTGCCAAAATCCATTTCTGATATGAACAAAGGGGAACTGGAAAATGCTCTTGGCGATATACTTGGTGGGGCACTTGGAGTAAAGTAAGAATCCTGAACTTTTGAACTTTGGATTGGCTAAATGCATAACGTGAAAACACACAGCATAAAGGAACAAAGGAATGGATAACATTTTTGATCTGCTTGCCAAAAAAGGCAAGGAAGGAATTGAAGGGGTAAGGGAAGATTTGGCCCTTCAACTTACTACTGCTGAAGGTGGTGTTCTTTCACCAGAATCACTTGAACCTATAATTGTGGAACTGGTAAGAAAGCTTTCCCCACTTGTTGCTGGAATTACTGTTGTTCAGAGTAATGGAAAAACACATGAGTTCAATAAAAGAACTGCACTTCCTGAAGCTTATTATGAAGGTGAGAATGCAGCTACACCTTCCAGTAATTCCACTTATGCAAGGGTAGCTGTTCCGCTGAAGATTATCCATGCCAAAGGTGGGGTAACTGGATTTCAGCAGGCTGCTTCTAAGAAGTTTGTTGATTCTTTTGTGAAGGAAATGAGTGGTTCAGCACAATCAATGGCATGGGCTATTGAATTTGGTGTGATGTGGGGCAATGCAACAGCAGATCAGTATCAGTTTGATGGTGCAGATGTTTACATTTCCACCAACAGGCTTGATAAGAATGCTGTGATTTCCCTTAGATTCCTTGATGATATGATTGATCCGATTCTGAATGCAGGTGTTGTTGATAGAAGCACACTTGCTTTTTATCTTTCACCGCAGATGCTTTCCAAAATCAGCACACTTCAGACTGAAGCAAGAATTCCTGTTGATAAAGTGAAGTATGCAGGTGGCCTTGAAATGCAAAGTTACAGGGGCATTCCCCTTGTTCCCACTTCTTTCACAAGGCCAACTTCCCAAATGTCTGCACCTGTTCTTGCTGATGGTGGAACTTCTGGTGCTATGGTAACTGCTGGAACTTACAGATACAAGATTGCTGCTGTTACCACATTTGGTGAACAGTGGATTTCTGATGAAACTACTATTACACTTTCAGCAGGTCAGAATCAGTGTGATGTAAGCTGGACTGCCGTAACAGGTGCAAGGCTTTATAAGATTTATAGAACTGTGAATGGTGGTGCTGCTGATACTGAAAAGTATCTTACCACTGTTGCTGCCAAAACCTATGATGGTTCTGGAAGTATCACAGGAAACAATACTTCATACAAGGATGGTGCTGCTGATAGTGTGATAACTGCTTCTGTTGATTATCCACTTGATTTCACCAACAAGGATGAAGTGATTTTCCTTCTTGATTTGGATGCTTCAAAATCCATAGAGATTGCAGGCTTGAGAAATCAGCAGGGTGAACAGGTGAAGAACCTGATTCAGATGCTGCCACTGGCAAGAACTAAGGATGTTGAAGAATTCCTGCTTGTTTCTTATCTGGCCCTTGTTTACAAGGGTGATATTTTCAATGCTATGCTTAGAAGGGTAAGGGTAGCCTAATCATTCTTGTAATATAAGGAAAGGATAAGCCAATGGCATGGTTTAGAGCAAAAGGAATTGAAAAGGGTGCTTTTCTTTGCTACCAGATAAAAAAAGGATTGCTGGAAGTAAAAGATGCAAAGCACATTGCCATGTTGAAGGCTGATCCTAGATTCCAAGAACTTTCATCAGAAAAGGTGGCCAAGGATAAAAAAGCCTTGGCCACTGATTCTGATTCTTCAAAGAAGGAATCAGGTGAAGCCAAGAAAGAAGAACCTGAAAAGGCTGAAGCTGAAAAGGCAGAGCCTAAGAAGGTAAAAAGGACTAAGAAGAAAAAGGAATAATCCTGTGCTTGAAGGGATAGGCCAATGCAGGTATGGGGAACAGATACAGTTGATAAAGTGAAAGAAAGGCTTACTGAACTTGGCATTGATGTTTCTGCTTGGCCAGATGCAAAAATTGAAAGCATAATCCTTGAAGCACAAAGGCAGTTTGAAAATGCCACACACAGAGAATTTGAAACTGCCACCACAATAAGGAAGCTAAATGGAACAGGGAAGAACCTTATGGTTCTTCCCTTTATTCCTGTTCAATCCATAGAATATATCAATGTTCTTTATTCAGATAATGTTGCACCATTGACTGTAACAGGATACAGGCTGAAAGAAGAAACTGGTGAACTTGTTCTAACAGGCTTGTATCCATTTTATTCTGATGTTTGGCCAGAAGGCATAGCAAACATTGAAGTAAAATGGATTCATGGTTATGATGTAGCCAACATCCCACAAGATATTGTTGATGCTATGATTCTTGCTTCTACCATAGAAATCATTCAACGTGATCCAAGGGATTGGGAATCAGAAGGATTGGTATCAGTGAAGATTGGTGATTATTCTGAATCCTATGGTGCTGGTGATTATTATGGTGGTGCTTATGGCAGGCAAATCAAAAGATGGGATGAAAGAATCAAACTTACAATAGCAAAATACAGAAGAACAATCATATTATAATGGTAACTTTATCACCAATACCAGATAGGCTTCTGCCACTAAGGGCAACAATCAGAAGGAAAAATCCTTCCACTGGTGCTTTTGAAAATGTATATACTGATGTGCCATGCCGAGTTGCAAGGCACATGGATTCACCTAACAGGGATATGGCATTTACTTCTTCTGAAGTTGAAATATCAGTAATATTCTTCAACAGGCAATTCAGTGGAAGTGATTTGAACATTAGATATGAAGATCAGATTGTAATTGATGCAGAAGTTTACCGAGTTCAAAAGGCCACTGATGCTGCAAGTGCTGAACATCATTTAGAAATCAGGGCTGAACATCTGAAAACTATGCAAACTGATCCATAAGGTGTTCATTGATAGTACAGATAAAAATTGATAAGGTTCAACTGGCAAGAATCCAAGCAAAGTTTGGTTCACTTGGTAACTTGCTTTGGTTGCAAAAGCCTATAAGGGATTCTGCATGGTATATGTATCATTCAATTATTCAGAATTTTGAACAGGAAGGAAGGCCAGAAAAGTGGGCAACTTGGAATCCTGCTTACAGGCAATATAGAATAAAAGTTGGTGAACCTGCTGGAAAGATTCTTCAGTTAGCTGGAAGGTTGATACCAAAAGATTCTTCAGGTAAAGGAAGAATTTCAAGGGTATATGCAAAGGCACTTATCAATTCTATTACTAAACCAAGGCCACATGGATTTGGTTGGCATATATCTGCTGGAACTAATGTAATTTATGCTGCTGTTCATCATTATGGTTCAGGGAAACAGAATATTCCAGCAAGGCCATATATGATGTTCCAGATTAGTGATATTGAAGTGATTGAAAGAATGTTTCAGGCACATATCAACAGGATAATAGCATAATGACTGATAGGTATTATGATATTGAAGAAGTGGTTGATAAAGTTATAGAAGTTCTGGAAGCTGAACTTCCTGCTGCTATAACACAAATCAATACTGAAAAAGGGGATTTGCCTTTATCAAATCCTGAAAAATATACTTTTGGTTCAAGAGTAATTGATCCAAACATAATGAAAGGCAAATCAACTGTTGAAGTGTTGGCTGAATCTGAAGTTGGCTTGGAATTCAATCAAGGTGAAACAGATCAGGAAGTATATCTTGATGTGAACTTGATTGCTTGGGAAGAAGTACCAGAAACAGTTGAAAGAAAAATTCTAAGATATGCAAGGGCACTTAGAAAAGTTATTGATGATAATTCATTTACAAAAATTATTATTCCAAAGCCTGATAATGTGAAAGATTCAGTTGTTGGTGAACTTAGATATGGGCTGATGATGCTGCTTGGTGATATATATTCAAAAACCGTAACTGTTAGGTTCAGGCTAAGAACCATATACACTTATGAATAAACAGGAAAGGGTAAGGCCATGGCAAGAAGAAAAGTAAAGGTAACTTTCAGGGGCAAGCCAAATCAGAAAGCTAACATTGGAAGTGTTAGATTCAATTCTGGTGAAACACATGAAGTTTTTGAAGATGATGTTCCTGATTTTTGTAAGGCTTCAGATCAGTGGTTGATTGGTGATAAAGCTGCCGAGTTTGAAAAGAAGCAGGAAGAAACACCAAAGGAAGAAGCACCAGTTGAAGAAGAAAAGGAAGAAAAACCTGAAGAACCAAAAGAAGAAAAGAAGCCTAAGAAGATTGGTTCTGCAAGGGTAAAAGGCAAGAAGAAGGTGAAGGAAGAAGCTGAAGAACCAAAGGAATAAATAAAGGTTATACATAAAGAAAGGAACAGAACATGGGTGTTATAGCAATCAGTGATTTCCTTGTGCTTGTAGATTCTATTGCTGCACAGGCAAAAGAACTTGATTCAGTAATGGGTGATGGTTCCGGATATGGTTCACCTGTTACTGCTTCTGATGGTGCTTTTGCCAATGTTGAAAGAATAAGGGTTCTTACTGATTCTGAAGTAATTGGTGAACTTATAAATGGATTCAGGGAACAGTTTGAAAAAGTAACTTCTAATCCAAATGCTTATGATAGATATTTTGCTTCTTGCAAGGCACTGAATATTCATGTTGGTGGAATCAATGCCTATCTTACTGCCCAAGGTGAAAGGGTTGCACCTGAATTCAAGGCTTCAATGGAAGCTGTGATTGCAGAAAAGCTTGATCCAGCAAATACATTTTCACCTGCAATAGCAGATATGGGTGATGTTTCAATAACAGGTGCAGGTGCAGGAACATTCACAGATGGTGATGCTGTTGATATAGAAAATTATTATGCAACTAATATTTTTCTGAAGAAAACAACAGTTGCAGGTGGAACACCTGATTCAATAACACTAAGGGTGCATTTGAAGGATTGGGATGATAATGATGTAACAAAAGATGTTGCTGTTGATGGTAATGATGCAATTGATACTGAATATAATGTTGGCACACATCCAGCAGATAAATATACTGATGTAACTGATATTGAAGTTATTTCTGGTGGTGGAAGTTCAGTTGGTGAAAACTGGCAAGCCTTTAGCAAGGTTGAAAGAACAATTGCACTGTAAAAGGAACAAAAACCTTCTTGCATAGAAAGGAATAGAATTATGGGCACAAGGTCAAATGTTCTGCATGGAATAAGCCTTGTAAGGCTTGATGGTGCAGATGTTGGGTACACTGATGGTGGTGTGGAAGTTGAAAAGGCTGTTGAAATCTTTGAAAAGATGGTGGATCAGGAACTTGATGCCATTGATGTTGTTCCAACTAAATATTCTATGTTTGTTAGAACAACCATGGCAGAAGCCACACTTGAAAATCTGAAGATAATTTGGAATGAACCTGAAGCCATTGTAACTGCTGGAAATACCAGAACACTTTACCTTGGTTATCAGCAAACAATTCCAGATCACCTTCTTGAATTTGTGGGAAGTTCACCAGAAGGATACACCAGAACCTATACCCTTTACCGAGCAAAGCAGATAACTTCTTCAGCACACACCTTGCAGAAGGAAGATAAGGTTGTGTTTCCTGTTGAATTCAGATGCTTGCCTGATTGGGATAGGGATATTGGTAAGAGATATGGCAAGATTGTTGATGTAACAGGGCCATAATTGGTAGCCTGTTACTTACTTCTTCAACTTTAGATAAAAAGAAAGGGTAAGGCAAATGGGCAATGGTGATAGTGTAAAGCCAACTGCTGAAAAGCAGAACAGTGAACACACACAGAAGGAAGAAAGGGATGAACTTGCAATTCTGAAGGGTGAAGGAAGAACCTATACAGTTGCAGGCGAAGTGATAGAACAGAAGCCTTTGGTGGTTGAAAACATCACCAAAGGCTTTGAACTTGTTATGGCAGTTCTAAGCACCTTCCTAGAAGCTTATACTGAAGAAGAATCAGAAGAAGAAATTGAACCTAATATGATTTTCAAGCTAATGACTAAAAGCAAGAAATTCATGGGCCACATTGTTGGAATAATTTCACTTGCAATTGGCAAGGATGCCGAGTTTGTAAACAAGAAAGTTACACTTCCTGTTCTTAGTAAAATCATTTATGATTTTTGGGAACTGAATGAAGTTGGGATTGCAATTGAAAATTTTCAGAATCTGGCCCTGAAAGTGATGAATCTGATAAGCAAAGAAATTCAGGGCCAGAAGTAGAACTTGGATGGGGAACTATCTTTGAATTCTTTGCTTCTGAATATGGTTGGAAAAAAGAATATGTTCTAAAAGAAATAACTTGGCCACAACTTAGATTGTATATGGATTCATTTGGCAAAAGGATGGAAATGTATTATGGCAAATCAGGAACAAGTGTTTCAGTTTCAGATGTGAATGTAAAGCCTGATATTCCTGATTTCAAGCCGAGCATGGCCAAGATATTTGAATTAGAACATGAATCTATAAGTAAAGAAGAATTTGCCAGAAGGGAAGCTTCAAGGCCAAGAAAAAAATTCAAAGGAAAAAAATAAATGGCCTTTAGACCAAGCATGTTGAATGTGAAGTTGAATGTTCTGGCCAAAGGATTCCAGAAGGGAATGGGCCAAGCTTCAGGTTCACTTAGTAAATTTGCTGCCAAAACAAAAGCTATTGGTGCAAGCACAGGAAGCATTTTCAAGAAGATGGGAATGGCTGCTGCTGCCCTTGGTGGTGCTATGTTCCTTGCTGGAAGAAGTGCTGCCAAGTTTGAACACCAAATGGCTTTTGTTTCCACAATGGTAAAAGATACTGATAAATGGATGGGAACACTTACAGAAGGTGTTCAGGATTTATCCATTGCCTTTGGGCAATCAACTGAAACAATGGCACAAGGATTATATTCAATTCTTTCAGCAGGTGTGCCAGTAGCTGATTCCTTGAAGGTTCTGGAACAAAGTGCTAAAGCAGCAACAGCAGGCTTCACAGAAGTTGGAACTGCTTCAAAGGCCATGGTAGGTATTATGAATGCCATGGGCATTGGATTTGATCAGGTTGAAAGGGTATCTGATATTCTTTTCAAAACAGTTGAAAAGGGTATTGTTACTTTTGAAGAACTTGCTTCTAACATGGCTGATGTAACTGTTGCAGCAAACAAATCTGATGTTGCACTTGAAGAAATTTCTGCTGCAATGGCCACACTTACCAGATCGAATGTAAATGCAGCAAGGGCAAACATTTCACTTGCCAGAGCATTGGAAGCAATTGAAACACCTGCTGATCAGGCTGTGGAAGCTGCTGAAAGATTAGGCATTGAAATGGGTGAAGCTGTTCTGGCAGGTGAAGGGCTTCTTGGATTTCTAAGGCAATTGGCTGAAAAAGATGTTGGTTCTGAAGTTATCAAAGAATTGTTCCCTGAAAAAAGGGCAAGGTTGGCAATTGATGTTCTGCTTGCTAAATTCAAAGAATTTGAAAGGGATGTGAAGGATGTATATTCAGATGTAGGTGCAACAGCAAGAGCATTGGCCAAAGCACAGGATACATTTGAATTCAAATGGAATAAAGCAAAGCAAGCATTCATAGCCTTTTGGCGTACATTTGGAAAAGCCATTCTTCCTGCCCTTACAACTATTGTTGAAAGGGTAACTGATAAGATTGCCACACTTACCAGTGCCATGGATAACCTTGGTGGTTCAACTGGTAAAGCTTCAAATAAACTTACTTGGATGGAATCAGTTTTCAAGTGGGTTGAAAAAGCTGCAATCAAAATAACTGAATGGATAACAAAAGCAGGATTGGCAATTCTGAAGCTTGGTGATATTCTTACCCTTGGCCTTACAGATTTGGGGAAATATGTAAGTGAATCTTGGGATATGATGACAGAAGCTTCTAAAGCTGCCATTGATGAAGTTGATAGGTACTATGATGAAGTTGCCAGAAAAAGGGCACAGGAAATTCAAAAGATTGAAAAAGAAGCTGCTGATGCTACCAAAAGAAAACCTGTTGCACCTAAGAAAATGACACCTGAAGAAATTGAACGTGCAGCAGGCAGAAGAAGATCGAAAAGGGAAATGAAAAGATTTGAAGAAATGGAAAAGTTTGAAAAGCTTTTCCTTGCTGATAGAATCAAAATGGCCAAGGAATATCTAAGAAGGATGAAAGAACTTGGCATGGAAAGAACTGAAGAATTCAAGGCCATGCAGGAAAAACTTTTCAATCTTGAAAAAGAATACAGAAAGGAAAGATTGGATTGGATGCTTGGTGAACTTGATAAGTATGCTGAATTTGAATTCAAAGGATTGGAAGATGCTGAAGTTGCCAAGGCCAGATTGAAGGTAAGGCTTCTGAAAGAATATCTGAAGAATGTGAAAATGACTAATAAGGAACTGGTGGAAGTTTATAAGCAGCTAAAAGAAGCCGAGTTTGAACTTGAAAAAGCTTGGCTTGAAAGAATGAAGAAGATAAATGAAGATTATCAGCATGATAAAGTTGCTGCTTTGGAAGAATGGATTCAGAACCTGATGCACAGGTACAGATTGGCTGAAGCAGGTTCAAAAGAAGAAGCTAAGATTGAAGCACAAATTACTAAAGCCAGAAGGATGCAGATAAAGCAGGAACTGAAAGATGCAGTAAATCTTGCCAAGAAAAAGGGTTCAATAGCTGATGAAGAAACTACCAGATATGAAAGGCTTACTGCTGCTTCAATGCGATTAGAAGAAATAATGAAGAAGCAGGGATTGACTGATAAAGAAAGGGCACAAATAGCAAAAGTAAAAGCCAAGATTGATAGGGAAGCTGCAAAAGAAGAAGCAAAGGAAAGGGCCAAGGCTGAAAAGCAAGGGATTGATTTTGATAAGGAATTGAAGAAAAGGGCACAGGAAAGGGCTGAAGAACTTACCAAACTTGCAAAGAAAAATCAGGAAGAAGAAAAATCACAGGCTGAAAAAGCAAAAGAAGCAGGTAAGCAAGCTGCTGATACTGTGAAGAAGGGATTCAAGGAAGCAGGTGAAGCAGTAAAGAAGGCAACTGATGAAATGGCAAAAGGCTTGGAAGTAGTTGCTGAAAAAGCAAAATACACTTCTGGTGAACTGGTGAAACTTGCAAAGGCTTATGCAGAAGCCTATGTAAAAGGTGGGCCACAAGTTCAAATTCCAAAAATGTCACCAGAAGCCACTATATTTTTATCAAAAGCAATCAGGCATTATATTGAAAAGTTATCAAAGGAACTTGCCAAGAATGCAAAGCTTACACAGAAAAATGATATAAAAGTTGGCCCTGTAAATGTAAATGTAAAGAAGCTTGATACAAGCAATGCAGAAGAAGTTGGTGAAATGATTGGTGATGGAATTGCACAATCAGTTGCAAATCAAATGGGGCAAGTAAGGCCATAATATGGGCAGGCATAGAAATATTACAACAATACCAAAAGGTGGCCCACCAAAAAAGAAAGGGCCAGTGAATCCAAAGAAGGGCAAGGAAAAGAATTCTTGCAGGCAAGTTGCTGAAATTGATTTCCTGAAGGAATGGCTAGAGCATGAAGAAAAATATTGGCGGGAACAACATGGTGTTGAATGGAATGATGTTTTTGGTGTTGGTGGAAGGATATTTGTTGAAAGTTCCGAAGATTATTATGGTGAAGAACAAAGGGCTGAAGGTGATCCACTTAGGCAACCAAGCAATCCTTCAACTGTTGGTGAGCTTGCAAATCCACCAAAGGATGAAGGTTTTGATCCGAATAATCCAAGAACTTATGTTCCAAGGGATGAATATGAAGTAGATAAAAGAAAGCAAGGATATAAAAGTTCCCCTGATGATCCAAAGCCAACAGATAAGGTACATGCAAGGAATAAGAAGAAAAAGGCACTGGAAAAGAAAAAGAATGATAGGATTCCAAAACCTGAAGGTGAAGGGCCACACACTGTTCCTTATGATGAAGCTGTTCAGAACATAGTTGAAGAAGCAGGATTTGAAGATTCAAACATTGATAAAGTTGAAGGGTATTTACCTGTACCAATTGATTTCAATGAAATGTTTGTTTCAGAATGTATTGATATGATATGTAAAATGGCAGGTGCTAACTGGACAGTAGGGGCAGATGGAGTATTTCAATTCTTCACACCTGATTCAAGGCCACATCCTGTTATTGCCACCACTGATCCATTTGGTGTGAAGGATTATTTGGATATGCCAATAAATCCTATACAAGCTAATACACTGGAACTTACTGAATCTTCAGATGAAATAACTAATAGGGTTCAAGTTACAAATTCAGGTGAAAAATCAAGGGAATATCCAGAAGATTTTTATATTCCACCTGAAACACCAACACATGAATTTCATCTAAGTTATGAACCTGAAGGGCCAGTAACTGCTTATATTTCAACTGGTGGTGAAATTCCTATCATAACACCAATTGATGTTGAACAGGATTGGGGTGATAGAACTTATCTTCCAGAAACAATATTAGGAAGAACAGGTTATTATCCTTCACCACCTTATTCTTCACCACCTACTGGTGCAGATATAGTTGCAAAATTGAACAAAGATGAAAAGGTTATAAGATTATATGATAAATCATCTGGTGAACCTTATTATCTTGCAGGAATGATTTTGAATATTACATATTTTCATCTTGATCCAGTGTATATGTCAGTTGAAGATGCTGTTTCAATTGCCGAGCATGGAATTAGGGATAGGCTTTTCATCTGCCCTGATAAGCACAGGATTGAAGAAGTTCAAGCATTAGCAGAAGCAGAAGTAAGGGATTATTCAGAAGTTGTTCAACATATTGAATGCAAGGTTTATAATGATGTATATGCAGTTGGTGATTCAGTAAGATTCATTGTTCCAGCAATGAACATTGATGCAAGATTTTGTGTGTATGAAGTTGAAAGGGAATTTGATGCTGATAATCCAAATGTTGGCCAAGCTGTAAAGATAAAAGCTGGAAGCAAAGTTCCTATCAAGCTTGCTGAAATTATCAATGCACTGAATAGAAGAATATCAGCACTTGAAAGGCCATATAATCTTACTGATCCTGATAGTGAAACTAAATTTGAAGTTCCTATAAGGAATCATCAGTATCTAAGGGAACAGGTTGGAATCAAGGATGAATTGTATGTTGATGTTGAAATAGTTTCCCTTGATAGAATTGATACTGATAGAATTGATTCAGGCAAGATAACATAAGGAACAGATGAATGGGTGAAGCAAAGTTTGGAATAAAAGGTGAAGTAACATTCATTGTGGAAACACTGGATGGTTGCAAGCACATATTCAAGAATAGAAATACTGTTACACTGGATGGATTATACACAATTGCACAAGGATTCCTTGGTGCTTGTGGAAGTTCAATTCATTTTATCACTGGAAA
>Ga0180438_10006144_pt1 | contig 16377 bp, 18 predicted proteins | sample SS_ome_12_FD_132455 | JGI IMG/M metagenome (GOLD analysis project Ga0180438, IMG submission 132455) | Hypersaline lake sediment archaeal communities from the Salton Sea, California, USA - SS_3_D_2 metaG | ecosystem: Environmental > Aquatic > Non-marine Saline and Alkaline > Hypersaline >...
GATATAATAGGGTAGCGGAACTATGACGGAGAAAAACTATGAAAGCCAATATAAGTGAAGGAGTAGCGCCGTTGCCTCCAGAGGCACGTGTGAAGGAAATCCCATATTCGGTGGTGTGGCACCTCTTAAATGCCAAGATTCATCGTCACTATCGGGGTAGTGACAGTGTGGCCTTGGAGCTGGATGGTGACTTTCGTGTGATGCACGCCGATGATTACAAGACCGTGCGTGATATTGCCATGGACATTGCAGGCAAGCTGGATATTCAGCTCGTATCTCCAAGGCAGTGGATGGTGGCTCACCAGATGGCACAACAGCGCCTTGAAGGCAGGGGAGATGAGCGCCGGGGTAAGCGGGGCGTTGTTATGCTCAAGGACAAGGGGGGTGCTGGTTATTGGCGTATGGTGCTTCCTGCCAAGCATATGGAGGGTGGTGATTTCTGGGTTGATATCACGGCTTCCGAGATGAAGTTTGAGCATCTCTTGGAATACGATAGTGTCTTTGTCCAGCGGATTCACGACTGGGAGTCCTATTACATTCTTGAAAAGCTCAAGAAGGCTGGCAAGCGAATTGTGTATGACTTGGATGATGACCTTTTCAATATCACCCCGGACAACCCGGCGTTTCACGTCATTGGTCGAGACCAGCAGTTGGCCGCAGTGGCCTGCATGAAGCTGGCGGACTGTGTAACAACCACTACGGGTGAACTTCAGAACAGAATCGCTCAGGTGTTGGATGGTCAATATCCCACTATCATACCCAACGCTCTTGACCCGGCTGACAACTGGTTGCCCACGGAAGAAACAGGAAGTCCTGACGGCAACCTTCGTCTCTTCTGGCAGGGGAGTTCCACCCACGAGGAAGACTGGGGTGAATGCATAGAGGCTGTTGATGTGGTAATGAAACAGCATACAAACCTGAGACTGGTTATCCTTGGCTACCTGCCGATAGTTGTGCAGGAGAGGATTGGCAAGGCGCACTGGAGAGGAAAGGTAGAACATCTGGGCTTCAGCTCAACCGAGACTTATTTCGAGCTGATAAAGCATGTTCGGGCAGAAGCCGGGCTGGCTCCTTTACGCAGTACGACGTTTAACGGTGCCAAGAGTCCCATCAAGTTCGTGGAGTGCTCGGTGATAGGAATGCCGACTGTTGCGTCCAACACACTGCCCTACAGCGGCGTTATTGAAGATGGCGAGGACGGCTTTCTTTGTTCGACTGCGGATGAGTGGATAGTTGCCCTTAACACGTGTCTTGAGAAAGCCGACGTTCGCAAGGGGCTGGTTGCCAAAGCCAGAGAGAAAGTTGATTACGCATTTGACATCAAGAAGGTGGCTCAGGAATGGAAGAGTGTCTTACTCCCGTAAAGAGGATGATTATTATCTGCGTGCGTAAGGGGTGCACCAAGTGCGATGCCCCCTCAAATGAGGCACCGGAGGATTGTCCCTACCTGATACTTCATGCGCTTGATACTGGCGATGGTGCAGTGCAGTGGATGCCCCGTCGGTATGGCAAGACCACGTTGCTGGTTGAGCAGGCGAACGCAATAGCCGACCGTGGTGAGCCGGTTTACTTTCTGACTCTAAACAGTCACATGAAAAGCTATCTGGAGCACACACACGAGTTGGATAGTCGTGTTAGGGTGCTCACAAAGAGTACTTTGACACAGCAAAAGATATGCGGAGTACCTCCGGGGTGGCTTTTTATGGATGAGATAAGACCCGAGGATGTGGAGCGTACTGGGATTTTACACAGGCACAGACTTGTGTCCGCATTCTATTCGTGATTTTTTATTTGATATTCCAGCCATAGATGGAGACAGTGAAAGGAGCTGGAAATGAGGTTTTTCGCATCACTGAGGCGTTTTTTCGCAAGAGACATGGCAAAGGAAGTCTTTACGGCTGTCATAGCCGACATCATAAAGACTAGGATTCTGCCGAAAGTGAAGAAGATGGAGAAGAGGGCCAAGGGTGCCAAGAAACAGAAGCTGACAGCACTCAGGGAACTCTACGAGAAGTATGGGAACGAACGTTCGTCCGAGGCTCGCCTGTTCGGTCAGACGGGTGCTGAGGTTCTTGGGAACGCCATGCGGAGATTTGACATACCAGCTTCCGACAAACCCGACTTGATTCAGAACATAGCGCTGGCCTTTTATAGAGATGAGCCGCTCAAGATTGAAGTGCCAGACCCTTCAGCGAGAGGTGGCAGGAAAAAGCTGAGGACTATCAGCACCCCGTTCACCACGAGCTTCAAAAAGGTGTTTGACAAGTTCAAGGTCGAGGACGGCCCCGTTGCGATGAATCATTTTTTCGGCCACATCTTGAAAAAGCATTTCATGTGGATGCTAAGAGACATCAAAAAGGAACTTCTAAAACCCCGCCTGCAACAGCCAATGGGAGGGCCAGAGGGGGAGTCTCTTACGCTTCAGGATGTCACCCCGGCACCCCAAGGGGAAACAGAACTGGACAGGGAGTTCATGCGAGACGTTTTTCGTGACCTTCGTAAGTACATTCATCGCAAGTTTAATAAGCCGGTGATGAGGGATATGTTTGACACATGGCTTGAGCTTGCAATTACGGAGGGTGCGGACAGGGTGGTAATGAAAAAGGATGTTTATCCGGTTATCGGTGAGAAGTATGAAATCAAGGAAAAGTGGATGCACGTAATGTGGATGGACATCAAGCGGGCCATGCTTTCCTTCTTTGAAGAAGAGATGAACATGAAGGTGACAGACAGCGTGAGGAAGAAGCTCCACTTGAGTTCTGTAGACGCCATCACCTATGGAGAATTTCGTCGCAGACTTGCAGTTTGGGTGTTGCCTTCGCTGTTCTATTTTCGTAGAATGGGTGAATAGGAGACCCTATGCCATTTTACGATTACGGTTGCGAAAAATGCAGTGCTGAGTTTGAAACTTTTCACTCCATCAAAGAGAGTCCAAAGGTTCGATGTCCTGAGTGTAATTCGTTAAAGACCCGCAAGCTTGTGTCAGCTTGCGGCATTATTGTGCACAACACCGGGGCTAAAAGGCGAGTGTGTGACCACTTCAGGCGTGAGGCGGATGCAAAACAAGACCTTCTGGAAAATCATGGAGTAGAAAATGTGCGCCCAAATCGAGGCCACACCTTCTCTTCGGTGTATAATGATATTAAGAGCAGGGGCACGTTTGTCCAAGACCAGATGCAACAGCAGGCAGGCGAGCGTGAGCAGAAACAAAGGCGCAAGAGAAAGGAGATGGCGAAAAGGGCCAACAAGACTGCAACTGCTCGTGCAAAGGTCATAAAAGAGAAGAAAGCAAAAAAAGAAGCTGAAAAGCGTGCGATACGTCTTTAGTTAGGGACGGCAGTATTAGGAGGCGGAATGCTCTTACATAGACAATCGGGCTATGCTTGCGAGGATGGGCGGGTAGTATCAGAGCAGTCGAATAGCATTAAGAGATGGTAGGATTACAAACGACGTTAACGAGCGTCGTTTTTTTCATTTATGGAGGACATGAAAAATGGCAAATACACTTCCGACGCTCTATCAACAGTTCATTCACTTGAGCCGCTATGCAAGATGGTTAGACAAATCAAACAGGAGGGAGAGCTGGGAAGAGACAGTTGACCGATACCTCGATTTCATGTGCAATTACCAATGCAAGGGAAAGATAAGCAACTCCATAAAGAAACAGCTTCGAGAGGCAATTCTCAATCTGGAAATCATGCCTTCAATGCGGTGCCTCATGACGGCTGGCAAGGCTCTGGAAAGAGACGCCGTGGCCGGATACAATTGTTCATACTTGCCCATCAACCACATCTCCGCCTTTGATGAGATGATGTACGTCTTGATGTGCGGAGCCGGGGTCGGATACAGCGTGGAGCGCCAATACGTTAAGACCGACCACATGCCTGCCATACCGGAGAACGTCAGGCCGTCGAAGACGGTGATAGGGGTGGAGGATTCCAAGCTGGGCTGGGCGAATGCGTTCCGAGAGTTACTCAGCATGCTCTATCAGGGTCGTGTTCCCAAGTGGGATACATCCGAGGTAAGGCCTGCCGGAAGCAGGCTCAAGACCTTCGGCGGTCGTGCGTCCGGGCCGGAACCTCTGGAAGACCTGTTTCATTTCTGTGTCGAAACTTTTACGAATGCCGCAGGCCGCAGGCTTACATCTTTGGAGTGTCACGATATCTGTTGCAAGATAGCAGAGGTTGTGGTTGTCGGGGGCGTCCGCCGCTCAGCTTGTATTTCTCTTTCCAATCCTTCCGATGACCGCATGAGGCACGCCAAGAGTGGAAACTGGCACGAGTTGACACCATGGAGGAGCATGTCCAACAACAGCGCATGCTACACCGAGAAGCCCGGCATGGAAGTATTCATGCGTGAGTGGCTTGCGCTTTACGAGTCCAAGAGTGGAGAGCGAGGCATCTTCAATCGTGCGGCGGCTCAGAGGCAGGTTGCCAGATTTGGCAGGAGAGATGCCGAGTGGGAGTTTGGGTGTAATCCCTGTTCTGAGATTATCATAAGACCCAACCAGTTCTGCAATCTTACAGAGGTTGTGGTACGCTTGAATGACAACGTGAGAAGTCTCATGCGGAAGGTCAGGCTGGCCACAATACTGGGAACCATGCAGGCCACCTTGACGAAGTTTCGGTATCTGCGTCCCATCTGGAGGCAGAACACGGAAGAAGAGAGATTGCTCGGAGTAAGCCTCACCGGGGTAATGGATAATCCTCTCATGTCGGGTCACAAGGGGCATGATGAGTTGGCTTGCGCATTGCAGAAGCTCAGGGCGCAGGCTGTGAGAACCAACAAGGACTGGGCAAAGAAGCTTGGCATCCCACAGGCGGCGGCTATTACGTGCAACAAGCCCTCGGGTACAGTAAGCCAGCTCGTAGATTGTTCGAGCGGCGTTCATGGCCGTGAGGCTCCCCACTACTTGCGGAATGTCCGGGCGGACAAAAACGACCCGCTTGCCCGGATGATGAGAGAGCTGGGCTTCCCCTGCGAGGACGATATAATGAAGCCGGAGCATAACTTGGTCTTTACATTTCCGATAAAGTCACCCAAGAATGCCATGATACAGAGCGAGATGACCGCTGTCGAGCATTTGAACTTGTGGAAGGCATACCAAGACCACTGGTGCGAGCACAAGCCTTCGTGCACGATTCGTATCCGTGAGAATGAGTGGATGGATGTTGGAGCGTGGGTGTATGGAAACTTCGATGAGGTAAGTGGGATTTCTTTCCTGCCTTACTCTGGTCATGTTTACAGGCAGGCCCCCTATCAGGAGTGTACGGAGAAGGAATACGGCGAGATGACCAAGAAGTTACCAAAGAAGGTTGACTGGGCCGGGCTGAGCAAGTACGAAGCAGATGACTCATCGGTGAATTACGGTGAGCTGGCCTGCTCTGCCGGGTCGTGTGAAATCGTTGACCTTCTTAGAGAGGAGAAATAGTGTCGAATAGCACAATGCTCGATTTTGTTAGGGGCGACTGCGAGTTCGTCTCTGACGAAGATGAATACACGGGGGTCTTTGAGCCAGACCCGGAAGAAGTTGAGGCGTGGCGTCAGGAGCCTGATACGACCTATGACGGCTGTTGGCGCTATGTGAATCTCGGCCCCATGGAGGTAAAGAGGAGGCTTGAGGCCGAAGAAGACCCGGAGGAAATAAAGGCGCTCAGGACGGCTTGCGAGTTCTGGCGTGCCAATGACGGGTATGCCTCACAGTTTGAGGCCGGAACCGTTGACCGGGGAGAGCCAAGGGAAGCACGTCATATTGATTCGATGGAAGAGGCTATAGGCTCCGAAAGGGTTGAGCATATAACGACTCGTGGGATGTTGTCGGTGGATATGCCATCTTCTCCTGTAAATGGAGGTAGATTTTTGGGACTCGATGTGATAGATTACGACTTTCTTCTGGGTGAAATGGCACTGGCTGGAGTGCCGGAGGGAGAGTGGTACGAGTAATGAGTTTCGAGTTCAAAGATGCGGAAGTGAGGAAAATGAAGCTGGAGGACTTGCGCCCGGCGGAATACAATCCTCGTAAAATCGGCAAGAAGGCATTTCGGGGTCTTGGAAAGTCAATAGAGAGTTTCGGATTTCTGGTGCCCATCGTCTGGAACCAGAGAAGTGGCAATATTGTTGGTGGCCACCAGCGTTACCAACTGCTCATGGATGAGGGCGAGGCTGAGGCGGATGTCGTGGTGGTTGACCTTGACAATGACGATGAGGTTGCGCTGAACATAGCTCTTAACAATCCCAAGATGCGTGGCCAGTTCACCGAAGACGCTATCGGAGCATTGAAGCTTGCAGAGGCAAGGCTTGGAAGCACATTTAAGGATTTGCGTCTTTTCGATTTGCATGAGGCGATAGTAAGTCAGTTGAGAGAGGGCAAGAAGAATATTCAAAAGTCACCGTCTCCTCCGGGTGGTGGCGCTCCCCCTCCACCATCGCCTGAGCCGGAGGCCGTAGTTACATGTCCACAGTGCAACAGCAAGTGGCGCATGAAGGACAAACACATACTGCTGGATACGACAAGCGAGAAGCCGGAGGATACATGAGTGAAGTAAAGAAATGGTCAATACGCAAGGTGAAGTTTGAGGATGTCAAGCCAATGCCTCAAAATGCCCGGACGATATCCGACAGTGCGCTTGCGGCACTTGAGTATTCCATTCAGCGCTTTGGCTATGTCGAACCTATTGTCTGGAATGAGGCAACAGGTCACATTGTGGGTGGTCACCAGAGATTTTCGGTGTTGAAGGAGCAGGGGGTTGAGGAAGCAACCATGGTTGTCGTTGACATGTCTGATGAGACGGAACAGGCGGCTAACCTGACACTGAACAATCCCAAGATTGAAGGTCGGTGGGATGACCCGATAAGCGAGCTTCTTGAGCAAGTCCAGCAGGCTGACACGAGCTTGTTCAATGCCTTGAATATGGATAAGCTGAAAGAGACACTTGAGAAAAAGTCTTCGGAGTCCAGTGATAAACAGGGAGGCGTTGACCTTGAAAAGGGAGACACCTTTTGTCCATGTTGCGGACACCGTTGGGATATTGGCGGCGATGACATTACGATAGAGGAACAATCATGAAAATACTGGCACTTGACGGCGGCGGTGTTTTTGGAGACTTGCAGGCATACGTGTTGAAGAATGTGGATGCCCTTGAGAAGTTTGACTGCTTTGTGGGCACGTCTATAGGCTCGGCCATTTCGGCGGCTATTGTGCTCGGCAAGCAGGGCGAGGTCTCGACTGATTTCTTTCACGAGAAGATGCCCGTTGTTTTCAAGAAGTCTTTCTTTCGCTACTACTGGCCTTTCAACTCGAAGTATTCGGATGACGGCTTGAATGATACGTTGCAGGGGTTCTGCGGAAGCTACATGCTCAAGGACGCCAAGAAGCCCCTCTTTGTTACTGCCGCAAACGTAGGTGCTCGCACTCTCAAGGTGTTCAACAGCGAGGACAACGGCTGGCTGATGTGGGAAGTCATACGGTGTGCCACGGCGGCAGAGACCTACTTTCCTTCGTGGAAGGGATACGCAGACGGCGGTGTCTTTGCCAACAATCCGAGCATGGTTGGTGTTTCGGCGGCGTCGAGAATACTGGGGGCCAAGATTGAGGATATGGAAGTTCTTTCGATAGGAACGGGTGACAGGACAGGCGCAGGCTCTCGTGGCCCCAAGTCCGTTTTCAAGTGGGGTGTCTGGCTGGTGAATGCGTTGCTTGATGGTGCGTCCGACAAAATGCACGATTACTTTGTGCGCTCGATGCCGGTAAAGAAATATGTCCGGCTTCAGTTTCCCTGTCGCTCTCATTGGAAGATGGACAGCCCCGCTGATATGCTGACGGCGGAAGAGCTTTTGAAAGATGATTTGGATAGGGCGGCTAAGGTGGTGGAGGCTTTCTGATGTCATCTTTCGGAGAGGTGTTGAAGGAGTTCAAAGAGAGAGAGGAAGATTGCGTGGAGAACGTGGCTCCCCTCTTGGAGGACGGCGCTCTTAGGAATGCGCTTCTGGCTTGGAAGTCGGTGGCTATCAAGTACAAGAACCCTACCGAGTGTCAACACAAGGACGAAACATCACGATGGAACTGGCTCTGGAGCCAGATTGAATATGACCAGTCCATGTTCGGTACGGTTTCCGGCGCAAAGCCAGCCGAGGTGGTCAATCTGATTACCCGGCTTATTGGCCTACGGCTTATCTACCCGGATGGCACCATTAATACGATGGCCCGGCAGTATTTGCAGGCTATGATTATGGCAAAGCTGGCCGGGGGCAGAAAACCGGGCAGGCCCCCGAAGCCAAAAGAAGACAAGAAAAGTTGATTTTTCCGACCTCCCCTCCCTCTTCAAGTGTATAATTAGGTATGAGTAAAGATTCTCCATATGTGGGAAAATACGTCTGTTTTGGCCTGTCAGACGGTAGTTTTTCATGGGGCCGTATCAAGGCTGAGGGCATTGTAAATACGCCGAACGGGGAAAAAGAGGTGTTTATCCTCACAGACCGCATGACCTGTTATGTTCCCAAGGGGGACTTGGCGAGGAATAGCATTAAGGCCATAAGTCGCCGTATTTCCGCAGGAACGGCAGGCCCGATGGCGTTGCCGGGGCCTACCAGCCCCGACAGTTTGCCGGATTACCAGAAGGGCGGTTACAAGGCGCTCCCAGAGAAGACGGTGAAGGACGAAAAAGATGAGAAGAATGCCAATTTACCTGTTAAGGCACCATCGAACCTGCCCAGCGTTCCAGAGGCGCATGGCGTCCCCGAGCTGTCTGAAGTTATGGGTATTGAGAAATCAGAGGGGTTGCCGATGGCGCAGAAGGTGGGGAGTGCCCAGAGCACTACCGACCCCGGCAGGCGCATAGACTATCTCCTTAGAAGGTATGGTTACGATACAAATGTCAGGAAAGACCAGCTTAACCTCGATGAGGAAACCGGGGATATAATAGACAGAGAGATTCTTGGTCTTGATGATTTGACGGATGATGAGCTTTTCTTGTTGGCTATGAAGCGCAAGATAAACGGAATCGGCCTCAATCAGGGTGCCCAGAACATGCTTGCCATGGGCTTGTCACCCATTCCTGAAGAGGAGATTGAGGGTAAAGCAGTGGCGCTCCTGAAAGAGCGCAAGGGACTCAAACCAGAATAATGGTTTGATATTATTAACATAAGTAGGGAGGTCAAAATGACCGAGGAAACGAAGGTAGCAGAGGAAGAGGAAGTACAGGCAGGCGAATACCCGAAGAAGGCGAAGATGGATGACCCCAAGGCGGTCATTGGGATGTTCGTAGTCCTGTGGAGGAACGAGGGCAAGCAGGCGGCGAAGTGCATGGGCATTGACGAAGGCAAAGGGCGTGTGGTCTACGAGATGGTCTCCGGGCCGGACAAGGGCAAGCGCTTCAGTGCCAAGTACGATTCCAGTCAGACCGTTAACGTCTACGATAAGGAGTCTGTGATTCTGGCTGTCCTCGATACGTAAGAGATGGTCAATCCGGGCATATGCAGGCGGTGTCCGCACTGCGAGAGCGTAGACGGTGTAGAGAGAACTGAAGACGATGGCATAATAAGTATTGCCTCCGTAATCTGTGTTCTTGCCGGATACGATGAGTTGGTTGTCGGATACTCAAAGGTACCTGACGGTTGTCCATACATTGTAGAGCACACCGTTCTACAGGACAAGACGCAGGAGATGGCCGAGGATTGGCGAGAAGAAATTGAGGAGCGCAAGAATGAAGCCGGACTTCAGCATTAGAGACCACGAAATCTATCTGGACAATGCGGCGACAACTCTTATTGACGGGGAAGTCGTGGCGGCTATGATTCCGTATCTGGAGGAAAGATATGGAAATCCAGAAACGCCTTACCACCTCGGGCGTGAAGCTCAGGAGGCGGTGGACAAGGCACGAGAGCAGGTCTCTGAGCTGTTAGGCTGTCTGCCGGATGAGATATACTTTACCTCCGGGGGCACCGAGTCCAACAACTGGGCAATCAAGGGGCAGACACAAACCCGAGATAAGAGTTGTATTGTCTCCAGTGTGGTTGAGCATTCATCTGTGCGAAATGTGGTTGATTGGCTCACACTCACGTTTCCAGAGGATTACACGTCTGCTTTTGTTGAGGTTGACGAAAACGGCGTTGTAAAGATGGATGAACTTAAGAACGAGGTTTCCAATGGCGACGTGGGCCTTGTCAGTATCCAGCATTCGAACAACGAAGTAGGCACCCTCCAGCCAGTCAGCGAGATAGCGGCACTTTGCAAAGAGCATGGCGCTGTGTTTCACTGCGACGCATGTCAGTCGTACGGCAAGATTCCAATGGATGTGGACGATGAGGGCTACGACATGGCTTCCATGTCAGCTCACAAGATTCACGGCCCCATGGGTATTGGCGCACTCTATATCAGGTCGGGCACTTCCGTAGAGCCGCTTCTGCACGGAGGCGGTCATGAAAGAGGTATGCGTTCGGGTACGCTTCCTGTCGCACAGATAGTTGGCTTTGGCAAAGCGGCCCAGATGGCTTACGAGGCAATGAAGAAAGAGATGCCTCGCTTGTCAAAACTTGTTGAGGGGCTGGCCCATGACCTGAATGTAAAATGCGGAGCGGTCAGGAATGGCAGTGAGTCCAACAGGCTTCCGAACATTCTCAATGTCAGCATCCCTGAAGTTGATGCGTCTCTTCTCGTTGGCGTTCTTAACAAGGACGGAATCTGTATTTCAACCGGGTCGGCATGTCAGAGTAAAAAGGGAGTCTCCGCAGTTCTAAAGGCGATGGGCAAGGAGAGGGCGGATTGTGAGTCTGCCGTTCGTATCAGCCTAAGCCGCAATACCACAGCAGAAGATGTGGTTCACTTTGTTGCACGTCTTCAGACTGCTCTCAGGGAACTCCCCAAGAGAGAGGTCATGTAGTGGAGTCGTTCGACAGCAGTGCTTTTACTTTTTCCTCGGAGCAACCCAAGCCAGTCAACGTCTCGGTGGGCCAGCGTGACGGCAGTGTGGTGATGGTTTTCAATCGAGGCATAAGTTGGCTACAGATGAGCGCAGAGTCGGCCATCGAGGTCGGAGAGATGATAAAGGAAAAGGGAATAGAAATACTCAGGAGCCAGCCCGGAAAATGAACAGACAGACCTTCACGACGCTGACCTTTTTCATGATGCTCGCCTTCGGGTTTTTAATCGGACGCCCCATGAAAGAAATGTCGTGGGTCGGAGCTTCGATAGCCGGACTGGTGCTTACCTTCGTAGCCATGTTCATCGGAATGGTTTTGACTCACATGCACCTCTACACAAAGATGCGTGCCACTGAAGAGCGCTACAAGGAAATGGAGGAGAAGCGCAAGAACTTCGAAGAGCGCATGCGAGAGCTTTTTGGCCGCCAGAGCATAATCTACGATGAGGCCCTTCTTGAGTTCGCAAAGGCTGTCTGCCAAAAGGTGGCAAACAAGATTCTGACCAAGCATTTTGACGGGCTGGCCAAGGAATCAAAGAGGGCAGAGTTGTTCAAAAGTGTGGATGACATTGTGGAAAACGAGATAACACGGGCAGGCCATGAGCTGGAGAACGCTCCGAATCCCTTTGAGGATTCAGACCATTAGCCTTTATTTCAGGTCTCTATTTGACATCTGTAATAATTATTTGATATTCTCCTGTATTATGGAGAGTCATAATGTCCAAAAATGGGGCATGACAAACGTGCCTTACAAAAGGAGGTCTACATGAGAAAGTCGTTTTTGGCACTGATGGTGGGTATGATACTGGTTGCGGGTGCAGTCAGTCTGAAGGTGTTTGCGGATTCTGTTGAGCCTGCAAGCGTGCAGATTACCTGTCTCAGGGACGAAGGCAGTTCAGCGCCGGTGACCAATGTCACGTTCTATCAGGGCACAACCCTGAGTCTGACAAACTCCGTGATGTATACTGGCGGCACTACGAGTTCAGCCGTGCAGAATCTGGCTGGATGCACCATTAGTGTTGTGGCCGGACAGCCCGGTGTGACCAACAATGTAACCGCCGTCGGATACAGCATCAGCACGAACGCTGGAACGTTTGGCGCAGAGTTTACGATACCGCCTTACAATCCTTGCTACATTGAGGTGACGGTCAGCAACCAGTTCATTTACACGTATCCCCGTTACCGCATCACGACGCAGGAACCGCTTCCTGAGCCGTAAGATTCAGGCGTGAAAAAAGTTGAACTTTTTTCTTGCGTGTCTCGGGTGGGGGTGTATAATACCCGTGACGATTGAGAAAGATTTTCAATTCAGGAGATGAAAACGTGAATACGCAACAGCATATGATTACGAGGAAAGCCGAAGCCTCTCAGGCGACAATACCAGTCCGCCCTGAAGAGGATAAGGCCCCTTGTGGTCTCGTGCTGTAAAGCGACCACATATAGAAAGCACGAGACCCCTTGGGGATAAAACCCCGAGGGGTTTTTGTTTGGAAGTTTTTCCGGATTTCGTGGAGGTGAATGCAATAGAGAAAAGTTTGTTTGGGGGTATAGCTCAGTTGGCCAGAGCTTCCGGCTCTTAACCGGAGAGTCCTCGGTTCGAATCCGAGTGCCCCTACCAGTTAGTTCTTTGACAACTTGTATGCCAATTCTTGGTGTCACGTGGAAGCGGCGTGACACCAATTTCGGGGTGTAGTGCAGTCTGGTAGCACGTGTGCTTTGGGAGCACAAAGTCGTAGGTTCGAATCCTATCACCCCGACCATGAGGCACGCTTCAGTTAAGCGATACTTCGTTGGTTCGATTCCAATCTTCCCCACCAAGTAAAACGGGGAAGACGCCCACGTTGGTTGGGCATATCCGTTTGACGGCTATTGGTGCTTCAAACTTTGCGCTGGCCCTCTACGTGCAAGCATCAGCACGGCATGGCCAGTCATACCGTGACCGTGCGGTATACAAAATGTCGCTGAGTGAGTGCCGGGGGTTGATGTCCTCGTGTACAAATCAAGGCGCACACGGTCTTTTATATGGTGGGTTAGTGTAACGGTAGCACAGCGGCGTGAATGACCGGTCACTCACACGACCGCAGAGCGGTTCGATTCCGCAACCACCCTCAATTTTTAACATGGCGGCAGTAGCTCACGATGGTCAGAGCGTCGGGTTGTGGCCCCGAAGGTAGCGGATTCGACTTCCGTCTGTCGCCCCAGTTTTGAGTGTCCGAATGGTGTAACCGTGAATGAATAGCGGCGTGGCCCCACAGGGGCCTGAGAGTGGTGAGTGGACGGGGCGTCCCCCCGGTGAACAGCAAGCCCCAAAGAACGTCGAGTTCGGTTAGGGGAGGTGGGAGTTCAAATCTCTCTTCGGATACTTTTTGGGCGTATAGCCAAGTCTGGTTAAGGCAATGGTCTGATACACCATGATGCACTGGTTCAAATCCAGTTACGCCCACCAATTTTTGTTAGCACGCTTCAGTGGAGAGATACTTCCTTTTGGTGGACGTGGTCGCTGGTTCGAATCCAGCCCTCCCGACCAGATGAAAATCGGGAGGTAGCTCAGTGGATAGAGCACGTAACGTTACCTCTTGACGCCTATCGGTGCTGACAAAAATCGGGTAGTGGTGCAGTCTGGTAGCACGCACGGCTGGGGGCCGTGAGGTCGAAGGTTCGAGTCCTTTCTACCCGACCAGATTTTTATTGCCGAGGAAAACCCTGTCGGTGTCTTAACCCGGACATCCTTAAGACTTTCGGTGGGAAGCGGATGGCAGGAAGTAACCGAACTCGGTGGGTATGGGGTCGTAGCTCACGTAAGGCAGAGCAGTTGGTTTGCAACCAACAGGTAACCGGTTCGACTCCGGTCGGCTCCACCATTTGGAGACACGCTTCAGCATGAGGGTTACTTCAGCGTCTATAACATGAATAGAAGATTGTGGGTGAGAATCCTACCCCCGCTACCAAGACATGGCGGGGAAGCTAAAAACATAGCCTTTGGCGTCCATTGGTGTTTCCAATTTTCGGGTAGTAGTGCAGTCTGGTAGCACGCATCGTTCGGGGCGATGAAGTCGGAGGTTCAAATCCTCTCTACCCGACCAGTTTCTGGGCCTTTAGCTTAGTCTGGTCAGAGCGGCTCGCTCATAACGAGATGGTCATTGGTTCAAATCCAATAAGGCCCACCAGTTTTTGTTGCGTGACTCTTTCTTTGTTGCGTGATACGGTGTTTTTATTGCGTGAGAGGTGAACAATGAATTACAGAAAAGGCAGATTGAAGCAGAAGGGTATCTGGAACATTGGCCGATGGTTGAAGCGGCACAGAGCCAAGCGCACATGCAGGGGCCGAATACGAGTGTCTGTCACAAGTTGACAGACCCGTAGCTCAGTGGTAAGAGCAGTGGCCTTATAAGCCATGTGCCGTGAGTTCAATCCTCACCGGGTCTACCAAGGAGATACAGAATGAAACCGCTGGTTGCCAAGATAAGTCTCGGGTCTCGCAAGATAGGGACTATGGAGATAGGAAATGGCAGGATGCTCAAAAATGGCCGATATCGTTACGAGGTGCTTTACAAGGCCCACGATAAGGAGTGGAAGGCGAAAGTCTCTCACAGGCGCTCTGAGGGCGCTCTGAAGCTCATTCAGAAGGGTTGCTCCGCTGTGGCTAAGCAGATAAAGGCCTTTTATTCGATGCCGGAGGACAAGATACGGTATATGTCAGGGCCGGAGGAATGCCCGACTTTCTGGAATGAGCATGATGAGGCTGGCAACGAGACTGGCAAACTGCGCAATCCTTGGGCCGGGGTGAAGGAGTCGGACATCCCCGAGAGGTACAAGGCAGAGATGTTCGAGGCCCTCGGAGTTGGAACGTGTGGAATACTTGAAGGTGAGTCGCTTATTTACCTGAGTGACATAGAGAGATTTTTTGACAAGGCAATAGCTGGCATCAAGCCGCTGTTCGATTAACGAAAGGAGGCCGGTATGAAACCGGATGGCAAACGGAGGATGGACGCATAGCTCAGCTAGGTTAGAGCATCTGACTTTTAATCAGAGGGTCGGGGGTTCAATTCCCTCTGCGTCCACCAGCTTAGGTTCACCGGAGGTGTTGTGGGTGAAACAAGACTGCTCGACCGCACAGGCCGACCACGAGCAGTGTGGTAGTCGGACGAAGCACCTCATCTATTACCCCCATCGTCTAGTCAGGCTTAGGACACTGGGTTTTCATCCCAGCGACACCGGTTCAAATCCGGTTGGGGGTGCCAAGAGAACGGCACGCTTCAGCACGAGGGTTACTTCTTCTGCTCTTAACGGAAACCAAGCCCCTCAGCGACCATTGGTGCCATCTCTATAATACGGGCATAGCTCAGTCTGGATAGAGCACGGCGCTACGGACGCCGGTGTCGGGGGTTCAAATCCTCCTGCCCGTGCCAATTTTTGCTCGCTTAGTGTAACGGATAGCACGAGACACTACGGATGTCTTAGTGGGGGTTCGAATCCTCTAGCGAGTACCATTTTTGCCCCTGTCGTCTAGTGGTCAAGGACGGGTGGTTTTCAGCCATCAAGTCGCAGGTTCGAATCCTGTCAGGGGTACCAGTTTATTGTTGGCACGCTTCAGGATAGGGATACTTCTTAACCCAAACCGGGTGTCGCTGGTTCGAGTCCAGCCGGGTTGCTTCGGTGGCCCGTAGCTCAGCAGGTAGAGCATCGGTCTCTTAGAGAAACCTTGTTCGTTTATTGGTGCCAATGATGCCCCCATCGTCTAGTCAGGTCTAGGACAGGTGGTTCTCAGCCATCAGACACCGGTTCGAATCCGGTTGGGGGTGCCAATTTGAAAATGCCCCGGTAGCTCAGTTGGACAGAGCATTGGGTTCCTAACCCAAGTGTCACAGGTTCAAATCCTGTTCGGGGTACCAGAAGACACGCTTCAGTGGAGGGTTACTTCGGTTACCATACGTTCGACTCGTATACCGCACTCAACCAGTGCGGAGCCGCCGGGGGTAATTACCGGCGGATGTCGCCTTCTGCGGCTATTGGTGTCTTTAACGGAGTAGTGGCGCAAGTGCGTAGCGCAACGGCCTGTCGAGCCGTAGGTTGCGGGTTCGAGTCCCGTCTACTCCGCCATAGACTCGTTGCTGGTTCGACTCCAGCGTGTCTGTGTCATCTGGCCAGAAGGACACAAGACCTTGGTGGGTTGCGCACTCGCTAGGATGGTCACGGTCTTGACTGACGGGTTAAATGGAGGCATAGTGTAGTCCGGTTAGCACGACACCCTGTCACGGTGTTAGCGGGGGTTCAAATCCCCTTGTCTCCGCCAATTTGCTTTTAGACCCGTAGCTCAGTCAGGGGGCACCCTGAATAGCAGAGCGCCCTACAGGGAGGTCGCAGGTGAGAAGCCTGCCGGGTCTACCAACGCTTGCTTGGGGCAGGAGAAGCGGAATTGACCGCCTCTCCTCGTTAGGACTGGGAGGCCTGCGCAGACTCC